>OIES01000013.1_pt1 | contig 181980 bp, 154 predicted proteins | sample 1581811 | NCBI WGS metagenome assembly OIES01 (sample SAMN03281021, study PRJEB24777) | human gut metagenome | isolation source: fecal sample PR177 from 1 month old male Malay infant, vaginal delivered... | reverse complement strand
ACGTCCGCGGCGCAGCGTTCGTATTTGATGTACAGGTCCACGGCCCTGTCACGCTGCTCCCTGCTGTACTTCGCCATAAGGGGGTGCTCCTCCCGGTCGGGAAGTCCAAGAAAACGTCACCACCTCGAATCATTAATTTCTTATTGAACACAAACAGGCAGTGGATCTGTTGTCTCTCGTCCACGGCGCGGACGTCGACGGGCGGATCGATCGGGATCGCACGCCCCATGGCATCGCCATCCGCCTGCCCGGGGTCGGACGGTCACTGTCCCGGCAGCAGGAGACGTTGGGCTCGTTCCCGGGATACAGGCTGGTATTGTTCGGCGATCCCAACTTCGCCGTCAATGACGCGTGGTTCGTGGTCATGCTCGACGGCTACGACCGGATCAGCAAACACGTGCAACGCCTACGCGCGCCCGACTAAAACCTCTGTTCCCGGAACAAGACGGACAGGCCCCACCCCCACCACAATCATATGGGGACGAGACCCATGGGGAAAACGGAAACTGACGGCCCCGGACATCGTCGGTCATTCCGACGACGACGGCCATGCCCCGCGCATCACCGGAGGCGTGGCCTTTTCATATCCTTCCGCGTCTTCCTAATATCCTTTGCGGCCGTCGTGGTCTTCATACCGGCCGTCCGGATACGAGCCGGCCCCGTTGCCGGAACCCGGCACCGGCACCGAAGCCGACGAACGATACATGACAGACGCTATTCGTAGACGCGGTGTGCCACGGGTTTGTTTTCCATGTCGAACCATGGATTGCATGATTCCGAAGATCAGTCGTGGCTCGAATCCGGCGGGACTCGTGAAATACCTGTTCGGCAGGGGCCGGCACAACGAGCACGCCAACCAGCACCTCGTCGCATGCAGCGCGGATTTGCTCGACTCGTTCGATTTCGACGGTAAGCCGAACGCATCGTATGAGCGGATCGGGGAACGATTCGACCGTCGCTACCGGGTCAGGGAACGCAAGGACGACCCGTATCCACGCGACCGGCGGGGCAAACACAATCCGGACAAGGACCATGGCAGGGACCGTGTCTGGCACTGCTCACTGTCCATCAAGGCCGGCCAGGGCATCCTCACCGACGACCAATGGAACGCAATCATCCACGATTATCTGAAGCGGATGAACATCCTGCCGGACGGCGACGCGTCCGGCGTGACATGGCTCGCGGTCCGCCACGGGCTAAGCCGGAACGGCAACGACCACGTGCATGTGATGGTGCAGCTCGCCACGGACGACGGATGGCTCGACACCTTCAACGACATGAAAAGCGCGCAGAGATCATGCCGGAAAATCGAACGGGAACGGCCGGAACTCGTCGAGCTCGACCGGGCGATCACGGAAAACCACGTCAGATACCGGTACGCGGAATGGCGCCATTGGGCCGAATGGAAGGCACGGCAGGATCATACGGGCCCGCTCCCCTGGCCCATGCTCGACAGGGACGAACGCATGCGGCGGATCGCAAGCGTGGCCGCGGACACGATGCCGAAACAGCACGTCGGCCGTATCGTGGAGGCATGCGCGAAGGCGTCGCATAGCGAGGACGAGTTCATCCGCCGCGTACGCCGTGAGGGATTCAGTATCGACCCGCGTCTGCGCAAGGGAGTCACGAGGGAATCGTTCGACTCGCCCGGGCAGGTAGTCGGATACCGGATCACCTGGCGCAGCACGGACGGTTGGACGGAACGGTTCAACGCGACCGATCTCGGTTCCGACATGCGGTTGAGAAAGCTGCGCGGCGAGTGGATCCATGACGCGAGGAGCGAGGCCCTGGCCGTCCAGGAGTGGCGGGCGAGCATGGAGAACCGTCCGCCGCTCGTGACGGATGGCATGGAACGCGGGGCCGCGAACCTGTCCACGCATGACATGGAACGGCTGATCGACGAGGCATTCCACGTCGCCCTGAGCGTGAGGCGGGCGGGCGAGGACCCGGATGCCTACGACCGGGCGTTGCGCGAGGGCCTGCGCGTGTTCGATAGGTTGTCCGAACGATACGGTCTCGAGGACGGATTCCCGGCGGACCAGTCCGATGTGATCGGGAACGATGCGCGAAGGGAGGATGAGGGGCCCCGTACGATGTGAGCCATGGGAGGAATCGGACGGATATCGGCGTGTCAGGTGGTATATTGTAACTACGCCGTGACTGCGCCACTTCGCAGGTTTGGGGAGGAATCCTCGACACGGCGTCTATCATATCTAGACGTGCAGGCTCCGTGGGGGACCGACACTATTCCGAATCCGTTCACGTCCCCGTTCTGACGGCACCGGATGTTTCCCCGTATCACGTCATAGAAGCTTGAATCTCCCTTGGAGACCTTGCGGTAGATGGCCCCTGCGACCAGATCCGCGAACTGTACGCCGACGCTATGGTGAGACGCGGCGATGAACAGGCCCTCGACCAGATTAGTGTAATCGGCTTTCTTGCTGTCGTGGTTGTTGAGCAAAGCGAAATGGAAATCGTCAAGCTGCTTGTTCTGCTGATGATTACGTTCGTCGATCACGACCATGCCATAGAACGGCGAACCGGTCGTGGCACGCTGCATATCCTGTAGATAGTACTGGAAACGGGTGCAGACGACTTCGAACGCATCATGGTACATGTCCTCGGCGTCACGGTCGGGATATTTCTCGTAATAGCTTTTCGTATCCACCACAGCGGCGATGACACGGAAGCTTTTATAGCTGGCGACCACATCGAACAGGCGCATGCGCAGCTCGTCGAGCTTCTGAACGCTTAGATGCGAAAGCGGCGTTTCCTTGCTGCTGAGGGGATGGGGAAAGAAATATCTCCATTTGACCTCTCCCCTGACGCCGTATTCGGCCTTGAGACGTCTTAGGTCCCGTTGCAGGGATTTCCATTGCGCCTCGGGAACGACCAGCCCGCCCAGAACGAAATACGGGTTTTTCCCAACGGCGTTGCTTGCCGGGGCGGTACCGCTCTCATCAAGAAAAAGAATCTGCATGGCGAATCATTCTATACCTTGTCCCCTATTCGCCTGCGGTCCGATATGGTCAAACGTTTGGGACATCACGCCGTTCCAGCCGCTTTCCCAGGGCCGTCGCCCTTCATCCGACGGAAAGGCGGATGGGCACATGCCATGTACCCATCCGCTTATGGCCTTCGACGTCAGCGTGCGTTCTTCAGGTCTGCCTGTTTGGTGATGGAAACGTCCGGCATGGAGGGTTCCATGGCCGGGGCGACCGGCGTCGTGGAGGCCATCGACGCCTCCTGTTCGGGACTGTATTCGCCGAACAGGTCGGGCCCGTCCCATTCCTCCGGCCCATACAGGTCGACAGGGCCGGTCTCGCTGGCGGACAGGTCGCCGCCGGTCACGGAGTCGGCCATCTTCCTCTTTTCCGGAGGCGTCGTCTCAGTCGGAGCGTCCTTCCCGCCGTCGCCGTTCCTTCGACCGAGCTCCGGGTCGTGATCCCGTCCGTCTCCGTCGGATGCGGACAGTCCGGGCCGGTCGGAGACGGGCGCCGCGTTCTCGTTCTCGTTCATCGATCCCTCGAACAGGCTGGACGGCTCGTCGCCTTCGCTGCGGTTGTCACTGCCGGACGATTCGGGCAGTCCCGCGTCACGGAGGAACGCAATCCGATCGCCGGCCTCGTCGACCGACACGACGGCCTGCATCATCACGCATTCCGCGATACGGTCGTTCCTTTGCCCGTCCCAGCCCTCGCCGAACTCCGGGTCGACATGGAACGTCTCCCCGCCATGTCGGTTCCTGAACTCCTCACGATCCATCTCCTGCCGGTCGAGACGGACGGTGAATCCCGCCTTCTCGAACGCGGCGAGCGTATCGTCCAACTGCGGCGAACGGTCGACGTATGCGACGGTCACACGGTTCATGACGCGGTCGGCCCGCTGTCCGATCGTCTCGCCGGGATGCCGGCCCGACCATTCCTCATCCATGAGACGGCGGGCACGTTCGAGGCGTGGCGCGTATCCCGGATCCGTGCCCACGAGCATCTCACTGACGTTCCATGCCTTCAACAGGCTCGTATCACTCAGGGGCGCACAGCCCTTATGTCCGAGCACGGTGGCGTTGAGCACCAACTCGAAACCATTGTTCAATTCGCGCCGGTGCGCGGACTCCCACGAGAGCAGTTGGGCGCGCTTGGTCTCCATCTCCTTGATCTCCGCGGCCTGCAATCTCGCCTGCCGCGCATGTTCGCCCCTGCGTTCCCTCTGCCGCTGTTGGATGTCCACGCTCAACGAACGGTGCAGCATACCCAACTGCTGGGCCATGTTGCTCCAGGTGCTGTTGAGCAGCTGGTCGAGCGCGTCCTCCGGGTCCATCGCCGACATCACGGTTCTCCTTCCTGCCGGTTCCCGTTCGCATCCGCCGTGCGCATGGCCGGCCGTCGCACGGGCATCCTGTGCGGCGTCCGTTCAACGTCCATGGCGGGCATGGTCTCCTCCATCTCCCTAGGACGGACCGGCCGCAGCGGCTCCATGGCCTTGCGCCGCCATCCCTTCGGCGGGCGGATGCACGGCAGCGGCGTGTTCGCCGCGGTCGAGAGGGCACGGTCATCGATGCCCAGACTGGCGACGATGCCGGTGTCCTTGTTGAACACGCGGTCGAACAGGCCGAACGCCTGGATGTTGAAGATCATCATCTGTCCCGGCTGCTTCCGCGCGTTCTCGTACGCCCTCCACAATGCGTCGAGCTGGTAGATGAGGGGCGGGTACCGCCACCAGTCCGGCACCCACAGGAACCTGCTCGTGACGCTCTGCTGGTACGGCCACATGTTCGCGACATGCAGTTCCACGAAGCATGCGAGGTTCGGATAATACGTGTCCCTCATCGACGGGCGGGCGCCGAACTGTCCGACGATGGCCTCGCGTTCGGCGGCGTCGCCTTCCAGCTCCCTCGACTCGGGAATGGACAGGACATCCTCCGCCACGCCATCCTCCCCGCCATGTTGCGGCCCTCCGTCGCCGGGCGGATCCGATCCAGCCATGGGATCGTCCATGGCGTCATCCGTGGCCGGTCCGGATCCGACATGCCTGGTTTTATCGGGGGATCCGACGGCGGGCGTCGCCGCGCGTTGCACGCGTTCCCCGTCGGCCAAGGCCAGATCCTCGGCGGAGGCGATGGCGAACTGTTCGGCGGTCAGTCCGGCCTTGTAGGAGAGCAGCCAGCGCAGGAACGGGATGGTCAGACCGTACTTGGTCGCGTCCGCGACACGGTCGACGGCGGCCGTGGCCCGCATGGCCCGACTGTCGCGTTCCGCCTGATCCGCATCCGGCCCGGACCGGGCATTCTCCCGCTCCCGTTCGGACTCCGCCGGCCCGGGCCTTTCGGAGGGCGGGGCCGGAACCTCCGGCATGCTCTCCCCCATGTCGATCCCGGGCCGGGCGATGCCCGCCGGGACGGTTTCCGGGCGGGCCTGGCGGGATTCCCTGTCTTCGGCGGGATTGTTCCGTGATGGTATCTGGAACGGCATTGCTATCCTTTCGATGAGCGTTTTGAATCCCATGTCACATGGCCCGTGTCCGTCGGCCCTGACGGCCGGCCCTGGCAACAAGATCGGCCCAGACGCGGCGCTCGGTCCACGGCATGGTCCGGTCAATCTGGGCACGGCATTGCGAGGCGAGCACGAGCGCGCGGCCTATGGGCCATTCGGCCAGATCGGACACGTCCAGGATGTTCTCCCTCTGGATGCTGTTGTTCACGCTGCGCCGGCCCCGCCCGTCCACGTTGAGGCTGCCGCGCACGATCTCCCTCTGGCCGACGAGGCTGCTGATCTCGCCGAGCCATTTCGCGTCCTTGACGCCACCCAGGTAGACGGTGATGTTCGCGTTGTTGAACAGGCTGCCGAAGTTCGTCTCCCCGAACGCGGCCTTGCCCTGGTCGGGGTTCTGCCAGATCGTCATGATCGGGATGCCCGCGGACCCGAAGTACGAGTACACGTCGGCCAGTTCGGGCCAACGGCAGATGTTCGCGGCCTCGTCGAGCACGCAGCACATGGGCCTGGGCAGGAGACGGTCGTTGTCGACGCATTCGGACTGCGCGTAATGGAACGCGGTGAACGCGACGACCGCGGTCAGGGACGCGGTCAACGCGGTCGACGGGCGCCCCTGCGCGCTCAACAGATACAGGGTGTCCCCCTCGCTGGTGGCGAAGGCGAGCGGGTCGAACACGGCGCGGCCCTTCGGCGTGCCGTCGCCCTCGCGCGGCAGGATCCATTCGATGATGTCCGGGTCGGCGAGGAACGCGACCATGGTCTGCAATGAGCCGAACACGCCGCTACGGGTCTCGGGGGTCAACGCGATGACCGAGCCGGCACGGCTGGCGATTTCGCCGTATTCCTCGTGCTGGGCGAGGATGGTCACGGGTTCGGTGTTGCGTTCGCTTGACGCCCAGCGGAACACGTCCGCGACGGTCCTGCCGCCGAGGTGGGCGGCGAACAGGTAGTCGGCGAGCTGTTGGGCCGCGGTGCCCGGGAAGAAGTCGTCGCCGCCGGTGGACGGCTGGCCGGACGCGTACCGCCAGCAGTCCGCGATGCGTTTCGCGTCGGCGATGGTGCGGATTGAGTCGATCAGGTTCCACACCCAGGTGGTGCGTGTGCGGTTGGGGTCGGCGATGCGTTCGGGGTCGAACACCCAGATATGCCCGTCGGGATGGTCGTGCATGCGGATGGGACGGGTCACGTCGAGGATGTCGCCCTTGTTCGAGGTCGCGAGGCACGGGCCCGGCGCGGAGCAGACCGCGGGGATCGCGTAGCACATGGACTTGCCGGTACGGGGCCCGGAGATCACGGCCACCATGTCCTCCCAGCTGGTGCTCATCGGCGTGCCGTCCACGATGTTGCGGCCGAGCGGATAGCCGGGCTCCATGACTTTCGCATCATAGTCCCTGACGAGTCTCGGGGCCATGGTCTCGGCCCGTGCCCTGGTGACCTTGGCCACGGCGTCGCCATAGCCCATGGCCGGCGCGTACACGTCGACCCTGGTACGGTGCGCGCTGCCGGTGATCCTCGGCGCGACCTTGCGGACGAGCAGCCAGCGGAACGGTCCGCCGAGCATCATGGCGGAGACGATGAGGAGTCCGGCCAAAACCCATTGGCCATGGGAGAAGTCCCACTGGTGCGAGAGGATGTAGAACAAAGCGAGGATGTCGAACCCGTGGCCCGCCATCGAACAGATGAGGGCGAACACGGCGAGCACCGCCAATGCGGCGGCCACGGCGGCGACCGCGTATCGGGTGGATGGCCTGACCGTCCGGCCGAGGTCGGATACCCTGTTGGTCTGGAGTTTCGGATCGATGTCCATCCGCATGCCTCCCGCCGTTATTCCCCGTCGGCATCCTGGCCGACGGAGGGGCCGGCCGGTCCCATGGATGGTTGGGATGGCCGGCTTTGGGCGGCCTTGTCCTTCCTGCGCTGGTAGATGATCGAGTCGAAGACGAGGAACTGCGCGTTGATGACGTTGCGTCCGGCCATCTCGCCGTCCTTCGGGCTGGCGAACGCGGACGGCTCGCCGAGGGTTCCCCCGGCGATGACGGGATCGCCCTGTCTCATGTCGATGCGGTGCACGGTGTCGGCGGCACGGCCGAACAGTTGCACGGTCGTCTTGACCGGGCCGCGCGGATCATCCGCCCATGAGCTGTCGACGGTCCTCACGCGACGGTTCTCGTAGACGACCGCCTGGAGTTTGGACGGCAGCATCGCACCGTCATCGGTGGTCTTCTCCGGCAGATAGTCGGGGTTGGCCCCGAGATTGCCCCTCACGGTCAGCATCGCCTGTGGCATGGTTCCCATCCTTCCATCAAGTGTGGCGGACGCCCGTCCTCCCGTGGCGTCCGTCACCATCCTGCGGCAGGATGGACGGCGCGGTGGCGCACCGCGTCTACAAGTTTCCCCGCCCCCATGCGGGACCGGCCCTGACGACGGTCGCACGATCCGAGGCTCCGCCGGGATCCTTTCCTCCGCCTACCGTGCCAGGCCCTTGCACGCCGTGGATTCCACCAGTCCGGCTAGGCCGGTCACGCCGTCGGGACCGGCCGCCGTGTCGAGTACGGTGGAGGCGAACCTGTCCGCAGGGTCGAATCCGAGGGCGCGTGCCGCGTGGTTCCGGCCGGCCTGCATGCCGGCGGGGTATTCGAAACAGTCGAACATCGCGATCAGGCCGAGGATATGTCCCTCGACCGGTGCGGGCGCGTTCTCGCTGATGGGCTCCAGGATCCGCCATGCCTGATGGTCGCGGTCGAGGAGCATGGGCCGGTCCGGGGTGGAGTCGGGCCAGCGGGCCAGCAGGTCGGCAATGAGCGAGTCGACGGGAACGTCCTTTTCGGGAGTGTCGGCGATCCTTCTGAGATCCGGCATGGCCGGACGGTCCGGGGAGAGCATGTCCGTGGCCATCATGGCACGCGTCGCGTCCGGCGTGTATTGCAGGTTGATTGCGATGACGGACAGCGCATGCCGGTCGAATCCGGGTTCGTGGAAGTTGTTCCCGTCCATGAGCTTGCGCCATTCATAGGCGCCGGCCGACCGCCAGGCGCGGCGTGCGGCCCTGCCGCCGGCGATCACGTCATGCCGGTAGTCGTCGTCGGCGAGCTTGATCACATGGTCGAGTGACGGGCCCGTTTCGGGGTCGGCGTCCGCTAGGGCGCGGATCAGGAACGACGGGCCGTGCCCGATGTCGGGCCGGCCGCCGGTCTGGGATGTCCCGGAGGCGTTCGGATCGATGGTGCTTCTCGGCATGTCCTGGCTCCTTTCCTTGGCGGGCGACGGCATGCCGTCCCGCGTCCCAAGGCGATTGTCGGCCGTGCCGGCCGGCGGCGCGGGACACGATGTCTACAAGGTCCACCGGAAAAAGGGGGCGGGCGGATACGCATGTAAGTACATATGTATATGCGTATCCGCTTACGGATGCCGGGAACCGCGGGATCGGGATGCGGGGGTCACGCGGCGGCCGGCCGGCCCACATGGCTCGTATGGGTGGCCCGGTTCATGCTCGGCAACCCTCAATCCGTCCCGTCGGTTCCGGCATCCGAAGCGGGATCATGGGAGGCGAGGGCGCGCGCCACCTGCTCGCGTTCGCGGCGGCGGAGCGTGGCGAACGCGCGGCGGACGAGGTCGTACGCCTCGTAATAGCTGGGATGGTCGGTATCCTCCTGCCAGACGAGCATGCCGGACCGGTCCGTGATCAACGCGCTGAACGCGTTGGGTTCCATGAGCGCGAGGGGCCGGAACAGGAGCGTCGAATGCGCGTCCGTGACCATGATCGAGGCGACGGCGAACGTTCGGACCGGACCGGTCAGGCTGGTGTTCGCATGCCGTCCGGCGAGGCGGGCGGACAGCGAGTCCGCGTATCCGTTGACGACGGCGAGGTCACGGATGGCGAGCTGCAGGCGCGTGCCGAGCCACGCATCCGGAAGCGGGTGGGCCGTGGACGCCATCATCGGCTCCATTTCATGTTCGTGTCGTTGAAGCCCGACCGTTCGATGTCGCACATCTGCACGTTGACCGGGATGCCGGGCAGTCCGCCGAGCTTGACGAGGAACTTGCCGACGCCCTTGAAGCTCGCGTTCGCGTCGAAGTTCGTCGGCGTGGCCCAGTCGGAGAGCATGTCCTCCTCGCGTACGCTGATCGGCAGTCCGGACTCGCCGCGCAGGTAGCGTCGGATCTCGGTACGGCTCAACGCGCCGAGGACCTTGATTCTGCTGCGTTCCACGAACCCGCGCGCCTTGTTGTTCTGCGCCTCGGTGTCGAGGCACATCAGGTCCGCGAACGTGTGCGTGATCATGATCTGGCCGACGCCCCACTGGCGGTTGAGCCTGGTGAGCAGGTCGAGCCGGTCGACCATGAGCGGGCTGGCGCGCAGGGCACGGTGCATCTCGTCCATGATGATGACGTGGTTGCGTCGGGGCAGCAGTCCGGCCTCGGCCATCATGTCGGTCGCGTTCTTCGCGGCGAACGCGCCCGACCAGGTCGCGGCGAGCACCGCGGCGACCACGTCGTCGCCGCCCTGCGCCAGGGCGCTGATGTCGAAGTCGACCGGCCGGGACAGGTCGATGCGTTCGGTGGTCTGCTCGCAGAACAGGCGGCCGAACCGTCCCATCGGGTTCGCCAGCCCATGCAGGCTGGCGAGCAGGTCGCGCACGGCCCTCGCGTACGCCTGGTCGTTCTCGGGGTCGTCGAACACGGCCGCGGCGCGGATTTCGGGCGTGCCCTCCCTGATGAGGTCGCGCAGGTCGGGGATCACGGGAGGTTTCGGGTCGTCCTTGGTGCGGTCGTGCAGGATCCTCAGCGCGGTGGCGAGCACGTTGGACTCCACGTCGGACACGGTGCGCCGTCCCTCCTCGCGGCCGGTGCGGCTGATGGTCAGCAGCACCTCCATGAGGGCGCTGCGCCGCTCGTGGTAGTCGGCGAGCAGGTCCTCGCGGGCCGTGCCGGCGAGGCTCCTGAGCGCGGCATGGATGTCGCCCGGGTCGAGCGGGTTGATGGACCCCAGGCCGCTTCCCAGGCGGATGACCTGTCCGCCGAGCAGACGGACGAGCCGCGCGTAGTCGGGTTTGAGGTCGCCGGGGATGATCGCGTTCATGCCCAGGGCGCCCATGCCCCATACCTGGCGTCGCACGAACGTGGACTTGCCGATCGCGGGCAGACCCATGACGAACATGCTGGGCTGTTCGATGATGCCGGCCCGGAACCAGCTGATCGGATCGCAGCACACGCCCGCCCCGGTGGTCATGCTCCGTCCGATGGGCACGCCCTCGACCGGCAGGGCCATGTCGGTGCCGAACGGCCAGAAGCCGCCGCACACCTGCGTGCTGGTGCCGAAGAACTCGTCGACCGCGGGCATCAGGCCGGCCCGGCCGCCGCCCCTGCCGTCCCGTCCACGCCACGTGGCGGGCCGGGGCGCCGGCGGCGGGCTGGCGCGCAAGGTCGGCATGTCCGGATCGTCCGGCCCGGACCCGTGATGTATGGCGGGACGTCGTCCCTCACGTTTCGGTTTCAAGATGGCCTCCCCGTTCTCATGACAGTTGGTTGAACACGCTCGGCGGCGTGTAGTTCCGCAGGTTCAGGCCGAGGGGCAGGCTCGCGGCGAACGCGCTGTCCTGGGCCCCGTAGCATGGTCGCAGGTCGATCCTCGCACTGCCGGCGGCGCCCTCGACCGCATGCGTGGCGGCGTCGAGGCGGATCGCCTCGCCCTCGCCGGCGCGCACGGTGGCGGTGACCAGCAGGCCGAAGAACACGATGACAGCTCCCCTGTTCGTCTCGATGGCCTGCCGGTTGGCCTTGTTGACCTGGCTCATCGCACCGATGGACGCGCGTCGCTCCTGGCTGACCTGGTTCGCGGCCCTCTGTCTGTTCTGTTCGGCCATGAACGCGGTCCTGTCGGGCGGCAGGATGTGGAAGATCACGGTGACGCGCTTGCGGTCGCAGTCCGACAACGGGCCGAGCAGGCGGGTGAGCGTCGAACTGGTCACGTTCGATTTCGGCGGGTCGCACATCTCCCACGTACGGCTCACGCCCGAATCATGCCGGTAATGGTCCCAACCCGTCTCGCAGGCGACCGGCCCGGCGTCCTCCCATGCGATCCACGGCCGTTCCCCGTCCAGTTCGAGCGTGTCCTGCGCGGCCGGACCGTACGCGACGCGCACCATGCGGCTGATCTCGTCGATGGTCAGCATGCGGGCCGTGCCGCCTCCCGCGTCGGCGATGCGGCGGATCAGGCCGGGTACGAGCTGGCCGATCCGGCGGGCCGCGTCGTCGGGTTCGAGGAACCTGCCGGTGCGCGCGTCGACGTAGCGGAACGTGAGCGTGAGGACCACGCTGCTGGACGCGCCGCCGGACGCGTACAGGTCCATGATCTGCGCCATCGCCCTGGCGGCGAGTTCGGGCGCGTCCGCGACGGTGCGTCTGGCCAGGTTACGGCGGAAGCGTACGCCCGAATCCGGTGACGTGTCCACCGTGACCGCGAGCTGGGTGACGCCGGCCTCGCTGCCCAACGCCTCGAGCAGGCCCGCCCACGAGGCCACGTACGCGTCCTCCACGTCATCGTCGGCCAGTCCCGCGCCCTGCGGCTGGCAGGCGAACGGGAGCGAATATTCGCCGGTGTGCCCGTGGCGCACGAGGGTGAACCGTTCGCCGAACCCGTCGTCGGCCTCGACCAGGGAGACCCTGGACAGGATGCCGGGCAGCCGGCATTGGCCGGATTCGACGGGGGCGAGCATGCCGGACCGGTACAGGGCGCGGCCCTTGCGGGATTCGGCCAGCCAGGTGCGCCGTTCGACCGTCCGGTCGAGCACGTTGCGGTGTTCGCGGTCGCGGATGGCGAGCACCGTGATGGCGCCGATGCCGACGGCCGCGGTGACGATGGCCGCGACCACGTTGACCATGGACAGCATCAGGGTGACGACGAGCACGCCAAGGCCCGCGAGGGTCAGGGGTCTGCCGATGTTGCGGATGCCGCCCGCGATGGGGCGCATCCAATCGCCGTAGGTGGTGTTGGAAGCCATTCAGAACTCCTTGGTCTTGCGTGCGGCGGTGCGGTTCGCTCCGTCCGGGCCTTCCCCGTCCGTTCGGACGGGTCCGGCGCCGGACGGGGCGTCGGACGGCCCCGGCACGGCGCGCGCGCCGTCGGGGGTCCCTCCGGCGGGCGGGCCGCCGGAGCCGGCGGATGGGTTCGCGGCCCCGGACGGGGACGTGGATGGTCCCGGGCCGGCCGCCTTCGCCCCGTCCGGGGCTCCGCCCGCGTCCGACGCATGGTCGGGATCGTCGGGCGGGGACGCGCCGCCGGACGTGGGTCCCGTTCCGGGACCGCTGCCGGCTCCTGGACCGGTGCCGGACAGGCCGCCCGGAGGGTCGCCGCCGGAGGCGCCGGCCGTCCGCCTCGCCCCGTCGGGGGCCGATGGCCTGCCTCCGCCGGAGGCCAGGCCCGTCATGGCCTTCGCGCCGGTCTTGAGCGCGCCGCCGGCGGCCATGACGCCCATGCCGGCCATGCCGCCGAGCATGGACGGGATGACGCCGCCTCCGCCGACGCTGCCCGCGACCGCGGGGACGATGAGCCTGATCATCGCGGGCAGGAGCACGATCACGCTGATGGTGAGCATCAGCGTGATGGCCTGGCTGTCGTCCCCGGAGCCGGCGGTGACCATGATCGAGCAGCCGGCCGCCATGACCAGCGCGGCCACGGGCTTGTACAGCAGGAACGCGAACAGCCATCCCATGACCTTGCCGAACGCCTGCCGGCCGGTCTCCGTCCAGCTCATCGCCGCCCACATGGGCGCGACGCCGACCATGATGGGCAGCAGGCCGGCGCGCAGGTAGCAGAACACCTTGCTGATGAGGTTGCAGAGCCACATGACGATGGTGAGGGCCAGGGCGATGGGCAGGTCGAGGTTGAAGAACTCGCTCGCGGCGAGGGTGTTGTGGCTCCACGCGGTCTTCATCATCGAGGAGGCCGCCTTGAGCACGCCGGCGGTCCACGTGTCCACGGTGCCCTGGAACAGGTTGACGAATCCCGCCAGGCATACGCTGGTGAGCATGGCCCACATGAACGCCTTGCCCAACGGGATCAGGTCGCGGCCCTCCTGCGTGGTGATGAGCTTGAAGCCGGCCGCGAGCACGCCGCACACGGCGGCGATCAGGAGGAACGGGTCGACCTGGAGCCTCACCCAGTCCGACACGAAGAACGAGGTTCCCTCGCCGGGCGTCCACGACATGAGCGACGGGTTCGTCACATGCGACGCGCCCGCGGGGTCGCCCATGTACGTGGTGGACGCGCGTTTGAAGAACGTCAGGGCGATGGACGCGGCGGACGAGCCCATGAACACGCCGAGGAAGATCCATCCGACCCGGCCGAGCAGATGCCCGTCCATGCCGCCGCCGGACGCCTCGCCGATCCGCCAGACGATGCGCGCGCCCAATATGGTCAGGCTGATGGCCGCGGCGATGACGAGCACCGCCTGCGCGATGTTGAGGTACTTGTTGGCGTTCGCGTCCCACGCGTCGTACATGGGGACCGCGTTGGCCTGCAACGTGGACACGGTGCCGCCGGAGGCCACGAGCGTGTTGCGGCTCGTGCTCAGCCAGTCGATCGTGTCGTCGGACTGCTGCTCGTACATCGTCCACATGGTCTTCTCGAGCCAGCTGAGCTTGCGGGTCTTGTCGCAGGAACGGTTCCGCTCATCCCAGTTCCACGGCCCCTCCTCGGTGGTCTCCTCCTGATAGGTGTGCTTCAACGTCTCGCATTGCAGGGCCGGGGTGGAGATGAGCAGCCGTCTGACGGCGACGCCGGCGGCGGAGGCGCCCGCCGCATACTGGCCTTCGGCCCAGGCGAGCTGGTCGTGGCGGATGAGTTTGCCGAGCCCGCCGGACGGGACCTTCATCGAATAGACGGTCTGCGTGTCGGCGACCTCCTCGTCGCCGAACCTGAGGTCGTCGGCGAGGGAGGCGAAGTTCGGCCCGCTGCAGCCGGCGAGGGAGCACAGGGCCGTCAACGCGATCAGGATCGCGAGCAGGCGCGGCCCGGGACGGCGGTCCCTCATCGTTCTCAGCAGCTTTCCGCGACGGACAGGCCGAGCGCGCTCATGAACGCGAGGGCCCCCGCCACGACGAACACGCCGATAACCCAATTGACGATCTTGTCGAACGTGTCGTCACGGTCCGGCACGCCATCGCCCTGCTGGCGCAGCACGTGCACGCCGATACGGGTCAATGCGACGATCGCGACGACCAGGCCGAGGGCCTTGACCCAGCCGAGCGCGGTGGCCACGGGGCCGGAGAAGCCCGGCGGCAGGCAGGCCCTCGGGTTCTGCAGGTCGGCGAGGACCATGCCGTAGGCGGTGGCCTTCGCGGCCGTGATCGTGGCCGTGATCTTCGCGGCAAGGGTTTCGGACAGCATGTTCTTTCTCTCCTTTTCGGATGATGGTCATGTCCATCCCATCGTCGGCCCTGACGGTAGGGCCGACGGGGCACGGCGTCTACAGGTTTCCGTCCCGCCGGCCGAGCTCCCCGGCCATCCGCGCATAGGCACGCGGATACCGTTCGGGGAACCCGTCGAGGTCAAGGCCCCTGATATGGGGCAGACGCCACAGATACGGTGCGACGGAGCCGACGAGCAGGACGCCCCTGCGCAGGGCGCGCGGGGTGTTCGCGGTCGGCATGGTGACCGCGACGCCACACAGGACGGTCGGGCCGAACAGTCCCGCATCCCAATCCGCGAGCAGGGAACGCAACGATTCAAGCCCGCGTCCCGTGCACATCGAGCACAGGACGATCCGGCTCGGTCTCGACGGGTCCGTGCTGACGGGCAGGGCACGGCCCGCCTCCGCATACCGATCCCTCGCGCTCATGAAGATGGTGGTGCATCCCGCTCCCCCATGAGCGGCGACCAGCCAGACCCTGTCGGTCGGCTGCGCCGGAAACGACGGCAGGAGCCGTGTCATGGGCGGCCGTGACGGCAAGGCCGGACCGGTGACGGGGCGGGGCGGCAAGGCCGGCTGGTTCATCATCTCCATGCCTCCCGTTCAACGGCGGACGGTATGGCCGTCGGTGGACGGGCCCGTATCCGCTATGGCGTCGGCGCGCGGCCGTTCGCGTTCTCCGTCCGGCCCGTCCGATCCGGTCCGATGGTTCGGTTCGATGCCGTGAATCAGGGCGGCCGACAGGTTCCTGAGCATCTCGTCCTCGGGTTTGACACGGAACAAAAGATCCGCGAAATGCTTGCATCTCGCTGCGGAATCGCCTTCCAGATAGCTGATGGACGCGGCGATGCGGTACGCGCCGGCCCGATCGGCGGATGGTTGGATCAGACACGCGAAATCCTCGAACAGGGCCGGGATGTCCTGGAGGAACGAGCAGGCGATGGCATGCGACACGTCGTAGTCGGACGGCAGCATGATGGAGCGCAGGTTCTCGAACACATTCCAGGTGGACCGCCCGTCCAATGCGGCGATGGCGTCGAAATCCTCGAACGGGGTGTCCGGCCGGGTGATCTTGACGATGACCGCGTCCATCAGCCCGTTCGGTTCGACCATGCCCCGCAATGCGGAGACGACGCGGTCGTCCGCGATCCTCGAGACGCCCGTACGGTATCTGCTTGCCTTCATATCCTCGAGGAGCCCGTACATGTCCTCGACCTGCTGGCGGGTTGCCTGTGTCATTTCACCGGCCTTTCATCGACATTGTCCTTGATCCGGATGCCATTCCATCCTGATCCGTCGGGCGGGCCATGACGGTGCACCACGTCTACAGGTTTTCCAACCCACGAAGCAATGTGAAGACGGCCGAATATATATTGTGAGCATGCATATACGTATGCGAGTGGATAGGGAAAAGCGGGCGGAGGGAGCACAGCCAATGATGATGCTGATTGATTCGAGTGTCGGCTTTGCGGGAGGGCAATGGTCTTGGGAACGGGAGTGCGATACGATGTGGTCGCCACTGATCGTCTGCGGAACCTGGTCGCCTAACGACGTGAACGCGCTGCCTCCTCATGGACGAGATTAGGGTACATTGAGCCTGTGCTTTTTACGGGTACTGTGAATTGCTGGATGTTGGCGTGGGCTTCTCCGACAGATGTAGGTAGAAGGTCATGGCTCTAGCTCGATTGGTAGCGCACATGAGGTGTTCGGGTCGTCAAGCTCGCCATGGCTTTGGTCGATGACGTATCCGGCAGCGGTGGATCCGATGAGTTCCCGGGCGCTGCCGGTCTTTTTCCGGAACGAAACGCCTCTCGCCCGCCACTGACCCAGCCTGTCGCATTCGCGTGCGGCTTGGATTCGCATCTACCGCATTGCCTCCCTTTTTTGACGTTGGCACCTGCTTAACGCCAAGGATCAGGGTGCATATCTCAACTGACCTATAAGGCCCATCCATGTATCGTTAGTGATTTCGCGCTTGAATATCGCTTCAAGCCGGGATGGCACAATGAGCGGAGTATAAGGCTACGCCTTCCAGATTGAAGCCGCATTCACGGGTCAGTGGCGAAGAATCCTAGTGGTCACCGAATGCGGAGCGACGAATCAACGTAGAAAGATAGTAGCCGATACGACCCTCTATGAATGGTGCGAGTTAACATTCAGTTCGGCGTTCAGAATCGATTCGATTGGTTCGTAATGGTCAATCACCGCCTGACGATACGCTGCGACATTCCCGGCAATCGCCGCATCGAGCATACGATGATGAGATTCGGCCGTCTGGCTCAACGAAGCGGATACCTGCAAATCAAGCTGTGGCAAAACCGCCATATGCACTTGCCACAGACAGCGCACCATCTGCTCGGCCACTGCGTTATTGAGATTGCGCAGAATGCCGATATGGAAATTAATATCCTCACGGAGGAAAGTCTTGCCGGCAAGTGCGTCTTGTGTCATTTGTGCCGCAATCGCACTCAGTTCCGGCTGCGGAATCCCGTGTAACGCGATGCACACTTCGTCGGCACATCCGATGTCGAGGAAGCGACGTAGTTGCACAACATTACGTAGGTCCTCGAAATTCTGTCCAACGGATACCATTGAACGCAACGCAAGGGTCTCCACCATTGGATCGAGCGATAATGACCCTACAAAGGTTCCTTTGCCATGCTCCACACTGACGATATTTAATGCTTCGAGTTTGCTCACCGCCTCTCGCACGGAGGAACGCGACGTTTTCATCATCTCGCAAAGTTCAGTTTCAGTGGGTAGTGAATCGCCTGGATGCAATCGTTTACGGACGATATATGCCTTAATCGTATCCATCGCCTCATCACAACGGCTGCGTTGGGAAGCACGTGTCGCTATCGCGGGAGTGAGGTCATCTGCCGCGACACGAGACAGAAATACTAAAGACGGGGGGACGGTATGATTCTCTTCTTCCCTGTTTGTCGCAGTTCCTATCATGGCGATTTCCTTTCCTCTCCGGCGGACGCATCATCACAACGCATTTTTGCCGAACCATTGGGACGGCAGAATGGTAAAATACAATCCCGCGGTTTCACGCTCCCATAACAATCCTAGTGAATGATCCGGGAGAACGGACATGCACTGATATACGTAGTGATATGGATTGAAACAGCGATTTACATCCCATGTGTTGCCGCCATCATGGCTTAAACGCAGTACGCCACAGCCACGATACGGACGCATCATCGAGGCGTTCGCAAAGACGACAGTATCCGAGGCTTCGCCAATCCGCCAATCCTTGCGGGTGGGGTCGGGCATCATGACGGCGTTCGGCTGGCAGAAAATCTCGGGAATCACGGGATCGAATTTAACTTCATCCCAAGTCTGGCCTCCATCATGGCTGATGGCCCGGCCCACGTGACCGCAAGGATGTTGATTACGGAAGAACACAACCACATCACCATTGGCGCGTTCTATGAACACTGACTCATGTGTGGTGTCTTCGTCACGATCGATGTGTCGTTCGTCAATGATCCGACCATCGTTGATTCGTCCTTCATTGATTGACATTCCACGGTGCCATGTTTCTCCATGGTCATCGGAATACAACGCACCGCCAGCATTATACTTGGCTGAATCGCCTGTGAGATAGTATGGAATCAGTAGACGCCCTTTGTGGTGCCCTTGCGACAGCTGGATGCCATTGCCCGGTGAAACGCCAAGGAATCCCATCCACTCCTCCTTAACCATGTGGCTGATTACCCGCGGAGCGGACCAGGTTTCGCCGTCATCATCAGAATGCACCTCCACAAGATAACTTGTTCGTTGGGTCAGCAGACTCTCATGAGGATCGATACCCGACTTGAGGTAGATGTTGCCTCGCGGCTTGTCGCCTTGGGTCACATTTCCTTTATCATCAACGCGATACTGAGTGGCGACGCCCTCTAAATCAGTAACCGAACCATCCTCCTGCAACAGGTATTGCGCGCCATTGGTATCGTGCAACACAAAACGGCCTTCAGCATCGACGCCCATAGCTCGTTCGGCATTCGCGAATCCGACGCCGCCAGGAAAATGATCGATCAAAACCGTCACGCGGCCGGTCTCCCGGTCAGCCACCAGACAGGAGTCGATGGTGGAAGCTCCATTCAATCCCTTGCCGGGATAAGCAATCACCGTCTGCATTGGCAACCAAGTCGCGCCGCCGTCAAGCGAACGACGAATAACGAAATGGATTTCATTGGGCGAATCATTTGATATCGTCACACGCTGATCGGCGCCTGCGATCAGTACGCCCGACGCAGTGGTGATTAATGAAGGGATGCGGTAGCTGGCGGACCCTTCGTACCCCTTATCGAAAATGGCGGTATCAGTCGTAGGTTCGACACCGGCAAGGGCCTTAATCTGTCCATCAGTTAGCGCATAGCCAAATATGCCGCCATTACGCACTTCGCCATACAGCCGAGAACCAGATGTGTCCTCGCCGATGGAAAACTTAGTCAATCCGTTCAACGCATCTAGGAAAAACTGTCCTGGCTGATGCAACTGCAGGTAGCCATCTACATAGATGTCGATGGCGCCGCGGAAAGCCCTGATGGCCAGGTCATGGAACCCGCCGTCATTCCATAGGCCGGCGGCATGGTAGATGGCCCATTCACCATCTACCAGTATTCTGTAGGTGAAGCCTTCGTCGTCGATGGACACGTTCATCGCCTCGCCCTGCTCGTTGGCCGCGGCCACGATGGTGCCGAACTGATTCATGCCGCGCACGCGGAAGCAGGCGTAAATGGTTCCGGCAGACAGCTTCTCGATGCGTCGTAGGTCATGTCCAGCCAAATACGCGGCGGCGAATTCGACATCGGCGATCGGCGACACGATAGAGGCGGCAATCCATTCGCTGTTCAAGGCCTCGTCATGAATCGTCATATTGGAGACGACGCCCTCCGCCGTCTCGATGATGCCTTGTTCGGCATAACGGGCCGGCACCAGGTTAGTGGCATTAGCGAAGCATTGATAACCGTCAAGATACACACGCGTGCCAAATTCGCCGAAGGTCAAGGTAAGGTCATGCCTACCACCAAGGCCAACGCCAAACGTGTCCTCGATATCGAGTTCAATGGGTGGCTCATTGGACGGAGACTCGACCCACAACGCGGCATGTCTGACCGCGACTGACATCAACACCGCGTCGTCCGAGCGAATCACCATGAGCGGCGTGTCGACTGACGTCTCGAATCGTATTGATATAGAGCCTGATTGATGAGGAAAATCATTGGCGGACCATGCGTATGACGAGACCACGGCAACTCCTTCGTTCTTGGTCACCACCCAGACATATGATGTCTGATGACATAACAAGTGTATCATGACTTTCTGAAACACAAAGGAATCAACGCCAAGAAGCGCTATGGCTCATATTCAACGACCATCGATGCCTACTTTGACGATAGTGTTGCGGGGCATCTCGATTTGCATGACTCTTATATGAGACGAACCGCCAAGCGGACAAGGCGAGGTGGCTGAATCCGCCGGTGGATGGCGTGCCGTTTCGCGGAGGGAACCAACGAAGCGTGTTCCGTATTCTTCTGTTGGATCGACCATAAGGTCCCAATCTTGGCGCTAGGGCGGCTATCGGCCTCCTGAGCAGCAAGGATGGTTCTGGCGGCACCACCACCGAACGGATGTTCGGCCATGCGAAAGACCGGTTCTACACTGTGCAGCGAGTTTGACTCGTACGAACGATCCAAGGCTAGGTCCGACACATTATGCGTTGGAACATATGACATCGGATACGGCTGCGAGGGACATGCCACGGAATTCCTCCAGGGCATGTCCCTCGCGGCCTGGCCCCTCTATCTTCACAAACAACACCTAGCAAAACGGAACACTGTTCCATGGTCGAGGCCTTGGAGGGGTGCGGGTATTAGCGGATCGGACGTCCCGCACACCAGACATGATCGACGGATAGAGTGGCAGGATCAAGCAACAGCAGGTCGGCCGCGTACCCAGCGGCCACCAAGCCGAGCGGGGCACCGGTGATCGCATTTGGTCCATCAAGTCCGATTGCCTGGGCAGGTGTCAGCGTAACGGCGGCGATCGCGTCAGGAAGTCCTATACCTAGCTCCTTGACGGCACGTTGGACGGCGACTTCAAGTGTCAGAGTGGAACCGGCAATCGCACCATTGGATATCAGACGAGCATGGCCATCAACTACGGCGACATCCAACGCACCGAGTTTATAGGCTCCGTCAGCGCAGCCGGTCGCGGCCATCGCATCGGTGACGAAGGCCACGCGGCCGGGGGCCATCGACATACCGAGGGCGACCATGGGGTTCCGGACGTGGAAACCGTCGTTAATGAGTTCGATGATGATGCGCGAATCATTGACGGCCGCCGGAATGGGTCCAGGTTCGCGGTGATGCATGCCATTCATCGCGTTGAACATGTGGGTCATGATCCGCGCACCCCGATCGAAGGCACGGCGGGCCGTGTCGTAGTCGGCATCGCAATGGCCCACCGCGGGAGTCACACCGGCCCCGGCGAACCGGGAGATGGCCTCGAGGCCATACTCACGCTCGGGTGCGATGGTGATTTGACGCAGACATCCGTCGGCGGCTTCCAGCAATGCGTCCACCCGTCCGGGTGTAGGATCAACAAGGCAATTCGGATCGTGGGCGCCCTTGCGCCCCAACGCAAGGAATGGTCCCTCCAGATGCGCACCCAGTACATCGGGGCGCCGCGACGTCTCGCGCGCGACGACGGCGAGGTTGGCGCACATCACGTCGGGCGGATTGGTAATGAGGGACAGCACTTGCCGCGTAGTTCCATGGTTCATATGCCAGGCACGCGCCACAGCGATGGCGTCGGCCCCATCATCGAAGGAACATTCCCAAGCGCCATGGGCGTGAATATCCACATAACCGGGCGCCAGCCATGCCCCTTGTCCATCGATCACGCGGATATGATCCGCACCGCCCATCATCTCAATGTGCGTGGCGAGATCATCATCGAAGGTGCCTGACGCATCGATGGCGCCATCGACAACGCTTACCCAGCTATGCGGTATCACGCCACGCGCATCAACCAGCTCAACTCCCTTAATCGCGAAAGTCTGTGCGGATCCGCACACGGCTTTATCGATGCGGCGACCCTCCTCGATATGTCCGATCATGGTCTTGCTTTCCCGTTTCAGATGCCTTGCCAGTCCGGCTTGTTGTCAGTGACCCAGCGGTAATAGTCGACATTATGCAGTTTGCCGGCTGCCGCCTCATCGATAACCACCGTGACATGTGGATGCAGCTGCAGCGCTGAGGCCGGGCAACTGGCAGACACCGGTCCCTCCACCGTTGCGGCCACAGCATTCGCCTTGCCAGCGCCGAAGGCAAGCAATACCAGATGCCGGGCTTTAAGAATCGTGCCGATGCCTTGGGTGATGCAATGGGTGGGCACTTCGTCGAGGTTGCCGCCGAAGAATCGTGCGTTGTCGACACGAGTCTGTCTGGCCAACGTCTTGATGCGCGTACCGGAAGCCAGTGAGCTGCCTGGCTCATTGAAACCCACATGGCCGTCGGTGCCTATGCCGAGAATCTGCATATCAACGCCACCAGCCGCCTCGATGGCGCGATCATAAGCCGCCCCGGCACCACGCATCACCTTGGCATCATTCATTGATGCGCCATTTAACGCGTCACCCGGCACATGAACCTTCTGCGGATCAAGCCCGATTACATCGGTAACCGTACGTTTGATGGTAGCGTGATACGACTCCGGGTGAGTCAATGGCAACTCGAGATACTCGTCGAGCGCATAGCCGCTGACCTGAGACACATCGATATGGTTGGCCTTGACTCTTCCGGCCAGATGCCTATAAACCTTAAGAGGACTAGAGCCCGTGGCTAAACCCAGTACGGCATCCGGCTTCGATTCGATGAGCGTGGCGGCGCATTGAGCGACCAATTCGCCTGCTTCATCCTCATTTTTGACAATGACTACTTCCGCCATGGCGGTTCCTTTCCAACGATTCTCGATATCCCCCAGTTGGAGCGGGACCATTCCGGCTAAGGGGGATCATCGACTCTTAGCGCGTCGATGCGCTTACCTCGGCCGGTGTACGTTTCAGCTCCATACCGCAATCGACAAGCACTCTTGCGATAGCCGCAACATTCTCGCCCTGAAGCGGCAATACGGGGTTGGGCATCTGATTCGTATCGAATACGCCCAGTAGTGCCATTGCCGTCTTAAACGCGCCGACACCCGCGCCGAAGCCGGAAACTCCTTGCGTCACATTCACAATGGCCATCAGCCGTGCTAATTTGGCCTGCTCAGCACGTACGGTCTCCCAGTCACCGGACTGATAGGCATTCCACATGCGCACGTACCCTGTGCACTCCACATTGCCCAACCCCGGCACCGAACCATCGGCACCCGCCATATAGGCACCATCGACTACGATCTCCTGACCAGTAAGCAGGGTGAGTGGGTGGCCCGCATCCGCGTTGGCATCTACGAGGAACCTAAACGCCACATCGTCGTTTGAGGAATCCTTGACGCCCGTCAGAACACCATCCCTACCAAGCCGAATCAGCATGTCATTCGATAGCTTGACATGCACACACACCGGAATGTCATAGGCGAACAACGGCAGTTCAGGCACGGCCTCGTGAATGAGACGAAAGTGACGCTCGATCTCCGGTAATCCGCCCAGCGCATAGAAAGGCGCGGCGGCGACAATGGCCGAGGCACCGAGTTTTTCGGCCTCAATGGCATGTTCGATAACACGGTCGGTCTCGGTATCGATGCAGCCGACAAACACCGGAACACGGCCATCGACGATCTTCATAACGGCCTCAATGATGTCTTTGCGTCGCCCATCGGTGGAGAAAGCGACCTCACCAGATGAACCGAGGGTGAATACACCATGCACGCCGGCCGTAATCATACGATCCAACGAACGCTGGAAGCTCGACAGATCCAGCTGACCGTCGGCAGTCAACGGAGTGACGACGGGGGGAATGACGCCGTGGAAATGTTGGGTCATAGTAGTGTCTCCTTAGTGATTAATGGATGTGGTGATTGATAGGATCACGCGCATTCAGCGGCGGTCGGATGCAACAGCGAGGGTGCGGCGCCCATGAGGATTTTGGTATAGTCATCCTGCGGATCGCGCATCACCGATATGGTTGCGCCACGTTCGACGATCGTGCCCTTGTTCATTACCACGACTTGGTCCGAGATGTAGCGCACGGTTTGGATGTCATGACTGATGAACACCATCGACAAGCCCAATGTTTTCTTCAGATCACTCAATAGGTTGAGAATCTGCGCACGGACGGACACGTCCAGTGCCGAGGTCGGTTCATCGGCGATGATGGCATCCGGGTTGAGGCTCAAGGCGCGCGCGATAGCCACACGCTGACGCTGACCGCCGGACAGCTGGCCCGGCAAAGCACCCAGCACCTGGCTAGGGAGTCCGACCATATGGATCAGCTCCTCGGCCCGATTGAGTCTGGCTTTCCTGTCACCCAGCTTATGCACGACCAGTGGATCAATGAGCTGGTCGATCACGCTCATGCGCGCGTTGAGGGCGGTCGCCGGATCCTGAAAGACCACGGAAACCACGCGACCGATGGCCATGCGTTCTTTGGCGGTGCGGTGGGTCACGTCTTGACCTTTGAAAAAGACCTTGCCCGACGTAACCTGTTGCAGGCCGCACATGATGTTAGCGGTGGTGGACTTACCGCAGCCGGACTCGCCGACAATGCCGATGGTCTGACCTGGCATGAGCTTCAGGTTCACCTTATTGACCGCGGTGATTCTGTTCTTGTGGAACAATCCAGAACCGGCTCGCGTTGTGAAAACCACCTCCGCATCCTTAAGCTCGATGATCGGAGCGCGGGGATCAGCCTGCGTGTGATCTGACATGACCTGACTCATCGTGCACCTCCTTCGGTTTCGACAGTGGCGACTATGCCGGACGTCGCATCAGAGTCTGATGGCAATGCCGCATAGCAATGGTAGGTTCCAGGCACCTGCTTCATAATGGGTCGGGTATTGAGTCCGACATCAGGGTGACTGCTACGTGGGGCGAATCGATCGCCCTTCGGGAAGTCGGCCGGACTGGGTACCGTGCCAGGCACTTGATGCAAGCGGGCGGCACCAGCCTCAATTGATGTGACCGAACCTAGCAGGCCGCGGGTGTACTCATGACGGGGATCTGTGAGAATCTCCTTGGTGGAGCCCTGTTCGACGACCTGACCGGCGTACATCACGGTGATCGAGTGAGCGACCTTGGCCACCAGAGCGAGATCATGAGACACGAAAATCATTGCGAAACCCAACTTCTCGCGCAACTCGTTCAAGAGTTCTATGACCTGCTTCTGCACGGTTACGTCAAGCGCAGTAGTAGGCTCATCACACACTAAGAGCTTAGGGTCACGAGTCAGGGCCATGGCGATGAGCACGCGCTGACGCTGACCGCCGGACAACTCATGGGGATAAGACTCCAATGTACGCTTGGGATCAAGTCCTACCAGTTCAAGTAATTCCTCAGCACTGCGCGTGCCGCCACGACGAGTCAGCTGCTTCATCTGTGACTTGATAAGCATTGAGGGGTTCAACGAACTCAAGGCATCCTGATAGACCATGGCCATCTCGTGGCCTCTCAAGGCATTGTGCTCCTTGGCGCTGAGTTTGACCAAATCCTTGCCATCGAACAGAATCTGCCCGCTGATTTTGGCCTTGGGATCCAGAAGGCCCATAATGGCCAGAGAGGTGATGGATTTGCCGCAACCGGACTCGCCGACCAGGCCCATCGTCTCGCCGGGACGCACCGAGAAGCTCAGGTGATCCACAACATTGACGTCTCCATGACGAGGAAACTGGATGCATAGATCCTTGACCTCGATCACTGGGGGTTCGGTGCTCGTTGGTTGGAAACGGTCCGTACGCCTCAACTCGGCTTCGCGCAGCTTGGCCAAGGATTCGACCAGCGCCTCATGCTGCTCCTTGTATGCAGCAACGGGATCGGTGAGGATACGATCCTCCTTACGCTCAGCCTCAGCGTCCGCGGCCGTCTTGGTAACGGTCGCAGTGGGTGCGGCCACCATGGCATCGGTAATGCCTTCGGACAGGATATTGAGGCAAAGTACCGTGATCATAATCGCTAAACCGGGGAACATCGCCTGCCACCAGTAGCCGAAAATCACACCTTCCTTGGCGGAAGACAGGATATTGCCCCAAGTGGGGGTCGGCTCAGGAATGCCCAGGTTGATGAAGCTCAGTGAAGCCTCGAATACGATGGCATCAGCAACGCACAGCGTGGTGAATACCATCACCGGGGCGGCGATGTTACGCGTGACGTGCTTGTAGAGAATCCACGGGGCGCGGGCACCGGAAACGATTACGGCACGCACATAGTCCTTGCCATATTCGCTGATGATATTGGCACGCACGATGCGGGCGATCTGCGGTACATACAGAATGCCGATGGAGATGATGATGCCAATCATCGACTGGCCGAGAATCGAAACGAACACAGCGGCCAAGGCGATGCCCGGCACCGACATAAACACGTCGAGAACTTGCATGATGATCTCGGAAATCCACGTACGGCTCACCGCTGCGACGGCACCGATGATCACGCCAAGAATCAGGGCGAAGAGAATCGAGAGCAGACCGATCACCAACGAATAGCGGGCACCGTAGAAAACACGCGACATCACGTCACGACCCACTTGGTCGGTTCCGAAAAGATGATCGCTGCTAGGTGGCTGATAACTCACAGTGATCGCCAACGGATCCTGTGGGGAGATCAATGGAGCGAACACAGCCACCAAAACCAATAGACCCATGAAGGTCAGAGCCAGCTTGGCACCGATCGTCATATTGCCGAATTTATGGAACCCGACACCAGGCTTGGAAACGGCGTCGGCGATTGTTCGTTTGCCAAATAACATATCAGACCTCCCTGATACGCGGGTTGATGAGGACATAGAGCAGATCAACGACGATATTGATCACGACGAACGCAAGCGCCACGATTAGTACCACGCCTTGGACCAGAATCGGCTCATTGCCATTAATGCCTTCGAACAGCGCCGTACCCATGCCGGGCAAGGCAAAGATGATCTCAGTGATGATTGCGCCTCCCATGAGGTAGCCGATCTTCATGCCGAGGGTAGTCACCGGGGTGATCAGCGCGTTACGAAACACATTGCGCGCAATCACAACGCTCTTAGGTACGCCGGAGCCGATGGCAGTGCGCACATAGTCCTTGTCCAGTTCCTCGACCATCGAAGTACGGATGATGCGTGTCAGCTGGCCGGCAACCGGTAATCCCAGCGAGAAGGCCGGCATGGCCATGCGCCTCAGATAGGCGGTCGGATTATCGAGAAATGGCTGCAACATACCAGCTCCAGGCAGCCAAGACAACTTGATCTGGAAGATGTAAATCATCAAAACACCCAGCCAGAAGCTCGGGGTCGCAATCGCAACGATGGAAATCACTCGTATGGCCTGATCAACCCATGTATCGCGGTACAGGGCTGCGAGCACGCCAAAGATCACGGCGAAGACCACCGCAATCACCAATGCGATGAACGTCAGTTGCAGTGTGATCGGGAAGGCCTGGGCGATACGTGATGACACTGAGTCACGATTAACGCCATATGTGCCGAGATCCCCTCGGAACAAACCTCCCAGATAGGAGAGGAATTGCGCATACCATGGTCGGTCGAATCCCATCTCATGGCGATAGGCCGCGAGCTGGGCCGCGGTGGCATTCTCACCGAGCGCCGTGGCGGCCGGATCATACCGTGAGAACGACATGAGGAAGAATACCAAGAAGACAACGCCGAACGCCACGAATGGCAAGGAGACCAATCGTCGCCCCAGTAAACGGAGTAAGTTACTCAAATGTCAACCCTCATTTCTCATATGAAAATTGATGTGCGCCCCGGGCACGGTAACGTCCCAACCGTGCCCGGGAACGATGCATCAGCCGATTTTGCTGTTGAGCAGGTATAGACCCGTGGTACCGATGGGGCTGACCTTGGAGAAGGACCCCTGACGGACGGCAGTGGAGATATTACGATGGAACAGGCCGTATATCGGTACTTCGTCGGCGACGACATCCATCGCCTGATTCCAATAGCTTTGGCGCTGGTCCGTGCTTGAGGTCGCAGTGGCCTTCTCCATGAGTTCGTGAAGTTTGTTGTATCCATCCGTGCCATACCAGAAAGTGCGTTGGCGAGTCCATGTCGAATCGCCAAGCCACCAATTCAGTAGCACATCGGGATCGTTGCCGAACGCAGTCGGATCTCCGGGGGCGAGCACCATTGAGAAATCAGCGTCATCCTTATCGGTAATTGTCGGGAACAGTGCGGAAGACTTCATCGACTGGATATCCACATTCATGCCAATGGCCGCCAAATCATTCTTGATCTGCGGAGCCAGCTGGGTAATCCAAGTCTGATCAGTGGTATATAGCGTGAAACTGATTGGGGACGTCACACCGGCTGCCGCCATCAGCTCCTTGGCTTTATCCACGTTGTAAGAGTACACGGTGGAGGCCTTATTATAGTATTTGCTGTCTTCCGGCATGAAACCGGTCAGTGGCTTGGCCTCTCCGGAAAGCTGGTTCTTAATCAGATTGTCCACATTGATCGCATAGAACACTGCCTGACGCACACGCTTGTCATCGAAGGGCTTCTTCTTCGTATTGAACATGATAAAGGCCTGGTTGAAGCCGCCGACGGTCTGAATGTCGGAACCGGCAGACTTCAAGGTCTGGAAGGCATTAGCGGGCACATTCTCCATGATGTCGTTCTGTCCCGATTGCATGGCGGTGACACGGGCGGTGTCATCCACGTTGACATTCCATACCATGTGGGCGGCCTGCGCCGGGAAGTCGCCGTTATACAGGTCGTTCCTGTCGAATTTGACCTGTTGATCATTAATCTCCGTGTACTTCCACGGACCCGAGCCGATCGGCTTCTTTTTCAGATCTTCATCCGATTGCGAGGCTGGTACCACGTGCACCAGCGACATGCGCTCCTTGACCAAGTTGAATGGGGTCTTGAGCTTGAAGGTCAAGGCGTTATCCCCGTCGGTCTCGATGGTGTCGATGAATTTCAGCATCGGCTGATATACACTGCCTTCGACCATCATGCGGTCGAATGATGTTTTCACATCGTTGGCGGTCACCGAATTGCCATCGGAGAACTTGGCCCCGTCACGAATGGCGACCTTGTACTCGGTATCGGAAATCTTCTCGGGCTCGCCCTTGGCCAAACCGGAAGTCAAATTACCGGTGGACATATCAAGAGTGTACAAGGCCTCGGTAACATGCCAGTTACCGCTCATCGGCAGGGCCATCGACGTTGATAACGGATTAAAGTCACGGCTGGAATACGCCACTTGCGCGGTAATGGTGTCCTTCACCACCGTACCGGATGCCGAGGTACCACCCGACGAACCACAACCAGCCAACGCCATCAACCCGGCCACCGTGGCGGCGACCGCTACTCTGAACATTTTACGTTTCATGGTCACTCCTCTTCCTCGAGTTTGTTGCGAACCTGTTCTGCGGCGCCAGACGTTTGCCGCCCGGACCGTCGGACACTCCCCAGCTAGGCTTCTCTGCCATGGATAGTTATCTGACGTCAGAACTATCAAAATCATATGATGTCTGATGTCTGTTGTCAAATTGTGTCTCTTTCTGGTTCCTCAGCACGCTGACATCCGTCGGCTCGCCACAACCGTGTATCGGGAGGCACTCTCCCATCCGCCATCGCGCCGGTGCGCGCGTATCATCTCAACGAGACGTAGCTCTTACTTGGGCTACTTAACAAGTCGGCGGGAGGGCCTCCTCATGCTGATATCCGGGCGATTCCGAACACCAAGGTCACAAGGACGCCACGTCTCACATACGCGCCGCAAACCAACGCGTAATCGATGTGGGATGTGTGATGGCGGTGCCGACAACCGCTGCCCACGCTCCCATGGCCATCACCTGGGCGAGTTGGTCAGGTGTATGGATACGACCTTCGCACAGTACTGGCGTGGCATCGCCAAAGGCCGCGACCATCCGCCCGAGCAGGTCGAAATCCGGACCATCGGTTTTCTTGCGCTCCCCTGTGTATCCGGACAGCGTGGTGGAAATAATATCGCTGCCGGCTTCGACCGCACGCTCAGCATCGGCAAAGGAACCACAATCAGCCATAACAACGATGCCCTCGTCATGCAACGCACGGACGGTGTCGGCATAGGTGCGGCCGTCAGGCCGTGGCCGACCGGTCGCATCAATGGCGACGATGTCGGCGCCAGCGGATGCACAGCAACGAGCATGGCGCAGTGTCGGTGTGATGTACACTCCCTCACGGCCGTCTTTCCAGATGCCAATCACCGGCACTTCAACCTGTCCCTTGATGGCGGCGATATCGGATAGGCCTTGGCAGCGGATACCGACCGCGCCGCCTTCCACAGCCGCCATCGCCATCTGTGCCATGGTCTCCGGATGGCGCAGCGGCTCGCCCGGATATGCTTGGCAACTGACCACCAGTCCACCTTTTATTGCTTCGATCGCAGGATACATAGCTAGTTCCCTTCGCTTGGTTTCGATGTACAGGATTATTTATGGGACATGCGCGCTTTGGTCGCACTCAGCGGAGCGGCGGTGCACCCAGCGGATCACGCATGGAAGAGGGATCGTTCGGCGGCGACAGCGGCACCGATCAGTGGGGCCGAACCACCGAGTTCGCCTTCAATTAATGGTGTCGGACGAATCAAAGGCAGGGCCGAGGCCACGAATCCGCTGCGCAGCGCATCCCACCACTGTGGGCCCGCTTTGACCACCGAGCCGGAGACAATGACCACATCGGGATCGACAGTATTAGCTATGCCACCAAGTACGAAGCCCAGAGCATGAGCGCTGGCCGCAATCGTACGCATGGCATGTTCCTCGCCAGCCATAGCGCGGCGTGCAACCTCGACTCCGTCAGGGACCATGGTGGCGTCGGCGACATTGACCGGCAGCGTAACGTTGTAAAGATCTCTGAGTCCCGTACCGGAGGCGACCGGCTCAATATGGCCTTCCATAGTGCCGCAGGAGCAACGGAATCCCTTGCCCAACCTACTAGCGACATGACCCAAGTGTCCGGCCGCGCCATGCGCACCAGTAAAAAGACGTCCATTAACAATCAGCGCACCGCCGATACCCGTACCCACTCCTAGCGACAGCACCACTTCATTGCCACTTCCCGCTCCGAATATGGCTTCGCCAATACCATGGGCACCGACGTCACCAATCATATGGACCGGGATGTCGGTAGCCGCGGCGAACGCGTCATAGACGCGCTGTCCACGCCATCCCGGCAGAATATCGGTGGCCGAGAGGATTACGCCATTGCGCGAGTCGGGAACACCGGCAGTCGCAATGCCGATGCCGGCGATAGGCATTCCACCGGGTTTTGTCGCCTCTTTCAGTCGTCCGCGGGCGCAGTCGACCAACCTCCTACACAGCACTGCCCCCCCGAGGTCAGCTTGGGTGGGTATTTCTTGGAGGTCCTGCACTTGCGGCTTGTCGTCGTGCTCGTACTTACCCTGATGAATACGGTCGGGCAATGTCACGAAGGCTGAGGCGATTTTGGTACCACCAATATCAAAGGTGAGATAGGTTCGTGCGGTCATCAGAGCACCACCGCATCGTGAATGTGAGATAGGAATTCGAGACGTTCGGTCAGCGTGGCGTCCTCGGGCACCACGACTTTGGCGCCGATATAGTCTACGGCATTGTCCGCCGCACATACGCAGGCACGAATCCGTTCAACATCCATCAGCGAGGTTGGTTCATCAGGGGCCATCGGCAGGTGACCATCAATCCAGGCATAGCCATATTGCGTCTCATCAGGGCCTGCTCCGGAAAACATCAGCCCTTTAAGTACTCCTGCTTCACGGGCGGCACGGACATGATCTTCGGCTGTTCGGGCGACACGACTCTCAACCACCGAACGTCCCCAATTAATGATGATTCCGATGCCGGTGTCTCGTGACAGCTCAATCTCCGATTCGATTGGAAGGAAGCCCTTTTCCGGTTTCTGCCCTTCGACGTAACGGTCACAGTGCTCAATCACCAGCTTGGCGCCATGCCAGTCCCAGTCAGCCATGGCTTCCAAAGACATGGCCATGGCACCGGCATCACTCAACCTGGTTGGCGCAGTGTGGATTTCTACATAGGCCACGTCGGCCGAACCCCTGCGTTGGGTGAAATCCTCGAACGCCGTATGCAGATCACCCATCATCATCAACGCGGCCATGCGGCCGTCCACGTCGGGACTGGCCAAGCCGAAGTTCGGATCCTTCCATACGTGCTGCATGGTACCGGGAATAGCGGTGATGGTATTGGCATGCCAATGTGTGGGCAGTACCTTGGCCAACCACCGCCGCGACTCAACATCAGCTAAATCGCCTGGAAAGGGAATCTCGGCACCGTTAATCCATCTCTGGCGACCGAGAAGCCGGTAGTAGTCGCACTGATCCTCACGGGACCGAGGCAGTGAGGCATATGCCCCGACAATGAATACCGATTCCGCCATGATTCCTCCTTGAATTCGATGTGGCGCGACACCACTATTCATCAGACATCATACCTCTTAACTGTCGCTCCTGCTACTCGCCACCCACCGTATAGTCACATTCCCGTGCATCACGGACACACTCCGGCGCCCTCTTTTTATTGCCCTGGTTTCCTCCAGCAATGGCAGAATACCGCCGCTCCGTCTCCCCTGCCATTCCATGATGCTCTTTATACACTCAAATGCTTATGCGCTTCATCCAACGCTCGGGTGAGCCGAACCATATGGTGATTAGACTGGGGGACAATGCCACTCGATCCATGAGGAGACCATGTCGCTCATGGTCACACCCTTCATCGCGGCTGTGAGCTTGAGACGGCGATGCAGTTCCGCCTCGAGGCTGAACGTCGCGTGAACGGTCCGTCCGGCACCCCGCGCGTCACGCCCGTCGGAGGACGCCGCGGTGAAGGTCGCCTGGAGTCTGGATGCCGTGTCGATCGGCCTGCTGATGTCCATAACGGGTCACATCCTTCCCTGTTCGAGTCCCGCGAACGCTTCGATGAGCTCGTGGGCCACCAGCCCGTACCCGCTTGCGTTCGGCAGGCGGCCGGATTCGCTCGACCTGCGCAGCGACTCCCTGAACGGGATCATCGCGTCGAACCGCGCCAGCCCCCGCTCGATGAGGTATCGTTCGGCCCGTCTCAACGCGACGGTGTTCGCCCTGACTTGGGTCAGGAGCACGCTGCTGGGCCTGTCGATGGCCTGGGACGTCTCCCACATGCGGTCCAGGTCGAGACCGCCGGGCGTGCTGACGAGCACGACCAGCGTGCTCGCGTCGACCGCGGCTGCGATCAGGTCGGACTGGCTGGGCGGGGTGTCGACGAGCACCCACGTGTCCGGATCCGATGGCGGGACGGCGACCGTGAAACGGTTGGCGACCAGTACGTCGAACGGCAAAGGGTCGCCCGCGGCGCGGGCCTTGGACGCCCAGAGCGTCGAACTGCCCTGTGGGTCGATGTCCCTGACCTCGACCTTGCGGCCGAGACGGCTGAGGGCGAGGGCAGTGCAGATGGTGCTGGTGGTCTTGCCGACCCCGCCCTTCATGTTCGCCATGGCGATGATACGTGGAATACGTGCTGTACGGCTCATGTCCGGTCTCCTTTTCCGTCTGGTTGTATTTCCCTCTCGTTCCCACCGTTGTCGGCATGGGTCCGGGTCCAATCGGAGGACTGTCGGACCGCGATCCGCTGCCGATAGGTGTACTGGTCCTCGCTCCTGCGCCGGCGGCCCTCGCGGGTCGAGGACTGCATGCGCACCTCCCTGACGAGTTCGGGATGCTCACGCAGCCATGCCGTGAGGTTCCGTAGACGGGCGGGGCTGGAGTCGGACAGGTCCACGCCGTCCTCTTCGGCGCGGTGGCGCAATAGACGCCTTGCCTTGACGTCGACCCCGCCGACGCGCCCGTGCTGCTCTCGGGAGATGATGGTCTGCGCGAGGCATTCGGCTTGGATGGGGCACATGTCGCACAGGATCCGCGCGGTGGTCTTCAGGACGCGACGGTCAGACTTGTTCTTGACCCGTTCGTTGTCGGTGCCCCACATGAGGTCCTGGATACCCAACGGCAGACCGGCACAGACCCCCGCCATCCGGCCGTTCGTCTCGCTCATCATGTCGTCCCGAACCCTTCTCGACGGTTGAGTTCGTCGGCATGCCGCCTGCACGCCGTGTACCATTCGCTGGGTTTGCCATGACGTAAGCTTCCTTCATGGCTATATTCGCTTTCGTGGGGTTTCATGTCGGCCAGGACGTGCGGGCAGGTCACGGAATGCACGTGACGTGTCACATGCGGCCCGGACGGCGCAGTCGCATGGGCCCGCCCGTCATGGGTGTGTGTCGAGGCGTCGAACGAACGTCGGCGTTCGATCCGGGAGACCGCGTAGTCGTTCGCCAGACGGTCCCAGACACGGGCGAGGTCCCGGACCGTGAGGATACGGGCCAGCCAGTACGTGTTCGCAGGAATCCAATCAATGACGTCGGCGACACGGGCCGCCGCGACCGTCTCGTCGATGCCGGCAGCATCAGCGATGTGGGCGATGAGCCCGGATGCCTTGGCGAGGTCCCGTCCGGATGGTTCCGGTGTGGGCAGCGAGAGCCCGGAACGTACGAGCGTGAGCCGGTCCACCACGCTCCGTGCCGCCTCCCGTCCGCCGATTATGCCGTTTCGTGTTCCGCTTGCGAGGTCCTTCCCGCTTGCGGGGAGATCTCCCATAGGGAGAGAGGGGTATTTGTTTATATATTTGTTCATATATGGGTCTGTCACCGATGACAGGGCTGTATTGTCACCGATGACAGGGCTGTCGGAGCCGAGCCCGTGCGGTCCTGTTCTTTCGTCGATGTCGTGGATCGGCTTGCCCCCAACGTTTTCCAGCCCTGTCATTTTGACAGTGCCGTGGATCTCCTTCCTCTCGGTGCGGGCCTGTCTCGCTTGGCGGCCGGGTTTCAGGGCGACTTTCTCCAATGTGACGCCCATGCAACATTCCCACACGATGGAACGGTATGGTTTGGCGATGTATTCGCCGTGTTCGTTCCATTGTGCGAGGCTCTGGTTGCCACGGCGGATCGCGCCGGCCTTCTCGAGATCACGCAGGGCGCGACGGACCGAGGCCTCTGAGCAGTGGGCCTCGAGCATCAGCGTGTCAATCGTGGGCCAAGCGCTACGCCCGTCGGGCTGGCAGCGGTCGGCCAGGGCAATCAGGACAAGGCGTGACGTGGCGGTCGGGCACGGGGCCTCGCGCAACGCCCAGCTCGTGCACTGCCAACTCATCGCACACCCCTTCCGATGAGTGTCATGATGGCGTGCAGGAGACGCGCGAGCAGACTTCCCGCCGTCAGGACGGCGTATAGGAGCGGGGTAAGCAGGCCGAGGCAGCAGAATACCGCGATAGTGAATACCAGATACATGGCTTCCATGTCAGCCTTCCCTTTCCGTTGCTTGTGAGGCCGTATACGACTTCACAAGCCGGGATGCGATCTCGTCACCGACCGCCGCCGACCGGCACAAACTCCATGTCATGAGCAGACCGGGAACGAGCAGAATGGCAAGGAGGATAAAACATACGGTCCACATGGGTCAGTTCTCCTTCCACGCGGGATGGGCGAGCATGGATGCGATGCGTCCGCCTCTATCGGTCATGGCATCGAGCTCATGCATGGATCCCCCATAGGATTCGGCATCGACGATGCCACCTAGGACGGTTGGTTTGATGGACGAATGCTGGCTGATGAGCCGGCTGAATCCACGGAGTGTGTCCCCGATACCCTGTAAATAGGCGAGACGAACGATCTCGCCGATAGTCATCGTGGCGTCAACCTCACCGACGATGCCTGTGATACGCTCCATAATGTGGTCGAGGTCGGCATAGAACTGTTCCGACATGGGATCGTTATGATTGACGGTCATCTCTGCTTCCCTACTTCTTCAATGTGTGTTCCCATGGACCACATGGACAGGTCACGAGCGTCCAGTGGGTTCCCACGGCACCACAGACCCATGGCTACAAGGAGGACCCCGAGGAGAGCCAACGGGATTAGAATCAGGATGGATACCATTATGCCGGCCGTAGTGCCGACATCGGACAAAGCCACAGCCGAGAGGAGACAGACCGTCGCTCCGTGGCCATAACGGATGGACAGGCACATCCAATAATCCGATTCATCCGGCACTGAACCCGTGAGCGGCATATCTCGCCCGACGGCATGTCGAGCCGAATGACTCGGATTGGCGACATCATGGATGACTGTTTCGGCTACTATGTTCATTGTGTGGACCTTTCTTCGTTAGAGACAATGCCTGACCGGTACTTTCGCCGGTTATCGGTCGCGGGAGGTTCGTACCCCGGCCCTGTTCCGTGGTCTTTCACTTCCGACGGAACGGGGCCTTCCTTTTCTCCGCCACTGGTCGCAGAAACTCATGGACATCGCACTTCATCATCGGCACTCTCCGAGCCTGGCCCGCCCCCAGCAATCGGCCACAAGGTATCAATCCGTCCAAGCAAGTAATCGGTCGACACCTTGAAGAAATCGGCAAGTACCGAAATGTCTTTCATGGTGAAAGAACGAACGCCAGTGAGTTTGTTGGAGAAGACCTGTTCGGATAAGCCAATCGCCTCGGCGACTTCTCGTTGAGTGCGTCCGTTTTCCTTGATAAGCCCCGATGCCCTCTTGCTTATCTTGAGCATATTTAATTGATTTTGATTAGTCACCATGCAGATAAATATAACACAACTAATCTATTATGATTATTGGAGTGTCGATTTTGATAATTATTTGGTCAGAATTGCATAACTAATCGCTCATAAGTACAATTCTTAGCATGACAACTACAACTACAATGCCAGCCGTTGAGGTCAGCCCGCAGGATGTAGCCATCCTTAACCTCAATATGCTGATGCAAATTGAGGGCAAATATCGCAAAGATCTTGCGACCTACATCGGACGTAAACCTCAGAACCTATCGCGAATGATGAACGGCGACAGTAACTGGGCAATAAACGATATGTTCAAGGCTGCGCAGTTCGTAGGCGTCACCCTTGACGTCCTGACCGACCCATCTCTTACTCCAGCGAAGGCAATCGCCATCATCAGCAAGTACAAAGACGATTACGAAGGAGGTTCATCTGTCGTTGATGCAATCAACGACAGTCGAATACGCAGGGCATGGATTTTGACGGCCTGAAAACTCACGTTAGACCGCAACCTTGTTCCTAGGCTCATCTAGGTTTATGAAGCTCATAACCCAGAGGTCCACGGTTCAAATCCATGCCCCGCTACCAGTAAGGTCGCAGGATTCACTTTTAAGAATTCTGCGGCTTTTTCTATATCCTCAAGCGTCCATCGAATTTTGCCGGAAAACTTCTGCGACAATGAAGACTTTGAAATGTTCATCGAATCTGCAAGCTGTTGCCTATTCTTATTTTCTGACGCCAATGCGATTCTTAAATTATGCATAAAAACATCTTGTAGCGGCACCTCATTACTTGCACCATTACTCTGTATCATGTTTTTTGATTCTTTCATATTGTTAATATAACATAAACACTGTTCATATCTTCACGACACGCCGAAGTTTATTTTATCTTTACTTCGTTCTAGATTACGAAACATGGAAAGTTTAAATATTCTGAACTCCAGCGGTACAGCACATAGGATACGCGTGCTACTTGCAGATAGAAATATGACGCAGAGCTCGCTGGCAACGGCATTAGGATTATCTCGTTCAGCTCTCTCGCAACGTATTAGAGGTAATACCCAATTCAAAGCTGATGAGATTGTTGAGATCGCAAAGTTGCTTTCTGTGACACCGAATGATCTATTGATTTCCAACTCACGGGATATGAAAAATGCGTGATCAGCTTGCATATGGAAGCTCCCTCCCGGGGTTAGGCAGGAGGGAGAGTTTTCAATGTTTTGGCCATGGGCCCAAAGCGAGGAAACCCATGAACCGCTTCTCACTATACACGATTCTAGGGCCGAAGTGGTTCATTGCGGACGATGTCGATGAATACCGGAACTTTTATGGTTAGGAAGCACTAATGAGTGTTGCGGCAGTTGATTGGGCGTTGAGGCGAGCCCCCGTAGGTGCGGATGCGTCCGCGCGTCTGGTACTCGTGTATCTTGCGGATCGTGCGGACGATGAAGGGCGGGATGCCTTCCCGAGCATTGCCACTCTTGTCGAGCAGTCCCACCTGTCCAGAAGCACCATCAAGCGTATTTTAAGGCGTCTTGAAGAGCAGGGGCTCATCAGTCGTGGTGACCAGTTAAAGGTCGCCCATTATCGTATCGACCGTCGTCCCGTGGTCTGGGATCTGCATGTGGAATTGACCGTGGACGACTCACGGGAGGGGCGGGGGCTCAAAATGACCCCTCGTGAGGAATCGCATGATTCCGCGGTTTCCGCGGGGGTTCAAAATGAGCCCCCGCTCAGTGGGGAAATGTGTGGGAATCGTGAGCGAGGGTTCACCGGTGCACGGAGCGGGGGTTCACTGGTGGACCACAAACCATCCATTAAACCATCCATTAAACCTCTTTATCCCCTTGAAGGGGATGAAGGCGATGTGGCGGCGATTTCCGACGGTGGTTTCCCGGATGGGCCTGACGGACGGATGCCCGATGCCATCCGTGGGGACGATGCTCCCACCGCTCGGGATGAGGATGGGGATGCGCAGCGGGTTGTTTCGTTGATGGCTTCACTGCGTGAGTCCGCTCGTGTTGAGCTCGCGCCGTTCAAATCCGAGGAGTCCCGCACGAGGTTTGAGCGCAGGCAGCTTGCGGCGGCTGCCCGTCTTGTGGCCGCGTTTGGCGTGGAGCGGGTGGAGCGTACCGCTCGGTGGGCGTTGGATGCCGGCCAGCCGTTTTGGAGGTCCGTGGCGTTCACTCCCGAACGGTTGGAGCGTAACTGGACGCAGGTTACGAGCCAGATGAGTGTTCCACGGCCTTCCACAGGGGCTTTCGCGGATTCCTCCCCGGTCTCCCGTGTCCATGTGCATTCCCGTGGCTGCGAGCACGTGCAGCAGGTTCTGGGATACACGAATCCCGGGGATTGCGTGGCGGATTCACGCGCAGCGCACGTCCTGGATTTGCTTCGATCCGGCTATGGCGTCGAACGGATTCGTGAGACCCTTGCCGCGCGCGAAGCCACTCCCATGGCTCGATAGGCCCATGTTTTCAATGTTTTCCCAAGGTTTAAGGGGTTAATGATGGAAGGATTCGGATCAACCGGTTCAACGCGGTCGTGGCGTTCGGCATCGAAGTGTTCGACACTCCCACCGGCTCGTGCCGATGAGTTGTTTTTCGCGGATGGCGCGCATCCCGACACGGTGGCGCATGCGAAAACGTATTGCTCCACGTGTCCCGTCAAGGCTCAGTGCGCCGCGTGGGGCGCGGCCATCAATGCCGAGTTTGGCGTCTATGGCGGCGTGCCGTCGTATGCGCGTAAAAGTCTGGTGAGTCTGTACCGGCAGGCTCATCCCGATGAGGACACGGCCGCATTGAGCGAAGACGAACGTTTCACGAGATTCGCCGAATGGATAGAAAAGGATCCCAGTGTGATCGGTCGGGCCATTCATCATGCCAGCCACTCGCATAATCGCGCGTACTGGCGGAGGAAGCGTGCACGCATGGTCAGTGTCCAGGCTGGGGATATCGAACTTAACGGGATCATTCGCGTAGCCGACATCGAGCCTGTTCCGGGCCGTTGCGTCCAGCCGGCTCTTTTCTAAGGTTTTCAAGTTTTACCACCAATCGATCCAAGGAGGAAATAAGGATGATCAGGAATCATTCACGTGTTGCCGCCGCCGTCTCGGCCGGTTTGATGGTCCTGGCCGGGGCGGGTCTCATGGCTCGTCGGACGTTCGACCGCTGAAAAATTCATCGTTGTCCTTATGTCCTTCATCCCCGGAACGTTTCGGGGATGATGAATGAGCAGGCCGTGAGCGCACCCATGTGCGCTCACGGGTATTGGAAAAAGATCGCTAAGGAGAAGATAATGTTTACCACTACGGTTATTGAGGCGGGTTCGGCGGTTCTTGCCGCCGACGCGAATGGTGTCGACTGGGCCGCGTCCGCGAAAAAACACGGGTATCCGACAGGAGATACGCCACGTCTTGGCGCTATCGTGAGTATGTCAGGTGGCGTCCTTGGCGCTTCCGCCGGCCCTTACGGGCATGTCGCTGTAGTTGAACAGATTGATTCGGATGGTAGCATCTGGGTGTCTGAGTCAGGCACCGGATTCTTTAATACGTATGGTGCTCCTGTTGTCGATCAGTATTCCAAAGCGGCCTTAGATGCAGCTCGGGGTAAGTACACGTACATTTATTCGACTGGCTCCGATCCCTCAATCCCTGCTGGTACGTCGGATACGAGTGAGGTTTCGTATGCGTCTATGGGCTGCCCTGTAGGAGACGGTAGTGGGAATACGGGTGCGGCGTCCGCGGATGCGAAGACCGCTCAAGAGTACGCAAAGAAGACCATGAAGGAGCAGTACGGGTGGGGCGATGATGAGTATCAAGCACTCCTGAAGCTGTGGAATAAAGAGTCCGGATGGAATTACAAGGCTGAGAATAAGAGTAGTGGCGCGTATGGTATTCCGCAGAGTCTGCCTGGTAATAAGATGGCAACTATGGGTGTTGATTGGCGCACGAATTATCAAACCCAGATCAATTGGGGATTGAAGTATATTAAAGGCAGGTATGGTACGCCATCCCGAGCCTGGGCGCATAGTCAGCAAACAAATTGGTATTAAAACACAGGGGGAATTTCATTATGGGTGAGTCGCAGAAAAAAGTTCGCATCATTCTCTTTGGCATTCTCGCCATTATCGTGCTTCTTGTGTTGGGTATTGGTGCGGGCGTGCTGATTGGCAGCCGTATGGCAGGCTCCTCGCGGCAGGCCACATCCTCATCGTCGAAGACGGTGCAGGAGTCACCAGAGTCATCCGAATCGTTGTGGCATGGAAAGGATATTCGCAAATCCGGCGAGGGCGTGTATCCGGGCATGGATAAGGAACGCGCATGCACCCAAGCAGGCGTGGAAGCAGCATACTGGCTCATCAGTGGTTCAGGCAGTCAGCGTGAGGAAGAGCTGTATAAGCGATTCTTCCTGCCTAACCTTGTCAGCGCGGATGTCGATCCGGAGTCTACCGCTCACTGGATCAACCATGGTGATCCGCCCTTTACGGCAGTACCCGTGGATATTGCTGCCGATATGTTGGGTACGAAGATAGACGATAATGCTATCGGCTGCGTGGTCTCTCTGGATGGCAAGGAACATGGTAAGGAAAATATTCCTAACAGTTCTGACCCGTATCCGGATTCCGGTGTTCTCTATTTGCAACTGAACCGTAAAGATAAGGATTCCGCATGGTTCGTGATGTCCACGATTTATAACCCTAGTGATTATCAGCGGGATATTAAGCAGCAAGGAAATAATTAACTAAAACTTCCCAACCCTAATTCATCCCTTTCTGATTCCATTCAAATAAAGTATCCAACCAATCAAAAACGACATTATGGGCAAGTCTCAAATTGTTGACCTGACAATGGGCGTCTGCACCACTTTCCGCCTCAAATATTTGAAGTTTAGTTTGCGGATTTTTAGACTTAAGCGCTTCGTAAATCGTCCTGGTCTGGCGCTGCAATTCGACACTTTCACCTTCTCCCATGATAAATAAGCAAGGGCACAGAATTTTTTGATAGTCTACAACCTTTGCACGGCTAAACACCTCAGTAATAGCGCTCTTAAAATCAGAAGCGCCAAACTGCCAGGCATATTTTTTTAGATTTAAATCCGCAGACTCATTCAAATCTCCAGCTAACCTTAAAACGACATTCATTAACCAACTTGGAGCTTTTAAGCTTGACCCAAATTCTTTTCTAAAGAGTTCCGCAATGTCATAAATGGCTGTACTCGCAATCCATGCATGAATTCTCGAATCCTCTTCGGCAGCTTGTGCGGTAAAATACCCCCCTCCGCTGACACCATAAATGGCTAAATCATTCAGCTCGGGATTCCTGCCTTCCAACCAATCTATGCACAGTGAAATTGGAATAGCGGCATTCACATCAAAAGTTAACCCTCTACCAGGGTTAGTCCCCTGACCAGGAAGGTCAACCATTAAAACATTGTAACTTCGCATCCATCCAGGATAGCCAGCAAAGTAAAATAAATCTTCGCGATAAGTATCCCCGCCACCAACCATAATCAAGGTTGGACAATTATTACCGCTGTGAAGATAATAACCCGGTAAATAGGAATCCTGATAATCAATCGCTAGTTTTTCGACTGGGGCTCCCAGCGAATGGACTGCGTCAGAAAACGCTCTCTCCATTTGATGAACGGTAGACAGATATTCGTCAGAATATGGATTGATAAACTGGATTGCTGAACGAAATGAATAGGCCTGTGCCAGATAATACTGTGCTTCTGTTTGCCCACTCAAATCCGAATTGCTTACTTTTTGTTCAAGATAGTCCCCATGTGATAAAAAGACATTTTTCCAGTCATCGGGCTTTGGTGATTTGCCCAACTTTTTGGCAAGATAATAAAGTTCTCCGTGAGAAAAGCCAAAAACTTCACCAATACCTAACAACCAATTAAAGAAAAAATCCGTATCACCATTCTTAAAAAATATTCGAGTGGATTGCCTTTTTAAAATAACCTCATTTTCCTTCATCACTTACCTCCTATTTTCTGGATTTTTCATACGGGAAATTTCAGTAATTAAATGGTTGCCATCCAGTATATCAAGTGTGGCACTATAATAAGTGAGGGGACTCTTTTCTGCCCATCCTGCCAAGCACCTCTGTCCCTGTCTTCTTCAATCAGCGACGTAGCGGATACACCTCACCTCGGAGAGGTGGAAGACGGCTCTCGGATTCAGGATGAACGAGCTGGCGATGCGACGCTATCGTCTCCCTGAGAAGCGAGGCCCTCGATTCCGGCGTGGCCGGTTTGGCTACAATTTGCTTGCGTAGTTTCGTACCTTGGTGAGGAATCGTGTGCGCTTGCGTGGGGTTGATCTACGTAAGTAGGACATCTGGTGGTGTTTGATGGTCGTGACGCCGCACATGATTTTGAGAATCTGGTGATGGAGGACCTTACCATAGTCGGGCTCGAATAAGCGTGCGTAGAACCCCGGAGTATCGTTCGTGGTGATGATCCATGCTTTCTTGCCCTTGAGCAGCCCCTTGGGAAGCACTCCCCGATACACGTAAGCGAACCCCTTGGAGAAGACACGATCGATGAAACCCTTAAGGATGGCGGGCATGCCGGACCACCAGATCGGGTAGATGAATACGAGCAGGTCCGCGTCGGTAATGATCCGGCGGTACCGCTCGGTATCCGGGTCGATGTTCAGGTTGCGGCGCAGATGGTTTTCATCGAAGCGCAGGACCGGATCGAAGTTCTCCTTGTACAAATCAACCACGGTTACCGAGTGTCTGGCGGGGTTATCTTCCAGCCCCTGCATGACGGAGTTCAGGATAGCGTGGTTGTATCCGTTGTCATTGGGATAAGCGTAAAGCACTGCGATATTCATGAACCTATTGTATGAATCGGGACGTGCCTGTTGTCATGGATATGTCCCGATAGCTTAATCCTTGATGAGCAAGGCCGTATCATTGAGATACCGTCCCCCTGGGAAGCAAGGCCCTCGATTACTGCCAAGGCATCGCCTTTCGCCCCACCCTAGGGGATTTAGCCTAGTTTTCGACTGTAGAACGGTTTGAGACCGCGCAAAATATAGACGCACATCGCATTATCCAATCGTCCGAGCTCGTCCGCGGTGAGGAGTTCTCGCTTTTGTGCGGATTGCTGGATGCTGTAGGAGCCGTTCATTCCCTTGTTCTCCGTTGTTGATGTTGTCCAAATGGTTTGATTGCCCAGTATTGTGCTATACCATTTCGTGGTTGTCTCATCATTGCCGCCCAGGAAGAGCTTGCTGTCGCAGTTGGCGGTGATGGTTTCCCACTCGTCCTTGTAGAGCGCCTTGATCTGGCTGATCGTCTGGAGGATGACCGACACGCTCATGTTTCTGCTGCGCATGGTGGAGATAAGGATCGGGAATCCTGGTATCTTGCCAATGTTGGCAAACTCATCCAGCATGCAATGCAACGGAATGGTTAATGCGCCGCTCGCATTGTGGTCTGCTTTATACATGGTGGTTTCGAACAAGCATTGATAGAAGATGGATGCCAGATACGTGAATGTCTGGTTCGTGTCACTGATAATAATGTAGATGACGGTGGGCTTGTCCCCTACCTGGTCGAGCTGCATGGTGTCATTATCCAGGATGGTTTTAATACGCCTCGCGTGCAGTCCTGCTGTTTGGTTCGCAAGTGTCGTGATAATGGATGCGCGGGTCTCTGCGGGGCCTTGCTCGTAGGTTCGGTATTGGCTGCAGGCGAAGTCGAGGCCTTCAAGCATGGCAAGGCTTTCCCCGTCATAATCATCCGCGGATTTCTCAGCGTCCTCGATGAAGGCGCGCGTTTCCGCCATAAGGTCATCGATAGGGCTCGCTTGGTCAGGATCGGATTCACTAGCGCTCATCTGGCCGAGCATATTCATGACGGTGTTCATGTTGCGCGTTTCCGGATCCTCCGCAAAATACGTGTAGGCAAGCAGGCCGGTCAGCAGGCTTTTGGCCGCTTTATCCCAGAAGTCGCCATAGTTTTTGGTGTTCGCTCCTGTGTTGGTGATGATGTTATCAGCAAGCCTTATGAGGCTTCCTTCCGGATCATCAGGATTCATATAGTTCAGCGGGTTGAAGTGGTCTGAGGTGGCCATGTCGATGAGGTTGAAGGTTTTGATCCGCCACCCGGCCTTACGCATCTTTTCGGCCGTTTGGTGGTGGATTTCGCCTTTCGTATCAGTGATGGCAAGACTGATTGGAGTGTGATGGGTGGCCATGTTGGTCATGTTTGGTAGGACATAGCCGCGCGTCTTGCCCGAACCCGATGCCCCGGTGACCAGGACGTTGAGGTTACGCCTCGTCTTATATGTATCCAGGGCGAGGGCTTCACTGTGGGTCATGAGGAGTGTGTTACCCGGGTTCTTGTCACTGTAGGGTCGCATGTCCGTGCTGCTTGCCCAAGCGGCGCTGCCGTGTTCCTCACCGTCTCTTGTGACGTGTTGCCCGCTGTAGTGGTAGAGCAAAGCCAGGAGCACAATGGCTGCTATGGCGGCGCCTGCGATGAGGTCCATGCGGTTCATACTGGGGACCGGGTTTTTATACGCCTCCAAGCTTGCATTTATCGCGGCTGGAACATCGTGGGACGCTATGTAGGATACGCGTACTGGCCTGCTGACGATATTGCCCGCATAAAAGCCCATGAGAGTAAGGATGAGCCATATGATGGGGCTCATTTTCTTATTCGATGTCATTAGTGCCTCCTTGATCGTCGTCCGTCATCACGATGGCCAAGTCCGCCCATGGATTCATGGAGGGTGGTGGCGGGGTTTTCGCACGTTGGCGCCGCTGTGACTCATGTTTGATTTTCTCGATGAGACTTGTTTTCGTCCATTGCCCTTCTGGCGGTTGGAATTTGCCGCGCGCTCCTGGAGCGCAGGGTTCATGTGCATCCTCTTGTGCGGCGTCATCGACTATGGGGGTCTCGTCCCTGAGCTGACTGTGGATGAGAGCATGGCTTGGCTCCTCAGGCTGCACATGATGCTCGCTCATACATACGATATGCGGGTTGGCCAGGCTGTCTGCGATGGTGATGCTCATGCCTGTCCCGCTTGTCTGCTGGTGTGGGTGGCCATGTTCAGGATACGAATTTTCATGTTTTCGCTTCTACCGTCGAGGCCGACGGTTTCTGGGCCGGTCACGACGCCTTTGATGATGACATCTTGACCTTTCACCCATTCCTGGAGGCTGACCCATTGGGCTGTCTTTTTGACGGCTTTTGCATCCACATATGTTGTATTTCCCCGCTCGTCATGGCATGCAAGAGTGAGATAATAGACGACTGTCGAATCATCTGGAGTGTATTTGGTCGGCACCGTCACGATTTTGCCGTCACACCATACCATGTCACCGACATGCGCTTGCATCACGCACTGCTCCTTTCGCTGTTACTTTTTTATTGTTGCGGGTTTCTTCATGGTGTGGCGTTGTGCGTTGCCGGTTGTGCGGCGTGCTTGCGAGCGGGCCTGGGCGCCTTTCTTTACCGCTTTTTGCACGTCTTTTTTCGTGAGCTTGTGCCCTTTCTTCCGGGCTTTGACCTGGTTAATGTTGTCTTGGCCGTACAGGTCGAGATGGTCTACCGTCTGTGGATGCTGATTCAAGAACTCGTTCGCTTGGCTGATGGTCGGCTCGCCTTGGAGGAATTCCCGCGCCTCTTTTTCTGGGATGAATCCTTGGGCTACTTGCTCACCGATAAGCTCTTTCTGCCGCGAGGTGGCGGGAGTTGCGTGCCAGTAATCCGGCTGTTCGGCCGACACGGTTGCACTCTCCACTTCTACGGGGATTCCTGCTTCTTTCAGCTCAGCCTCTTCGCGGGCAAGGGACTGTTCATCGATCTTTTCCATATCGGGATCATTCAGTTCCCTGACTGTTTCTTGGGCGTCGGCGATCGTTTGGTTGATGTCGTCCGCGCTCATGGTCGGGTGTATGCGCGAGAGTGTATCTTGCACGAATTGCGATGCTTGCAGCGGGAAATCAACAAGAGCCGTACCGTTTTTCTTGTTCTGGCTGATATGAAAATCAATCCCGCTCTTTTCCAGCTCAGCTGCGAGTTTATTGCCTTGCTCGAGGTCAAAGTCAAGGCGTGCGGTGGCTCCGCCTGTTTTCCGATTCAGGTTTTTCAGGCTCATCTTTCCTGTCGTCTGATGCTTCTTGATTGCCTGATGGGTCTTATGGACCGCTGCTTTCGAGATTCCAAAAACTGCTTGGATAAATGCCTGGGCACCATGGGCTGTCAGTCTTACCGCTACGCGTGCCACGGCCTCGGTTCCTTCCTTGATGGCCTGGGTCGTTTGTTCCTCCAACGGCATTTGTGACTCCTTAGCGTTAATTTCCTTGGTTCTCTTTTACCTTTTATCGTCCTCGTTTTTTCATGATTTTAGGGTCATAGGACATCTGCCTGTGGACACGGATTTTTAGCGGGAGAATCCCGGTCTTTGCCTCTGATCGTGTTCACGTATTGACTCGCCGACGGCTTGAATCCGTGTCCGGAGTGTGCTGATGGTGTCTTCCAGTCTGTCCATGTGCTCATCGATTTCAAAGAGTTGCATTTCACTATCCTCGTTATCCTCATCCAACGCGATCCTGCTGATGACGTCTTGGCGCGCAATCATCAAACTGGTCAGTGTTTCATCAGCCTGTTGGAGCGTACCGGTCAATTCCTGTATCACGTTATTCGCACTGCCACCATTGCGTGCGATCAGGGATAGCGCTGTTGCCTGCCTGGAAATCTCACCTGCCATACGCATCTGATTTCTCATCCATCCGTTCTGTTTCGCGCTTCCATGCAATTCGATCCGTGGCATATGGCGTCGCACGTCTTTAAGGTCATTCCAGGTTTGCGCAGGCTGTCCGAATGCCGCGTACAAGTCACGCATACTCATTTTTCCCATGCCCTTCCCCTGCCGGTCGGAGACAGGAATCCCGGTGTCCTGTCCGAAATAGATACGGATGGTCGTACCGGTTCTTGTCGCCATGGTCTTTGGCACAGTGATACGTTTGTTGCCCTTGGTGTGCGGGATGATGATGCGGATTTTTTCGGGATCTTCGTAGTCTATGAGTTTCTGATTGACACTGATATGCTTCAAGGCTTGATGGTTCAGTTTCATCATCACAGCACTCTCATCGTAGGCCATGCCGAGGCGATTATCACGGTACTTTCTCCCCGTTGCCAGGTCAGTATAGGTGATGTGTGCGCCACGAATGTTCGCCTCCACCTGATATTTTTTGAGCGTATTGCTGAATTCAGTAAAGGTTTTGGATTCCGTGCATGCACGGTCAATCATGTCACGAATACGTTGCTTCTGCCCTTCCCCACGAAGGCTCGCGTAATAGTCGCCACTACGCAACCACAAGGTTGGGTTCTGGCTCGTCTTCATGTCTTGTCCGTGGCGTGGACTGACATTGAACCCGTATTCCTGGCACAGTTCATCACTGATAGGTGTCCACCTTTTCATGAGTGTGTTCTTATCCAAGCGCATCTTGTAATGCGTCTTGCCATTCGTATTGCAGATGATGATGTGATTATGGATATGGTTCCTATCAATGTGCGTGGCAATCACATACTTGTAGGCTCCATTGTCCGTGATTCTGTTGGCGAATTCCATTCCCAGCCCATGCGCCGTGACCGGGTCAACATCGTCTTTGGGGTCAAAGGATTGGATCACGTGACGAGCTAAGGTCGTGTTCTTCTTCACGCCTGCCATGCTGTTTTTATCGTCCGTCATCATCGCCTCGGCAAGATTGCTTGGATTCCGAATATCGGGGTCATCGGGGAATAACCAGGAAACGGTCACGTAGTATTTGTCTTGTGTTTTGTCATCTCTGGTGATGTAGGCAATAGCTTTATTCAGACTCGTTTTTATCTGCCCGACCTTGACAATTGCCATGATTATTCCGCCTGTTTTCCGTACGCGTGGGCTGCTTGTTTTTCGATGAGAATGAGATTCTCTTCATGGAGTCTATCGAGTTTTTCCTGTACGAGTCGGAGTAGGAGTGTGGCCTCGCGTATCGTTTCCTGACTGATGTTTCTCCTCGCATTAGCGACGTGCGCGATTTGATTAATATTGTTTGCCATTCCCCTGATTTGTTCGTGGAGCCTGTCGGTGTCAGCGTTGATCTCTACCGTGATGGTAAAAGGCTCCGAGAGAATAGAGCGCGCCCATTTACTAAAGGATTGGCCGTCCCCCGCTTCAACTTGGTAGCGCTCATAAACATGATTCCACTCCTCGTCAGTGAAGAGAACCGTTCTCCGAATATTTCTGGTTCGGCTGCCTTTCCAACTCATTCATGTGCCCCTATTCATGTGTAGCTACATTCTCATCATGCACACGATCGCACACGTATAAGGAACATAAAATACGAAGGGATTGTTCATCTTCTTTCATTGCTGGCAATGAAAGACTGCGAGGGGTGTGGGTCTCCCACAAGGACAACGATTTCTATCGTTGCGCCTAGAGTACGTACTCTAGGCTATCCTTGCTATTCCCACACGGCCGAAGGCTGTCGTGGGATGACCGGTCGGCAACCGGTCAATTTTATGGGAATGGCACGGAGTGAAAAAGGCAAGGGGTTTCACGCGTTGCCTTGTGCAAAATGAGCATGGAAAAGGAGGGTCAGACCGGCTAGGGTCTGACCCTCCCATAGGAGTCGTGCGTGGTTAGTGTCCACGGTAAGGATTTGCCGCAAGGGAGCTTGCTTCGTGTCCACGAGTTTTCAATCCTTACGGGTCGGTTCGGGCAAGACGCGCGGCATCTCTTCAAGCGATCGTCTTGTTTCTTCCACATTGACGTGTTTCATAATCAAAGGCGTTCCAACGGTCATGCCGCCTAAACAAAAAGGCAACAACGAACCATAGATGAACCATATTCATGGAGCTAATCCGTATCTTGCTCGGCAATGAGGAATTCATATGCTTTTATGCCCCTGTCTCTGTGTGGTCCGTGATTGAATGGATGATGTCACATGCGATAGGCAATTTTGAGGAAGGGGAAGCCATGTTGGCTGATGATTTGAAGGCCGTACAGCGCAAGATCGTTAAGGATTCTTTCGCGGATAAGATGGCCGCGTTAAAGAAACAGGAGGCTGAGTTTTCCGACTTGGTCAGTGACTTATTCGCGTTGCGTTCTCTGCATGATTCTTTACAGGAAAAAATGAATGCATACCGGGATACGTATTTGAATGGGAATAAGGCACGCTTGGTTTTGGAGGCCGGAGTCACTACTGCTGAGTTGCGTTATATTATGTCCGCCTCGACCAGCCTCGAAGCACAGGCAGGCGAGGAAGCTCAGCACAGTGAAGAAAACGAAACACCGCAATCAGACATGGTCCAAGAGTGAATCGGGAAATACAAAAGAAGCAAGGGAAAGATAGGAGGTTATCATGACGATGGATTGGGGCGATACCGTCGCGTTACTGCTTCTCATATCTCCTCTTATCATTGTCGTGCTCGCTCTCGTCATCGGTGCCATTGCCCTCGCTTTTGCAGCGGGTGCCGGGATTCTCGCCGGCATCATGAATCTGATCACTCGCCCTATTCAATCGATCCTGTGGGTGGTCAAGTGGCTGCTTCTTATCGCCGCATCGTTTGCGGCGTTGTGGGGTTTCATCTGGCTGTTCTTCCCCGGGCATCGTCTTCACGGTGGGCTTATTCTTGCGGGGGCGGTTCTCGCTGGTTTTACCAGCGCATCGTGCGAAGTGGGACGTGACTGGCTCAAACAGAAAGCCATTGAGCGTGCGCAGCATCGTCAGGCCAGGCGTGAGCTTAAACAAGCCGCCCGCCAGCATGAGGACACTGTAGAATAGTGGAAAAGTTTTCAATGGGTTTACGGAGGCTATGATGCAGGCAGTAATGGAAAAGACACGCGCCACGGAAGATGTGCAGCATTTCATTGACACGCATCCTTATGCGAGTGAATATTTCATTGATGCTGATGCGCTGCACGCGGACGGGGCCACCGTGGAGGCGTTCAAGACTTACTTGGATAGGAAGCTCCTGAACGCACGCGTCGACAGGTTTGAGGATGACATTCATCTTTTTTATGGCATTCAGACCGAGAATGCTCAACTCGCAGGAGAAAGTCTGGGCTGGAATGCTGTTGATCTGGAATATCAGCCATGGTTCCGACGCTACTTCAGCAGTGTTATTTCCTACGAACCAGGTTCCAGCGTGGAAGATGTATTCCATTCACTAGATGAATGGGACGCTAAAGGCTGGAACCACGAGTCGGACCTCGATGATTTCTTCCCAAAAAACTAGACGCTGATAATCATGGCCGGCACTTCATCGCGAAAACTCATCCATTTTGATCTGCTCCAAGAAGGCTTGGAATATTTTCATATAGACTCCTCCGCTGCCTATCGTCGCATCCGTTCCTGGATGGATGGGCATGGTTTTGACCATGACCAATTATCTGGGTATCTTTCTCGCTCACCACTGACTGATCGTGAAGTTTACAGACTTCACGATCAGTTCATACGTGAAAATCCAGAGATCGCTGCATGCATCGAAGGGTTCCAGGTTTCCACGATCACTCAAAATATGGAACTCAGCGCACGCACAACCAGAAAAGTCAGGCATTTCGGTTCCGACTACGAGAAGGTTTCTCGCATGGCACGAGCCACCAGGGAGGCACGCAACAGGAGCCGGCCAAGATCAACGGAGCCGAAGACCTCCCACCATCATGGATAGAATTCATCTACTCCGTACACTGCTCTGGAGGTGTGTAGCAAACGAACGTTTATTACACACTTTTTTATGTTCCGTAGCCACCGCCCAACACGCCGGGAAAAGTGTGAAACAACCCATGTAAAAAACAGCGAGGAGAAACACCCATCTGTCCCACCAGTTTTTACACTGAGCAATATGAGAATCGGTTATGCACGAGTAAGCACACTCGGCCAAGACGAGTCCCTTCAGACCGTCGCACTCCAAGCGACAGGATGTGAGAAAATCTTTATCGACCATGCGTCAGGCGCGAAGACAAGCAGGCCTGAACTTGACCGCATGCTCGATCTTCTACGCGCCGGGGATACGGTGGTGGTATGGAAGCTCGACAGGTTAGGGCGTTCCACCCAGCACCTCGTTTCCTTGATCAACCACTTCAAAGACAATGGCGTAGAGTTCGTGTCACTGACAGAGAATATGGATACCTCTACCCCTGGAGGAATTCTGATCTTTACCGTTTTCGCTGCCATGGCGCAATTTGAGCGTGATCTTATCCGCGAACGTACCCGGGCCGGTCTCACGGCAGCCAGGGCACGCGGTAGGAAAGGTGGTAGACCCGCCAAACTCGCCCCAGACCAGATTAAGGCTATTCAAAGCCTCTACACCAGTCAAACACTGACCGTCACCCAGATGGCTCAGCAATATCACGTGTCGAGAAAGACGATTTACAACGTTTTAAGACAGTACCGTATTACTGTAGTACGGTAGTAATGTAGTATTTCTTTACTGTGGTGGTATCTCAAGTTGTGCACGCATGGCCACATCCCTCAAATGAGTATCGTCAAGCTGCGCATACACCTGTGTTGTTTCCACGCTTTTATGACCGAGCAAGGCCGCCACAGCGTAAATGTCATGGCTCGTTTGATAGGCACGAGTCGCGTATCTATGCCTTAGACTATGCGCGGAATACCCCTTCGGGAGGATCCTTTTCAGATGGCGCGATATGTAGCTTGCTTCGACATGTCCGCCAAAGCGTCCAGGGAAAACATAACCATGGGCTTGCAGGACCGAAGCGGCGAGTCGCTGGGTGACGGGAACGATCCTTTCCTTTCCACCTTTGCCATGGACCAGCAAGGAGTACTGCCCGGCGGTCTCGCTCACATCGGCACTGTGTACGGCAGCCATTTCGCTGCGTCTCAGCCCCGCGTCCGCTCCTAGAAGGAGCATAAGGCGCTCTTCGCCGTTTGCTTTCATAAAGGCTTCACGTAATGCCATGTCGCCAATGGGATGCGGAACACCCTGGCTGCGTTTTACCGTGGGAAGATTCGCCGTGGGGTCACTATTCCGGCTGATGTTATGGGATAGGACGAGGTAACGGTAAAAATTGGTGATGGTTTCCTTGTACGAGTATCGTGTCTCTGCCGCCCAATTTTTACGGGCGAGGACAGAGACGATGTCGTCAAAACCGACCTGGCTGAAGGGCTTGCCCATCGTACTGGCGAAATAGTGTAGCTTATAGATACGGCTTTTAATGGTTTCTTGGCTTTTGCCTGCGGCGCGTAAGTACTTTTCCCATTTTGTAACTCTGTATGCCCATCCGCGTGGCCATACGAGTGTCTTTCGTTGCGTTGTGCACATACCTTTCCACGCTAGGGAACAAGGCAACACGCCATAACATCCATTACGCCATTCAACCGAAACGCGAAGCGACGGCCGGTCCAGGTAACGTACGGGAACGATCATGCGAATCGGGATCCATAGGCCGTCTGCGAAGCGATACCCGGACCGGTTCCCCGCTCCTTCGGGGTGGGATACGCTTATTGGTCAAGCCACGCTTCTAATGCTTGATGGACGAATTCCTGCACGGTGAGATCCCGTTCGAACGCCTCACGCTTCACCCTTTTCCATTGCTCAGGATCCACTTTGATACTCGTCGTCTGCCAGTACGCAGAGGAACGTGTGTTATCTGGCACGTTCGCAAGCTGTGCCACTGTTGTCCTTTTCTGCGACTGTGGGGTCAGGTTCATGTTTTTCATGTCTTATTCGCCTTTCATCATAAGCTCTATTTCTTGCCACGCTTGTGCATACTCCCACGGCTTTCTGGGATTATGCCCCATCGAGGTCTTGATGTCCTGGCGCTTGTGAATCTGCGCATCGAACAATGGCGTCGCCCACCGGTTAAAGGCTTCCATAACGGCTTTCATGGCACGTGTGCCGGACTCTACGCGTACGAGAAGCACCGCTGCTGGCTTGTCCGTGGCCGATAGTGTACTCCATGCCTGCTGGACATCAAGTGGGCTATCTGAGCTTGGAACAATAACGAAGTCAGCGGTTTCCAATGCCGCCTGCAATCCTTGCCCCGTTGGCGCGGCATCCACGATTTCCATCACGTTTTCTTTTTGCGGACGGCGTAGTGTTGCTGGGTTCGCTGCCTGAACCTCGAAACCAAGAGGATCGTTTTCGTTTTCCGCCATGAACGCCCATTGGCTCGCGGATCCCTGGGGATCCGCATCAAGGAGCACAACCTCGTGGCCTCGCGCTGTTGCCGTAGCCGCGAGGTAGATACTTGATGTGGTCTTACCGACGCCACCCTTGGCGTTTGCTATTGTGATTCTCATATTTTCCCCTTGCACGGTATCAGAGTAATGGAGTAAAGAAGTAAAGAAGTACTGTAGTGCGGTAGTGTTGTAGTACTACTATTAAGGAAAAGAAAAGGTTCTTCTGAATACTCGTAAGACATTGGAAATAAAAGCAAATCCAGAGGTCCACGGTTCAAATCCATGCCCCGCTACCAATAGAGATAAGCCGTCAGATGAATGATCTGGCGGCTTTTTCGTTCACGGCAATGGCAGTTTCACATTACGACCGGGTACTGCACACTCCAGCACCACATAGCGCCGTTATCACCGCACAAATTGGCCCATTCCCACGGAAAATCGATCCTTTTCCACAAAAACCGACCTGTTTATGACATCAAACGCTGGAATCAGACCACTTTTTATGGGAATGGGCCACTCAATCACGGAAAACGGAAACCAGGTGGTTTCCCGCGCTTTTTGCAAGATCCAGCCGCGTGGCGCGCCTCAGCAATCCGCCCAAAGCCAAAGGTTGTTCCTACTGGCTGAAAATCCCGCAATCTCCAAGGTTCAACGGGATACATTGACCTCGTTGACTACAACAAGGAGGTCATAAATGACACAAGATACCGCTCCCCTCAAGGGAATTAAGGTCATCGACTGGACTCAGGTGCAGTCCGGTCCTTCCTGCACGCAGATGCTCGCCTGGATGGGCGCTGAAGTCATCAAGGTGGAGAAGGTTCAGGGCGGAGACCCGACGCGTAACGAAATGAACGACGTGGACGGATCGTATTCCCTGTACTTCCTTCAGCTCAATGCCAACAAGAAGTCCATCACACTGAACATGAAGGATCCGGAAGGCAAGAAGATCCTCGCCGATCTGCTGAAGGATGCCGACGTATTCGTCGAGAACATCGGCCCGGGCGATGTCGAAAAGCTCGGCTTCGGCTGGGACGAAGTGCACAAGATCAATCCTCGCTGCATCATGGCATCCCTCAAAGGATTCAACAAGGGCAGCCGCTTCGAGCATGTGAAGGCCTTCGAGCCCGTCGCCCAAAGCGCCGGCGGTGCGGCTTCGACCACCGGCTGGTATGACGGCGAGCGCAATGTGCCGACCCAGTCCGGTGCGGCTTTGGGCGATTCCAACAGCGGCATGCATCTGCTGATCGCCATTCTGTCCGCACTGCTGCAGCGCCAGCGCACCGGCGAGGGCTGCTACGTCTACCAGTCCATGCAGAACGCCGTGCTGAATCTGTGCCGTGTCAAGCTGCGTGATCAGCTGATCCTCGATCGTCTCGGCAAGCTCTCCTATTATGACTGCTATCCGAACTACAAGTGGGGCAAGGCCATTCCGCGTGCGGCCAATGCCGAGGGCGGTCTGGTGCTCGGCTGGTGCTATCGTGCCAAGGGCTGGGAGACCGATCAGAACGCCTATGTGTATATCGTGATCCAGCAGTCCAAGAAGGGCTTCGAGAACTTCTGCCACGCCATGGGCTTCGAGGATTGGATCACCGATCCGCGTTTCAACACCGCCAACGCCCGCGATGAGCATAAGGAAGAGGTGTACAAGCGCGTCGAGGAATACACCATGCAGTACGACAAGTACACGCTGACCAAGGAGCTGGGCGCCAAGGGCGTTCCGGTCGGCCCGGTGCTGGACTGGAACGAGCTGGAGAACGATCCGGATCTGAATGATGACGGTACCATCGTCACCATCGATCAGCAGGATGCCCGTGGTGACTTCAAGACCATCGGCATGCCGTTCACCATGAGCAACTTCACGCCTGATTACCAGCGTGCGCCGAAGCTTGGCGAGAACAACGAGGAGATCCTCAAGGGTCTGGGCTATAGCGACGACCAGATCTCCGAGCTGCTTTCCAATGGTGTCATCGGTGGCAATGATGGCGTGAAGGCTGATCTGAAGTAGCCTTTGCCGCTCGTCGCGACTTTCCTCAGGGGTCGAATCCTTCCGGTTCGGCCCCTTTTTATGTTTTACCGTGGATTGGCGCCCCATACGCCGCGTGGCTTTTTCATATCGATTCGAATGCAGTGGGCATTCACTGGCATCTGATGCAACCACCATATGATCGGCATGCACTGCGTTATGCGCGTTGCTCACGCATGCAGCAAAAAGCCCCGCACCTTTCGGTACAGGGCTCATCAAACCTATGGAAACGGTTCAGTGCACGCAGAACGGTACGAGCCAGATCCACAGCAGGCAGGTGGCTGCGAACACGACGGTCGAAACGGCCGTGGTCGAAGCGCCTTCCTTGACATAGATGTTGTAGCGGCTGGAAATGATGATTCCGGAGAATGCCGGCGGCAATGCCACCGCCATGACCAGCATGGAGATCTTGTCGATGTCGCCGCCCATGCCACATAGCAGACCCACGCCCAGGAACACGGCCGGGGTGAGAATCAGGCGGAAGAACGTGTTCCAAATGGTTTCCCAGCCGAGAGAGAACTTCACGGTGGACAGTGCCAAGCCTGCGGCGAGCACGGCCACACCGGAGTTGGCCTTGGCGATCAGGTCGAAGGTCGGCGCCACCTGATCCGGCACGTGGACGCCCAGCAGCACCAGGATGATGGCCAGCAACGGCGCCCAGCAGACCGGCTGCTTCAGTGCATTGAGCAGAGCCTGAAGGTTGCCGTTCTTATTCTTGCCCGCATTCGAGGAGCCGTGTACCAGAAGTTCAGCCGTCTTATCCGCCTTGGCATCCTTGGACGGATCGACCGTGACATCACCCTTTGCGTCGACCACGGTTTCGGCGGACAGTTTCGCACGGTCCTTGGCCTGGCCGAGATTGATCAGATACATGCCGATAGGAATGGTCACGGCGTTGACGACGATGGAGATGATGGCGATGACCAGATTCGTGCTCACGGTGTCGCCATAAATCGGGTCGAGCACTGCGAATCCGAGGAATCCGATGGTCGGAGAGCCTGCGATCAGCGCACTGACGGCCGCTTCCTGGATGCTGCGGTGAAACAGCAGACGGCACAGGTAGTAGCAGACCATGAACATGACGATGACGCCGATGAAGCCGATGGCGGTCAGCGTTGCGTCCTGTGCGAGCATTTCGCGGGTGGCCTTGATGATGGATACGAACAATGCCGCAGGAAGGGCGATGTTGAGCACCACTTTATTGAGACCTTGACGCTGATCATCGTCAAAGTAGCTGAATTTGCCACAGATATAGCCCAGTGCCATGATGACGATGATCGGCACAATATCGTTTATCAGAATATTTACCATTATTCAGTTCTTTCGATCTGGAGCACAGACCCGCGGGCGCACGCATCCCACCGTTCGCACGCCCGCGGACTCGCACTCATCTGGTTACATGCGTGCACCGGAGACGTAATCGTGCGAGGTGACTTCGGAATCGACCAGAGGACCGACCACTGGCTTCGGGTTCAGCGCGCCGATGTTGCCGGATTCCTTGCCCGCATATTGCGCGATCTGCACGTGCACGAAGCTCGGACGCCCGGATTTGACCGCTTCCTCGACCATCTTTTCGACATCTTCAGGTGTTGTGGCGTAATAGCCCTTGCCGCCAAAGGCTTCGATCATCTTCTCGTAGTGTGCCTCATAGGTTAGGGTCAGCGGCGACGGGTCGCCATCATTGCCGAGGTTTTCGAAGTCGCCACGGTAGATGCCGCCGTTGTTGAGCACCACGAAGGTGATTGGCAGGTTATAGCGGCAAGCCACTTCCACTTCCATGCCGTCGAAGCCAAAGGCGGAGTCGCCGCCTACGTACAGCACCTTCTTGCCCGTGGAGACCGCAGCGCCGATGGCGTAGCCGGTGCCGCAGCCCATCACGCCCCACGTGCCGCAATCCAGACGATGACGTGGCTCGTACATATTGATGATGTTGCGGCAGTCATCCAACGAGTTGGCTCCCTCATTGGTGAGGATGAGATCCTCATGGTGACGGTCGTAGACCTTCTTGATGGCGCCAAGCGCGTTGTAGTGCCCCATCGGCACCTGATCGGAGTTCTCCTTCGCCGCGAACTTGGCCACGTTCTTGGCACCGGCTTCCTTCAGCATGTCGAGCCATTCCTCAGAAGCCCTGAACGGGAACTCAGCCAGCGAGCCGTTGAGCATGGTCATGGCGGACCTGATGTCTCCGACCACCGGAACGGCGATCTCACGGGCGTTCTCGATCTCTTCCGGATCGATGTCGATCTGGATGAACTTCACATCCTTGTTCCACAGCTTGCCCTGGCCGAAGGAAAGCATCCAGTTGAGGCGTGCGCCCACCAGCAGCACCACATCGGCGCTGCCCAGGGCCAGGGAGCGGCAGCTGGCGGTGCTGTGCGGATCATCGTCCGGAATCACGCCCTTGGCCATGGACATCGGCTGGAACGGAATGTCGGTCTTCTTGACGAATTCGCGCACTTCCTCTTCGGCGCGGGCCATCGCCGCACCCTTGCCGACGACCATCAGCGGACGCTTGGCCTGACGGAGCAGTTCCAACGCCGCATCAACGGATTCGCGTGCCGGCGGCATGGACGGAGCCGGATCGGTGGCGGTCCACAGCAACCTGTCGGCATCATCCTGGCTCAGCGTCTGGGCGACGGTATCGTCCGGGAAATCGATGTACACGGCACCCGGGCGACCGGAGGAAGCGACATGCATGGCGCGCGCCACAACCAGCGGAATGTCCTCGATCCTGTCCACGCGGAACGACGCCTTGCAGAACTGCTTGGCATAGCTCATCTGGTCAAGACCCTCATATTCGCCTTCGGAAAGATCCACGACGTGGCGGGTGGACGATCCGCCGATCATGATGACCGGATAACCGTTCGTAGTCGCCTCAAGCAATGCCGGCAATCCGTTAAGGAAACCGGGGGCGGATACGGTCAGGGCCACCGATGGCCTGCCGGTAATGAATCCATCGGCCGCGGCCGCGTTGACCGCATCCTCCTCATGGCGCATACCGATGTAGCGCATGCCCATGCCTTGGGCGATGCGGGCGAAATCGGTGACCGGGATGCCGACCACGCCGTACATGTTCCTGATGCCGTTCTCCATCAGAACCCTTGCAAGGTAGTGAGGGGAATCGGTCAGATTCTGACGCTGCACGTTCTCGTTTTCGTCTGTCATTGTTACCTCCAATCAAAACGACAACGTCATGATTGTAGATAGGCAAAAATGTGAATTCGTCGGTAGTAAAAACCGTTCGTCAGTGGCTTAAAATCAACGATTTCCCGGCATCGAAGTCATATGCTTGATTTTTTTGGAGGGGGCTCCCCGAAGTCTTTCGACAGTACCCCCTATCACATGGATCGAAACACCCTTCATCGACGTTGCACGGCAAACAGCATGAACGCCCCCGTCGCCAACGCGGCGACCACTATACCAAGCGCCAGCATGAACGAGCTTCCCGTTTTCGGCATCTGCATCTCGTCGGCCGCCACCACCCTGACGCGCTCAAGTTCATCGGCATATGAGCTGGCCGCCGCCCCGACACGACTGTCGCCTTCATATTTCCAGACGAATACGTACCAACCCGACTGCTGTGCGCTGATGTGCACCGGATTGCCATGGGCATCCTTTTCACCGTCGCCCACACGAAAGGTGCCGCTGACGGCCGGGTAATCCCAAGTGCCGATCAACCGGTGATTGTCATCCTCCCCAGGCTCTTCATGGGCATCCGGCTCGCAATCATCGGCGGCCCACCACACGCTTACCTGCGCATATGGCGTATCCGCACCGAATCCGTAGTCTTCGTTGCCGGAGAATGTTCCATGATCGTCCGGAAAGCCAGATACGGTGATGCTGTCGGAAATCTCCTGCCCTATCGTTGCGGTTTGCAGATCCGCCTTGGATCGCACTTCGAGCCGTGCACGATTCACGTTCGTCTCCTCGGCGTCGAGGAACGCACTGACCACATCGCCTTCCAACGTCCGTTTGGCCGCATCCGTCTGCAGGCCGCGTTCGATGGCCCACACCCATGTACCGAAGCCGCCATCGCCTCGCGCCGCATATGCCGTTGATCCAGATGGCTGGGTGACCGCGAGCGCCTCCCGCTGCGGTTGTTGGGCATTCAACGTGATTGAACCGTATGCCGAAGGGGTGTATCCGGCCACCGCAAGCCGTGCTATAAACGTCTGCGCGTCTTCGCCATCATCGGGTACGATGCGTTGGCCGAGCCGTTCGCCTTCCAGCCCATCGAAATACCAGCCAGTGGCCTGATATGCGGCGTCTTCCGGCCATGTTTGGCCTTCAGGCATGTCGAGACGTACGGTGTCGCGCACCTCCTGACCTGCATCGACCTGTTTCGAGGCGACCGTCGTCGAAATCCGCGGATGCGTCGGCATGACGACGTCGAAGGTCAGCAGGTCGGCGCTGTATTGCGTCTGATCGTCGAAGGTGACCATCTGCTGTGCGGTGGTGGCCTGTTCCAAGGCAAGCCGTTTATAGGTCACCTGAACATTGACGTCGCCGCTGCCGGTCGCTTTCCAATGCAGTCTCTGCGCTTCCTTGGCCGTGACACCCGTCACTTTGGCCTTGTCATTGTCGAATACGGCGGGTCCGCTGATGACGGCGGTGAAACGAATGCCCGCCAAGGAATCACCGTTGGCATTGCGGGCCATGATATTGACGTCGCCCTCACTCAGTCCTTTCGTGTTCTCCCGTGTGACGATCATGGAATCACAGACGTTGGCCGCGGCTTCCTTCCAGAGTTCGTTCACTTTCTGTTCCAGCCCGGCGTGGGTGCCGAACAGGTATGTCTCATGACGGCTCCAGACGGTCTGATCATCGTAGGCGCGATGTACGAGTACGCCGATGGCGGCATGCAGCAATGCATCGGTTTTCAGACGGTTGCCGTTAATCAACCAGGCCAGACGACGTGAGGTGTCGTCTGAGGCCATGATGACGGAATCGGTGGTGATGTAGTCCGTTTCCATTGCGATTTGCCGACAATAGTAGTTGTGCCCTTGTGTGCCTCGGGCACTTACCCCAATGGTGTATTCCCTGCCATCGAGCGTATATGGGTAGTAGGTTCCCGCCCTGGCTTTTTCCAGCTGAGCGGCTTGCGCCGTCGGACATCCCGCGGCCACGACCATTATCAGTGCCAGCACCATGCTGACGAGGATGGCGGGGCTCCGTTGCTTCATCGCATTCATGACATTTCCTTCGTGAAGATGTTGTCGCACGTTTTTCGTGAGGTGAGTCGAGGGTGCCATATGAGCGTTGCGATGATGGCGATTTTCGGAGGTTGTGGACGCCTCAGCGTCTGCTTCGGCGTGTTGTGGATAACTTGGTGGCCGGAACAACGCAAGTTATCCACAAAAAACGATTCACTCGACGCACTCGTCGAAGTTATCCACCGAAAAAATGGATTTAGGGTGCATCGAATTCCCTTCGGGAGCGTCACGCCTCTATAATCGGCGGTATGGCAGTAGAAAAGAGCGCATCCGCGCACACCAGCAAAGCAGCACCGGCAACCGACAAGAAGCCGGTCCGCAAACGTCGTACGACCAAGGCCAAGGCCGCGGTACCACAGGTGGTCGGAGAGGCTCCTGCGCCCATTATCGAACGCACGACACCGGAACAGTTCGGTCGTGTCAATGTCATGGATATCACCCCGGCCGCCGACAACGGCCTGTTCCCCGCTAGGGTGGAGCTCGGGGAAGCATTCACGGTGACTGCCCAGGTATTCATCGAAGGCCGCACCAAGGCCGGCGCCACCGTGTCGGTACGCAGCGCCCGCGGCCGTGAAGTGAGCCGCACCCCGATGATCTGCTCGAACCCTGGTCTGGACCGTTGGACCGCGATGGTCAGCATCGGTGAACACAGTGACCTTAAGCCTTGGGACGCCGACTATGCGTCCGTCAAACGCCAGCTGGGCGATTGGAATGTCGTGATCGAAGGCTGGGAGGACACGTATCAGTCCTGGCTGCATGACGCCGCCATCAAGGTCGAGGTGGGCGATGATGTGGAGAACGCGCTGGAAAGCGGCGCGCAACTGCTCGCCCGTTGGGCCGGCGCCAAGGATTCCAAACTCTCTGCGGCCGACAAGAAGATTCTGCAGGCGGCCGCCAAGACCATGGCCGACAAGTCACTGTCTCCGGCCGACCGTCTCGCCGCCGCCGAAACAGCTGATATCCAGCGCCTGCATGAGACCAATCCGCTACGAGACGGCCTGTCCGAATCGAATCCGCAGCGGTTCCGCGTGGAACGTCCGAAGTCCAGCTTCGCCGCATGGTACCAGTTCTTCCCGCGTTCGGAAGGCGCCTACTACGGCGAAGACGGCAAAATCGTGCAGGGCAATCTCAAGACCTCTCTGGCCGGCTTGGAGCGTGCGGCCGCCGAAGGGTTCAACATCGTGTATCTGCCGCCGATCTTCCCCATCGGTGTGACCAATCGCAAGGGACGCAACAATTCGCTGATCGCGGGCCCGAACGATCCGGGCTCCCCGTTCGGCATCGGTTCCGAATTGGGTGGCCACGACACCGTGGATCCGTTGCTCGGCACCATGGATGATTTCAAGGCGTTCTGCGAGCGCGCCCATGAGTTGGGCCTTGAAATCGCGCTTGATTTCGCCCTGCAGTGCTCGCCGGACCACCCGTGGGTCAAGCAACATCCGAACTGGTTCCGTACCAAGCCTGACGGCACCATCGCGTTCGCCGAAAACCCGCCGAAGAAGTATCAGGACATCTACCCGATCGACTTCAACGCCGACATGGAAGGCATCGAGAAGGAAGTCGAACGCATCATGAACCTGTGGATCGAGGCGGGCGTGACCATCTTCCGCGTCGACAATCCGCACACCAAGCCGGTACGTTTCTGGCAGGATGTGATTGCCGCCGTGACCAAAAAGCATCCGGAGGTGCTGTTCCTGGCCGAGGCATTCACCCGTCCGGGCATGATGCGCGCCCTGAGCTACGTCGGATTCACGCAGTCGCACTGCTACTTCCCATGGCGTAACGGCAAGGGCGAACTTGAGGAGTACCTCGAGGAGACCAACGGCGACGGCGGTTTCTACCAGCACAACACCTTCTGGCCCACCACGCCCGACATTCTTACCGCCTACGTGCGGGACAACGGCATCGCCGGCCATGCGGTGCGTGCGGTGCTCGCCGCGATGGGAAGCCCAAGCTGGGGCATCTACAACGGCTTTGAGCTGATCGAGAACAAGCAGCGCCCGGGATTCGAGGAGCAGATCGACAACGAGAAGTACGAGGTCAAGGTGCGCAACTGGGCGGATGCCGACAAGTACGGCATCGCCGAACTGCTGACCAGCCTGAACAGGATCCGCCGCGAGCATGTGGATGCCTTCAGCTACCACAATGTGCGCATCCTGCCCTCGTCCGACCCGAACATCATCGCGTTCGCCCGCCACACCCCCGCCGAGCTGACGAGCACCGGCAAGCCCGAGACGCTGATCGTGGTGGTGAACCTCGACGGCCATAACGCGCATCAGTCGCTGATCCATCTTGAACTGCCCGATCTTGACATCGACCCGAAGCACGACATTCAGGTGCGCGACGAACTCACCGGCCATGAGTTCACGTGGGGTTGGGACAACTTCGTCTCGCTGGCGCCGTGGGCCGATGTGGCGCACGTGCTCCACATCGTCCGCTGATGTCGCTGATGCGCTAACGCAAGACGCATGGCGGTTGCGCTCCGAGGCCCGGCCTCCCGAACGCAACCGCCACAATGAAGCGGGTGGCCGAATCGTTGATTCCGATTCGGCCACCCGCTTCATTTCCTGTTGCTTTGCTGTCGTCACTCCGACTTGTTTTGCTCCAAATGGCACTGATCGTTGAGCACCGCATCCGTATAGTCAAGATGCTGCTCGGTTTCGTCGTTGACGGCGTAGTAGCTCTTACGTGTATTCCACCATGTTATCCACACGTCCCAAATCAGCAGACTGTTCGTATCCGGCGGACTGGAATATCCCGATGCCTCAGGCCTGGCCCCCGCTTCCTTCAAGGATGCCTTCAATGCTTTGATATCGCCAATTTCACCGGAAATCAACGTAGCCTGATCCCACCTCAAATACGCTATCTGCCAGTCATCCTGCGCCCGGTGTAACCCGAAATACGATGCCCCGAGAAGGCAGAAATACACCGCCAACACAATGGCCACGATACGTTTCTTAGTCATATTGATATGTTTCTTACTCATATTTGTACTGCAGCCCATACCAAATCATGTTATACCTCTTCTGCTTATGAGCATTTTCCAAGGATTCAGTCAAAGTTATACTATTTCTATTTGGCGTTTTCTGACAAATAACAGGATTTGCTTTCCCGTTCTTTACTACTACACCAATTACAACCATCGCATGATTAATCTCATTCTTCTGATCCTTTGAATCCCAGTCAACATACAATAAGCTACCTTGCCAAGCCTTCCAAACATTATCGAGACTTGTGTAAGAATGAGAGTAGTTTTTCATATAGTAATAATTACTGTTTGCATTCATCCACGATTTTGTTGTCAAAAGTTCAGGACTAACCGTCGAATAATTCCACAGATGAGTCACCGAAAGGCCTGCCTCATGAAGCGCCTGCGAAGCAAAATTGGCACAATTCCCGTTTTTAAAAACAGGATATTTGGGATTCATTTGTTTTTCATGCTGTTTATTCGTCCACGTATCAGCGTATCTCGACAAGGTTATATAGTTTACCCCGGCTGAATTATCACCGAAATTTCTTTTAGCCATGTCCAAGGCTCTGCTTGACCAAGCGCCTTTCTCATCGGTAGATGATGGCTGTGCATCATCGGAAAGCGTATCTTCTGCAGAAGTCTGAGACTCATTCCCCTCGTCAGCTACATCAATTGTCTTGTCAGACACAATGTCCCATCCCCCTTCCGATGGAACTACTTTCAGCACATGCCTGTCCGTCCATGAAGTCGTCATAATTTCACGCTGCTGTCCGGCAGTGTAGATTATGGTCCCTTCCTCAGGCTTTACGGTTGAATCGACTGTGACATCTGCTTGTATTTCATACCCATCGTCAATATGGCGCGCACTTATTTCTTCTGAAGATATATTTACATTTTCAGTTCGCAGGCCTTCAGCCTGACGTGTGCTCTCAGTAACTGGCACATTTTGACTGGACCGAGAGTTAGAGGCAAAATACGCAGATTGTAATGAATCATTATATTCTTTTAGAATTTCTTGAACTTGCCCTTGGCTTATATCAGACTCGGCGCTTGCAACTTGCGCTGTTCCGCCAAGCAATAAGACCATAGTCAGAAACGCTGCAATATACTTTGGCATTTCGCCACCCTCCAGATTCTCTTTGCAACAGCATCGCCCCTTAACTAAGCCATGTTCCCTTTATTTCGATATCCACATGGACAACTTCATGTTCTCATGACCGCAAACGGTGCTTAACCAACGATGCGACCATCAGGCTAGCCGATATTCTCCATTTCACGAAGGAGATGTAACGCATTTCTTTACACAAAAAAGGAATACCCCTACCCACTCCCCTTCTCCAGGCAAAAGGCTGTCAACCGCATTATCATTACTCACTGTGATAGGAGAAAGCTGCACTGACATCGCACTGGTCGATAACGATGTTTGGTCCGCGAGATTGCCGTCCCAGTGGATAAGCGGTGCCACGAGTAACTACACCATCGCCTGGGTCTCCCTTTCCGGAGCCGAGACGCTTCACCGTTGTTTATTTGGCCAAAAAACTCCCACCACACTCATTGTCGACATGGCCTTGGGCGATATCAACGGAGATATCGTATGCCGCAGAATCCGTCAGAAAACCGGCAGTATAGGACTTCTCTGCATTACGGCCTACCCCACGGAACGCTATGAGAACGATGTGATTTCGGCTGGCGCTCAGGGACTGTTGGCGAAGGAAAGTCTCACGCAGCAACTGCTCCCGGCCTTAGATCAGGTGTCTCAGGGAAAACCTATCGATAATCGTTTCCTCGATTCCGTAACAGCTCATCGTCTCCTTAGCCGTGAATCAGCATCCATCCCCGCACTCAGCAATCAAGAGCGGGATATCCTGAATCGATACAAACGCGGTCAAACAACCATGGGCATTGCCGAAGATCTTGGAATCAGCCATAACACGGTCTTCACCCACGTTCACCGGATTCTCAGAAAACTAAAGGTCAACAACCGCAACGAGGCACTGACATTATGCGACAAATACGATTTGTTATAACTCGCATTCGCGAGTCGGTACAACATATTCGCCGCAACAGCTTCTCCATGGCGACGAGCATCCTCTACCTCCTGTGCCTGTTTATCTTCTTGATCGACGAGACACGACTGGAAATCATGCCAGCCTATGCACACTGGAATACGATGCTCTGTATCGGTGAAGTGGTCGTATTTCTGCTGGCGGCAACATGGAAAATCCCGGGAAGCTGGCTCGTCATCCTCACCTCCTGGATCGGCCTTGTCACTCCTTTCCACGTATCCGCCGCCCTTATCTTCGGATGCATGTTGGCAATCACACTACTAGGCTTCAACCGATTGTCATACGGCATCAGCGCAGTCCTTCTATACTTCGCCTTGCATATTTCCGTCACCTATGCAAGGCATATGCCAATCAATCGGTCGGATGCGCTGCTCCTTCTCATGACGTTGATGCTTTGCTGTTTCGCCGGTTCCATTCTGCACCGATCACAGATAAACGCAGATAGGCTCAGGCAGCTCATGCAACTCAAGCATCGCCAAAAAGCGGCCATTGAGCTGCATGACCGAACATGTAACAACCTCACCTACGCGATTCGGCTCATCGACGAACGTGCACACACGCAGCCCTCCAAGACCGACATGCAAGAAATCCGAACTGTTTTGCAAAAATCCCTGTCACAGACGCGTAAGGTCATCTCCTATCTCGCCGCGGACGATTCAGCGGAGACCGTGCCACTTACGAACAATACACATCAGCTCAGGCAGTTGGACTCAATCATCTCCGAGGCACGACATCGATTGGGCCAACTGTCATTCCAAGGTGAAATCATCAACTCCATCACTGACCTGCAATGCCTGTCCGAAGAAAACGGCGAGCTGCTATTCGATATTCTCAACGAACTGTTCTCCAACATCATCAAACATGCCGATCCAGAACAAGGCTATTTCGTTACACTCGGCAACCCCGGAAAGGATATCGTCATTTCCGTATGCGACGCTCCGATCAACTCCCGTTCCGAATCTGAGGAACCTACCACTATCGGGCTACTGCGTTATCAGGAAATTCTGCAAGCGCACGGCGGGTCAATGACTATCCGGTCCGCAAACCACCTATGGACGGCAACTGTCACTATCCCACTCATAAACACATCCACTTCGGCAGCCACGACGGGCACTCAATGTAATGAGTAACCGTATCCGCTCCCATCGCATCACGCGCCGGAGCGTCAGGGACAATCTGCAGTGAGCCAATGACGAGCAATGCCGTTAGAACTGTGCTCGCCCATTTACCCATACACGGTCTCAAGATATGATTTTGACGCCGCATTTCAACCTCATTTCCGTCACTGTCGTTCATACGCGTAGCTATTCTGCAGGGATTCCCCCTCCATGTCATCCCGCTGTCACAGAAATCTTTACCCATGACGTGCCTGCCGTACTTCGGCGGAAAGAGGTATTGTGGGTATCGGAAATACAACCTGCCCCATCTCAAGGAGAAACGAAATGGCAGAAACCTTCAACGTCGTGGTGGAGATCCCGCGCGGCTCCAAGAACAAGTACGAAGTGGACCACGAGACCGGTCGCGTGTTCCTGGACCGCACCCTGTTCACCTCTATGGGTTATCCGGATGATTACGGCTACATCGAGGGCACTCTGGGCGAGGACGGCGACCCGCTCGACGCCCTGGTCATGATTCCGAATTCCGTGTTCCCGGGCTGCGTGGTCGAGTGCCGCGCCGTCGGTCTGTACCACATGGTCGACGAAGCCGGTGGAGATGACAAGGTGCTGTGCGTGCCGGCCGATGTGCGTTTCGATGACATCAAGGACGTTGATGACGTTTCCGAGTACCACAAGGCTGAAATCAAGCACTTCTTCGAGCAGTACAAGGCTCTGGAGCCGGGCAAGGAGGTCCTGCCAGGCGATTACTGGACCGGTGTCGCCAAGGCCGAGGAAGAGATCGTGGCCGCCCGCAAGCGCCTCGAAGAATCCGAGAAGTGATTCTTTTCCAAAATGAGTAAGGCTCGCCGATATCAATCGGCGAGCCTTTTCTGTTCCCATAGCGGCCCAAAACCTCCATATACTGGAGGAATCACCCCGCTCAAGGCCAGATCTGCGGCTCAAAACCTCCAGTGATTGGAGAAATTTGACCGCTCAAACCCTGCCCAGCGTCCAGATTCATCCAGTGACTGGAGAAATTATCTCGCCTAGACTTCCCTAAGCGGGATAATTCGCCCATACGCTGGAGGAATCACCCCGCTCAAGGCCCTTTCAGCGGCCCAAATCAGCCAGCCACTGGAACAATCCACCCGTTCAAGGCCCACTCAGCAACCAGATTCATCCAGTCACTGGAGGAATCACCCCACTCAAAGCCCGCCCAGTGACCCAAAACCTCCAGCCGGTGGATGAATCACCCCGCTCAGGCCTCTCCAAACGGGATGATTCATCCATGTACTGGAGGAATCACCCCGCTCAGAACCCATGCAACGACCCGAATCATCCAGCGACTGGAGGATTCGCCCCGCCACATGGCCATATTTTCGCGAGATGCGCTATAGTGAGGTCTTGTAATTCACGGCATGCGAACAGTATTCGCTGAATTCAAAGCCCGCTGGAAGCCATTGGCCCGCGTGCGGCAGTTCTATGTCGGTACCCCTAGGCGTAGGCGGAAATAACGAACCGTCGAGGCCCATCCCGTGGGGAGACCGGCGGGATGAACCTATTTACCAGCTATGTTGATTCAAACCCTACTTATCGCCGTTTCCGTATCCATGGACGCCTTTGCCGTCTCCATCGGCAAAGGCCTGACCGTCAAGAAGCTGCGCGGCATCGACGCATGCAAAACCGCGCTGTGGTTCGGCGGATTCCAAGCGCTTTTCCCTCTACTCGGCTATTTTGCGGCCTCCACCTTCAGTAAATACGTCACCGCCGTGGACCATTGGATCATTTTCGGACTGCTCGCCCTGATCGGCGGCAACATGGTGCGCGAAGCGTTCGGCGAGGATGAAGAGAACGCCAAGGAGACCGCGGAATTCGATTGGCGCCACATGCTGCCGCTCGCCGTGGCATGCAGCATCGACGCGTTTGCGGTCGGCGTGAGCTTCGCCTTCATGACGCTCAACATTTGGATTTCCGTAATCATCATTGGCGTGACCACCGGCCTGTTCTCCGCCGCGGGACTGTATATCGGCCGCGCATTCGGATTGCGTTGGCAGAAGCCGGCGCAGATCGCAGGCGGCGTAGTGCTGATTCTGATTGGCGTGAAGGTGCTGCTGGAACATCTGGGAATGCTGGCATTCTAAGGGCATCCTTCCTCGGATGCGTTTCCCACGACGGCCAGCTCACCGGCACCCATGGTGAAGGGGTCCGCAATCGCAATGATTGCGGACCCCTTCACCATGTATTCGGCTTCAGAACATATTTCAGAACATGACGGTGGCGAGAGAAGCGATGCCCACCGCAGCACCGGCAAGCATGACCGGCACCAGCGCAAGTCCGATCCATGGTTTGTTGGCTTTCGGATCGGGATCCGCATCGCGCCGCCACAAATAGGAGCACACGCCGAACGCTACGATGACGGCCAACGTCACCACCGAGGCGATCACCCATGCCAACATCGACCCATATTCGGTGGAGGCGGCATTCTCACCGGTATGCACCAACGGCAATATCGTCGGCAGGAAGCACCAGCCGGCGGACGAAATCATCGCAACGCCTTCGAGCACATTATGCGACAACGAACGAATCAGATGCGTACGGTTCTCGCGCGCCATCTGACGGCCAAACACAATCACGATCAGCAGCACCAACAGTCCTCCGACGCCGGCGATCCAGCCCTCCTGCATCCAGAACGTGTCACGGTGAGCGATGTCGGCAGGGAAAATCGCGCGCCCCAGCATCATCGTCGTGGCGCACACCACCGACAGCAAACCTGCGATCACGGAGATCACATGCCCGACGGTGCCGTCACGGAACGGACTGAACACCGTAAGCAGCACGATCATCACGACCGAGGCGACGACCGTGTACGAGACGATAGCGGGATTATCGGGGTTTCCATAGGAGATACCGGGAATCAACGCCAACACGACCAATACGACGTAAGCGACGATCTGGATCGCCAGGACCTTGCCGAAGGATCCCCTCGAATCATGCGGACGAGTCGCGGCATCAGTTGCGGACATCTCAGCCCCCTTTTCATAATGTGGTCAAACCGTATGTGCTAGGAACCAATGTAGCCGTAAGTGTCCACATCATGCGGCTACAATCATGAAACACCGGTAACACCGCAAGTGTACAATCGCGGCATCAGCAACAAACCAAAGGGGACTAACGTGACGGACCTTACGCTTATGACGTTCGCTAGCGACCCCGCCACCGTACTTCCCTCCCTCGCCCTGCTTTCGCATCGCGTGCGCGTATTGCCGATGGATGCGGCGAGTTTGGTGAAGATGCCGGAAAACACGATTCTCTTTCTTGACGCACGTGACGATCTAGCCACCGCGAAGACGCTGTGCCGTCTGATTCACGCCTCCGGACTGTCCACGCCGATTGTGCTGATTCTCACCGAGGGCGGCTTCACCGTGGTCAATTCCCAGTGGGGCATCGCCGACGTGGTGGTTTCCACCGCCTCCCCGGCCGAGGTCGAGGGGCGCCTGCGTCTGGTGTCGGAACGTGGCAACGCTCCGACGGGATCCGCAGCCGGAGCCGCCGAAACCGGCGTACAGAACGAGGACGGTCTCATCCGTTCCGGCGATCTGGTCGTGGACACCAATGGCTACACGGCAAGCCTGCGCAGCCATCCGATCGACCTTGCCTACAAGGAATTCGAGTTGCTCAAGTATCTTGTGCAGCATCCGGGACGCGTATTCACCCGCGCGCAGCTGCTGCAGGAAGTATGGGGCTACGATTATTATGGCGGCACTCGTACCGTCGACGTGCATATCCGTAGGCTCCGCGCCAAGCTGGGCGGAGAATATGAGCATGTGATCGGCACCGTGCGTAATGTCGGATACCGTTTCGACCCGCCGGAGGAAGAGGAAGGCGAGAACGCCGCCAAGGCAAGCGCCGCACATGCCGATGCAAGCGAGGCGTAGCGCGTAAAGCATCGCAATCGCACGATCGCCCGAGTAGAATCATGGGCAATGCCACGAGAGTCCAAAGCAGCGCGCCTGAAACGCATGCACCATGAATACGAGGAATTGTGCGAGACGATTCCCGAGCCGAAGTGCGCGCTGAATTTCACCAATCCCTTTGAGTTACTGGTGGCGACCGTGCTCAGCGCCCAGACCACCGACAAGCGCGTGAATATGGTCACGCCCGTGCTGTTCGGCCGGTTTCCGGGACCCGCCGACCTGCAGGCCGCCGATCCCGAACAGGTTGAGGACATCATCCATTCCATCGGCTTCCACCGCACCAAAACGAAGAACATCATCAGACTCTCGCACGACCTGTGCGAACGATATGACGGCACAGTGCCCGATTCGATGGAGGAACTGACCGCATTGCCCGGAGTCGGCCGCAAAACCGCGAACGTGGTATTGGGCAACGCCTTCGACAAACCAGGATTTCCCGTCGACACGCATGTGATTCGTGTGACCGGACGTCTGCACTGGCGTAGTGACTGGGCTTCGCCCACTCCGGATCCGGTGGCCATCGAACGCGAAATCACCGCATGCTTCCCACCCTCGGAATGGACGGACCTATCTCACCGGCTGATCATGCATGGCAGAACCACCTGTCATGCCCGCAAACCGGACTGCCTCGACTGCCCGTTGAATGATACCTGCCCGAGTGCGTTCAAGGTGTAGATACCGCATGGGAACCAAGCCCGTGTAGTATGCGTCCACTACACTCGGGCATATGCAGAAGAACGGGAAGAAGCAGCGCGATTGGCACGACGCGGCTACACGGTGGCTGATTTTCTTTGGCGTCGCCATCGTATTGAGCGTGATGCTGTGGCTGGGATGGTCGCTGACGAACCGACGCAACCCGATTCCCGTATTCGGCACGCTCACCACGGATTCCACCGTGTCGATCGGCCTGCGCGACGCTCCCGAATCCCTCGACATCCGCACCCAGCAGGGCCATGCCGTGGAGCAGGCGCTACTCGGCAACGTTTACGAAACGTTGGTGTCCCGCAGCGAGACCAACAAGCTCCAACCCGGACTGGCCTCATCATGGCAGATCTCCGACGACGGACTGACCTACACCTTCACCCTGCGCAGCGGCGTGAAATTTTCCAACGGCCACTCACTTGACTCGGCCGACGCGGTCTGGTCGTTGCAGAACGCGGTCAACAATCATTATGTCGACGCCGACCAGCTCGACGGATTGCAGCAGGTCGACAATCCCGACGCACACACGCTCGTCATCACCCTGTCCAAACCGAATCCGCGGCTGCTACGCGCACTCAGCGGACGGGCCGGCATCGTATACGACGAGGAAAGCGACAATGACTATGCGAAAACCGCCATCGGGTCCGGCCCCTTCACCGTGGCGCGTGCGTCGAAATCCGAAATCGTGCTTCAACGCAACGATTCGTACTGGGGCACCAAGGCTGCTTCCTCGCAAATCACCCTATACTATTACTCCTCCGAAAGCTCGCTGACCAGCGCCATGGAAGGCGGCAAAATCAGCATGGCGCTGCCGCTCAGCGCCGACGCCGCCGAAACGCTCAACGCAACGCGCGGCATCAGCGCGGATTCCGGCATCAGCTTCGACAAGGTGATGCTGGCGTTCAACAATGCGAACGAATCCATCCTCGTCGACCAGCAGATGCGCAAGGTCATGCGCTACGCCATCGACGCACGATCAATCGCGAAGACCGCCAATGACTCCTACGGGGCGCTCGGAGGGCCGATCAGCCCTCTGGAAGACGGTTATGAGGATCTGACGGAACTGTTCCCCCACGACCTTACGCAGGCGCAACAGCTGCGCTCCTACTTCGGTACCGGCTACATCGGCACCATCGACCTGCTCATCCCCCAGCAGTACGAAACCATCGGCAACACCGTCAAAGAACAGATCGAACAGCTCGGCGTCTCCGTCAACATGGAGGTCCTTGACACCGCCACCGTGCAACAGCGCGTCAACGACGGCAGCTACACCATCGCGTTGATCACCATGAGCGGCGAGAACGACGCCTCCATCTTCACCGACGGTCAATCGGTGTTCCATTTCGAAAACGGTGACTGCCAGCGAGCCTATGCGGATGCGCTCGCAGCGACGAACGACGACGATTATCAGGAAAGAATGCGCACCTATGCGCGCACCGTCAGCGAGAACGCGGCCTGCGACTGGCTGTACACGCGCAAGAACTTCATGGCGGTTTCCGACCGGCTGCAGGGATATCCGAAGAATCTGACCGACCGTCTGTTGCCGCTGAGCAGGGTCGCATTGCACTGTTTTTTCCGTGTCATTCCGGCGATTGACGAGAATCGTCCGTATTGACGCCAGTTGTCACAATCGCTTTCTAGACTAACGCTTATGACTGAAAGCCAAGCTAATACCATCAATGCGAACCTCACGCCGCTGCCCGACAAGGTCGGCGTGGACGGTCTCGAAGACAAGTGGCGCGGCGTCTGGGACGAAGGCGGAGTCTACAAGTTCCGGAACACCCGCGACCGTAAGGCCGTCTATTCCATCGACACCCCGCCGCCCACCGTTTCCGGCCATCTGCACGTCGGCCACGTGTTCTCCTACACGCACACCGATATAATCGCCCGTTTCAAGCGCATGAACGGCTTCGACGTGTTCTATCCGATGGGCTGGGACGACAACGGCCTGCCGACCGAACGCCGTGTGCAGAACTACTATGGCGTGCGCGTGGACACCTCCCTGAAGTACGATCCGAATTTCGTGCCGCCGTTCGAAGGCACCGACGGCAAGAAGATCGACGCCAAGGATCAGGTGCCGATCAGCCGCAAGAACTTCATCGAACTATGCGAGAAGCTCACCGCCCAGGATGAGAAGCAGTTCGAGGCGCTGTGGCGCTCCCTCGGCCTGTCCATCGACTGGTCGCAGACCTACCACACCATCGGTGAGCATCCGCAGCGCGTGGCCCAGAAGGCGTTCCTGCGCAATCTGGCCCGTGGCGAGGCCTACCAGAAGGACGCTCCGGGCCTGTGGGACGTGACCTTCCAGACCGCAGTGGCCCAGGCCGAGCTGGAATCGCGCGAATATCCGGGCTTCTACCACAAGATAGCCTTCCGTTTCGAAGATGGCACCCCGATCTATATCGAAACCACCCGTCCGGAACTGCTGGCGGCCTGCGGCGCGCTGATTGCGCACCCTGATGACGACCGTTACAAGAAGTATTTCGGCCAGTACGTCTACTCCCCTCTGTTCCGTGTGAAGGTGCCGATTCTGGCGCACAAGGCCGCGGAGATGGACAAGGGCGCCGGCATCGCCATGTGCTGTACGTTCGGCGATGTGACCGATGTCGAATGGTGGCGTGATCTGAATCTGCCGCTGCGTTCCATCATCCAGCGTAACGGCCGTATCGTCATGGACACCCCGGACTGGATCGAAGACGGCAAGGGCCGCGAGATCTTCCAGGAGACGGCCGGCAAGACCACGTTCTCCGCACGTAAGATCATCGTCGATGCACTGCGTGAGTCCGGCGATCTGGACGGCGAGCCGACGCCGACCAAACGTATGACGAACTTCTACGAGAAGGGCGATAAGCCGCTCGAAATCGTCACCTCCCGCCAGTGGTATCTCAAGAACGGCGGCACCGACCAGCAACTGAACGCCGAACTGATCGAGCGTGGCAAGGAGCTGAACTTCCATCCGGACTTCATGCGCGTGCGCTATGAGAATTGGGTGCATGGTCTCAACGGCGACTGGCTGATTTCCCGCCAGCGCTTCTTCGGCGTGCCGTTCCCGCTGTGGTACCCGGTGAAGGAGGACGGCACCGCCGACTACGATCACCCGATCGTGCCGAGCGAGGACATTCTGCCGATCGATCCGACCGACGACGTGCCGGAAGGCTACAGCGAGGACCAGCGTGACGTGCCGGGCGGCTTCACTGCCGAACAGGACATCATGGACACTTGGGCCACCTCGTCGCTCACCCCGCAGATCGTGACCCGCTGGGAGGAGCCGGGCGAAGAGAACCGGGCCATCTTCAACGCCACCTTCCCGATGGATCTGCGCCCGCAGGGCCAGGACATCATCCGTACATGGCTGTTCTCCAGCGTGGATCGCGCGCATCTCGAGAACAAGTGCCTGCCGTGGGCCAACGCCACGCTGTCGGGCTGGATTCTCGATCCGGACCATAAGAAGATGTCGAAGTCCAAGGGCAACGTGGTCGTGCCGGACAAGCCGATCAGGCAGTTCGGCGCCGACGCGGTGCGCTATTGGGCTGCGGCGGCCCGTTTGGGCTTGGACGCCACCTACGACGAAGGTCAGATGAAGATCGGTCGCCGTCTGGCCATCAAGCTGCTCAACGCCACCAAGTTCGCGCTGGCCATCGGCCGCGAGGACGAGAACCATCATGTGGGCTCTGCGGCCACCGCAAGCTGGAATCCGGCCGACGTGACCGAGCCGCTGGATCGTGCCGCCATGGCCAAGATGGCCCATGTGGTGAGCGAAGCCACCAAGAATCTCAACAACTATGAGCATTCCAAGGCTCTTGAGGTCATCGAGAACTACTTCTGGCAGTTCTGCGACGATTACATCGAGCTGGTCAAGAACCGCGCCTACGGTACCGCCGATTCCACCGGCCATGTGCCGAGCGAGAAGGCCGTGAAGTCCGCACGCACGGCTCTGGGCCTGGGTCTGGACGCATTCACCCGCCTGCTGGCCCCGTACCTGCCGTACGCCACTGAAGAAGTGTGGAGCTGGATGCATGAGGGCGAGGGTTCCGTGCATCGCGCCGCATGGCCGAAGGCTGAGACGTATGCCGCCGCCGCGTTCAAGGCGTCTCCGGAGCTGCTCACCCATGCCGGTGAGGCGCTGGCCGCGCTGCGTGGCATCAAGTCGAAGGCCAAGGTTTCGATGAAGACCCCGATTCTGTCGGTGAAGCTGGGCGTCTCCGACGAGGTGCGCGGCTCCATCGAGAGCGCGCTGGCCGATATCGCCGAAGCGGGTCGCGTGGTGGGCCGCATCTCCTTCGTGGGCGCCGCAGCGGCGGCCAAGGCCATCAAGGAGACCGCTGAAGCCGCCAAGGATGCCGCGGCGGCGGCCAAGGCCGAGGCAGAGGCCGCGATCGATGTGATCGTGGCTGACAGCGAACTCGGTGAGCCACCGGCCAAGAAGCCGAAGAACCAGTAAGCCGGAAAGACCCTGGTCGTTGGGCCCTTCTCCCCGTCAGAGGGAGGAGGGCCCGATTCATAGCACGGGAACGGAAAGCAGATACTGGGTGTCGTGACCGGTCGCACCGACCGTGCCACCTGTGATATGACGACTGCCGAGATGTTGGACGGCTTCCTGCAGCATTTCCGCGGCGGAGGCCAGTTCGACGGTCTCATCGATCAGATCGCTGGAATCAGCCTCGATCGGCGCACGCGAACTGACGATGCTGTATGCGCTGATCGGCAGCGACCCCGCACCGGCGGATGCCGCACCCGAAGCACCCGAAACAGCGTCACCTGACGTTGCGGAGTCCTTTGCGTCGCTTTCCGACGAACCGTCCACTCCCCCGACCTTCGCCATGTTCTTCGACGTAGTGTCGGCGGCGGCACCGAACGATGAACGCAATCCGCCGGCGTAGCTCATCACATCATCCATGCTGATGGCGTTCCGGTCGTCCACCAAGCTGTCCGTGGCACCGTCCTCGCTCTGCTGACGAATCGCCTTGGCCTGCGCACGCTCAACCTTGCGTTTGGCCTTCTGTCGGGCCTTCTCGGCTTTTGCGGGCAACGTCGTGCCGTCGGACAAGGTGTGGCCGCTGCGCAGGGAGGCAATCCGCACCGTGCCGCGCGCGGTCGTCGCGGAATCCTGGGACGAGGTGGTGGAAGTATCGGAATCATTGCCGGCGGCATCATCGGTTTCCAACTGATCGGCGAAACGCACCGCAATCTGATGGAAGGCGCTGGCCTGACCGGTATGTTCGCTGGCATCCGCCAGTGCGTTCATGGCGTCGGCCACGTTGCCGGCGGCCGCGGCAAGTTTCCTGTTCGTGTCGATGCCGCTGCGCACGTCCGCAATCGCCTGACGTTCGTAATGCGAGGCCGTTGCGGCCGTGGCTCCGAGCTCTTTCAAGCGTGCGGTGTAGGCATCGGTGAAATCCATGGAATAGGGGATCATCGCGCTCGATAGCTGCGATTGCCCTGCACTGTAATCCTTGGCGCCCCGTTGCTGCTCCTCGCCGGCGCGTCTGCCCAATTCGCCAAGCAGTCCCGACGTGCCGCGCCGTTCGATGGTACGAATCACGTCGTCCACGGCGTCGGCGGCACCGGCATGCCGGTAGGCGGCGCTCACATCGTTCACCGCGTTGGCGAGATCGACCACGGATCGTGCCACGTCAGTATCGCCGTTGAGTTCGGCGGCGGTGCCTAGAATGGCGGAAAGTTGCGTGGAATCGCCGATCGAACCGGAAAGATGGGCCGTATATGAGCCGACATACGCATCGATATAGCCGTCGAAGGCCTGCTGATGCGTGGCCGTCCGCTCGGCGATGGTCTGCGTGGCCAGTTCCTTTTCCCGGTCGCGCAGTGTTTTCAGCTGTTCGATGAGCTGATGATTGCTTTGCGAGCCGACATTCGTCAGACCATCCACCAGGTTGGAGGCACGGTCCGTCAGATTGTTGAGATTATCGGCAAAATCATCATCGTCTTCGGCCCGCACGGCAGCGACGGCCAATGAACTCATCGTGAAATGCCTGGCGTCGACATATGTGGTGAAGGTCAGTTCCTCACCCGGCTCGCCAATGGCGGCGATCAGTGTGGAGGAATTGCCGGATATCACGCTCACGCCATCGTCGGATACGACGTCGCTGCCGACGCGGCTTGGAATGGTGAAGGCGACCACAGGTACGAGATTGCGTGCATCGTCGGTAATCGTTTGGGTGGCGCCGTCGACGGCCTTGACCGTCAGACGGATACCGACCATGCCGGTGGCGCCGTTCACCTGCTGCACGCTCACGTCCGGGCCATTCAACGTGAACGTGGCGCTCACGGACCATGGCAGCGATACCGTACCGGCGGCGATGCGTTGGGAAGCCGTGGAGCCGCTGTCCGTCAGATACAGCCGCCCGGGCCGGTCGGCCGCCGTATAGGAACTCATCACGTCATGTGAGGCCACGTCGACGGCATAGCGTCCATCCTGGCGTATCCGGCCTACGATGTCGGATACGCCTACGCCGGCCACGGGCAACCCGCACAGTACGACCATCGCGATGGCGGCGGCGCATGCGCGACGCATCGTGCGAACGTTGCGATGATGAGTGCACATGCCGGACCTTCTTAGCAGTCAGAATATTGTTCCACAACAAATTGTTCCAAAACAAACAATCTACTGCGCGGTATGCCCGCAGAGTCCGGAAAATGGGCAGATCAGGCGAACACGTCGAGTACGCCCGGATCGCCTCCCGCATCGGCGATGCGCTTATGACGGCGCTTGGCCTCGGTCACCACGAATTCGCGGTACATTTCGGCGATATCGGGGTCAAGACCGGCATCGACGGCAATGCGATGCAACCGTTCGATCTGGTAGTCCTCACGCTTGTAGTCGGCCGGGGCGAAGCCGGCACGCGCCTTGAGCACGCCCACCTGGGACGTGTACTTGAATCGTTCCGCCAACAGCGACACGATGGCCGTGTCGACATTGTCGATTGACTGACGCAACGACTTGATCTTCGCCACGGTTTCGGCGACCTGGGGATCGCCTTGGGCGGTATCCGCATCGATGACGGTTTCGGTTTCGTCCGGTTCTGCTGGCCGAAGCCAGTCGTGTTCGCTATCGCTCATGGTCACCAGAGTACCGCTACTTTGCGAAGTAACGCTGCAGCACGATCGTGGTTTCGGTGCTTACCGGAACGGTTTGGTGAATGACGTTGAGCAGCTCTTCGAGCTTGCTTGGCGATTCCGCACGCACGGTGAGCATGTAGCTGGGCGAGCCGGCCACGGAATCGCACGACATGATGCCGTCGACATCGTGCAGTTTTCCCGGAATTTCGGATTCGCACGCATAATCGGTGGGGGTGACCGCGATGTAGGCGCTGACCGGCAGACCTCGCTTCTCATCATCGATGATCGCCTTGTATCCGCTGATCACGCCGCGGCGTTCCAGCTTCTGTACGCGCGACTGCACCGCCGACACCGACAGTCCGGTCGCCTCCGAAAGCTGGGCCAGTGTCGCACGGCCGTCCTTCTCCAACATGTTCAGGATGCACGTGTCGATGCCGTCGATCTGGCATGCGATCGATCGCGCGCTCTCCGCAGTGGTGCCACTACTTGTCATAAACGGTCCCTCCTCATACCAAGCCCATGTATCCAATATCGGCAATGCCGATACCCCTAGCGACAATCGGCGTAATACCCCTAACCATACCTATTTCAGTGCACATCACCACGCATCATTTTCGCTACAAGAGTGCCGTCTTTTTGCTGACGCAGCGTTTCACACTGATTATTTCCACCATCACCCTTCTATATATTGCATTATTTACTAATATCAGTTTCAGAAAACGTATTTTTTATTCTTTTTGAAAAATACGAAAATCCTGTTTACATAGTGGCCACGGATCGGAACGCCGCAACGAAGGTGCCGTCAACGCAACACGAAGGGGCATGCAACCCGTTCGTTGCATGCCCCTTGATGGATATCGCACATCAGCCGATGGCCAAATGTTTCGGCCACGCCCGCAATTGGCGCGGACGGACGTCGGCGCTATCAGTTGCCGCTGGTCACGTTACCGCTCTGCTGAATCAGCGAAGCCATGAAGTCGCGGTTGGTCGCGGTCTTCTTCAGACGCGGCACAAGCGTCTGGTAGGCCTGCTCCGGCTCGAGACCGCCGAGCAGACGGCGCAGACGGTAGATGATCGGCAATTCCTGCGGATCGGTGATGAGCTCCTCGCGACGGGTGCCGGAGGCATTCACGTCGATGGCCGGGAACAAGCGCTTGTCGGCAAGCTCGCGGCTCAGACGCAGCTCCATGTTGCCGGTGCCCTTGAATTCCTCGAAGATCACCTCGTCCATCTTGGAACCGGTTTCCACCAGTGCGGAGGAGATGATGGTCAGGGAGCCACCGTTTTCGATGTTGCGGGCGGCACCGAAGAACTTCTTCGGCGGGTACAGGGCCTGGGCGTCCACGCCACCGGACAGGATGCGGCCGGAAGCCGGTGCGGCGATGTTGTAGGCGCGGGCGAGGCGGGTCATGGAATCGAGCAGCACGACCACGTCCTGACCGAGCTCCACGAGGCGCTTGGCACGTTCGATGGCGAGTTCGGCGACGGTGGTGTGGTCGGAGGCCGGGCGGTCGAAAGTCGAGGAGATGACCTCGCCCTGCACGGTACGCTCCATGTCGGTGACCTCTTCCGGACGTTCGTCCACGAGCACGACCATCAAGTGGACTTCCGGATTGTTGGTGGCGATCGCGTTGGCGATGTTCTGCAGGGTGATGGTCTTGCCGGCCTTCGGCGGAGAGACGATCAGGCCGCGCTGGCCCTTGCCGATCGGCGCCACGATGTCGACGAGACGGCCGGTGAGCTTGTTCGGCGTGGTCTCCTGCTTCAAACGCTCCTGCGGATACAGCGGGGTCAGCTTGTTGAACTGCGGACGATTCATCGCCTCTTCCACGGACAGCCCGTTGATGGAGTCGATGGACTGCAGCGGCACGAACTTCTGGCGCTGGTTGCGACGGTCGCCCTCACGCGGAGTACGGATGGAGCCGTGCACGGCGTCGCCCTTGCGCAGACCGTACTTCTTGACCTGACCCATGGAGACGTATACGTCATTCGGTCCCGGCAAGTAGCCGGAGGTGCGCACGAATGCGTAGGATTCGAGCACGTCGACGATGCCGGCGACCGGTACGAGGTCTTCCTTCGGCTCCTCGCGACGCTGCTCACGCTCGGCATGGTCGTTGTTGCGATCGTTACGCTCGTTGCGATCGGCATCACGGCCACCATCGCGGCCGCGACGATCCTCACGGTCGTCGAAGTCGCGGTCGCGTCCACGCATGCGGCGTCCGCGGCGGTCGGTGCGATCGTTGTTGCGATCGCGCTCATTGCGGCCACGGCCATGACGGGCGTACTCGCCATCCTCGGCATTGGCGTGGTGATTGTCTTCGGCATCGTTCTGCGCGGGCAGAGCGGCGAGAATGTCATCGAGATCGCGCACGACATCCTCATCCTTCGTCTCTTCCACGGGAGTACGGCGGCGACGGCGGGGCTCGTTGTCGAAATCGTCCTTGCGACGGCGACGACGATCCTCCTGCTTCGGTTGGGCACCATCGATATCGAGTTCGGCAAGCAGGTCGGCTCCGCCTTCGGCATCACGACGCTTGCGGCGCTCGCGACGCTGTTTCGGGGCTCCGCCCAATGCGTCAAGCGCCTCCACTGCGGCCTTGGCCTCGGCGGAATCCGCCGGAGATTCATCGGCTGCGGGTTCAGTCGAAGCCTTTACGGCCTTCTTACGGCGGCCAGCGGGCTTGTCCGCCGGCATCTCTGCGTGCGCCTGTTCGGCGGGTTCCGTGGATTCGGCGGGCTTGACGTCCAACTCATCGACGGCGGCATCGGCGTCGACTGCGGGCTTTGCCGCTCGAGTGCCCTTCGGCGTACGTACGGTAACGCCGGCCGGCGCTTCGCCGCCGGAACGGGCGGCCTGAAGCGTTGCGAGGAGCTCGGGCTTACGCATGGTGGAGGTACCGCGAAGTCCCATCTGCTTGGCGAGCTCTTTGAGCTCAGGCAATTTCATATCTTCAAGATTTGGGCTTGTTGCCACTGGTTTATGCCTTTCCTTGGCTTCACAGGCACACGCCTGCAACAGCTTAAAAAAGAATTGCGGAAAATCCGCCGTATGAAAGGTTCGCCGCGAATCATCACGGTTTTCGAACTTCGTCAACCATACAACGCAATCCAGACCAACGCAAAAACCATGCGCACGTCGCGCGGCCGACGGCAACGAAAAAGCCCGTCGAGCCGAAGCTCAGCGGGCTGGAGAGGACTCTTCGTCTTCTACTTTTCTTCGTGGTAACTCTTATCGGTGTTGACCGACCACACATTCTTCTTGGAGGTCTTGCCGTTCCTGATGTTGCCGACGGCCTCGATGGCGGTGGCCATGGAGTGGTCCATGTTGTTGTAGCGGTGCTGGCCGTTACGTCCGACGCAGTAGAGGTTGCCGAAGGAGTCGAGGTATTCGACGAGTTCCGGCATGCGATCGTAGGTGTCGAAGTAGGCCGGATACGCCTTCTTGACGCGTTCGCGATGGGAGTCGAGCACGTCTTGCGGACCGTTGATGATCTGCATGCGGGTGAGCTCCTGGATGGCGAACTTGGTGGCTTCCTCGTCGGACATGTTCCAGAAGGAGTCGCCTTCCTCGCAGAAGTATTCGAGACCGATCCACACGGTGTCGTCGACGTCCTTGACCAGATACGGGCTCCAGTTGTTGAAGATCTGCAGACGGCCGACCTTATAGCCCGGATCCTGCACGTAGATCCAGCAATCCGGCACGATCGGCGGATTGCCGAGGGTCGGGATGTCGGTGGTGTTCTTCAAACGCAGATGCTTGACGAGCAGGCCGACGGTCACGAAATCGCGGTACGGCAGGCCGTTGGCGATTTCCGTCATATCGTTCGGAGCGGGCTTGTCGGAGGCGTCCACGGCATTGACGAGATCCTTGACCGGCATGGACGAGATGAAATTATCGGCGGTCATTTCGGTGCGGTTGCCTTCGGAATCCTCATACACGACGGAGGCGATCCTGCCGTTGGCCTGACGGATCTCGACCACATTGGCGTCGGTGATGACCTTCACACCGGCGGCTTCGCAGTTGGCTTCGACGGTTTCCCACAGCTGGCCCGGACCATACTTCGGGTACCAGAACTCTTCGATGAGGGAGGTTTCGACCTCGGAATTATCGCGCTTCTTCGGCATGAGCTTGGCGAAGGCGTTCTTCAGCACGCCCATGATGCTCAGGCCCTTGACGCGCTGCGCACCCCAATCGGCGGAGATCTGCGATGGGTGGCGGCCCCACAGCTTCTCGGTATAGCCCTCGAAGAACATGGAGTAGAGCTTGCGACCGAAACGGTTGATGTAGAAGTTCTCCAGATTGGTTTCCGGCAGCTTGTGCACCATGGACTTCAGATAGCTGAAGCCAGCGACCAAGGTCAATTTCGGACCCATGGCCTTCAACGTGTTGGCGCTCAGCGAGATCGGATAGTCAAAGAAGTGACGGTTCCAGTAGATCCGGGACACACGATGACGCTTGAGCATCACCTTGTCTTCGACTTCCGGATCCGGTCCGCCTGGCTCCATGTCGTGCTCACGGCCGAGTTTCCTGTCGTCATAGCTGGGAGCGCCCTGCAGCGGCAGGACTTCCTTCCACCAGTCCATGATGCGCTCGTCCTTCGAGAAGAACCGGTGACCGCCGATATCCATACGGTTGCCGTCGTGCTTGACGGTGCGGGAGATGCCGCCGAATTCGCGGGTCGCCTCCAACACGGTCACATCGTAGTTTTCGGAGCCACCGTCCTTTGCGAGCTCCCAGGCAGCGGTCAGGCCGGCAGGGCCACCGCCAATAATCACCACGGATTGCTTTTGCGTCACTTTGAGGTCTCCTTATAAAAACAAAATCAGACACAGTCTACTAGAAGGTAAGGAAACGCACATTGCGACATGTGCGGATGCACACAAAATTATTCCCTGAGCCAAACCCATAATCACCCGTACATATCCCCTTGCACATGTCTGATGCCGTCTTCCGATTCATACGGAAGACGGCATCGGGCGATCGTCACAAGCGATCGGCATCAACGACGCATGCGCCACACGCTCAGCGAAACACCGGCCAGCGTCAGCCCGACCGCCAGTACGGCGAGCACCGCAATCGCGCTTCCGGTACGCCCCAGCGACACCGACTGGCCGTTCGTCGCAGACGTCGTCTTACCGGCATCATCGGTCTTACCGGCATCATCCGTCGCCACATCGGTGTCGGTCGCCGTATCGGTGCCAGTCGTCGGATCGGTGCCAGTCGTCGGATTGCCGGACGGCTCCGGCGTCGGCTCCACGTCGGCCTGTTCGACGATGCGGGCATCCTGTCCGAGCGTCTTATGATCAGCCGCCAGGCAACTCTTCAGCTCGGTCAGCTTGTACCACGTCGAACCATCGGCGATCGGCGTGCATTCGGAACGGAACGCGATCTCGTTCTCGTTGTACAGCATGCGCACAATGGGCGTGTATGCGCTGCCGGTGGCCGGATCCTCACCCTGTTTGGCGTACACATCCCACTGCACGTTCGTAGCCATCGGCGTCACCGATTCGCCACGCCACTCGTTGTTGTCGTAGGTGTACACGTCGGTGGTGGAGGCCGGGGCCTGCTGCGTGGAACCGGGCAATCCAAGCAATGCGGCGAACGGCATCATGGTCTCGGCATGGGCGAACCGGAAGGTCGCCACCGTGGACCCTCCGTTCACCCTCTCATCGATGGCATCGAAGAAATCATCCAGCAGAGGCTGCGCGATGGAGTAAGTCTCGCTCTGACCGGCGTAGCTCGGCCCCTTCTCGTAAAAATCTTCGGCATCCAGCGCCCAGGCGAACAACTTGGCGTCCTGTGCATATTCACCCTGGAAATACTGGTTGAAATCGAAGGCGTGGTCACCGGTGTTCTCGTTCTGCATGTCGGCGGCGATGATATACAGGTTGTACAGGTTCATTGCGGCGTTGTACTCGCTCTTGATCTTCTTGGAGCCTTCGCCGCACGCATTGGCGTCCTTGGACGCGTCGGCGCCCGGCGCGCAGTTCTCGGCACCCTTCTTGGTGCCATCGGCGGTGTTGTACCACGTGTATTCGCCGTTCTCGAGTTTGGCAAGGAATTCGTCGGTGAAGATCTGCGACAGCAGGTCATGCGAGGCCCGTTTGATGTCGGCATTGTCGCCGATGGTCTCCTCGGCACCGGCGATGATCTCATCGTTGGCCACGAAATTCTGATAATCATTCGCGATGTCGTATGCCTTGGTACCCGGCGTCTTTTCCGTACCGTCGGGATTCTGCACCTTATGGAAGTACAAGGTGTCGGGATTCTTCTGGAAATCCTTGCCGTCGCCGGAATCGGCGGGCTCCGTCGGCTTGACGACGCTGTCGGTCAGCTTGCCGCCGGAAGCCGCATTGAACCCCTTCTCGAAGTTTTCGCCGGATTCGGTGGCACGCGCCTCGCCGGAGGACTGGTAGGAAATCGTACCGCCATCGACTGCAGCCTGGTCGAACAGCGACTGATTGCGCTGGTACGCGCGCTCGCCGATGCCGTAATGCTGATCCGCACCCTGTCCGGTCAGCATGCCGTAGCCGTTTTCGACGTTGGCCGCGGTGATGCCGTCCAGGTTTTTCATGAACTCGGTTTTGATGGCGTCCGACTTGAATCCACCATCCCGCTCGGCCGCTTCGGCCATCTTCATCAGCAGCGCATCATACTTGTAGCTGGACAGGCCGCGTGATCCGTGACGGGCCATGCTTTCGGTATAGATCGGCTCGTACCCTTCCGGAGCTTTGCTATAGGATGCCACGGTTGCGGCGCTTGGTGCCGCATACGGCTGCTTGCTGCTGTAGTATTGGCCATCGGATTCCAGGGCCAGGGCCGGGCAGACCGTTCCCGGCATCAGCATGGCGGCCGCAGCGACGCATGCAACGGAACCGACAATCCTCTTCATCATTCGTGTCGACATCAACATTCACTCTCATCTCATAGGCGGATGGGCGGGCCCGCGGTTCGGACACGCCATGAATGTTGTATGCGCACGAATCAAACACGACATGCGCATCAGGTGACATTCCGGCAAACTGTGGCCGCACAATCGGTGAACGGCCGACATGCGGCAGCGAGACCTGCGGATCAGTGAATGTCGTCGGGGATGTCGATGTCGGTTTTCTGCACCTCTTCGACGTTCACGTCCTTGAAAGTGACGATGCGCACGTTTTTGACGAAGCGGCTGGAACGATACACGTCCCACACCCACGCGTCGGTAAGCTGTACGTCGAAATAGACGTCCTGGCCGGCGGAACGTACGTTGAAATCGACCTTGTTGGCCAAGTAGAAGCGACGCTCGGTCTCCACCACATAGGTGAACAGTTTGATGACGTCGCGATATTCCTTGTACAGTGCCAGCTCAGCGTCGGTTTCGTAGTTGTCGAGATCCTCGGCGCTCATCACTTGCCTTCCATGTCACGTTTACGGCCGCGGCCCAATGTACGCCACCAAGCCTCCTTGGAGGTCTTACGTTCGGAAGAACCATACGGCCAGTTGTTGTCGGCATCGGCATCGCCGTTGACCGACTTGTCGGAATCATCGCTGGCTGATGTCTCGTCGGGCTTGGTCTCGACGGCATCGGCCTTGCCGGGTTCCACGCCGATATGCTCGTAGGCCTCCTCACGGGTCATGCCCTGATTCCCGTCGGACTGGCCGCCGGCCTCGGCTTCCTTCTGTTCATTGATGCGAATGGCGATGGAATGCTCGCGAGCGCTCAACGCTTCCTTGACGCCGGGATTGTCTTCGATCACATGCATGCCGAACGCGTCGAGGGAGCGAATCGGGTCGAATTCGTCAACCAACGTGTCCATGACGATCAGATCCTGATACCGGTTTTGCGAGGCGTTCCATAACGCATCGCGGGAACGGCCGGACGGCACGAATCCCAAGGACTGGTATACGGAGACGGAACGCGTGTTCTGTTCGGGGACGGCCACCCAAATCCTATGCATGCCAAGGCCTGCCGGTTCCGGCGCAAAGCCGTACGTCATCACACGCGGCATGATGTCACGCGAATATCCGCGTCCACGGAAGTCCTGCCCCAAGATCACCTGAATACGGGAGGAACGGGCCCATCCGTCGATGTCGATCAGGAAAATCATGCCGATCACATTGTCGGAGGCCGCCGCATCGATCTCACCATCCCCGTCATGATCGGATTCCGTGATGATCGACCATGCTACGGTACGTCGGGATTCCGGATCGCCCACACCGGATTCGGTCGGCGTCTCGCCGTTGGCCCAGGCCACGGAACGACGCACCCATGCATGCACGGCGGCGCGTTCGGCGACACGATCCTTGCCAGTGATGCCGGAAGCTCCCGGATATGCGTCAATGGCGTCCATGCGATCGAGATCCGCGACGGTCGCCGGACGCAGATGCACCATTTCACCACGAATCGGCGGTATGGTGATCCGTGCCGGCAGTTCGCGGGATTCAACGCTCACTATCGACGACTCAGCATTCTCTGGCATGTCTTCGTCCCTCGTATCGTTACAGGTGCGGCCTATGCCACAACCATTCCGACGGTATTGTACTCGACTGGAGGATAGCTGGGAATCGAAAGGGGGAGATTCCCGATGAAATCTCCCCCGATACGGTAAAAACACGCCGGAAATCCGTTTTTAGGGGATTCCGACGTGTCCTTCGACCCGCTGATGGACTGAGCAGTGAAGCACAGACCGGGAAAGACCGCAGTCGACCTCTCCCCCTTCGCCTTACTTGATCTTACCCATCACGATCTTGGTGACGGCCTTCGCATCAGCCTGACCGCGGGTAGCGCGCATGACGGCACCGATGATCGCGCCCATCGGCTTCATGTTGCCGCCCTTGAGCTTCTCGACGATGTCCGGATTAGCGGCCAGAGCCTCGTCGACGGCCTTTTCCAGCGCGCCATCATCGGAAACGACCTGGAAGCCGTGCTTCTTGACGACCTCGGCCGGGGCACCCTCACCGGCAAGCACGCCGGCGACGGTCTGCTTGGCGAGTTTGTCGTTGAGCTTGCCGTCGGCGATCAGCTTCTCAACCTCAGCCACGTCGGCCGGAGCGATCGGCAGCTCCTCAAGGCTCACACCCTTGGCATTGGCCTCGCGGGACAGCTCGCCCAGCCACCACTTCTTGGCACCTGCGGCGCTCGCACCGGCCTTGACGGTCTCCTCAAGCAGATCCAAGGCATCGGCGTTGAGCACGTCGCGCATCTCCAGATCGTTGAAGCCCCACTCGCCCTTCAGACGATTGCGGCGCTCGCGCGGCATTTCCGGCATCTGGGCCTTCATCTCTTCGATGTGCTCCTTGGTGATGTGCAGCATCACCAAATCCGGATCCGGGAAGTAACGATAATCGTCGGCGTCGGACTTCACACGGCCGCCTGCGGTGGTCTGCGAAGCCTCATCCCAGTGGCGGGTCTCCTGCAGGATCTCGCCGCCTTCGGAAAGAATCTGCGCCTGACGGCGAATCTCATACTGCACGGTCTTCTCGATGCCACGGAACGAGTTCACGTTCTTGGTCTCGGAGCGGGTTCCGAACGGATCGGACGGGCTGTTGCGCAGCGACACGTTCACGTCGGCACGCATATTGCCCTGCTCCATGCGGGCATGGGAGATGTTCAACGCACGCACGATATCGCGAATGGCACGCACATAGGCGCCCGCGATTTCCGGAGCGCGCTCGCCCGCACCCTCGATCGGCTTGGTCACGATCTCAATCAACGGCACGCCGGCACGGTTGTAGTCGACCAAGGAGTGGTTGGCGCCTTCGATACGGCCGTCGGCACCGCCGACGTGGGTGTTCTTGCCGGCGTCATCCTCAATGTGCGCGCGTTCGATCAGCACACGGAAGATGGTGCCATCCTCAAGTTCCACATCCAAGTAGCCATTGCCGTTGGTCGGCTTGTCGTACTGCGAGATCTGGTAGTCACGCGGCATGTCCGGATAGAAGTAGTTCTTGCGGGAGAACTGGCTCCACTCGGCGATTTCGCAGTGCAGGGCCAGACCCAGCTTGATCGCGTAGTCGACGGCGGTCTTGTTCAGCACCGGCAGGGAGCCCGGCAGTCCCAGACTCACCGGGGTGAGCTGGGAGTTCGGGGCACCGCCGAAGGAGACTTCGGCCGGGCAGAACAGCTTGGTGGTGGTGGACAGCTCCACGTGGGTTTCCAAGCCGATGACCGGATCGAACTTCTTGACGGCATCGGCGTACTTCATCAACTTTTCAGCCATTGTGTTTTCTTTCCTCCGATGCTTTCTACTTGCTCAGGCCGTCGAGCCACGGGGTGTTCAGGGACTGCCAGATCGGGCCGTTCCAATCCTCCTCAAGGGCGGCTTCGAGAGCTGCGGCCGGCTTGTACATGGCTTCGTCACGCTGCTGCGGGGCGAGGAACTGGAAGCCGACCGGCAGGCCGTCATCACTCAGGCCGGCCGGGATGCTCATGGCCGGGACTCCGGCGAGGTTGGCCGGAATGGTGGTGATGTCGATGGCGTACATGGCCATCGGGTCTTCGGTCTTCTCACCGAACTTGAAGGCGGTGACCGGGCTGGTCGGACCGACGAGCACGTCAACCTTCTCGAAGGCCTTCTTGAAGTCGTCGATGATCAGGGTGCGAACCTTTTGCGCGGAGCCGTACCAGGCATCGTAATAGCCGGCCGACAGAGCGTAGGTGCCCAGGATGATACGGCGCTTGACTTCGTCACCGAAGCCGGCCTCACGGGTGTAGGCCATCATGTTGGCGGCGGTCTGCGGAACGCCCGCCGGCGGCATGACGCGCAGGCCGTAGCGCATGCCGTCGTAGCGGGCCAGGTTGGAGCTGACCTCGGACGGCATGATGATGTAGTAGGCGCCCAAGGAATACGGCAAGTGCGGCAGGGACACTTCGGTGACTTCCGCACCCATCTCTTCGAGCTTCTTGACGCCTTCGTTGAAGCGGGCCATGACGCCCGGCTGGAAGCCTTCGCCGCCAAGTTCCTTGATCAGACCGACCTTGAGGCCCTTCAGATCACGCTTCATGCCTTCGCGGGCGGCCGCCACCATCGGGCGCGGACCCTCCGGAATGGAGGTGGAGTCGCGCTTGTCATGGCCGCCGATCACTTCCTGCAACAAGGCCGCATCGAGTACGGTGCGGGAGCACGGGCCAATCTGGTCAAGCGAGGAGGCCATGGCGATCGCACCGAAACGGGATACGCCGCCGTAGGTCGGCTTGACACCGACGGTACCGGTCAGCGAGCCCGGCTGACGAATGGAGCCGCCAGTGTCGGTTCCCAAGGCGAGCGGGGCTTCGAACGCGGCCACCGCAGCTGCGGAGCCGCCGCCGGAACCGCCCGGCACGCGCTCGGTATCCCACGGATTGTGGGTGGTCTGGTAGGCGGAGTGCTCGGTGGATGAGCCCTGCGCGAATTCGTCGAGGTTGGTTTTGCCCAGCAGCGGCATGCCCGCGGCCTTGAGCTTCTCGATGACGGTGGCATCGTATGGCGGCACCCAACCTTCGAGGATCTTGGACGCTGCGGTGGTTTCGATGCCCTTGGTGACGATCATGTCCTTGATGGCGATCGGCACGCCGGCAAGTTCCGGCAGCTGGGCCTTCTCGTCGTCGGATTTGGCATCGAAGGCGTCGGCCTGTTCAAGAGCCTGTTCGCCGGAGACCTTCAGGAAGGCCTTGACGCTCGGCTCAGCGGCTTCGATGACGTCGAGATGGGCCTCGACCAGTTCACGGCTGGAGACTTCCTTGGCCTTGACCTTGGCCGCCATCTCGGCGGCGGACAGTTTGACGAGTTCAGTGGTGCTCATATCACTCCTCCCCCAAAATGCGTGGTGCGACGAACATGCCGGCCTCGGAGACCGGAGCGCCTGCGGTCGCTTCTTCCTGGGTCAGTGGAGTCTGCGGAACATCCGGACGCAGATAGGCCTCCAGCGGAATCGGGTTGGCGGTCGGCGGTACGTCATCAGTGGCGATTTCCTGCACCTTGTTGATGGATTCGGCGATGACGTTCAGATCGCCCTGCAGACGGGTGATTTCCTCATCGGTGAGTGCGATTCGGGCCAAATCGCCCAAATGCACGATTTCTTCTTTGGTGAAAGTAGGCATGCCCCTAACAGTAACGCGTCTGTGTGACGAGCACACGTCTTTTCATTCGCCAGCCCAATGCAGTCCGCGGCGGCTCCTCCCCTGCCTGTTGCAGTCCCGCATCGGCCTCTTCGCCAACCCAATGCAATCCACATGGCGGATTATTCCCCAGCCTTTGCATATGGCGGATTATTCCAGCCACTGGAGAAATCATCCCGCTAAAGACCCCATCAGAAACCCAATCCCTCCAGTCACTGGAAGAATCATCCCGCTAAGACGTCCATCAGCGGGATAAAACACCCAGTGACTGGAAGAAATACCTCGCTCAGAAGCCCCGTAACGACCATATCCATCCAGCGACTGGAAGAATCACCCCGCAATATGACCTCTCGGCATGCGGATTCATCCAGCAGCTGGAGGAATCGGACGATGCGTTACCGTATTGACGGCAGAGTTATGCACAGACACGCCGAGAGGCCTTTGAGTTATCCACATTTGCCCATCGCGCTTCCCTCGGCACCAAGCCACAGGGTAGCGTCGAATCATGAAAGCGTATCCTCAGATCGACAGGCTTCTTGATCAAGCCGAAAGCGCACAACGATGTGCGCACAGTAACAAGCCCTTGATGCAGAAAGGGCTCTATCGCAGATACCTCGCGGGGGATCTGGTCAAACCGTATCCCGGACTGTTCGCACGTTCGGCATACTGGAATCGTCTGAATGCCGCGGAACAGTCGTTGCACGCAGCCCGTACGCTCAAAGATCTCCACGGCAATTGGATCTTCGCGGGAATCACCGCAGCGGCAGCGCATGGTTTTGAACACCAATGGCTCCTGCATCACCAAGGGTTGACCATCACCCTGCCCACACGCGGCTCATACCGTTCACATGACAAGCTCAATGTCATCTACAGTCCATTCCCGAAAGACAACGCGGTCATCGTGAATGGCATACCGGTCACCAATCCGGCGCGTACGCTTCTTGATTGCGGCCACATGTTGGAATTCCGGTTCGCCTTGCCGATTTTCGATTCCGCCGCCGCCGAAGGAGTCGGCAACGATCAGGTATTGCAGGAATGCGTCCGTACCACGCGTGACTGCACGACGATCTTCAGACTTATGCAGCATGCGGATTCGAGTAGCGAGAACGGCGGCGAATCCTTGGCACGCGGAACCATGATCGAAGCCGGCTTTTCGATTCCTCAGCTTCAGATACCCTTCACTGATCCCACAACCGGAGAGCGGTTCCGTGTGGATTTCTTGTGGCGTGCGGATGATGGCAGGATCATCGTAGGCGAATTCGATGGCACGGCGAAGTATGTGGATCCGGAAATGACCGGTCGGAAGAGCATACAGGAAACCGTCCAAACGGAACGTAATCGTGAGCAGGCCTTACGTCGTGCCGGAGTCACGGAAGTCGTCCGATTCACCTTCGATGACGTCCTGCAACGCAACCCGCTGATAGCGAAGTTGCGCCGCGCGGGAGTCCCGACCGTACCATGATGCGTTCATTTCCAGTCACCGGAAGCATCAACCGCAGCCCGTCAAGACCGGGGAACGGCATGCTGAGCAATCCAGGCGTGCATGGAGACCGCGGCCGCAGCACCTGCATTGATGGAGCGAACCGAACCGAATTGGGAGATGTAGACCACATCGTCGGCCAGCTCGAGCGCCTTCTCGGACAGACCCGGGCCTTCCGCGCCGAAGAGCATGAGGCAACGCTTGGGGAAATGATAGGTTTCCATCGGCACGGCACCGGGAATAATGTCAAGAGCAATGATGCGTGCGGCCTGCAGGTCGGCGATTTTCGACTCTAATTCAGCCAGTTGCGCCAGCTGCTCTGTGTTTTTTTGAGCGTCATATGCAGCCAAAGTATTCGATACGGTGCCGGATGATCGGGGTTCGGCACCGGTATCGGCAATGTCAGAGACATCGGTTTGCGGCGGTACGAAGACGCAGGCATCGTCGGGACGCGGTCCGGCCGCGGTTCCACGCATGCGGCATGCGATGGCCGCAGCCTGCGATTGCGCCGCGGCGATTTCACCTGAAATGCGGTATTTCCAGCATTCGACGAGCTCAGCGATGGATGGATGGTTTTCGACGTGTTGGTACAGTTCCGTCATGAGTGCGCCCTTGCGATTCCATTTGTGCGGCCCGACGATGTGTACGCGGGATGCTTGGAATGCATTGGCCGTGCGCACCATGGATCCGATGTTGAAGTCATGCGTCCAGTTCTCCACGGCGACTTCGAACTCATGACGGCCATGCGCGTCAAGATCGGCCTTGATGGCCGCGACGGACCAATAGCGGTAGCGGTCAAGCACATTGCGACGATCGCCTGCATCAAGCAAGGATGAATCGAATCGCATATCGAAATTCGGGGATTGCGGATTGTCCGGACGCGGCTCTCCCGGATGGGTTTCGGCCCACGGGCCTACGCCCACCTCACGGAATACCGGTTCGCCGGACGCTTTCGCCGCGACATCGATAGGGTTGGGTGCGTGCATGGTTCCTTCCGATTTTCATCCCGTACGCGTCAGCATCAGGCAGGGCCTAGGTTTTTCGCCCTCTGATGCAAGTGAGCAACGAGCCGACTCAGTGAAGCTCGGACTCCTTGTACACTTCGATGAATGGCAACTCGGACTCATCGCCGGAGACCGGATTGACGACCTTGATGGTCGGATGGATCATATCCACGCCACCAATCAACGACGCCACGGCGAGCACTTCGGCCCCTTCCCTCTCCACGACGGAAAAGTCGAGACTCAGTTCGTTGCCATTACGCAAGGTGACAAGCGAGGAGGTTTGCACATACGACTTTTCGGACAGCCAGGAGTCGAGCAGCACCACGCGCTTGCCCGTGATGGACGGTCCCTTGATGGACGGGTACACGAAATCCATGACGAATCCGTTCAAGTCTTCACCACGGGAGGCCGCAGCCTGGATCATGGCGGAGACCAACGGCACCGCAGCGGCAGTCAACGCGCCGACGGCATCGACATCATCAACGGAATAGCCGGCTTCCTCCAACGTATCAAGCAAGATATGCCCGACGACGGAGGCCCCGCGATGATCGAACGTCACGGATGCAAGCTCTGAGAACGGCTTGTCCTTCATCTCGGCCTGCAGCAGGGTCTTGAGCTGATCGCGCGGCTCGAGCATGGCGAAATTGACGGTGGACGGCTCAGTGGCGGTGGCGGTTGATGCGACCTCGGTGGCGGCCGGCACGGTCTTACGGAAAGTCTTCTCGTCAGTCATGGCTCCAGCCTATCCTTTCGGCTCGTCAATCCCTCGCATCATCTACGGTTTCGGGCGCCGTCAGCTCACGGATATCCGCCTTCTCGGATGGAATGATTTCCACGGATTCGATGACCTTGCCCTGATCCACGCGTTGCAGTTTGCGAGCGGTGACCAGCACGCGGGACTCCAATGACGAGGCGAACGCATTATAGGCGCCAACCGTTCTGGTAATCGCCGTACCGAGTTTGGTGGCGCGCTCCCCCAGCACCGCGAAACGCTCATACAGTTCACGTGACAGGTCGAACAGCATTTTCGCGTCATCGGTAAGGCTCTGCTGTTGCCAGGCGTAAGCCACCGATTTCAACACCGCCCACAACGTAATCGGTGAGGTCAAAGCCACCTTACGGGCGAATGCGTCGTCCATCAGCGTCGGATCGGTCTCCAAGGCGGCCTGCAGCAGCGACTCGTTCGGGATGAAGGCGATCACGAAATCCGGCGCGTCCGAGAACGCGTTCCAGTAGGCCTTGTCCCCCAGCACCTTCACATGCTCGCGCACTGCCTTGGCATGGGCCCTCAGCAGATCCGCCTTGCGCGCCAGCTCCTCCTGCGAAGCGGTGTCGGGAATCTCGCAGGCACGTTGATAATCGGCATATGGTGCCTTTGCGTCGATCGGAATGGTTTTGCCACCAGGCATGTGAATCACCATGTCCGGGCGCTGGGTATGCCCGTCCGCATCGGTGACGACCACCTGCGTATCAAAATCGACATGTTCCAGCAGACCCGCCGATTCGACGATGTTACGCAATTGCGCCTCGCCCCAGGCGCCACGCACCTTGTTGTTGCGCAATGCAGCCGACAGTGAGCTCGTCTCACGGTCGAGCCGCGCCTGCTGTTCCCCCAAACCCTTGAGTTGCTCGCCGAGCGCACCCATTTCGCGCTTGCGCCCCTCTTCGATTTGGGAAACCTTCTCCTGAAGGGCGTCAAGATTCTTCTGCACAGGAGCCAGAGCGGAGAGCACCTTGCTCTGCTCCCGCAACTGCCGCTCGCTTTCGGTCTGCCGACGTTCCGCCTCCGCGGCGGCCTTTTCACGCTCACGTTCGATTCTCGTCTGCTCGGCGCTTTGCGCCTGCGCCAGCTGGGATTTGAGATATGTCAGCTGCTGATTCAATCCTTCGGACTGCGTGCGGTACTGTGCCACGGATGTGGTCAGATCGCCGATCCGTCGCCGACCGTCCTCGATCTGCGCCTTCGCCTCGTTCAAGTCGGCGGTACGCGCATCCCGCGCCATGTCCTGCCCTCTGGATCGCCCCGCGAAAAAGCCCGCGGCCGCTCCAAGCGCGGCCACGATCACCATCAGCACCATTACAAACACAGGATTGTCGAACATATGTTCTAGTAAACAGCATGCGGTGGACCACGTGTCGCAGCCACGCCCGAATCCACTCGACGAACCGCATTCATCCGTACGAACGACCACCCGATACCCCGCGCTGGATTATGCTGGGGAGCAGTCGTACGAGAGCGAAGGAACACAAGAGGCTGGTATGGGATTCGATTTGTTCATGGCCGCAGTCGCCATCGTGGTCGCCTCCATTGCGACATGGGGCATTCTCAGATTCTTCCTCGGCCAATCGCCGACCGACGGCAGATCGTCGACGCCACCAACGTCGGACGATCGCAAGGAACCCCCGGCAACCGAATCATCGGCGGACCATGTGCGGAACCATTCCAGCCCCAGCACCGATCCACCATCATCGGAAGCCGAACGGTCCGCCAACAAGCGGCCCGAAGCCGCCCCTGCCGCCAACTCCGCGGAATCCGCCGATGACGACCAACGCATCGTTCCGCTGCTCGTCATCGCCACGATTCTTACGATTCCAACGTTCGTCGTCACCATGCTCATGCTCGGCAGCGTAACCATGCCCGACTGGCTGACCAATCCATGGCTGCATGCCATCGTGATCACGCCGGTCATGTTCTATTGCGGTGCGCCGATTCATCGCCGCGGCATGCCCGCCCTGCATCAACGCACGCCGAATGCGGATTCGCTGATTTCGCTTGGCATGTCAATCGTCTATGTCTACAGTCTGCTGCTATGCGTGGTGTCTTGGATTTTTCCGGTCGGCTCACGCGATCCGTATTTCGCGTTCGTCGGTGTGGTCGTGATGCTGGCATTGATCATTCGCCTGATTCGCCGGAAGCTGGTGATCGTGCGGTTCCCGATCGAACATCCCGAAGATTTTGAGCAGGCGCTGAAGATTCGCGCAACCAATGCGTCGGCACAGCCGACACAGTCAACACAGTCAACACATGGAAAAAGCGCGGAAGAGGTTGTCTTCCGCGCCAGAATAGGCCATGTGATCCACACTCGCGTGCTACAGATCACCACTGCGGTGACGATGGTCGTCGCCGTGTGGACGTTCGCGCTATGGCTGGTGTTCGGCATGCAGCCGAAGCTTGCGGTTGCGGTGCTTATCGCCGCTACCGTGTTATCGGTCGCCGGCCTGGTGCTTGAGGTCGGCGACCGCGTTTCCTCCCTCTGACAGGGGAGGAAACGGTAGGGCCGATGCCGGCGGACCTCACTGAGGTTCGCCGGCAGCCTCTTGTTCCCGCAGGGGAACGGCCCGGCTTACTTGCCCATGTCCGCCAGTTGATCGCTCGCCCATGCGGACAGTTCGAGATGATCGCCGCCGGTCTGATCCACCAACACGGTGTCGCCGTCATGCACCTGGCCAGCCAGCAGCATGCGCGCCAGCTGATCGCCGACCTCGGTCTGCACCAGGCGACGCAGCGGGCGAGCGCCGTACGCCGGATCGTAGCCGGTGTTGGCCAGCCATTCGCGTGCCGAATCGGTCACATCGAGCGTGATGCGACGCTCGGTCAGGCGAGCGGAGACCTGCGCCACCTGGATGTCCACGATGCCGCCCAGTTCCTCACGGGTGAGCGGGTGGAACATGACCAGCTCGTCCAAGCGGTTGATGAATTCCGGCTTGAACTGCATGTGCACGGCATCCATCACGGCCTTCTTCTTGGCGTCCGCATCCAAGTCCGGATTGACGAGGAATTGCGACCCCAAATTGGAGGTCATGATCAGAATCGTGTTCTTGAAGTCCACGGTACGGCCCTGACCATCGGTCAGACGGCCATCGTCGAGCACTTGCAGCAGCACGTCGAATACTTCCGGATTGGCTTTCTCCACCTCGTCGAACAGCACCACCGAGTATGGGCGGCGGCGTACGGCCTCGGTGAGCTGGCCGCCCTCCTCGTAGCCGATGTAGCCCGGCGCGGCGCCGATCAGGCGAGACACGGAGGCCTTTTCCATGTATTCGCTCATGTCGATGCGCACCATGGCCTTCTCGTCGTCGAACAGGAAGTCCGCGAGCGCCTTGGCCAGTTCGGTCTTGCCCACGCCGGTGGGGCCTAGGAACAGGAACGAGCCGGTCGGGCGATTCGGGTCGGAGATGCCGGCACGCGAGCGCCGCACGGCGTCCGAAACCGCTGCGATGGCTTCCTTCTGGCCGATCACACGCTTGCCGAGATACTCCTCCATGTGCAGGAGCTTTTCATTCTCGCCTTGCATGAGGCGGCCGACCGGGATGCCGGTCCATTCGGATACGATGCCGGCCACGGAATCGGCATCGACGTGGTCGGGCACCATCGGTTCGGTTTCGGCGACCGCGGTGCCGTTCGCGTCATTGTTGTCGGCGGCGGCTTCCGCTGCGGCCAGTTCCTTCTGAATCGCGGGGATCTCGCCGTACGAGATGCGGCTGGCCTTCTCCAGGTCGCCTTCGCGCATGGCCTTGTCGGCTTCTACGCGCAGGTCGTCGAGCTTGGCTCGCAAATCGCCGACCTTGTTGTGGCCGGCCTTTTCCGCATCCCAACGTGCCTTGAGGCCGCTCAGCTTTTCGCGGGCGTCCGCCAGATCGGCCTGCAGCTTCTCGAGGCGGTCCTTCGAAGCGGGGTCTTCGGCCTTCTTGAGCTGCATCTCCTCCATTTCGTAGCGGGTCACCTTGCGTTGCAGTTCGTCGATTTCCTCCGGCGAGGAGTCGAGTTCCATACGCAGGTGCGCGGCCGCCTCGTCGACCAGGTCGATGGCCTTGTCGGGCAGCTGGCGGCCGGAGATATACCGGTTCGACAGGGTTGCGGCGGCGACCAGCGCATCGTCGCCGATCGTCACCTTGTGGTGCGCCTCGTAACGTTGCTTCAGACCACGCAGGATCGCAATCGTGTCTTCCACGCTCGGTTCGCCGACGAAGACCTGTTGGAAGCGGCGTTCCAGCGCCGGATCCTTTTCGACGTTCTCGCGATATTCGTCGAGCGTGGTCGCACCGATCAGGCGTAGTTCGCCGCGGGCCAGCATGGGCTTGAGCATATTGCCTGCGTCCATGGAGCCTTCGGCGGCGCCCGCACCGACGATGGTGTGGATTTCGTCGATGAAGGTGATGATCTGCCCGTCAGACTTCTTGATCTCCTCGAGCACGCTCTTCAGCCGTTCCTCGAATTCGCCGCGATACTTGGAGCCCGCGACCATGGAGCCGAGGTCGAGCGAGATCAGCTTCTTGTTCTGCAGGGTGGTCGGCACGTCACCGGCGACGATGCGCTGCGCCAGACCTTCCACGACGGCGGTTTTGCCGACGCCCGGCTCGCCGATGAGCACCGGATTGTTCTTGGTGCGCCGGCTCAGGATCTGGATGACGCGGCGGATCTCTTGATCGCGGCCGATCACGGGGTCGAGCTTGCCGTCTTTCGCGGCGGCCGTCAGGTCGGTGGAATACTTTTCGAGCGCCTTGTACGATCCTTCCGCGTCGGGGCTGGTCACTTTCGCGCCGCCGCGCACGCCCGGCACCGCCTTGCGCAGCGCTTCGGCGGTCACGCCGTTCTTTTCAAGGATTTCCGCGGATTGGTTCGGCTTGCTTGCCGCGATGCCGATGAGCAGGTGTTCGGTGGAGACGTATTCGTCGCCCATCGCCTGCATTTCCTTTTCGGCCTGCGCGATCGCGGCGGTCAGCTGACGGCTTGCCTGCGGCTGCGATGTGGTCGAACCGCTGGCAGCCGGCAACGCGACCAAGGCGTTGCGCACCGCAGCGCCGATGGCTTGCACGTCGCCGCCGGCAGCCTGGATGAGACCGCGGATCACACCGTTTTCCTGGCGTAGCAACGCATCCATCACATGCAGCGTGTCGACTTGCGCGTTACCTGCCGCGGACGCGCTTTGAATGGCGTCTCCGATGGCTTCCTGCGCCATCGTGGTGAACTTTTGTTCCATATCATCCTCCATGATTCGCGCCGCTCGCGTATCGTCTTCGCAGCTCACTTGCCGCGAATCGACCGCAATCCGGCGCATATGTCGTTGTCTGATATGCTCAACCGACTTCACTGCCATTCTATTCCCAAAACTTGAGTCATCAACACTCAACTTTTGTTTTTCTTTTCCGGCGAATAGTGATCCAGATACACACGAATAGTGATCCAGATACACAAAAACCGGCTGATTCATGACGGAAAGATGTCATGAATCAGCCGGTTTTTATGGAAATAAGCTCTTTGTCGGCCAGCAATCAGCCACGCAACACCACATTGCGCAACGAGCCGATGCCCTCGACGTGCACGACGGCCTCATCACCCGGATCAAGATGTCCGGAAGCGTTCGGCGTGCCGGTCATGATCACATCGCCCGGCAGCAGCGTGGTGAAGCTCGAAATCGCGGCGATCTGCTCCGGAATGCCATGAATCAGGTTCGCCGTGGTACCTGACGCCATCTCAACATCCTCACCGTTGAGCGTGAACGAGATCTTCGCGTCCTTCCAGTCCAGGTCATCACGCGTCACAATCCACGGACCGAGCGGACAGGCGGTATCGAAACCCTTCGCACGTGTCCACGTCGGATCGAGTCCCTGCAGGTCACGCAGCGTCACGTCGTTCACGCAGGTGAAGCCAAGCACATAATCCATGGCCCGCTCCACCGGCACGTTCTTGGCGATGCGCCCCATCACCACGGCGACCTCCGGCTCGAAATTCATGTCGTTGGAGCACGGCGGAATCACAATCGGATCGTCCGGGCCAATCACGGAAGTGCTCGGCTTGGTAAAGATCACCATATCCTCCGGCGCATGCTTGATTTCGGAGTGACCGGCCTCATGCATGAACTGCGCATGCGCCTCGTAGTTTTTAGCCAGACCGTACACCTTCGACGGAATCACCGGCGCAAGCAGGCGGATGCCGTCACCGTCGACCGGAAAGCGCTCGCCGGTCGGCTGGACGGCGGCGCCGGACAGTGGATAACCGTCCAATGCCACCAGATAATCCTTGCCGTCGCTCTCGTCGGTCTGCACGAAAGCGTACTGCGGTACATCATTATGCGAAAAACGTGCGATTCTCATGCCCTTTAGTCTACGCCGGTTCAGACGGCCCGCTCGACTTCGGTGCGCGCCTGGAGATTGAGTCGCATACGCAGGGTACCGACCTCCTGCTCCAATTCGTCGATTCGCCGCACCTGCTGGTAGATCATCAGGTCACGTACATCGACGCTGCCGTCACGCGGGGCGGCCGGAAAGGTGATTGCGCGAAGAGGCGCCTGCGATTGCGAAGAAGACCGGTCCGAAGTCACGGTCTGCATCGACGCGAGCACGTGCGCACTGGCGGCATCCAATCGATCATCATATCGCGGACCGGCCATCGCATCGCCCGAGCTCTTACGCCACCTCGCAAAGCAACGCTCGATGCGCTTGTAACCGATCAGCGCCGGGCCGAGCCCCGCCTCACGGAACAGTTTGACCGGTGATTCGCCGGCATGATACCGCCGCATGCACGATTGCTTGAACGCCTCGGAATAGGTGATTCTTCTCGCCGTGGCCTCGGCCACCGCAGGCAATGTCTTCAGATAGGCGACCTCTTCAGGACTGAACATTCCTCCGCCGTTAGACATGACGACCCTCCTCCGTGCCACATGTGTTCACACCCGGGATCAACGTCGAAAACCGCCTCCGTCTTACCGCCTCGATTATTGCCCGATGGAGTTTATGGTAGATGAAAACAAGTCTCATCTCAAGCGCAATTAACTTATACCCCTAACTCCCTCCTTATTGCTACCAATTCACCTTATTTTTGTTGATTTTTCAACGACTCACCCACCCTAGTCATCGGCATGTATAAAACACCCTAATTCATCACCCTTTCTTAAGATATTTATGTAAATCAATTGACTTATTTACCGTATTCCATATCACTGTGGAACCCAACGGGAAAAACCTTCCCGCACCTTGCCGAACGACATGCAAAGGTGCCGCCCGCGGTTTTCGCAAGCGGCACCTGATCCGGATTTTCGCCCGGCGTTTTCCGGTCAAGGCGTTCCGGCAATACCCCCTTCAGTCACATCGTTCGGACGTCAGGACTCGACCAGCGTGTTCCGGGACTTGAGCGCCACGGCCGCGCCGGCACCGGCCAGCAGCAACGCCACGATGGTGAACAGCACGGTTCCCGCGGCACCGGTAAGCGGCAGCTGGGTGATGGACTTCACGTTCTTCACCGTAATCGCACCGTCAGCACCGGAGGTGGCCAGTCCCAGCACGTTGCTGCCGTCAGCCAACGCGAAGGTCGCCTTCTTGGCGTTCTGGTTGATGGAGACCTTGATGTTGAATTCCGCCAGGAACTGCTTGGAATAGTTCAGATCTTCGCGGGTCGCGGTTTCCTTGACGGTGTAGGTGCCTTCCGGCAGGGCGAACACCTTGACCTTGCCATTTGCGTCGGACTTGATGTCGGCTGAGGCGGAGGCGGAGGCGCTCAGCATGTAGCCGTTGTCGGTGGGCACGAACGTAAGGGTGTTGCCTCGCGCGTCCTTCACATTGAAGGTCACGCCTTCCAGAGCGTTCTCTTCATCGCCGACACCGATCTTGGTGAATTCGAACCTACCGGTGATGAGTTCGACCTCATCGCCGTCCGTCGAGGTGTTCGGGTCGGTGGCCACGGTTGGCGTGTTGGTCACCGTCTCGCTTTCCTTGACTTCTTCGTTGATTACGCCGGTGTACTGCACGTAGATGGTCTTGCCCGCATTCGCGAGGCCGGTCTCGCTGGCCGCATAGTCGCTCAGATCGACCGTGAACCGGTCCGTGCCGTTGCCCTTGAGCTCGTTAGCGATGAAACCACTGACCACGTAGTTGTTGTCAGCCGGGATCTCGGTTACGTTAACCGTCTCGCCATCGACGGTGATCGTGGAGGAACCGCCTTCGACGTATACCTTGATGTCATTATTGACGGTCAGGCCCACGCCCGGCTTATCCATGATCTTGAACATCGGATCGGTCTTACCCAGCATGTTCGGCAGCTTGACCTGGATGGTGTAGTTCGCGACACTGCCGACGCCCATGGCCTGGGCCTTCTCTTCGGCGGTCTTTCCCGGGGTCGGCGGCGTGTTCGACTTCGCCACGACGGTACCGAGGGTCAGCGGATCACCAGACTTGCGGACGAACTTGGTGTAGGTTGCGCCGTTGGCGGTCACCTGCGTGGCCACGACCGTAGGCACGCCGTTCGTGTCGGTAATCAGATACCAGCCTTCGGTCACGTCCAGGGTGACCGTCGACGCTTCAAGCGCAGCGGTCTTCGTATCGGTCGGGGTCAGTCCGGAAACGACCAAGGCGTCAGCGAATGCGCGCAGTTGTGCGTCGGTGAATGTCGCCACGTACGCGGCCGGATTGTCCTTGTACGGGTCCGGAATCTCACTCACGCCGCCCGCACTCTTCGCCGCAGCCTCAACGGCGGTCTTCGCCGCATCGACGGTGTTGACCTGCACCTTGCTCATGGTCGGCGCGGTACCCTGCGGATCGGCGAATTCGGCGAACTTGTATGCCTTGAACTCGGAACCCGCGGCCGCGTTCGTCACGGTGATTTCGGCTGCGGTCGTCGGATCGGCCTGTGCGCTCGCAGCGCCTAGGGCCATGCCGGCCAGCAGCGTCGCCGCGGCGGCCACGCTTGCAAAAAGCTTCCTCGCGTTCATGATGAGAAACCTCTCTTCCTTGTAATTGTTGCTTGGGTGTTCACCATTGATTCGAATGTTGTGCGTTATCAGGATTCGTGTCCGGCCGGGGCACCATCGGCTCGGCCGGATGCGTCCGTTCAGTCATTGGTTGCTGCCATCACCCCCATCAGTACAACCGTTTCTTGCCGCTCCAGATGGAGACGATGATTCCCGCCACGACGGCGATCAGACCGAAACAGCCACCAATGAGCAGCCACTGTCGACCGGTGAGGTCACCTGCCGCAGGGAGCGTCGCAACCGAGATATAGCGATTGACGAACGCAGCCGTCAGATCGTCGGCCGGCTGTTGTTTGTCGGCTGCGATGTCCCGGCCATCGCGATCCTTGACCTGCACGACCTGCGTCACCTTCGCCTCGTATTGGCCGGCCGCATTCTTGGCGACAGTGACGGTGACGTGATATTCGGACTTGTCAAAACGCCAACCATGCCTGGCCGCAGGCTGTACCTCCACCACCTTGAAGGTGTAGGTGTCGGCACCGTCGTTCAGCGGAGTCGAGAATGTCAACGGATCACCTGCGGAATCGACGGCGAATGCACCCGGCTTGGAGATATTCGCTTGCAGGTTGCCGATCGAAGTCGTCTGCTTGCCGCCTTCGAGACCTTTCAGCATGGCACCGGTGTTCTGCGCCTTCTGCGTATCCGACGTGATGTCGGTCAGTTCGAAGTCGAAGGATTCCGCATAGTCGTTGCCCTGGGTCTTCTTGCTGAGCTTCACGCCGTCTTGCAACGTAACCGTGTTGCGTTGATTCCGTACCGTGCATTCGTAGGTTTTCAGCGGCTTCTGCAGGTCGGCGTTCTTGTCGGCGAGCGCCCACAGCTCATTCTTATCGATCGTCACCGTGACGTTCGCGTCGCCGACTTGGGTGTAGCCGTCGACCGCGTCTTCGGTAAGCGTGTATTCGCCTGGCGCAAGTTTGACGAAACTGTCGTTCCATTGATTGTCGGCGTTCAACGTCACTGTGAGGTCGACCGCATCGTCGTAGCCTTTGAGGTGCATCTGCACTTCCGTACCGTCGACAGGTTGCACATCGGGCCATTCCTTGGTCACTGTGACGTTGGCGACCGGTATCTGCAGTACCGGATGCCGGTAATTCGCGCAACTCGACCTGTCGTCGGTGGTGTAGCAGACTTGGGCCGTCCTGTTGGACCTGAAGCCGGCCTTGCCCGCCGAAGTGGCTCCGGTATCGGCATCGCCCGTCGCGTCATAGCCGGTCTTCGCATATGTCTGATAGGCGGAGTCGGTCGGCTCCACGTTGTATGACAGCGTATATGTCATGCCGTCCTTGAGCTCGTACGATTCGTTGAATTCGGCCCTGACGATGCCGTTGCCGTCTTCGCTGTACCACAACGCGTAATCCGTATCGAGTACCGGAGCGGTTTCGCCGGCCTTGCCACCGGTGACGTTCAGCGTAACGCCGCTCGTTACCTTGTAGAACGTCTTGCCATCGAACGTTCTCGCAGTGGATTTGTCGTAGGCGATGCCGCTCTGCTTGGCATACTCCGACAGTTCGTCGGTGATGGAGACGCCCGTATACACGTGCTTTTCGGTGATGGTCTTCTGGATATCGTTGAAGATCTGTGCCAGCTGCGTGGCGCTGGAGGCCGAATAATAGTAGTCGCCGGAGGCTCGGTCGCCCAGACTCCGATACCCGGTGGCATTCGGATAATTGCTCGAAATGCCGTGCATGAACTTATTGGCGTTGCTGGCGGACCATACATTCGCCGACGGATTCGCGCCATCGAAAATGCCGATGGAGTACACCGTGGTGCCGGCATTCTTCAGCGTCTTCGCATTGGAAATCGCATTGTTGGCAATAGTGTCATTAAACCCGCTGATACCAGGTTCGCCATCCGTAAAGAAAACAATGTACTTCTTCACGCCGGCGCGATTTCCTTTTTTCAGGGCCTCCTGTGCCTTCTCGAAGGCATAGTCGGCTTGGGTGGCGCCCGAAGCAGTCAATGCCCCGACCGAAGTCTTCAATGAACTCATGTCCGACGTCAGACCGTTCACCACCTGAGTGCAGTTATACCCACCGCTACCATTGATCCGACAGGTTTTATCATTGCCCTCACTATCGTTCTTATCACTCGCGAACTTCACCAAGGAGACTTGCACCTTCTTATCCGCTTCCGAGATGGATTCGTTCGTCTGATCGGTCTTATCCAAGAAGGAATTCACGGCGCTCTTCAACGCTTCCAGCTTTATCGCGTCGTATAGTTGGGTCCCGCCTTCAGCATTCGAACTGCTCTTTGGCGTGATGCTCTGCCACTTCCATCCATTCCAGTAGCCCCAGCTATTCTCGGACGCATTCCAGGTCACCGCCTCATACTTCGGATTCGAGTCAGAGCAATTGCCGGCGCATCGGTAGTAGGTCTTTGACATGTCCAAATCACCCGAATAGATGGGGAGTCGCTCGTTCATGGAACCGGACACATCCAGCACCAAGGCGATGTCTATCGGGGGTGGTGTCCGTGGTGGAGGTGGAGGCGTCCTTGCCGATTACGTCAAGTCTGAGTGTGTAGGCGCCATTGCCTTGGTATTCGATGCTCTTGGTATGCTCCGGCGTCGACAATCCCGAGGAAGCGGACTTCGGCATGCCCCGGTACGACGCAATACCAAGACGTACCGTCTTATCGGCATTATCCTTAGTTTCGTCGTCTTTCGCTTCGTTCTGATTCACCACGGTATCGGCATCATCGTCATCCGATTGAACCGACCGCTCAACGGTCGTAGGGTTCTCGGTTCCCGTTGGTTTCTGGGTCGGCGTTGCGGAGGCCGTCGCAGATTGCGCTTCCGACGGAGTGGCAAGTTCCATAACAGGCTCGTCGGCTGATCCGGCCTCCTGCTCTTCAGATTGTTTCACGAGCTGTTCCACAGGCCGTTCCGTGGATTGCTTCGCAGACGCGCCCTCAGCCGCAGGATTTTCGGACCCTTCGGATACATTCTCGGACGGGGCGGATTCCGCTGCCGGAGCAGCCTCGGATACATCGTTCGATGCACTGCTCGCGGAAGCCGTCGCGACCTGTTCGGCCGCCGCCGCATCGGCGTCATCGGCCAATGCCATCGTACTTGCGCCGGCCATGCCACCCAGCATTGCGAGGGTAGCCGCCATGGCCATGAGCTTCTTTCCAAGATCCTTGCGATGTCGGTCGCTCAAGCCGGCAAGCAGATCCTTGATTCTCTTCATAGCATGTCCATCTCTTCGTCTCGACGCGTAAGGCCGGCTCCGTCACGTGCCTTATGAAACGGACTGTAGGGAAGAAAGCCCTGCGGCGCATACACCCTCCTAGGGGGAGCCTCCAACCACTGACATCATCGAAAATCGTTGGAATTCCAACAAGACCATACCCTCTTCGGCAACCTCTTCAAGACGTGAAAACATCCTCTTTCAAGGAGGCGCGCAAAAGCCCCATGCCGGTTGCGACGCATCGAAACCACCATGGTCGCGACATGATGATCACCCGCCGCTCAACCACGAGACGGCCAACATTCGGCATGACGCATGATCCTACGCTTCGGACGAATCAGTCTGAGCACGATGAAGCACAACACCATGCCGCCAACCAGAACGCCGACACCCACCCACAGTCCGATGCTGCGCGCATCATGCAGGTCGGTCGGGTCGGGTGCGGGCATGGGAATCGACACACGATGCCCCGAAACCAGCAGCCGCTGGGTATTGATGCCATACGGCGTGCAAGTCATCAAGGTCAGACGATCCTCCCCCGGCTCGATTGTGAGACGTGACGTGTCATTCGGATCAATCACGCCGATGCGATCCACCTGGTAGCCAAGGGTTTCACCCATCACCTCGACATACATGAAATCACCCTGCTTCATCTCGTCAAGACGGGTGAACATCATCGCCTCGACCAGACCACGATGCCCGGTGATCACCGCATGCGTGTTCGCACCACCGACCGGCAGGCTCGTACCATACAAATGCCCGGCACCCTTGGCAAGCGCCTGCTCCGACGTACCATGATAAATCGGCAGTTTCACGCTGATTTTAGGAATCGACACGGTTCCCATAATGCCGGAGCCGGAATCAAGCAGACCCTGATACTCCTCATCCTGACCGGAGACGGAACCCCCGTTACCGGAACTCCGCGAAACGCCCGCGGCCGACGCGAAAGGATCCACGGCCTCACCAAGAATCGGCTGCCCCTCCTTGGCAAGACGTGCGTTATAGACGCGGGCATCAGCAAGCCGGTCCTCAGCCTGCGGGTACGGCCAGCCCGCAACCGTTTTCGCCACCGCATCGGAAGTATTCGACAGACTCCGCGCCGATCGCACCTGCATGACCACCGGAAACAAGCCTACGCATAAGGCCGATGCGATCAACAGCGCCGCAAGCGCACGCATCACCACGAACTGCACGAGCCGCATACGACGCCGACGCACCACATCCGATACGTCAACCACCTCAGCAAACGCCACAGGCTCCCACCGGAGGGCAACGGCCCGAGACACCTCCCGCCGCACGCTGACTCTGCGAAGCATCATGCATCTCCTTCGAACGCAACAATCTTCGCATCACCACCCCTGCAATCCATGCCCCCTATTGGAGGGGTCCATGATCATTCCCGCAGGCAGGAACGTATGGGACGACGCTAGACGAACGCGCGCTCGCCGAAGATGGCGGTGCCGACGCGCACAATGGTAGAGCCTTCGGCGATGGCGAGCTCCATATCGCCGGTCATGCCCATCGACAGTTCCAGGCAGCGTTCGGTTCCCGGCGTCTTGGACGCAAGGATCAGATCGCGCGTCTTGCGCAGATGCGCGAAGCATTTGCGAATCGCGGTCTCATCGTTGACATGCGCGCCAATCGTCATCAGACCTTGCAGTTCGAGGCCATCCAACGTGCCTATCTTCTGTGCGATGCGGATGGCGTGCGCCGGATCGCAACCTGACTTCGACGCCTCTCCGGACTCATTTACCTCCAGTAGCACGCCGACCGTAATGCCGCGCGCGACGGCCCTGCGCGAAATCTTCTCCGCCAAATCGACCGAATCCACCGACTCGATCGTGTTGATCACCGGTAGCACTTTGCCGATCTTGTTGCTTTGCAGTTGACCGATCAGATGGAACGGAATATGCGTACCGTCCGCATTGCCGGCGACCGCGCCGCCTGCAACCGCCTCGGCAGTGGCCGCCCCCAACGTAAAGCCGCGTTGCGTGCACTGCTTCAGCAATCCTTCGGCCTTTGCCGTCACTTCCTGCGGACGATTCTCTCCGATCATGCGCACCCCGGCGTCGATCGCGGTCATGATTTCGCCGACGTCACGCGTCTTCGTGGCTGCCAGCAGTTTCACCGAACCGACTTCGCGACCGGTTTGGGCTTCGGCGGTGGCGACACGGTCCAGCACACGATGCACGCCGTCCGTAATCTCCTGTGCGCGCGCCGCATCGATCACCTCATTGGCAAGGTTTTTGTGGTCCATATAAGCAGTCATCTCATCGCCCCTTAACGTCGGATTCCCGATCCCTTTCCCTAGGGTATGAAGAAGCCCGTACGAGCCGGCCTGAAGTGAAGCGATAAAGCGGTCGGCAATAGTCGTACGGGCTAACATCAGACGACAGTAGAAGGGGGACTTCAAGACTCCGTCTGTGGTTTCTTTATGACTCAAAATGCCTTGATTGTTATGGCATATTCCATAATTTGAGACATTTCGAGGAAAATTTCGAGGGGTTAACCCCCTTGGGTTTCTGATTGTCTAGTAGGCACTCAGTCCTTGTCAGCATGTTGCTGCATTGCACGAATGTTTCCACGACTCAGGATTTGATGGTTTCGAACCGTTGCTCAAGCTCCCCGACACGCTGCCGCAACGCGATCACCTGGCAGGTCAGCGACTGGATCTGCCCCATTTGCATGGTGATGAGGCGGTTACGCGCATCGGTCGGCATCACGGCCATCGCACCCGGCCGTTTGGCCTCGTTCATGATCTCATCATCATGCTTCCAACGCGCGATATTGCGTTCCACACGCTTATGCCCGACGATCATGGGGCTCAGGCCGGCCGACGTAAAAATCACGCTCGGCCGCTCACCCTGTAGATAACGACTCATGCAACTGACTTGGAAATCATGCGAATACGTGATGCGATTTTCCGTAACCGCCTCGACCGCCGGCAGCGACCGTAGGTATTCGACTTCCGTCTGACTGAATCGTCTTCTCGTCATGTTCCACCCACTTTCACATTGTCATTACCGTTGACTCCGCTTACGCGCCGCGCGACATGGATACGGCTTACGTGCTCTGGACGGTTCACCCTATCATCAGAAACTCGAAAATGACGGGGGCAAAACCACCCGTATCGCTACGCGCTAAACCTTGTGTAAGCTATATCACACAATCGATTCAACGCTTTATCATACAATTCACCCCATCTCACCCCTTATGTGAATCGCTTCCTTTCCGGAGGAGAAGGTAGAGTCCTGTATGACCAACCACTCAAGGAGGTACGATGCCAGGCCGTTTCGCTCCGACGCCGTCAGGCCGCATGCACATCGGCAACATCTACGCGATGCTGGGCGCATGGCTTTCCGCACGCAGCAGCAACGACGCGATCTACCTGCGCATCGAAGACATCGACGAACCACGCGTCGTCCCCGGAGCGGCCGACCTCATCATGGACGACCTGCAATGGCTCGGCCTTGACTGGGACGGCGCGCCCGTATATCAATCCGCCCGACACCGTCTGTATGAAGATGCCCTGCGCGCCTTGCAGCGTCTCACCATCGACGATTCGGGAGCCGTCACCGCAGATGCCACCGGAAGCGCAACGCCGTTGATCTACCCCTGCTTCTGCTCACGCGCGGACATTCGCGCGGCTTCAGCACCGCAGGAAGGCGACCGTTTCATGATCTACCCCGGCACCTGCCGCAGGCTCGCCGAGACGAATCCGGACGAGGTACGCGCACGGCTTGCGCAGGGCAGGCGGCATTCCCTACGCATCGCCATGCCCGCTTCGAATTCGACGATTGCGTTTGAAGACCGTGTATTCGGCCATCAGGAATTCAATGTGACCCGCGAGATCGGCGACTCGGTCGTTCGCCGGGCCGACGGCCTGTTCTCCTACCAGCTGGCGGTCGTAGTAGACGATCTTGCCATGGGCGTCGACGACGTCGTTCGTGGACGTGATCTGCTACGCTCCAACGCCCTGCAGATGTGGATTCGGCAAGCCCTCACCGGCTCCACCGACTACTCCTACGCCCATCTCCCCCTCATCGACAATGCGAGCGGGCAGCGACTTGCCAAGCGCGAGAAATCACTGGACATGGGCATTCTTCGCAAGCATGGCGCCACACCCGAACGAGTCATCGGATACTGCGCCTGGCTGCTCGGGCTCCAAGGCGATCCGCATTCCACGCATCCGCAACCCATGAGCGCCCAAGAGGCCCTGACCGAATTCAGCTGGGCCAAGGTCAGGGCCGACACCGCCGACCGTTCCCTTGACCCGCAGGCATTCAACACCTATTTCGGTCTCTAACGGCACGATGGTCGCTATCTGATCCACAGCTCATTATCGAGCGGATATTCGTTGGTCGTGCATCCGTCCAGATGCATGGACTGTTCCTGCATCAGCGGCGCAGACTGCCCGGCACCGGCGCACGGCGTCTCATTATCGGTATGACCAAGTCGATGCCCCACTTCATGATTGATCACCATTACGCGGTATCTCGCCATGTTCCCGCCTGCGGAAAGCCAGGCATCCGTGCCGCCATTCCAGCGATCGTCGTTGATGATCACGTTCTCGCCCACACGGCAACTGTATTCGGTGGAGCAACCCGACGAAAACGTGGTCATATATTGCGCCTCGGAAAGCACGATATTGAAGTCACAGTTTCCTTCCGCGCCCTGCACGAACGTAGCACCGGCACGCGGCCATCCGCGCTCATCGTTGAGAATACGGTAGACGGCATTGGAGAAGTCATCGAGCGAACCGACAGCACCCTTCTCCGCTACGCAATAGGTGTACTGCGTGGGTTCATGGCCGTTATCCCGTGCCGTCTGCTGGGCCTTGGCGAGAATCTCGTTCCTCTGGTCATCGGTCAGCGGTGCCGATTGATGCTGCAACTCAGCCTGTACCGGATCCTCAGCATTGTCATCGTCTTGCGATTCGTTCGACCGTTCGGCAGTCGCATCGTTCTTGGAATGCTGCCGTTTCGCCGTCGTCTTGCCTGTCGTCGCCGACTGCGAGGCCTGCGCAGCCCGTTGCGCATGCGCCTTCATCCCGTGCACACTGCAGGACACCATCGCAATGACCAGAATCGCAAGCACGCAGGCCACCGTCCAGCGGCGAATGCGAAACACCTGCCGCGAATCCATCGTCACGGCCGTCTTCGGATTCAGCGCACGTAGCACATACCGTATGAATCGCACCATGGCTCCCTCCCACAATATGCGAAGGTCCGCGGAAAATATCCACGGACCTCAAGCATAGCTGTACATCAGGCGAACAGCGACTTAAAGAGGAATGCGCCTACGATCGCACCGGCAATCGGAGCCACAACCGGAATCCAGGCCTCACCCCAACGGGAGGATCCCTTGTGCGGAATCGGCAGAATGGCGTGTAGCAGTCGAGGCATAAGATCGCGGGCCGGGTTCAGACCAGGGCCGGTCGGGCCACCCATGGAGGTCACAAGGCCCCACACGATGAAGCCGACCACGATGGCTGCGGCGGCGTGATCTTCCTTGCCCCACGGCATTTCGAGGCAGCACAGTGCGCCAAGCACCAGCATGAGGGTGCCGAAGAACTCGTTGACGAAGTAGTTGACGCGGTCGTTGTGAGCATCGGTGGTGCAGAAGGTGCCGAGAATGGCGTTGGCATCTTCAGTATCCTTGTAATGCGGCCAGTAGGTGATGTACACGATGAGCTGACCGACAACGGCACCTAGCAGCTGGGCGATGATGTACGGTAGCACCTGGCCCCACGGGAACATGCCGTTGATGGCCTGGGCGAGGGTCATGGCCGGGTTGATGTGCGCACCGGAAACGCCGCCGAACATCAGCACCGGGAACATGACGCCGAAACCGTAGCCCATCGCGATGTTCAGCCAGCCGGCATGATAGCCCTTGGTGTTCTTCAGCTCCGCATTGGCGACAGCGCCGTTGCCGAAGACCATCAGTACGGCGGTACCGACGAATTCAGCGGCGAGTTTGATAAAGAGTGAGTATTCCACTTCGTCTTCCTCTTATTGCTTCTTCTCGTATTGACACAAGATTAAATTGCGATTCCGCTCTAAGCGGACAACAGGGCAAGATACTACTCCCACCCATGTCTTTTCGATCCGGAGACCACTGATATATATGAGACGGCATAGATAAAGGAGCGGCCTGCAAGAAGAGCGGTCACGAATTGAACGAAGAATTATAGGAATACCGCTTTCGATACGACGGGCCGTATGATACCCCTAAACATCCCTGTACAAAGAACCTCTTGCACCGCTCCGACACTGGGGAGAAGCTTCGCCGACGACCCAATCGGTTTGTATAGGTCGATGACCGAACGTAGTCGGCATACAATCAGTCTTTTACTGCTTTTTCCTCACACGGAAATTCTTGACAGATAGAAGGAATCTGTCAGGAATTTCATCCGGTACCTGACGCAACCTTTCAGCTCGCGTTCACAAAACAGGGGCTCGGGGGAGAAATTGTACACATATGTACCCTGAGAAAGGCGAGAGATGCGAGATTATCTCGTTGGTTTAGGAAAAAATCCGATTCAACGGCTTCCCGCACCGCTCGCGATTGAATCAAGAGAGGGTACCATGAGAACAACCAACAATCGAATACACATCCCATCCGCTCTATCGGCTCTGATTGCAACAGTGGCGATTATGGTCGTGAGCGTATTCCCCTCGGCTCTGGCATATGCGGATGGCGGCTCCGCCCCGACCGTGCCGGTACAGGTGTCGAAGGTCGACGCCGACGGCACCGCGCTCAAGGGCGCGCAACTGCGCATCTCCCATAAGGACGCCAATGGCGCGGACGTCATCGACGCCGAATGGACCTCAGACGGCACCGTGCACACCGCCAACCTGCCCGCAGGCGACTACACGCTCACGGAGACCACGGCCCCCGAAGGATACGACAAGGCGGCCGACCAGACGTTCACCGTCAAGGCTCCCGAAAATCCCGCCCCGACGGACTATTCCTTCACTACACAAAGCTCGTTGACTTCGGGCGCGCTCGTGTCGAAGGACGCCTCCAAGACGGTCTCCCCCGTGTACTGCTTCAACCTGCGGTAGTCCAGCCCGACGAGCGGACTGGACTACACGAGGGTCGAAGGCTCAGCCACCGCGTTCAGCCAGCTCGCCCAGCGCGCACGCCCCGGCACCGACCTGTATCAGGACGTGCTGCGCGTGCTGTACAACGGCTATCCGAACAACAAAGCAGGTATCCAACAGAAGTACAATCTGAGCGATCTGGAGTTCGCGGAGGCGACTCAGTATGCGATCTGGTACTACACCGACTCCCGTCCGGTCGTGCCGCATCCCTATTCCGACGCCGTTCAGGCCTTGGTTGACAGCACGGCGAACATTCCTTCGGGACAGACCCTGGACATCTACAAGACATCCAACGATCAATATCAGAATCTGCTGGCTACCGAATTCCATCAGGCCACCCCGCCGGTCAGCCTGATCATGGTCAGCCAGAAGACCCAGGCCCCGACGCCGACGCCGTCTCAGCCGACGACTCCGACTCAGCCGAGCACGCCGAGCACGCCGACTGCGCCGTCTCAGCCGAGTACACCTGCGCAGAACGCTCCGGTGAAGCCTCTGGAGAAGACGCCGCAGAAGCCGTCCAAGGTGACCACCACCCAACCACAGGTCAAGAACCTGTCGAATACCGGCAGCAACGTCACCATCCTCGCGATCGTGGCCGTAATCGCCCTTGTGGCAGGCGGAGTCCTTGTTCTCGTGCGCCGTCGCATGAACTGAACACCATACGCTCCTCATCCGTTGTGGGGGTGTGTCCGCGTACGCAGGCACACCCCCACACTGTTTCAACCGTCCGGAATCCAGTCAGGCGGTCATGGGCGTCGCAAATCACCGTCCCCAAAAATGAGGACGAAAGCCAACGACGACCCATTATCCGGCGATATGCCCGGCATCGGTACCTCGCATACAGTGACGGAACGGAATTCCGTCTGCGAGGTCAGGATGCGTGCATCAGAGGGGGCGGTCCGACGAACCGCTCATCGTTCCACATACAATTAGACATAAGAAGATCACAGCAGATCCCGTTCTCTCGCATTATGCAAAACGGTGAAAGGCGGTAGTCATGGATACCATTCATCAGATATTATCTTGGGCCGGTATGACGGGAATCATCCTAGCGGTGGTGATTTCGGCATACTTGGCGTTCGTCCGCAATGAACATACATCGGATATCTCGGTCAGGCTCAACGGCATACTGATGGCGCTTTCCACGGTCCTGTTCGTCGCTGGCCGGCTTCATGGCACATCGCAGTCCGCCACGGTGCTGTGGTGGATCGCCATCGCATTGGTTGCCGTCTCGATCGTGTTGCTCGTCATCGCTGCTTGCCGTCCCTCGGGCAACGGGTCGACGACGACGCTCATTCGGATCTTATTCGTCCTGTACATCGTAGCGATGGCCGTCCTGCTGTTCAGCCTGCTCTGAGGGAAAAGCGACACCGCCAATCATCACGGCGCCCGCGCAGATCGTCATGAGGATATGTTCAACGATGCTCAAATCGCATGCTCCTTTGATGGGTTTGTATGCCGAGGATGGAGTAGTTGAAGGCACACATCCCGAAGCATTCCCCGCAAGCGTGAACACCAAGAGCAAGCCAAGACCAATGGAAAACAAAGAAACCCTTGGAACCTAACGATTCCAAGGGTTTATTGTGCCCCCTCAGGGATTCGAACCCTGGACACGCTGATTAAGAGTCAGCTGCTCTAACCAACTGAGCTAAAGGGGCGTTGGTCTGGCGAGGTTTTGTTCTCGCTGAGCACGAGAAGTAAATATACTCAGATTCGAATCAAATGCAACTCACGGCGTGTCGCGGACATAAAACCGCGGAATTCCGGTGATCATCGGCAATTTCGCCATGACGGATAATCTCGCAAGTTTCATGGATGAAACCGCCTCTATCGGTCCCCCGACTTCATCAATTACAATTTCTCCACAAATTAGGTGTTGACCCTAATGAGAATCCCCCTACGCCACAACGGTGCAGGGGGATTCTTGATGCTTAAGCTCAGACGTGCAGTCTGAAGTCATTCACCGCGGTCGGACACTCGTCCGAATCGCAGCGAATGGGACCGAAATCACTCAGCGACGACCTTCACGAAGAAGGAAGCGGTGATTTCCGGATGCAGAGCGACGGTCGCCGGGAAGTCACCGGTGGTCTTGATCGGCTCAACGGTGATGTTCTTCGGGTTGACCTCGACCTTGGAAGACAGCGCAATGGCGATCTTCTCGGCGGAGATGCCACCGAACAGCTTGCCGGATTCGGAGACCTTGGCAGCGATTTCGACGGTGGTACCCTCGATCAGTTCCTTGGCGGCAACGGCCTCTTCACGGGTGGCGACGGCCTTAGCCAGACGAGCGCGCTTCATGGCCTCGATCTGAGCGGCGGCACCCTTGGTCCAGGCGAAGCCCAGGCCCTGCGGGAGCAGGTAGTTACGAGCGTAACCAGCCTTGACGGTCACGACATCGCCCGGGTGACCCAGGTTAGCGACGGACTTGGTAAGAATAACCTTAGTTTCAGACATTGTTCAAACCTCTCTAAGATCAGCGGCCGGAAGTGGCGTACGGCAGCAGAGCCATCTCGCGGGCGTTCTTGATCGCCTTCGAGATCTTGCGCTGTTCCTGCACGGTCACACCGGTGATACGACGGGAGCGGATCTTACCGCGATCGGAAATGAACTTGCGCAGCAGGGCGACGTCCTTGTAATCGATCTCGGTGATCTTGGCAGCCTTCAGTGGATTCGGCTTCTTCTTAAACGGCTTGACCGGCGGCTGCGGCCTCTTGCGTGACATCTTGATGTTCTCCTTACAATCTGGGATTGCTTTTCAGCTTAGAATTCCGGTTCGCCGTCATTGCCTCCGAATTCGGAGGAGCTGGCACCGAAAGATCCGAAGGACGCGGCGGAGGAATCCGCGTTGCCCCACGGGTCGGCAGCCGGTGCTGCGGCAGGTGCGGCGTTGGCGGGAGCGGAGGCCCCACCCTGATAGCCCGCGCCACCGGAATATCCGGCACCGCCCTGGTAGCCGCCGGCGTTGCCGCCGAAGCCACCATTGTTGTTCGCATAGCCTCCGTTGTTACCGGTGAAGCCATTGCCGCCACGATTGCCGGCATAGCCACTGGCACTGGAGGTACGCGTAACCTGGGCGGTTGCGTAACGCAGGGACGGGCCGATTTCATCGACCTGCATCTCAACGACGGTACGCTGGGAACCATCCTGCGCTTGGTAGGAACGCTGCTGCAGACGACCCTGTGCGATTACGCGCATGCCCTTCGACAGGCTCTGCGCACAATGCTCGGCCATGTCGCGCCACGCGGAGCAGCGCATGAACAGGGCCTGACCGTCTTCGAACTGGTTCGAATTACGGTTCCAGGTGCGCGGAGTGGAGGCAATCGTGAAGCTGGCCACGGATGCACCGTTGCCAGTGGTACGGATTTCAGGATCAGCCGTGAGGTTACCCACCACGGTGATAATCGTTTCGCCTGCCATGACGTTACCTACTTACTTATGCAGCTTGAAAAGCTTGGAATTACTTACTTGCGAAGAATCTTCGTGCGGATGACGGATTCGTTCAGGTTCAGCAGACGATCGAGTTCGTCGCTGGTGGCCGGCTCGGCGGAGTAGTTGACCACGACGTAGTTGCCTTCGGTCTTGTCGGCGATTTCGTAGGCAAGCTTACGACGGCCCCAGATGTCGATGTTCTCGACGGCACCGCCTTCCTTGGTGACGAGTTCCAGATACTGCTCGGTCAGCTTCTTCAGACCACGCTCATCCAGCTCAGGATCGGCAATGAACATCAGTTCGTACTTATGCGCAGACATCACCCACCTCCTTCGGACTATCGGCCATGGACTTTCCATGGCAGGAGTGTGTATGCGTACTGCCTTCACGCATCTATATATAAGGTATAAAGATACGATTCAGACAACCTGTTCAGCATATCCCGACACCCAGACGAGTTCTTTCCGTTCACTCTCTCGGCGAAGGGGCCCGCACCCAAGTCCGCCGTCAATCAAAAAGCCCCGCCGCACGGGCGAGGCTCCATCATACGAATCGCACAGATCACGCATAGATATTGCGCGGGCGCATATCATCAGGCAATCCATTGAGCAACGTGGAAACCGAACCGGACTCGAACACGGAACGGATGCCGGCGGCCAGCAATGGCGCGGCAGACAGTACGGTCATGTTCGGCAGACGCTTCTCTTCCGGAACCGGCACGGTGTCCGTAAGCACGATTTCCCTGGCACCGCAATCGCGCAGGCGTTCCACGGCCGGGCCGGAAAGCAGGCCGTGCGTGGCGACCAAGGTCACCGACTTCGCGCCGGCTTCACGCAGGGTGCGCACGGCCTCGCAGATGGTGCCGGCGGTGTCGATGATGTCATCGACGACCACGCATTCGCGCCCTTCGACCTCTCCGATGATGCCGTGCGCCACCGCATGATTAGGACGCGTGGTGTCGCGGGTCTTGTGGATGAATGCGAGCGGCAGACCGCCGAGCTTGGCGGCCCACTGTTCGGAAACCTTGATGCGGCCGGCATCCGGGGACACGATGGTGGTGTTTTCCAATGGCATGTTGTTACGCACGTAGTCGAGCAGCACCGGCATGGCGGTGAGATGGTCGACCGGACCGTCGAAGAAACCCTGTTCCTGGGCGGCATGCAGGTCGACCGTCATGATGCGGTCAGCGCCGGCGGCCTGGAACAGGTCAAAGATAAGCCGTGCGGTGATGGGTTCGCGCCCCTGGTGTTTCTTGTCCTGACGAGAGTAACCGAGGAACGGCGCGACCACGGTGATGGAACGGGCGGAAGCGCGCTTCAGCGCATCGACCATGATGAGCTGTTCCATAATCCACTTGTTGATCGGCACGGTGTGTGCCTGCATCACGAACACGTCGGCGCCGCGCACCGGCTCGGTGTAACGCACGTACATTTCCCCGTTGGCGAAATCGTATGAGGTGGTCTCGAGCACATGGGTGCCAAGGTACTTCGCGGTTTCCTCGGCTTGTTCGGGGTACGCACGACCCGTCACCAACGCCAGTTTTTTATCCGGGGTGCCTTCGAGAATCGCCGACATGCTTCGCCTTCCAATATACGGGTGCGTGAAATTAAGCCAAACTCAAATATAACAATGCGGGTGCCCACGCCGCGCGGAAACGATGCGGCCCGTCACGCGGTCTTCAAAGATACGGATACCGTGAGGGTGAATCATTTGCGATCGTCACCCGGCTCAAGAAGGGAAGATGTCTCACCGCAAGAACGTCATATCGTCTCAGAAAGATACGGGTCGAATGCGCACTTAGGTTGCGCACAGTCACACAAAAGATCCCTGATACTGCGATGACGGCCATCCTTCCGTCCGGATTGGACCGCGCACGATCGAATAAAAGAGACCTTTTCGAAGATAGTGCGTTCAGATTCCGTGCCGCATGGACTCAATTCACGTCTCAGACGACTTATCCATACCCCCTTACCTCACGATTGCCTTCAGTATGCGGCCTTATGGAGTCATTGAGGGGCATATGAAAAGCACGATTTGCCAAAACAGCCGTCTTGACAAATCGTGTTTGCACATTCAATTTCACCGAACCGCACCGCCGCGATGCCGGTCGTCTCGGACTCTACTCGGCGAATGCCTCGCGAATCTGCGCGGCGTTGCCATAAGAAGCCTGCGCACCGTAACCCGTGGCCGCATAGGCGGACACGTACGCGGCAAGTTGCGCGGACTCGGACAGCGACATGCCGGAGGCGAGACCGGCCAGCACGGTACCCATGAAGGAATCGCCGCAACCGGTGGTGTCGACGGCCTTCACGCGAACCGGCGCAATGCGCTGAATCGGCTCTTCCGCGGTGGTATCGAGCACCACGGAACCGTCGCCTCCCAACGTCACGATCGCCTGATCAAAACCGAACGACCGCATTTCGTCCAGAACATGGCCCCAGTCGAAAGCGTCCCAGTCATCATCCTCAGGCTCGTCAATGCCGAGCAACTGCGCCATCTCATGCTCATTGACGAGCAGGATGTCGGAGGCTGCCACCAGTTCCGCAGGCAGCGACGGCGTGAACGGCGAATCGTTGAGCAGCACCTTCACACCCGCCTCATGGCAGATGCGTGCGGCGGCGGTCACCGTCTCGATCGGACTTTCGAGGCACAAGCCGAGCACGGAAGAACGCACCAGCGCCTCGCGTACGGATTCCACATAATCCACGGTCACCTGTGCGTTGGAGCCCGGAGAATACACGATGGTGTTCTCGCCGGCCGCGTCCACGGTGATTACGGTGGTTCCGCTCGGACCGAGCACGCGGCGCACATGCGTGGTGTTCACACCGGCCTCGGCCAGAGCGCCGAGTAGGAATTCGGCATTGCTGTCGGAGCCAACCGCGCCGAACATCTGCACGGTGGCGCCGATTCGCGCGGCCGCAGCGGCTTGATTGCCTGATTTACCACCCGGCAGCAGCTGCAACGGGCCACCGGTGATGGTCTCCCCCGGCCCCGGCAGTCGTTGCGCGGTAACGGTGTAGTCCGCGTTCATGGAGCCGATCACCGACACCGTGCCGTGAATTCGATCCAATGCAGAGAGCACTTCGATCGCGCCCATCCTTGTCTCCTTAAAATGTTGTGTTCCGATGATTGTCAATTATCGAAGATTCAGATTACCGGTGGGCGGTTCAGTCATCCATACCGCCCGCCGTCCGTGAAACATTCCGTGAAAACTTACTGTTCGGCCTATTCGGCCCGTTCGACCTATTCGGCTTTTCCGGCCTGTTCGGTTTCCAGCGCATGATTGCCTTCGTAGATCTTCTTCTTGAACACGAAGAACACGATCAGGCCCAGCAACGCGGTGACGGAGCCGATAAGCAGCAGATTGGAGAAGCCTGCGGCATCGCCGGTGGTGCCGACGATGGAGGAGCCGGCCATCGCGTTGGAGCCGAGCAGGCTGCCGATGATGGCGATGCCGATGGACGGCGAGACGTTCATGGCCAGATCGTTCATGCCCACGCCACGACCGGACTCATCCTTTTCAAGGGTGCCCAGCACTGTGGAGACGACCGGCGAGTACATCAGACCGCAGCCGGCGTAGAACACGCAGGCGAACAGGGTGAGCACCAAGAAGCCGGAATTCACGCAGAACGCGGCACCCGTCCATCCGACGAACATCAGCGTACCAGCGGTCACGAGTCCCGCCCTGATGCCGATCTTACCGACGATGAGTCCGGAGCAAGTGCCCACGACGGCGGCGACCACGTACGCCCACACGATGTACAGCGACACCTGCGTGGTGGTCATGCCGTACAGCTTGGTACCGATGGCGTTGAAGATGGGCGACAGTGCGTAGTTCACGAAGTAGAACACGAGGATCAGGCTGATCGCACGCAACCAGCGGGTGTTCTTGAAGAACGCCGGGGTGATGAACGGGTTGGCGGCCTTGTTGATGTATACGCCGAACGCCGCGTACAGCAGTACGGACACCACGAGCATCCACCATGCCATGTACGAGAAGAACAGGGTCAGGAACGCGGTTGCGAATCCGAAGATTACGAAGCCGAGCGCGTCGACCTTCTGGCCGTTGCCGCTCTTGGCCGGCAGGGTCTTGAGCAGGATCGGCAGGAACAGGATGGTCACCGCCGGAATCAGGAACAGATACTGCCATGCGATGGAGCTCAACATACCTGCCGCGAACACGCCGATGGATGCGGACAGCTGGTATGCGGCGGTGAACAGGCCGAAGAAAATCACCTTCAGATCATTGCGCAGATATTTGGTCGCGACCACCAGGAAGGCGGAGCCCGCCACCTGTTCGCCGGCGGTCTGCAGCACTCGTGCGATGATGACGGTCCACAGATTGGCGGCAAAGAAGAAGTTGGCGATGAAGCCGAACAGCGAGCCCACGAACAGGGTGATAAGACCGACCGTCACGAGGCGACGCAGGGAGACGAAGTCACCCAGAGAACCGTAGATGAAGCACACGATGCCGAGCACGATGCTCGGGAACGCGGTGATCAGGGAGGCTTGGTTCGGCGCGCCCACATCGGCGCCGACCTGCTGGAACACAAGGTTGAAGCCCTGCAGGCACAGGGTGCCGAGTACGAAGGTGATGAGCAGCGGAATCAGGGCACGGATGGCCATCTTGTTGCTGGCGACCGGATCGTCGAACGGATCGGCGGATATGTTTGCATTGTTATGAGTCATATGATCGACTACTTTCAAATTTCACATTCAATGGGGAAGCGGACGCGCAATCTAGGGCGCGCAACCTTATTTCGCGCCCTTGGCAAGCCCGGAAATACGCGTCATGAACTCGTTCAGGAACCTCGGCACATCCACGCCCACGGCAACCTTCATGGTCTTGTTCGCATCGTTGAGTCTGGTTTCGTCGCCGATGGTGCGGCCACGGGTCGGGCCGTCCACATCGACCTTCATGTTGATGTCGAGCATGGTCACGAGCGTCGGATCGACCGCCACGCCCACGGCGAGCGGGTCATGCAGGCCGCAACCGCCCAGATGCGGTGCGGTGGTCTCGTAGGCCTTGATGTAGTAGTCGGTCATGTCGGCCAGGAACGTACCGGCCTTGGTGCCGAGCTCACGCCACTGCTGGGTTTCCTTGTAGGTGAGCAGGGTTTGCAGGGTTACGTCGAGGCCGATCATGGTCACGGGTGCACCGGAACGGAACAGACGGTCGGCCGCATCTGGATCCTGTGAAATATTGGCTTCGGTCCACGCGTTCACGTTGCCTGGAACGGTCAGGGCACCGCCCATAAGTACGATTTCGCCGATTTCATCCTTGATTTCCGGCGCCTTGTCGAGTGCGGCCGCAATGTTGGTCATCGGACCGGTCGGTACGTAGACGAGATCCTTGCCGTACGTTTTGACGGCGTCGATGATGAAGTCGACTGCGGATTCGGTTTCGACGGAGCGGTTGGAGTCGGGAATGGTCACGTCGCCGATGCCGTTTTCGCCGTGGATGAACGCAGAGATCGGCAGTACGTCGAAATGGTCGGTGGTGCTGGAATGCGGCAGTCCTTGGTAGACCTTGACTTCCGGATGTCCGAGCAGGTCGGTTACGGCCAGAGCGTTGCGCACGCCTTGTTCGACGAGCACGTTGCCGTAGGTGCCGGTGATGCCGATGAGTTCGATCTCCGGGCTTCCCAAGGCGTAGGAGATGGCCAGAGCGTCGTCGACACCGGTATCCAAATCCAGAATCAGTTTTTTCATGGTTATGCCTTTTCTCATTGACGGACTGACGACGGTCCGCCACCACACGTCCCATTGTCGTCAGCTTTATTGCATAAAAAGCAGCGAGTACATTCTCGATTTGCTGTTGGATTCATGATAAAACGTTTTATCAAGAGAGTCAAAACACTCACATATCTGCGTGTCGCTGTTTGTCCCACCGCTGGAACCAGCCTCATCCGTCACGACTTCGGCGTCGACGCCTACAGGATGGCGCAATCCGCCGGAAGGAAGGAGCTATGCGTCTAGGCGCAGGCGGCCTGAACCAGTTTCGGAGTGAGCAGCTGGACTCGCGGATGGCGCAGCCAAGGGCGTTCGCCTCCGTCTTCAGCACTCACGGAGTCGGAATCATTCCCGTCTTTTGCGCCGGTGCGGCCAATCATGGCGTCGATGCGGACGGAGAGCATCCGCCAACAGGCTTCCGCCAGATCGGTGACGCTTTGCTCGACGGTGGTCATGTGCAGGCCAAGGCCGAATCTCTTGAGGATATTGTCGTAGCCGATCACCTGCATGTCCTGCGTCACCTGCAGTCCACGCTCGGCAAGGCGCTGGCGGAATCCCAAGGCCATCACATCGTTGCAGCAGAACACCGCCGTGGCACCGCCGTCGATAATTCGATCGGCAGCATGATATCCGCTGTCGAAACGGTAGTCACCCGCAACGCACAGTGCGGGATCGAAACGCTCCCCCGCCTGTTCGATGGCATCCACGAAACCACGTTTGCGGTCAAGCGCGCTCGATTCCGCGACATCGCCCGTCACGATGCCGATATGACGGTGCCCGCCTTCCAACAGGTACCGTGCGGCGAGACGGCCGCCCACATAGTTGTCGAATCCGACGGCATCGCACCAGCCGTTCTGTACGAGGCGGTCGATGAGCACCACCGGACAGGCCACCTGTTCCACGTCGGCTCGCAGCTCGTCTTCGGCGGCGCAGGACTCGCGCGCGGGAATCAGCATCATGCCATCGACACCTCGGGAGGCGAGTCGGGCCATCAGATCATGTTCGGTGGCACGCGAATCGTCGGAATTGGCCACAATCAACGAATAGCCTTGTGCGGCGCACTCATCTTCCACGCATTTCGACAGTGCGGCGAAAAACAGGTTTTCGATGTCGGGCACGATCAGCGCCACAAGTTTCGACTGTTTGGTCACCAGGCTGCGCGCGCTCTGGTTAGGCACGTAATGCAGTTCTTTGGCCGCCTTGGCGATAAGCTCGCGCTTCTCCTTCGACACGCGTGCCGGACGTCCGTTAAGCACCAGCGACACGGTGGTCACCGACACTCCCGCCGCCCGCGCCACGTCTTTCAGCGTTGCACGCCGTGCCATACAGCCCCCTTAGAACATCGTTCCTTCTAGCATAAAATCATCGCGGACCGCAACGCGCTGGCAAATATTCACTTGCGTACCGTACGTCGGCACAGCACCGCACCGATCAGACACGGCGGCCCGTAGCGCCACCCGAACCATGCAAACCTCTTCGCGAAGTCACATGCCGCAACTATTCCTCTCACAGAGGAAAAACACGAAGTCATTTTCTCAGTAAGCGATTTTCTCATGGATTTTTTGTATGCTCATCAAGTCTCGTTGGAATTCACAAGCAACAAGATAGAGGGAAAGAAACTGTGAAGATCGAAAAAAGCAATGCCAAATCAAGGCGCGTGATTGCCGCAATTGCCATAGTGGCGGTTATCGCGATCATATTAACCGTCGCCGTGACCATCATTATCGGCAATCAGCGAGAACTGACGCAAGCAGCCAGCGACACCTGCAAGTTGAACGCGAAGACGCTGACCGTGCATCAAGACAGCTTCAAAGAGGCGCAGTCCGAAGCCAAACAAGCCGCAAAACTGACGGTCGACGATGTCGCGAACGGTTCCACATTGGAAACGCTCAAGGATGCGATGAAGCTTGCTGACGCCGTCGACGATGCGCCGACCTGCCCAGCCAAAGGCAATGCGGATGACTTCACCAAGGCCACCAACGACATCAAAGACTACGCCGACAACCTACGCAATATCACCAATGAGCTTGATTCCGCGGTCAAGGCCGTTCTCGCCTCGCAGGAAATGAAGCTCGATTCCGCCAAATAGCCGAATCCGCCATCTACGACCTCTTCCGACCGCAGTCGCCCTATCAAAGCCGAACGGCCCTGGAAGATGGCCGATAGGTTGTGTCAATTGTTGGCGGCACCGTCGCCGCCAACAACCCAAATCGATTTCATAAGCATTTCGCCAACGCCTGACACGCATCGCACGTTCCGTTCAATACCCCCGGTGGCGACATTCGCTTGCAGGGATCATGCCGCAAACACACAGCAGATGTTCCGCAACCCGTAAGCCACCTTTTTCGTCCAGACTACGCCATTAGAATGGCTCTGATTCACGCAGAATTTACCTTGCATATGCAAGTAAGTCAGATGAACAGAAATACCTCCGAAGGACGCGACGATGCAGAACATTCTGGCCAATGGTCATTCGAAGGACCTTCCATATCTGCAACCGGTCGTCTCCAGCAAACGACTTGGATCTGTCATCGGCAAAACGCATCCCCTTTCCGCTCCCTCTTCACCCGCAGTCGGCCAACGTATGAACATCTCACTTTTCAGCACAAGAAACGCCTTCCAGCCAGCCAACGCATCGACGGACCAGCCGCGGGAACAATCACTGTTCGTCAGCAAGCGAGTGATTCACTCGTCGGCTACGCAATGCAAAGGCCCACGACGCAAAGCTACGCGGCGGCGTCATTCCACGCCACGCAACGCCACCCGTTACAGCTTGTATACGCAAGGCATGCAATCAAGCGTGAGGTCCGCCAAACACAATGTCAGGGCCGTCGGCGCACCAGCGCAGACCTCGATACCAACGTCTGTGCGCACACAGCCGGCCTCAACCGCGATATCGTCGGCGTCCGGCCCGCTCGTCACAACCGGCAAGGCTGAGGAACTGGCCGTAATCACGGTACGCAAGGTGCATGCCGCCGCACGGTCCGTTCATCAGACCGCTCAGCGAACGGCCGCAACCGTATGCCATGCCGCGGCGAAGGTACATGATCGATGGCGCGCTTTCACTAACCTGAAACCCGTACGCAAGTTCATCGACATCGCCAAGATGCTGTACGGCCTGTGGCGCAAGCGCATGAAGTTCTCCTATGCGTTCTATACGGTCGTGTTCATGCTGCTTACCTCGGCGGAGGTCATCTTCCTGCAGTGGGGCATGTGCAGCGAGCCGGAATATGCCGACGACGCGCAAATCGACGACACCACCAAGATTATGCAAAGCGTGGCCGGTCAGCTGACGAAATTCGTCAGCCAGATGTGGCTGGAACAGAAATACATATTCCTCATCAATTTCGTTGGTTTGGGATTGGTGTATCTTGCGCTGATTTTCATTACGAACAGATTCTGGATCGCGACCATCATATTCGGCACCGTCATGACCGCATATGGCGTGGCCAACAGCATCAAGGTGCAATTGCGCAACGAACCGATCATTCCGGCTGATCTGACGTTCGTTTCAGGCGGTGACACCGGCAGCATCATGTCGTTCATACCTAAGGCCAGCGAAGCACTCGTCAATGGTGCGATCCAAGTTCTGCTCTGGTTCCTGCTGATATGCGTGATCCTGTTCGTATTTGATGGCCGTAGGAGATTCATCCATTGCTCGTGGCGCCATCCGATCGCGAATGTCAAGAACATCGTCGGCAATGTCTGCCGTATTCTCGCGGCCGTGCTCAGCGTGGTGCTGCTCGGCTCATATACGGTGGGCCTGAGCACGCCTGATTCATGGTCCTATTCCTGGGCTACGGATATGGGATACCGTCCGGAATTGTGGAATTCCCTGATGGACGCGCAGAACAATGGCCCGGCAACCACGTTCCTGAGTCTGACCAAGGTCAAGGCCATGGATAGGCCGGAGAACTACAGCCAGAAGACCATGGGGCAGATTGCCGAACGCTATTCCGCCGCAGCGGAGACCATCAATCAGAGCCGTGGCAGTGAACTGACCGATAGTACGGTGATCCTGGTTCTGTCGGAGTCCTTCTCCGATCCGACGCGCGTGCCGGGCGTGAGTTTCAGCATCGACCCAATGCCGAACATCCGCACTATCAAGAACTTCACGACATCCGGCCTGATGCTCTCCCCCGGCTATGGTGGAGGCACCGCGAATATCGAATACCAGGCATTGACCGGTATGAATCTGGCCAATTTCAACGATTCTTTGATTGTGCCGTACCAGCAGCTTGTGCCGAATCAGAGCGACCCGTACTCGTTCAATCAGATCTGGACGCAGAAGTACGGCGAATCCGCCACCACTGCGGTGCATCCGTTCCAGCAGAGCATGTATCTGCGCAACATTGACTACAAGAAATTCAAGTTCTCGTATCTGTATACATGCGACAGCGAGGAACCGCTCACGCACACCGGCACCATCGACCGTTCGCCGTATGTGAGCGACAGTGAGGCATACCAGAACGTTCTCGATTTGATCAATGAGCAGAAGGATAGCGACAAGTCGCAGTTCCTGCAGCTCGTGACCATGCAGAACCACACGCCATACGGCGATTATTACGACAATAACGAGTTTGTGGAGGCCGATACGTCGGAGAACATTTCCGACAGTGAGCGCAACGACATCAACACATATGCCAAGGGCGTGAACTACACCGATCAGGAAACGGCCGACTTCCTCGACCAACTCAATCAGATCGACAAACCGATTACCGTGATCTTCTACGGCGACCATCTGCCTGGCATCTATTCCACCGCCAATAAGGATGCGAACAACAAGGTGACGTTGCATGAGACCGACTATTTCATCTGGTCGAACAATGCGTCAGCCTCACATGACACCAAGCTGGACCAGACCGAAACCGCCTATACTTCGTCGAATTACTTCATGGCCATGGCCGCCGAACATATGAACGCCAAGGTGTCACCGTTCCTTGCCATGCTGACCGAACTGCATCAGGAGGTGCCGGCCATGAGTCGAGTGATCACCTCCAGCGGCGGTATCGGCCAGGGGCATGCCACCTATCTTGACCGTGATGGCAATACGATCGACACAAAGCATCTTTCGAAGAAGGTCAAGCAGCTGCTTGCCGACTACAAGCTGGTGCAATATGACCAGACCTCCGGAAAGAACTACCTTAAGGATCTGAAGTTCACGCAGGTGCCGTAAAGCCGCGGTTGGAGTGAAGATCTACAACGAATCTCCGTTTTCTGATATTGGCGCTCAGACGAAGACTTGTTTTAGAGCTTCGCTCCGTCCGATGCTCCAGCGCGATTGCCGAGTAGTCGAGCCGCGCAGTCGAAGCAGAATCTTATGATTTCGCAGAAATGACACCCTTTGGCCAAGCCTTGGATGACATATTTGACCAGCGCCATTCCCTCGCCTGCAACTTTCGCACCACCCAACAACGCCGCGTGCTTCTGGATCTCCTTACCCATGAGATAGTTGCGTTTATACTGCTGCTTGAGTGTGAAATTATGCGAGTGAACGACTTCCGCACTCGCCTCGTACGCGATTTTGTATCCGGCATGAAGGAACGCGGCAGCGATCAACATGTCTTCGTTGGTGTCAATCGGATGCTCAAACCCTCCAACTGCAAGATATGCCGAGCGGCGATACGCCGCACACACGTCGGAGGCAAAGAACGCCTTGATGCCCAATCGTTCGATATCGGAAGCGTCACGAATATGGGATTGTTCGGGATAATTGAATTCCCGGACCAGACGCTCGGCAGGGTGTGCATCCGGGCGTGCAATCTGACGCCCAGTGACCAAAGCCACTTTTTCATCAGAAAAAGGTTTCATGAGATTTTCGATATAGTGCTCATTCGCAGGCATGGCATCTTGGGTCAGAAACAGGACGAAATCGCCATTGGATTCACGTAAAGCCATATCCCGAGTGGCACCATGATCGAAATCCTTGCGTTCGATTCCGATGAATCTGATGTTCTGACCAGTATGGTTTGCAATATACTGACTCACCAAAGCCGGAGTGTCATCATCCGACTGGGAATCAACGACGATGATTTCCGTAGGCGGCAGGCTCTGGCCAATCAGTTTATCGAGCAACACGGTAATCCGGCTACCCGGGTTCAGCGTCGGAAGAATAACAGAAATCGTCTGAGAAAATTCGTGCATAATATTACAATCTCCTTTTCTAAAATATTCCGTTATTCAATATTCTTTGAAGTTTGGCAAGATTTTTTCGTGTCATCGGCCTCAGATATCGAATCCACATCTTTGCAAGGATTCTCCGTCACTGGGACAACAGTCGCTAACAGAAAAAGGAATGTATTGCATTGGAACGTTGAAAGCTGAGCATCAAAAACAGAATGTACTGCAACAAAGAACAGCACAAAGACTAGCCAATTGTCTCTTTGCATGATTGCCTTTTTTTGCAATAGCGTAAACATGGCTAGAAGAGCCACAAGGAATAAAAATCCGTAATCATATACAATTCTCATATAAGAAGAGTCAATGACAAGACCGGAAGAAGCTAAATTTTTATGTGTACCACCTATAATTGGAAATCCATATTCATTTAACGCGGCAGAAGTGTATTCCAATCGTTTTGAAAAAAAGGTATCAATTCTCAGCATCCAGGAATGAGGATATATGAGATATACGATTGAAAGCAGCAAAAACGAAACAGCTGCAATCACAAAATCAAATTGGAATATCTTCAGCACCCACCTCGGAAGATTATATTTTACTCCAAACAACTTTATAAAAAAAGTGCCGCACAACGCTACAGCAATGAGTGCGCAACCATTTCTCGCATCCGTTACAAAAAACATATAAACGTCCATCACGAGCAACGCAACTAACTCATATATCGTTGTTTTCGTTTTTCTAAGATAAATCCAAAGTAAAATAATATTGAGTAAAAGATAAGATGGATAGGTCACATATGCAAATCCCAAGGACTGTCTTATCGTTCCATCAGGCCTTCCAGCCGTCATAGATGGCACTAAGCCAATTCGAGATAGAACAGAGAATAAGACTAGAATACAAGTTTGAACAACAACCGTTAACCAAGCAATTTCTTTAAAATGAATTTTCCGTCCACAAAATAGAAGAATTGAAAAAGCAATCAGCTCATCATGACCAAAAAGATATGTCTGAATATTGAAAAACAGGAGAGCCAAAAGCAATAACAGTTCATTCCGGCTCCAGTTTCGAACCGTAACTACCTCATGAAGAAAGAACAACAGAAAAGACAATGCATAAAATAGATTCCCATGCCCTAAGGAAGAGCCTAGAACCGTAAGTTTCAAAGTCGCTACGGTAAGCCACAAAACATAAGCCAGAGTAAAATAAGGCGTCTCTCTCAAAGAGACAATACCGTATCTCGCCTTACCCCCCAACAAACTCTTCAAAGACGTCAGCGGCATATCTCCTCAATCATCATTCTATGCGTCTGGTCAAGAAACCATTCTCTGATGATGAGTATACTGTAACGGTACGAGCTGTGCCCTTCAAGGACCGAACTGAATACATACGTAGCTCAGATGACGACCAAAAACGAAAAGGACTAGATTAATGACCAGGGCGTCTGTTTTACTTGCTTCATACAATGGTGCTGAATATATAAAAGAACAGCTTGAGTCAATTCTTAATGCCGCCGGACCAACCGATGAAATTATCATTTCCGATGACGGATCCACGGATTCAACAGTTAACATCATCACAGGGATTGCAGAAGCAGATTCACGAATTCGAATCGTCAAAGGTCCAGGCAGAGGTGTCCTCAAAGACATTAGCAGTGCGTTGCCTCTTGCACAGGGTGATTTCATTTTCCTCGCCGACCAAGATGACGTCTGGTTGAGCGATAAAGTAGATACCGTCCTCAATCTCTTTGACAGTCACCCTGAAACGACATGCGTTTTACACGACATGGTTATCGTAAACTCTTCACTTGAGACTCAATATGAGTCATATTTCTCTTTTCGCCAATGCAAAACCGGAGTTTTTCATAATTTTATTAAAAATTCATATGTCGGAGCGGCAATGGCCTTTCGAAATATTTTCATGGACAAAATTCTACCCATTCCCGATTCTGCACCGATGCATGACCAATGGATTGGAATGATTCACGAACTATATGGAAAAGTAGAATTATGCGACAAACAATTAATGCTGTATAGAAGACATCCAGGTACCTCAACCGAATTGCAACACGGATCCATATCTTCAATGCTTGCTAAACGATATGGACTTGCTAAGTCTCTCATCCAAAAAGGATTAATGCACTTAGGTTCATAATAGTATATATTTTAAGATATAGTTATGCTAATCCTTATCTCCAACCATGATTCTTTTAACACCAGTAGACAGTTTGCATAAACTAGTTCTTTGAAAATACGCATAAACCACAAGAGCACCGATATACAAGGAGAAGGCGATAATTGTCTCAAATAGATATGCAAAAAGAATAAATAGTCCAGACATTAGGACACAAACAAAATAGGTGAGACTGAACTTAACTTCAAAATCCTTATTAAGCATATATTCTGAGAATAAATTTCTTAGGAAAACAGCAGAAACCATTCCGATGAGAACACAGTAAAGAGACCCAAAAACCCAAGCAGAGATGAAAGTGAGCACAGAACTGATGATCAAGGTCATCACGTTGATGCAAAGAAGCTTTTTCTCTTGTCTCAGAACTTTGAAAAATGTTGTACAACACATGTCCATCTTTCCATCAAATACACATATCGGAAGAAGTAATGCAAAATACAGCATGCTTTCTTTATACTGAGGAAGCCACAAACTAATTACGAACATAACAGGGAAGTACATAACGTACACAAAGGGTGAGATTGTATCAAGAATTCTAGAGATCGAAATATATGCTTTCTTTCTTTCTGAACTATTCGCTTGTCTCAACGCCGGAAAAAGAACCATACTGACTTGCATTAAAAATTGCATTATAAAAGTAACCAATGATAATGCAAACGATACTTTCCCGAAAGTCTCAATCCCCCAACGTGAATCGATTGCGAAACGTGCAACACCGAGTATGAGCATACTCGCGAGAGTTGCAAATAATAGCTTACATCCAACTCGAATACAATCAAAGGTCTCTCTAAGCGTTTGTCGAATCGAGATAAATCCAGAAGTTAATATATCCCATCCCTTAACTATGCAAAATAGGAGAGCTATACTTCTAGCAAAGATATAACTCAAAATATAGTAAGCAAAATTTGCATTCCTCGCTATAATTAAACCAAGTACTGGGATAATGTAACTAACTCGATCAATAATCACTGAATAAGAAAAGATACGCGTTTCATTTATCGCTTGAAATAGATAGCCAAAGAAAGAGTATGCATTAGAAATAATCAAAACAACAGCTGTGGATAGCAATACGATTACACGATCTGACGAATTTTTATTCGACAACAAAAAAGTTGTTGCAATAACTACAAAAACAAGTTGGTATACTATGCCACACCAAAAAATAGAATTTACTTTTCTTTTGTCCAGTTTATCTCTCGGGCATCCACCTTCACGAAGATAAACTCCATCACAAAGGCCAAAATGGAACAACCCTACATACGAGCTATAAAAAATGAATAATTGCCAATATCCATAACTTTCAACTCCTAGAAGCTTGGGAACAAGCAGGGATGTAAAAATGCTTAGTAGCATTCCAATTCCTTGCGAGAGCAAGGCAACCGCAGAGTCTCCAGCTATTTTTTTAATGTTCACGTATTGCCTCTGGCTTATGTAAAATAATCATGACCAATTGACCAATCCGTTGCATACTCTGCAATTTCATCATCTTCATGCGATAAAATTTGACAATTACTTCCAACCTCGGACGATGTATACTTTCTGCATATGTCATGATAATTTTGCTGCTCTGGACTGGCATAATATCCCCGTATAGCGCATACAGAAGACCAGCCTGCCTGCAGGTATCCCAATAATTTTTCTCATTGTCCCGTAATTTTACAAGTTTTTGCGGGATATTCCACATCGAATAACGCTTTGCACCAACTGAATTAGTACCATGCTGTCGATACTTGACGTAGCACCCCGGGATCCTTTCCACATGGCCAAAACAGATTGCTAAGAGTATGGCCCACCAGTCATGCATGAGGATTCTTGAATCCTCATAATCTGTTGTATATTCACAAATCAATTTTCGTAGAGCAGCATTGCCTGTCACTGTGCACCCAGCGGCCAGATTGATACTCAATAAATGTTCAAGATCCTGTCCTCTCTCGTCCATCCCAGAGAAACGCATGAACGAGCCGGAAATCTCATTTAATTCTTCATCAACAACAGACATATCTGAATAAACGAGCAAAGGACATTCTTTGCCATACTTTTGCTCCAACTGCTTCAGTCTGGCCGTGGAAACTGATAACTTATTCGACTCCCAATAATCATCTTGATCACAAAATGCAAAATACTCAGCCCTAGACCGCGCCAGCAAATCTAGGAAATGATAGCGTGGATTTTTATGTTGGGTCCCAGTCTGTATTTGTTCAATTCTAGAATCCTCGTTTGCAGCCTTCTGAATTATGAGAAGCGAATCATCGGAAGAACCCTCATCTGAAATCATTAAATGCCAATTCGTATAATCTTGACAACGAATTGACTCAATCTGCTCGCTCAAAAAATCCGCACCATTATATACGGCCAATAATATGTCAATCATACTATGTTCCTCACTTCATTGTCTCTATTCTCTCCACACCGCAATGCCTAATTTCTATAGCAATCATCAGATATACTCGTCACTAAAGAGTAATCAATACGCCCATTGCCATAATCACACACATACGGAGTCTGGGAAAGCGGTAAACTCTGCCGGATGATTAGCACTGCGTTTGAATCAAGTCAAAAAATCTTGTCTCTTTTAAAAGTGCTGTCATCGTTTGGGCAAATGTTACGGTTAGACACAATCCTTGCACTGCGAATCTTTCAATATATTAATGAATTTACAGAACTCATTCAATCATTTACTCCTTGATCTCGCAGGCAGGCTCGCCATAATCCACGCCGGTAACGGTCCAACCCATCGGCGTCTGGTCGAGTTTGAGATCTTCCTTGGCCTTGGGTGAGGTGGTCACATCGAAGTCGAATGTTGCATTCTGCCCATAGGCGATGTTCGCAACGGTATAGATCATGCCATTGCCGTTGAGATCACCCTGCTGCGGGTCATCAATCTGGGCACTGCCACCGACGGTAAGGTTGGAGATGGAACCGCCAGCAGGCGCATAGAGCAGCATCTTATCGACGATATGGCCACGCAAATCACCGCCACCGAGAATGTAGGTAGGACCGTTCACGTAATCCTCATAAGACAGAGCATTCTCCAGAGTAACCGTCACATGATAGGTCTGAGAACCGTCCTGATTGCATGAGGTACGGGTAATCTGCGTATTGCGGTGCAGGTACCAGTCCATCTTCGAAGCGTTGAGCTGGTTGAAGTACATGCCGAATTCCGGCTTCTCCTCATCGGAAGGAATACCGTTCGTCAGGCCCATATCGGAGAAGGCCTTATTCTCATCCTCATGGAAGCTCACAAAGCTCACATGGCGGCCTTCCGCCATTGGAGAGATAAGCTTGGCTATGGACACAAGCTTGTTGATGCTCAGGTCCTTGAACGTGGCGTCCATCACATTGGAAGCCACATACTGGAAGTACTCATCCTGGTAAGCGGTGTACACATCCTTGTAGATGTCGTTAAGCAGGAACTGGGCCGTATCGTCGCCGGTCAGCAGTGGGCCGTTCGGAATCTGCACATTGCCATTCAGCTTCACCAACTCCTGAATGAACACCGGATCGATGGCCATCACACCATCTACATTGGTGGAATGGCTGGATTGCTGCCAGATGGTGGCGACGTTCTTCGCCACATTGTTGAAGTCCGGATCCGCCTCCTGGTCTCGAATATCGAAAGAGAACGGGAACAACGCCTTATCGGAATCCGTATAGACCTCGGAATTCTCGCCTTCGAACTCGGTATTCGGGTAGAAGTCACCCATCTGGAACGAACCGTTATTGGTGGTCATGCTACCCAGCGAGCCTCCCAGACCGCCCGAAGAACGAGATTCCGAAGTGGTGGTCGCCAGAACCAGATAGGTACGCTGGCCATCCTGGCCTAGGAACTTCGGCAGAATAGAGAGCATCTCGTTGCCTTGGTTCAGTTTGTCGGCAATATCGGCGAACTGGTCCAACGCCTGGTCGTACGCATTCTTCACCAGCCCGATATGCGGGGTCGGCAGGTTCTTCATCTTCTTATACTGCTGCTGGACTTGTGTGTTCGCCGTGTTGACGGCGTTCTTGAGATCCAGCACGGGTTGCATGTTGATTTGACCGTTGCCGGCACTCAAGTCAGAGCTCATCACCGTGGTCAACGTATCGGAAACTTCCGGCAATGTCTTCGAAGCGAGGTCATCCACCACTTCCGTCATGCCCTGCACGGCGCGAATGTCATCACCATACACCGGCACCATGGCCGCCAACTTCCACAGGCCGCCATGCGCGATGGTGCGAGCGGCGCTGGTGTGCTGCTGCATCGGCTTGATGACCTTCTGCAGTGTAGCCGGGTCCATCGTATTCTTGATATCTTTGACCTGTTTCACCGTTTCCACGGCGGCCATCTCGTGGTCTTTAACCTGCAGTGCCTGCTTGTAGAACTTGTAGCCGGTCACACCAAGTGCCGCACCCAAGGCAACGAGCAGTACGAAAATGCCGAGCAACACCCAAGGCCATTTTTTATGCTGCTTGGGCTGCGCTGTGGCATGATTTGCGTTGTGTTTCATGATCGACAACTCCGATTCGTTCGTCTGCAGTTCCTCGTGCGGTTTCGACACCCTATTCGGGAGCCGTCAGTACGCCCCATCGCCGTGTAACACTACGCCCACGGTTTTAATCAAAATGGCGATATCCGTCATTAGAGACCAGTTCTCCACATAGCTCACATCAAGGAATTCGGTCTCCTCTTGCGAAAGATTATTGCGCCCCAAAATCTGCCATGGGCCGGTAATGCCCGGGCGTACCAGCAGACGTGTGGAATACAGGGTGGAGTACTGATCCACCTCATATTGGCGCTGCGGGCGAGGGCCCACCAATGACATATCACCCTTCAATACGTTGATGAACTGAGGAATCTCATCAATGGACGTTTTACGAATGATCTTACCCACCTTGGTGATGCGTGGGTCATCCTTGGCTTTGAATGCCACGCCAAGTTTCACGCCGGCGGCTTCGGCCACCTCGGCATCATGCTTGTCGGCATCCACACGCATGGAACGCATCTTCAGCACATGGAACGGCTCGCCATACTGGCCAATGCGCTCCTGCTTATAGAATACCGGGCCACCGTCTTCCTTTTTGATGAAAATCGCGGTGACCAGCATAATGATGGAGCCTGGAATCAGTGCGATCAGCGAGCCAAGAATGTCAAGTGCGCGCTTCATAAAACGAGTCGGCCACGAGTATTGCGGCAGTGAGGCCGACAGAATCGGCAGCGCGGAATTGTTGCGCATATTCACACGGCCGCCGCCGATATCCGCCACGGATGCAGTCACGGCCAATTCCATATTCAATGATTCGACCGCCAAGGAAAGCGTACGCAAGGTTTCGGAATCACGGGTGAGCACATCGGCGATGAGCACGGTACGAGCACCAAGATTACGAGCCGTTTGCGGCAAGTGAGAATTCAATGCCAGCACACGTAGCTTCTTTTCGTTCTCATTCTGCGGCTGGAATGGCACTGGAATCAGGTGTTGTGGAGAATCCGGATCGGATTCCTCACATACCTCTTCCACCGGGCACACCGCAATCGGCATATAGCCGACAGCCACACCCATTTCGGAGGTGAGCTTGTCAATGGTGTCTCGAATGCCCTGCGGGGATCCGATGATCACCGTCGGATAATTGAATTCACCTTTACGACGGTTCGCATGCAGCAGTCGGCGCATCAGCCAGCGCTCGACCATGGTGAGCATACCAGCGATGAAAGCGGAAGGCCCCACCAGCCAACGGGGGTATTGCGCATCGAACAGGTACGATAGCGAACACATGGCGAAAAAGTCGAATACCCCCGCGCTCAGCACCTTTGCATACAACGCATAACCTTCACCCATAACATGGCGGGCATAGCCTTGGCACACGGCCAAGCTCAGCAGCCACACCACGCACAGCACCACCAAGGTCCGTGGAACGCCTCCGGAAATCTCCTGCTGCACCTTATGGAGCACGTTCCCACTGATAAGAAACACGAGGCCACAGGCAATAAGCATCATCGCAGCATCAAGCACCAATAGCGCGGAATTGTACAGATACCGCCATGCCGGGGCAGGATGCAACTGGGCTTTCGGCTTTCTGCTGCCCGCCGCAGCCTCTGGATGATAAGTGCCATCGAAAAAGGTCGGAATGGGCCCCGTCGACATGGTACTGGTGACCTGTCGTCGGGCTCGGTTCGCGGAGCCTCCGAATTGGCTAGCTGGCATTACTTCTCCTCTGGCTTCCCCGCTCTCCCCCTACCGACCTTGTACGTCAGAAGAGTCGGAGCGTTGACCCTACGGGTGTATGCTTCTCTTCAACTGCCCCATAATACCGCAACTCACACCCTTGCCCCAATCGCCAGCTGCAGCCACTCCCATTGGAGACCCGGGTCACTTCATCAGAAAAAGCCATTTAGCGGCAAGGGGGTATCGAGACGCCAACCATACCACTGCGTACGAGATGATAAACGCAACGGCCATGATGCACGTATACAGCGCCCATCCATGCACGGGCAGTGGCGCATACTTCATGAACAGCACTATGGGGTAATGCAACACATACATGCCATACGAACATACGGCCACGCTGCGCACAGGCCGGTACAGGGCATTCGGAATACGCCTACCGCGCAACGCCCGTACCACGGCAAGGAACAGCATGCACCCACCCAACACCACCGGCGTGAACGCCAGACTGGACTGGAAACCGTCTGCATGCAGATTCGACCATGCGGCGGAAACGCACAATACCGCGAGCGCCGCCACCATACCCGCATACACCGCAACCGGTGCGGTTCGCATGCCGAAGCCCTGACGCACCATGTAGCCGAACACCATATAGAACAGGAATCGCGGTTCCGTAATGCCGAACATATCCAAAGCGCTGACGACCCGGAACGCATTACCTTGCAACGCCATGATCTGATTCACGCTCGGCAACACTGAGTAGCACACGAACAGGCAGGCCAGTACCGCATAGGCATACGGTTCCAGGCCGCGTTCCCGAACGGCGTGCAGCAGCAACGCCAGCAACGGTACTAGCAGGTACGCGCCTACGATGGCCTGCATGTACCAGAGATGGCCCATTGGCGCTGGTCCTATGAACAGCGCCGATTTCACGTAGTCGGCAACGGTCACGCCGCCAGCGCCAATGTATTGCACTATCGCGAGCGCAAGATCGAATATCTCATATGAGACGACCAGCGGCAGCAGATTGCGTTTGAAGAAGACGAGGGTCCGCTCTTTCGTATAGTCACGGTCCAACAGCAGGTAGCCGCTGATCATCAGGAACAGCGGCACGCCCAGCGTGGACAGTCCTATGGCGCAGGAGGCGGCGATCTGGTTGCCGGTGAGACCGGACAGGTCTTGGCCGTTGACCTGCGCAATGGCGGCGCGTAGCGAATGGATGCTCAGTACGCAGAGCAAGGCCAGCGTGCGCAGCACGTCGATGCTTTGCACCCGACTCGTCTCGTTTGCAGCCATTCAAGCTCCTTCATGCAACTTCACGGTCATGATTTACGATAGCGTAGTGACCATTCAACAGCATGACCAGCTTCCGCAGTTCTCCCTGCTTATGTCAGTGTATGCCAATGATTCGCTGCCGCAGGTCGAGAGGGCGATTGCCTCCGCCACGGTCGAGCAGTCGCTGCCGCCTACGCAGATCGTGATCATACGGGATGGCCGGGTGCCGGATGATATCGCACGATTCCTGCAGGGATTGCCCGAAACCGTTGCCGATTGGTTCAGCCGTTCCGGCGTCTCCTCGAGGCCTCGCCCTGAAGTGACCGTGGTGCCGCTGGAAGTCAATCAGGGTCTTGCGCATGCGTTGAATGAAGGTTTGCGGCGCTGCCGTTACGATGTGGTGGCCCGCGCCGATAGCGATGATGTTTCCCTACCTGAACGTTTCGCTACGGTGATGCCGTTGTTCGCCGCCGACCGTGCGCCGGCCATCGATATTGCCGGCAGTGCCATTCAGGAGTTCACCGGCGAAGAAAATCGTAACGGTCAGGTGCGTACGCTCCCCCGTGAGGGCGCGGCATTGGAACGTTTCGCCCGCATGCAGTCGCCATTGCACCACCCGAGTGTGGTGTTCCGTAAGTCCGTGGTGCTGGCCGCCGGCGGATATCCGGAGCATGTCGGCCGTTTCGAGGATTACATGCTGTGGGAGCAACTCATGCTGCGCCATGCTCGCTTCTACAACGTACCGGAGGCGTTGGTGCTGTACCGCGTGGACGCCGGCGCATACCAGCGTCGTGGCGGTTTGGGCATGTTCCGTGACGAACTGCAATTGCAGCTGAAGTTCCTGCATGACGATTTCGTGAGTCTTCCGCAGTTCCTGCGCAATGTGCTGGTGCGAGCCGTCTACCGGCTGCTGCCGACCGGCTTCAGAAAATCCTGCTATCGCCTGCTGGTCGCCGTACGCAACAGGTTGACCGGTGATCGTAAGTAGACTTCCGTAATGTTCAGCCTTCGATTGCCGTGATGCGCCGCGCGATCCGCGGCACGTCGGCGAAGAGTTCGGCGTTGGTTTGCGGATCGGCATGCCAGCCGTCATGCCAGCCGCGTTTGAAGCAGTCGACGATTACCTCCCTGTTGCCGGAGCGCAGATAGGTGAGCGCCCAGCGACGGACGGTTTTCAGTAGGAATTCGGTGAGTTCCGCCGCCGTGAAGTTGCTGCGGGACAGGCGGAACAGCCATAGTTTGTTGCGCACTTCATTGTAGAAGCGTTGGCCCGGATCGGCGTCGCTGGAACCGAACACCTTGGTCTTGTGCACCACCTCACTGGTGGGCACGTAGTAGCCGATGCCATGCTTGAGCAGGGCCGTGGTGAATTCGAAGTCGTCATTCCACAGAAAATAGGCGCTGCGTGGCAGCTTGTTGAGTCCCACGATCGCACCGGCGTTGATCAGGCAGGAGACGAACGACAGCGAACGTGCCTGGTAGGCGCCCTCCCCCGCCATGCCGTCAAGCGTCTTCGCGCCCTTGCGTACCCATGTGCGCGGCCGTGGCTTGTTCATCAGGTGCTCACGGCCGTCGACCCACAGCGCTTTGGATCCAAGTATGGTGGGTAGGGCGTGATTCACGTCCAGTGACTCCTGAGCCGCTTGGAGCAGGTTCTCCAGTGCGGTGGGCGTCGGTATGGTGTCATCGTCCATGATCCACACGTAGTGGGCGGTGCCATGATCGGCGGCGACGGCTTTCGGGTCGACCGCTTCGGCCATGCCCGCGCAGAATCCGCCGGCTCCGCCGACATTATGCGGCAGGGCAATCACATCGGCATTGATCGGATGTTCGCGCGCCACCTGGAGCGCATGGTCGGTGCTGGCGTTGTCGACCACGATCACGCGGTCGGCCGGACGGGTCTGGGCCGCAAGGCCGTCAAGACATTCGCCCAGCAATTGTTCACGGTTATAAGACACCACCACGACGGTAACGTTGAATCGCATGGGTTTCATTATACGGTGAGGGAATGCGATGGCCGCATGGATGCAGTGGTCTCATGGCGATGGGCACTTTATATAATGAATCCATGCTGAATATGAATGCTTCCGCAACCGACCATGCCGAGGATTGGGAGACCGTCAATCGTGTGGTCTATCCGATCAAGGATCAGGACCTCACCCTTCCCCTGTATGTCATCGAATGGACCCGCCCGCACCTGACCGACGCAGTGTTCGATCCGCGCGTGGATATGAAGAAGGTCGACTTCGGCGGTCTGAACAAAACCGGTTACCAGCATCTGGTCAACGAGGGCATCAACCAGCATTCCAACACCAGCGCACGAGACATCTTCACCGTTGATTCACGTAATGAGCTGACCGTGCAATCCGGCAAACATGTGTCGCTATGCACGTTCTTCAACGCATTCCCGGCCAGCTATTGGAAACGCTGGACCAACATCAGCAAAGTCCGTTTCACGGCCGAGGTGCGGGGCAAGGGCGAAGTGGTGCTGTTCAAATCCACCGGTCGCGGACTGTTCTCGCCGGTGAACACCATGCCCGTGGATAGCGAAGACGCTTGCCAAACCGTTGAGGCCATACTCCCCATGACCAACCTGCTCGACGGCGGTTACTTCTGGTTCGACGCGAAAGCCGACGACCAGACCAGCCTCACCGTGTCGAACGCCTGTTGGTCGGTGCCAGGCAGCGAGCGCACGATGCGGCAGCGGACCACGATGTCCATCGCCATCACCACGTTCAATCGCCCTTCCTACTGCCATAACCAACTGAAGACCATTGCGGCCGAGCAGAGCCTGCGCGAGCGTCTTGACACCATCTACTGCACCGATCAGGGCACTGATCTGGTCAAGGCCCAGCCCGGCTTCGCCGAGACGGCCGCGGATCTCGGCAGCCAGCTGACCTATCTGCGCCAAGACAATATGGGCGGCTCGGGCGGATTCTCCCGCGGCATGTACGAGACGTTGAAGGCGGGTGCCAGCTCATACACCCTGCTGCTCGACGACGATGCCATCAGCGAGCCGGAAGCCATCCTGCGTTCCATGCAGTTCGCCGACTACACCAAGAAGCCGACCATCGTCGGCGGCGGCATGCTGCATTTGGACAACCGCACCGTACTGTATACGCAGGGAGAGCGCTTCACCCGCAACAATGTGTGGATGGTACCTTCGCAGGGCCTAGGGTACAATCATGATTTCGCCGCGTTCCCCCTACGTGATTCGCCGGAACGCCACCGCCGTATCGACTCCGATTTCAACGGCTGGTGGATGTGTCTGATTCCAACGGCGATCATGCGAGAGATCGGTCTGTCGCTGCCGATCTTCATCAAATTCGACGATACCGAGTATGCGGTGCGCGCCTTGGAGCACGGCTATCATACCGTATGCCTGCCGGGCGTGGCCGTATGGCATCAGGCTTGGCATGACAAGGATCCGTCACGCACATGGGAGGAGTACTTCTTCCAACGCAACCGCTGGATCTGCGGCCTGTTGCACTGCCCGAAGCCCGGCAAGCGGTTCGCATTCGAAATGTTGTACGGTGATGTCAATGTCGGCCTGAAATTCGTCTATTCCGCACTGAAACTACGCCATATGGGTCTGCGGGACATCATGCGCGGACCGCAGTACATCGTCGATTCCATGCCGGGCAAACTCGCCGAAGTGCGCAAGGCCCGCGAAGGTTTCGCCGACACCACCATGGTGAAGGACGTCGACGAATTCCCGGAGCCGAAACGTGAGTTCTTCGCCGACCCGACGCCGGATACGCCGAAGAACATCAAGAAGGCCGGCATCAAAGCCATTCTCAAGGCGCTTACCTCGCGCGGTGACGGTACGAAGGACGTTCAGCCGGATATCGCCATTCCGGCCAAGGACGCCATCTGGAAGTCATTCAACGGCATCAATTCCGCCATTGTGACCTCGCCGGACGGCAATACCGCCGCCTGGTGCCGCCGTAACAGCAAGTATTTCCGCAAGCAGATTCGTGAAGGTCTGCGGCTGTCCCATGCGCTGATCACACGTTGGGAACGGCTTTCCGAGGAGTATCGCGAATACGACATGGCCAGCGTGGACGTCTGGAAGAACATCTTCGAAGGCTGATCGCGATGCGTTGAGGACTGCGGTTCCAGCGGAATCCGTGACGCTCTATCGGGGTAGATCCGTCAACAGGTCCCATCTTGCGTTGATGCAGTCGGATGATGGCGCAATCCTTCGACCAGATCGATGAACGCCTTCTCCTCCTGCTCGACGCAATCGAGCACGGCAGTGCAGAAAGGTATGGGATCGCCGTCCACCTGCCACGATTCGAGACTACGCGCATAGACGCGTCCCGCATCGTGTTTGATCGCCACAGGACGATAGCCGGCCGCCAGCAGCATGTAGTTGAGCAACTGACGGCCGGTCCGACCGTTGCCGTCCATGAAGGGATGGATGTTCTCGAACATCGCATGGAAGGCGGCCGCCTTGAGCAGCGGATGTACGCCGCCGTCACGCAAACCATCGATCAACGCCTGCAGGTCGTCCTGAATGTCCAGCGGGTCGGCGGTCTTGACCTTGGTCGCGGTGATCCTCGTCTGATATCCGTAGGGGCGAAACGTGCCACGGGCGAACGGTTGCAGGTCCAATGCCGTCACTTCATGGATTCGCCGTATCAGGTCCAGATCCAGCTCGCGGCCCTCACCGACGTATCTGCGCACGTAGGCCATGCCGTCAGCGACCCCTCGCGCGGCGAATACGAACCGGGCCGGTGAATCCGAGGGCACGAATTCACCTTCCAATACGAGGGATGTATCCTGGAGCGTCAACGTAGACCCCTCGATGGCGTTCGAATTATAGGTATAACGAACGAGCCAATCGCGGTCGTAATCGGACAGGGCCATGCCCTCGACACCATCCAACGGCTCCAATGAGCGCGCGTAATCTCGCATCGTCTCGACGCGCTTCAGGCATCCGGAAACTTCCGGGCTGGTTTCAAGATTGAGCAGATCATCAGGAAGATCGTCGATACGATGGCGTAATTGCGTATTGGGCATCATGCCTCCTTCTCCGCATCATTCTACCGATGCATGCCATTCTTTGAACAGCCGGCATCATTGGGAACGGCTTTCCAAGGAGTATCGCGAATACGACATGGCCAGCGTGAACGTCTGGAAGAAAATCTTCGAGAGCTGAATCACAAAGCGCAATGGTTGCAATTCCAACGAAATCCGCAATCACTGTCCTTCCCCACCCATGAGGGGACTATCCTGAATCGTGATGGCGTTCCAAAGACGAAATGCCATGCATGAGGAGAAGGAGCAGTATGAAAAAATCACTGGCAACAACCATCGTCGCAGGTGCTCTCGCACTGTCGATGGCCTTCGCAACCGCCGCGTTCGCCGATCCGGCAGGAGCCGTCAATCCACCATCCACCGACTATACCGGCTGGGTGAACGCGAATGGCAACAAATACTGGTTCGACAGCGGAGTCATGGCCCGGAGCAAAGAGATCTTCGATCCGGGAAGCGATGCATGGTACTGGCTTGACGCCGATGGCACCATGGCGCATGACAAAGACGTGTACCAGCATTCCAATGGCGGAAAATGGGTACGCTACGACGCCAATGGCCACATGATCAAGGGCGAGCAGTACTCCACCAAGGCCGGCCATGTCGGCTGGTACTATTTCGATCCGATCACCGGAGCCATGGCCAAGGGCATGCGGTACGTGCCATCAAACGGCGGCAAGTGGGTGTACTACGACTGGATCACCGGCATCATGGCCCACGGCGAGCAGTTCGTGAACTACGACGGGGATCATACCGGCTGGTATCTGTTCGACCAGGTTACCGGCGCAATGTTCCACGGCGACACCTACATCCGCTCCAACGGCGGCAAGTGGGTACGCTACGACCGCGTAACCGGCAAGATGGTCAAGGGCCTGCACCATCAGGACGGTTCGTACTACTACTTCGACCAGACCACTGGTGCAATGGCGCACAGCCGCGTATGGGTACCGGAATGGAACGCCTACGCAACATTCGATTCAGTCACCGGACGCCTTGTGAACAATAATTCAAACTCCGGCAACACCGGCGGAACCGGCAGGAACATTCGCGGCCAGTGGTGCAAATCCAGAGAGCAAGGTACGCAGAAACTAGACGGAGACGGCACCCCGATCGTCTGCGAATGCCGCAATGGCAACAAACGTCCTCACTGGTACGCCAGATAGTCCGCAGCTCATCTGCTGACCAGGGAACACGAGTGGAGTTGAATTTTCGACTCCACTTTTTTCTTTGCCTACTTCCAATCGATGAGGAACGAAATCGCGATGCCGAAATACGAGAATGCCGTCAGCGCGATTACCGTCGCAAACACGGTTCTGTTCCGCGCGCCGGAGACCAGTCGCGGAACCAGCAGGAACAGCAATGGCAGTATCGGCACGAAATAACGGTTCTGTATGCCCGAAGCGTATCCGCTGGATTTGCCGGCCCACGCGATCAGCATGGCCGTGCAGGTCGCCGCGAAGTACGCGCAACTCACCAATGCGGGAACGGCGATCTCCTTCCAGCCCTGCAGATGCCGTTGCGAAGCGCCAACGATCACCAGGATGGCAATGGCGAGCAGTACGGGAATGACGACGGCGTTGGCTAACTGCACGGCTTCGGTACCCGCGAAGAACTGTAGGTTGCGGCCGGCGTTGACCAATCGTCCGTCGATTTTCTCCGTATCCACAGTCAACGGTTCGAAGAACGTCTGGAACCAAGAACCAATCAGCGAGAACGGATCGGCCATCATCTGTTTTTTCAGCTGGCTGATCTGCTCGATACTGACATGGCTTGGAGCGGTGGCGATGTGAGCAACCTTGCGGTTCCACATCGCCATGGAGGCGATCGAAGCCATAACAGGCACGACCAGAGCTATCTTCAACGGTATTTTCTTCGCCTTGCCGAGTAGCACGAACACAAAGAACGAAACCAGAATGCAGGTGATTTTGACCTGTCCCAGCATCGCTGCCAGCACCGACAGTATGCCGATATGCAGCCACCCGAACCGAGTGCTTTGATAACAGCACAGCACCACGGCGATGAACAGCAACGATATGCTGTTGATCATCGCATCGGCCGTCGGGAACGTCAATGAGAAGAACGTCATCGGCAGAATGGCCGTGGCAAGAATCACATATCGAAACTCGCGGGCAAGCCATATCGCCAAGGCGATGATGCCGGAAGTAATCAGCAACGTGGCAATGCTCGATGCCTTGTAATCACCTTGAATAATCAGGCTTGGCAGATACGCGAACGGCGAGTTCACCGCAGTGTTGTTGAACGGCTTGATGATCCCATTGTCATTCTTGACCACCCATTCGGGAAAATCCTGGGACAGCTGCGGCACGATGGTCCCTGCGCGCAACTGTTCCACACGAAGCCAGTGGGCCGTTGAATCATTCTGATATGAGTACTTCCCCGTGGAAATAACGGTCAACCCCGTCACCACGGTCAGTAACCAGTACAGTATGGCACTGACCGCCGCGAGTCTTGGCACGGTTCCACCTGCCGAATTCTCAATCGACGGTTGTTTGCCGGAACCGTGCCGTGCGCTCATAGGGCATGCCTTACTACTAACTCTTCGCGGCGATTATAATCAGGCCATCTCCCGCTCCACCTGCGAATCATCTAACGGCTCAATTGTCAAGGCCCTGTCGCTGAGGAGCGCATACTCACGATTACGATCGTCACGAATCACAAAGCTGCAGGCGTTGTCATCAAGGGCGACGCCGACGGCGTCCGTGGCTTTCGGATCGCTTGGGCTTGGCGTGCGCAGCGACGTGATCAGACGGAATTCACCGTTATTGAACAGGTTCAACGGCATTTCGAAGTGCACGGTCTGATGGCCGCGCCGTGTCATCCTGAACACCTTGGAACCGGTGTCGTACGTGATGCCGCCGCGGCGAATGTCATGCAACGCGATGGCCAGATAGAAGTCTCCCGGCTCATCATACTGATACTCCACGTCGAATTTGAACGTATCCGCACTGGAGCAGACCTTCGGGGAGATCGCAGTCGTCTTGAGCAATGGGCAACGTTCGTTCAGGCCGTTCGGGTAGCCTCCACGCTCCTCCTGACGCTTGCGTTCGGCTTTCTCCTCGGCTTCCAAGTTGGCCAACGTATACTGCTGCGACACGGTTTCCGGATCGCCGATGGCCTCCACTTCGCCATCTGCGATCATCATGGCGCGGGAGCAGTATTTCTTTACGGAATTCATGTCGTGGGTCACGAGAATGACCGTTTTGGACGGGTCTTTCTTGATTTCGGTGAAGAAGTCATCGCACTTGCGCTGGAACGCCTCATCACCGACCGCGAGCACCTCGTCAAGCACCAGAATGTCGCCTTGGGCCTTGATGGCCACGGAGAACGCCAGACGAACCTGCATGCCGGAGGAATAGTTCTTCAGCTTCTGGTCCATGAATTCCTCAAGCTCCGCGAATTTGACGATGTCGTCATACATCGCATCGACTTCCTCATGGGTGAAGCCGAGCAGGGAACCGTTCAGGTACACGTTCTCACGTCCGGTGAGCTCCGGATTGAAGCCCACGCCAAGTTCGATGAACGGCACCAATTTGCCCGTAACGGTGATCGAACCGTTCTCCGGGTAGTAGATCTGCGAAATCAGTTTCAGCAACGTGGACTTGCCGCCGCCGTTACGGCCGACGATGCCGAAGAACTCGCCCTGATGCACCTCGAAGCTGATATCTTTGAGCACTTCCTGCTTCTTGTAGCCCTTGATGCCCTTGGTCCAGTTGATGAACGCCTGCTTCAGACCGGTGGCCTGCTCCGTCGGCAGTTTGAAGCATTTGGATACGTGGCTTGCCGAGAGCACCACCGGATTTTTCGTATAGTCGATCTTCTCGATCATTTCCTCATCGGACATCACATGACCTCCGCGAACTTGCGGCTGTTGCGGCGGAACAGGTAGACGCCAAGCCACAGCAGCACAACGGTAAGGACCAGCGGGAACAGACGAATGCCCCAATTGCCGAACTGATTCCAGATGGTCGGCTGGGTATCGGGGGCGATGAAGTTGTGACGAATATCCTGAATCGTCTGCGCGAACGGGTTCAGCAGCTCCAAACGGGCCAGGTCGGCGAGTATTCCGCCTCGGTTGGTCACATAGGTGAGCGGATAGATGATAGGCATGCCGTAGAACACCAACTGCTGCAGGACTTCCCAAATATGGGCGATATCACGGAAGTACACGTACATGGTCGCCATCAGCAGGGTCAATGCCAGGGTGATGGCGTACAGTTCGATGATATTCAGCGGCAGCAGCACCACACGCCAGGTGAACTGCACGCGGGCCACGAGCGCGAAAATCAGCACGACCACCAGATTGATGGCGAAGCTGATCAGTGCGCCGATGGTGGCGGACACCACCACGATGTAGTTCGGGAAATGGATCTTACGCAGCAGATCGCCGCGGTCCACGACCGAACGCAGGCCGATGTTGGTCGATTCGGTGACGAACTGCCAGGAGCTGATGCCCAGCAGCAGCACCACCGGATAGGTCGGAGTGCCGTCCGACATGCGCAGGAACTTGCCGAACACCACATACATCACGCAGAACATCATCAACGGCTTGAGTACCGACCATGCGATGCCGAGGAACGACCCCTGATAGCGGAGCCTGAAGTCGGTCTTGACCAGACCTTGCAGAACGGTCCATGCATAACCGTATCTGTCTTGAATATTCTTCACCAGCTGTTTCACAAGTTGTATCCTATCAGTGCCCGTTCTTAAGCGACTTTGCGCGGCGGAATGCCCCGCATTTCCTTACATCATCCTGCGTTCCGCATCATGTGCAGGGTGCGTTCGATGCCTTGCCGAATCGGATACTTCGCCTTCCAGCCCAAACCGGCGAGCCTGCCGCCATCCATCAACGCGAGCGTCGCTGTGGAATAGCCTTTGGATTCCACCTCGTCAGGAAGCTCGAAACGAACCTCGACCCCGCAATATTCGGCCACTAGGGCAGCCAGATCGCGCAGTCGGCAGTCGGACGCGGAATCGGCGATGTTGTAGGCCTCACCTGCCTTGCCCTGCATCATGCAATACAGCAGTCCCGTCACGGTATCGCCCACGTAGGCGTAGGAATACCGTTGCGTGCCTTCGCTTTTCAGGATGATGTCTTCGCCGGCAAGCCCCCGATGGATGAATTGCGACAACGCCTTGCTGTCGTCCGCGTGCAACGTGGGACCATACGTGCGTGCGATGCGGGGTATGACCGGACGCACACCATACTGTTCACGGTAGGCCTGGCACAGGGATTCGCCCAAACGCTTGGCCTCCGGATAGCCGGCACGCAACGTATTGGCGTCGATATATCCGCAGTACCGTTCGTCGAACCGTTCGACATCGCCGCGATTCTGTCCGTAGACTTCCACGGATGATGCGAAGACGAAGTCGATGCCGTCGCCATGCCGCGAGGCGTCGTTGCTGCAAGCGTAGTCCAGCAGATTCTTCAGTCCGATGATGTTGGAGGTGATGGTGGCGACCGGTTCCGTGGCATAGGCCCTGGGATGCGTGGTGCTGGCCAGATGCGCTACGATATCGGCTGGAAGTTCGGGGCAGGCACCCGGTACGGACACATCCATCTGCGCGACATGGAAATGTTCGCCGCCGACATATGGGAAGCGAGCGCGAATCCGCTCGGCATTCCGCCCGATGGCGATGACATCGCACCGGAAATCCGCTTCCGCATTCTTGCGCATCAATACATCGATGAGGAAGGTGCCGATCATGCCGGTCGCGCCGGATACCGCGATGGTCTTGCCGTTCAGTCGGGACCAGTCGATGGGCAGGGCCGCGCAATATGACAGGTCGTCTTGGTAGAGCCGTGATTGCAGACGCTGGTCGGGCAATGCCGTTCCTTTCGATGTTCGGTATGTTATTTCAGCCAGGTGTCCTCATCCGCCGTGATGTAGGCCTTGAACAATTCCAGATCGCCTTTGGTGGTGAGCTTGATGTTCTTGTCCGAACCTTTGGCGAAATGCAGGGTCTCGCCCAAATCGACCATCATGGTGTTGGTGTAGCTGGAACCGTGGATGCCGATGTTCTCCTTGAACGCCTTGCGATAGGCGGCCAGAAGCTTGCCGTAACGGTAGGCCTGCGGCGTGGAGACGCGGCGAAGCTGTTCGCGCGGCACATACTGTACGGTGGTCGACGGGTCATCCTGATTGATCACGAAGATCTGTTCGTTGTATGGAAGCGAGGTTACGGCATTGCCATACCGTTCGCATACTTGGATCACGTCGGTGAGTACGTCGGCGTCGATCAGCGGTCGGATGCCGTCATGGATGATGACGATGTCTTCCGGATCGAGTTCATGCTCCAGATGTTCCACGCCGTTGCGTATGGATTCCTGCACGCTGCCGCCGCCGGGCACGATCCACTGGAGCTTGTCGATGTTGAACTGCTTGGCATAGGCGTCGACCATGGTCTGCCAGCCGTCGATGCACACCACCGCGATGGCATCGACGTCGGGGTGGCGTTGGAAGCTTTCCAGCGTGTAGATGAGCACGGGCTTGTCGAACACGTTGATGAACTGCTTCGGAATATCCTGCCCCATTCGGGTTCCGGAACCGCCCGCTACCACTACCGCTACATTCTTCATGGAGTTCACTCTATACCTCTCGGCGGGCCATGCTGAAATTCATCGTTCGATGTATTCGCGAATGATGTTCGCATCCGCCTCCGCCAAGGCGTGGCGATCGACGTGTTCGAAATGCAGACCGATATCGTCGGGCAAGGAGAAGATGTCGCCATAGGCATGGCTCAGCAGATACATGTGATTCGCCGGAACCGGATACGCACGGTTTTCGAAGTGCATCAGCGGCAGTGGGAAGATGTCGTCGATGGCGCTGATCCATTCGAATCCACTGGGGTGGTCCATATTGTCGTAGGCACGGACGATGCCGCCCGCCTCCTGCCGGGAGCAGACCACGCCGGCCTCACGCATCTTGGCCAGCTGGTCGTCAAACGCCTTTGTGATCAGCGTTCCGGCTTCCGAATCGGCGGAAACATATACGTTTTCGTCCCAGGCCGCACGGATGCGCTCATCGGCTTCCGATGCTTCGATGGCGGCCCGTCTATACTCCTGCACCTTCAGGAACATGTCATGGTCGGGCGTGCGCATCCAATCGAACGGGAACGGGTCCACGAATCCCGGAACATGGGGATCGCGCGGGGCGAAACGCACCTGACGGCAATGCACGATGCGATCCCAGACCACGGTGACCTGATAATCCGGATTCGACGCAAGCACCTGCTCAAGACGCTCCAGGTCGTCACGCATGATGCCGAGATCAAGATCGTCATCCCACGGAATGAAACCGTGATGGCGTACCGCACCGAGCAACGTGCCGCCGACCAGCCAGTATTGGGTGATGTCGTTGGCATTGCAGATGTCTGCAAAATCGTTGAGCATCCTGTTCAGCGCCGCCTGCAGCAGACCGATGTCGCCTTCCGCCTTCGGCAGGTCGAGAAAGAAGCGTTTGCGTGCGTCCAGACTGGTTTCGTCCGGTCTACGGTACTGTGCCCAGAAACGAATGTCGGCCTTCGACTTTTCGGCTATCTGCATCCGATGCACGGTGTCGACCAGATTGCGAGTGTCCTCACCCAAGCCGCGGACACCGTATATGACGTCACGAAGTTCACACAGCATCGATTCCTGCTGTTTCAGCGCCTCGCCAAGACTGTTGTTTTCCCTTTCCAAATCATCGACCCTATCCATGAGCCTTTGCATGGAACGTTCTGATGGCCAAAAGAGCTTTTCGCGCATTCGTCTCACTACAGATGCCATAATCGTTCCTTACTTCGCACGGGCCGGTAAAGGAAAATACTACCGCATGCACCCCTATCGGGGCACATGCGGCATACTGTCAATAGCCTGTGAGATCAGTCCATCTTCAGGTAATGCTTCCAATACGCCACCGAAGTCAATTCGGCGCGCGCATCGGCGTATTCCTTACGCAGACGTTCAATGTTGGCCTTGTAGTACTTAAGATCCCTCGCATAACGCTTCTTGATCTGCGCATAGCGGTTCACATCCTTGGTACGGATAGCCCCCTTGCGGTTATACCAATCCAAGACCACCAACTTGTGCTTACCACGAATGACGCCGGCCGGATACAACCAACCCTGCAACGGGATAACGGCATATCCGGAACCGCCCTTCCTGAGGTAACGCTGGTTGTTGTCGGTAATCAGATCCTCCAGACGCTCTTTCAGGCTGCGCGGCTTGTCGCCGTCGATCAGCTGACGATCGACATCTTCGACACGGAAACCGGACAGCTCCGGATCCTTGTCAGCCTGTTCCTGAAGGGTCTCGAAATCGACGAGTTGCTCCTTGTTGCGATTCGCCGCCATAAAACTCTGTTCGGACTGCCCGGGCTTCTTGATGAACGCCGGCCCCTTCAGGAAGTCTTCGAAGGCATCCAAGCACAGCTCCGCATTCTCATATCCGAATTTCTTGAGTTCCAAACGAATGTTGTTATGCAGTTCGCGCATAAAATCAGCATCCGGCGCCATACCGCACGTCGCTTGGGCAATCATGGTGTTGCGCGTGGTCTGGTAGCGTTCCACGGCGGCGTTGTAGCGTTCGAAGAACGACATGTGCCACACGCACAGACTGTTCATGGTGATGAAACCGGTCTTGCAACGGATACCGTATTCGGCGTCGTCGCAGCGCACGAACACCGGCAGTGGCAGACCGTTCCTCTCGATGACGGAAATCGGAATGCAGCAGTACCACCAAGCGGCATACATGTTATCTTTCTGCCACTTGGTCGGCGTGTACATCTCGTTGTAGATCAGATCATCGAACAGGGTCAAACGCAGACCCGGCTTGCAGCCGGCGAACGTGCCCTGCGGGGTCATGTTGCCGATGTCTTCCCACTGATCCTCACCGATCTCGTAGTTCAGCATGGCACCGCTGATCATGTCTTCGCGATGCTCGTCCTTGAGAATGCGGAGCAAATTGTAGGTGCGCTTGATGCTTTCCGGCGATACCGCGACATCGTCATCCATCAGCAGGATATTGGTGGCCTTCGGATCCTGTTCCATTGCGGTGATCATGCCGCGGGTAAAGCCGCCTGCGCCACCGACGTTATCGTTCGGCACCACCGTGACACGGTCGCCGCTGAGCTTGTCGGCATCCAGAGTGCGGCCGTTATCCATTACGTACATGTGGAAATGTTCGGCAATCGGATCATCGGAACCGATGATCTGATCCTTGACCAAGCCGATATTGCGTTCTATGAACGCTTCCTTCTTGAACGTGGTGGTGGACAGGACGAGCTCGACATCATTGAGCTCGCCATCGATACCCAGCTCATAGTAGCCATTGCGAATGGCGACGGTCCCTTCGGTCTTAATGAGGAAGCCGATGATGACCATATCATCGGTGACGTTCAGAGCAAGGTCGACGGTCTGCCATTCATCGGACGCCTCCTGCTTGTAGGAAACACCTTCGACGGGAATCGGATCGTGGGCAAAGGCGTCACCCATGGTCTGCTGCACTTCGCAAGCGGCGCCCTTGAGCTCGAGATGCAGGGTGAAGCTGGTCGCACGCGTATAGCGCTTCAGCTTCATCACGGATAGCGAGTTAAAATACGTGCTGAAATCAAAGGTTCCGGCGGTGAACATCTTCCACTCGCCGAGTTGTTCGTCAAAAACGACCGGCTGATCGGAACGGCAGTACAGTGCCGGATAGGCGACAGAGCGAGGATTCGTCTCCAACAGTATGTTCGCGAATTTCATCGAAGTCATACGTCATAGGATACTGGTAGGCCCTGAAGAGCGCATGCGGGGTGTGCATCCCTAAGAATGCGCACCCCGCATATCCATGCATCACCCTCGGCCGGTCACCTTGTCGAAATGATGCCAGGCATGCCATTCGGGGACCCAACTGCGACCATGGGCCATCTTGCCGGTGTACTGGTCGAAGTAATACCAGGCACCGTTACGGCGGTCGAGTCCGTGCACCATGATGCCGGTCACCGGGTCGTAACGCACCCACTTGCCGCCGTTCGAGCGGATGTAGGTGTCGCCGTGGTACATCGCGCCGGTGGTCTTATCGAACAGATACCAGCCGGTATGCGCCTTGTCATAGTTCACGAACTGCTCGCCGTGGGCCATGATGCCGGTGATCCAGTCGTAATACACCCACTTGCCGCCGTTGGACGACACATATTTCATGCCCTTGGCCATCTCGCCGGTGACCGGATCGAAGTAGTACCAGCCGACATGATTGGCCTTGGTGGAGTACTGCTCGCCCTTGACCATATGCGAGTTCGCATCGAAACGCACCCACTTGCCGCCCTTGGCACGGTTGGATTCATCCTTCGGGATGAACACGTCCTTGTCGCAGGCGATGGTGCCGTCGGCATCGGCCCAGTACCAAGCGTTGCTGTCCGGATCATAGAAGGCATGACTGCGTGCCATACGCCCGTTGTCGTACCAGTGACGCACACGGCCATCCATCACCCAGCCGTTCTTCGTTTCGGGAGTCGTCTTCGTACTGATGACCTCCTTGAACGCCTTCAGTGACTGCAGCGGATTGCCATGATCGTCGAACACGGCCTGATTGTCCCAGCCCGAAGCGCTCCACGCATCATATTCGGTGCTGCTCGGATCATTGTTCTTGGCATAGGAACTTGCCCAGCCAGTGGCCGCATCGTTGGCATAGGCCTTGTTGACGGCCCAATGGTTGGTTCCCGGCACCACGGCAATCCATGCCGGCTCCCAGTAGAAGGCGCCGAGGCCAAGACCCGTGCCGCCGTCGGCGGAAGTGACCGTCTCCAACGTATCGTGGATCACGTCGGCCTGCCCCTGCACGCTTACCTGATACGGATATTTGTTGTTCTTGTCGGTGTTCGGGCCGGAAAGATTGTTCGAGCCGCCGTCACTATCGTTCTCGGTGAACGGATAGCTGAATTCGACCACCGCGAATTCCTTCTTGTACTTTTCGGTGACGACCTGCTCCAGCTTGATGAGCGCACCCATCGGATCCTGGTTGGCATCGGTACCGTCCGATCCGGAGCTCCAGAACGGATAATACGTGCTGCCGTACACGTCGTAGTCCAGCTTGTATTTCTTGAAGTAGTTCAACGCAAAGTCGGCGGAACCCGAATCCGTGTACATGAAGTGCACGGCCACCTTGGTGCCTTTCGGGGCATACTGGCGAATGGCCTTGGAACCTTCGTTCATCAGGTCCACGAAGTTCTTCCACTCCTGGTCCTTGGCGTTGTCCCAGTAGCTCACCGTCACACCGCACAGACCGCTGTTCGACTCATTGCCAAGCTGCACCATGCCAAGATCCACGCCGTTGTTCACCATCGTCTGCATCACGTTCTTGGTGAAGTCATACACGTCGGTCTTCAGCTGGCTGAGATTGTGTCCCTTCCATGCTTTCGGCGTACGCCACGAAGAGGCATAGAAATCGTTGTAATGCAGGTCGAGCAGCACCTTCATGCCATACTGCGTGGCTTCCTTGGCCATGCGGGTCACGGTGTCGAGATCGTCGGTGCCGCTGCCGTAGCTGTTGCCGTTCTCATCATATGGATCGTTGAACAGGCGCAGACGCACCCAGTTCACGCCGTTGTCATGCAGGATCTTGAACAGCGATTCCTCTTGGCCGTCGAAGTTCTTGAACCGCACTCCGGCCTTATACAGCGCCTCATAGCTGGACACATCGGCACCGCGTATGGTGTCTTCGGTCACCGTAGGCACCTGCTCCACCGAAGCGGTTTGTTGGGCCGCGCCGGTGTCGGCGCCCGTCTTGTACGGATCTTCGGTGGTCGGCACCATGTCGGCATCTTCCGGGTTCGCCGCCGTCAGCTGGCCGAACACCTTCAGCGACTGCAACGGCTGGCCTAGATCATCAAACAGGGTCGCATCATCTTGCTGGCTGGCTCCACCGTTGTCGGCATAGTCGACATAGTCCGCCGCATACTTGCTGGCCCAACCGGTGCCGTATTCATTGGCGGAGTTCCAGTTGTCATCGGCGTTCCACAGGCCGCCCTTCACTGCGATCCAAGTGGCATCGCCATAGAACACGCCGGCGCCGCCGGCATTGTTCTTCGCAGACACCATAGCCTTGTACAGGCTGCGGATATAGTCCGCCTGGCCTTGCGGGCTAAGCGTCTTGCCGCTCTGTTTAAGGTCACTGGCTCCGCTGGTGTTACCCTGCCCATCGCTGTCGTATTCGGTGAACGGATACAGTACGTCAAGCACCGCCATGGATTTGCCGTACTCTTCGGAAATCATCCGGCGGGATTGTGCCAAGCTGTTCAGATCGTCATAGGCTGCATACACTTTGGTGCCGATCACGTCGTAATCGACCTTGTAGTACTTGAGCATGTCGACGTACGTGGTGGTCAGCGTCTGGTCCACCGACGAGCAGCCGACCGCGATCCTGGTGCCGGCATTGTTGGCGCGGATCGCCTTGCTGGCGGCACTGATCAGCTGTGACATGCCCTTCCAATCGTCCTGCCCCAGAAAGCCGCCCTGCAGATCCTTCTTGTTCTCGCTGTCCGCATAGTACGGTGAGCTGATCTCGCTGCCGATGGTCACCATGTTCGGCGTTACGCCGGCAGCTTTGAGCTTGGAAAGGGAATCGGCGGTGTAATCGCTTACCTGACTGGTCAGCTTGGCCAGATTCGTGGGCCAGCCCTTCGGCAACTTCTGCACGGTCTTCGACGTGTAGAAATCGGAATACAGGAATTGGATATTGACGTTCAGGCCATTGGCCTGAGCCGCTTTGGCCGTGGCAATGGCGTTATCGAGCGTCGGATTGCCGCCACCGTACGTGTTGCCGTTGCCGTCCGTAGGATTCACCGCGACCTTCAGCAGCACATAGTTGATTCCCGAGGCCTTCAACAGCTGCATCATGCCGTTGTCATCCAGATTATTGCCGTCGAAATCCTTGAAGGCATAGCCGTTCTTGGCGGTTCGCGCGGCTTTCATGGCCTGATACGAAGTGAGGTTCACACCGCGCACGGTATCGTCCTGCATGGAGGAGACGCCCGCCACCTGTGCGGGCTGATCCTTGACTCCCGTGTCCGTTCCTTCATTCCATGGAGCCGGATACGAAGAGTCCTCCGCAAGTGGGACGATGTCGGATTCGTTCTGCGTGGATTCCTCCAGCAGCTGCCGTTCCTGATCGGCATTCTGTTCGGCTGCCTCAGCACGCAGCTGAGCGCTAGTATGGATGTCATCATCGTTCGATTGCGCATCCTGAGCGAATGCTCCGGTGGGCATGCACATCATTAGAGACACCGTTGTACCAATAAGCGCAACGATAGCCCTTCTTCTTCTCATCTGATTTCCCCTCTGTTTTTCGCGGCTGCCCCTTGCAGCCTCATTCACGCGGCGGCTTGCCTGCGTTTCGCCAACTGCGGGTAGAACCACTCGTTGACCACTGGTACATAATACAGCAGTGCCGCAAACGCCAGATCAATCGGCAAACGCACCACAAAACTCGTCACAGTCAGCGGGATATGTGGCAACAGGTTGTGCAACACCCCCAAATACATCTGCCACGGCAACACATCATCCTCAACAAGATGCACACATAAAATGGCGAGGCTCGACTGCCCAGTCCAGCTCAGCGCCCTTCCCAAAGCGGGCACATGGTCGAGCAGCTTCGAAATGCCAATCACACACAACGTTCCCGCGAGGCTGCCGATCACCGCCTGCACCGGGTGGGTGCCGTAGTTGTTGATGGCCATGCTCATGCCGCCGAATCGGACGATGGCGACAACCCAGATCACGCCGGCAACGCCCCACAGCCACGGGAAGCGCTTTACATGGCCCATCAGGTCATACCGCTTCGCCAAGTAGCCGACATATACGAACGCGACCGCACACATACCCGACTGCAAGCTCCAAGGCAACCACACGTACCGGGCGGAAATATAGCCGATCACAAAGCTGGACACCACCCAGACCGGCGTATACGGCAATTTGGCGAAGGCATGCAGCAACAGATGCGCCCAGAACAAAGCCAACAGGAACCAGATCGCACCGATGCGCAGCTCCACAGGCCATAATGTACGGTCGGAGATGTCACCGCTACCATACAGTACCGCCTCGCCCCAGCGGCGTAGCATGTAAGCCCGGCCTTCATGGTTGATGGTGGCCATGCATGTCACACCGACCAGCACCGCCACGCCCGTCACCGCGTATGTGCACAGCAACTGCCTGGCTTCCTTCGCCCAGCGGAAGCTACGTTCCGGATGCATGAAATAGCCGGACAGTATGAAGAACAACGGCATGTGGAAGGAGAAGCAGACCGCCACCACCAGCTGTGCGGTGTGATGAGGGATGAATACGTTCGCCTCAATGGCGCTGTGCCCCAGAATCACGGCAAGAATGGCGATGCCTTTGGCTATGTCGAAGAAACGGATTCGTTGCATAGTGTATTCGGTCTTCTCCCTGCTCGGTCTACTGGTTTAGATTCCCTCACCCTATAGACCGAGCAGCTGGCGCATGGCCCGCCACATCACTTCCTGACCCATGCGATTCGGATGAATGCCGTCGGTATACAGCGCCTGCTGCGGCATGCCGGTGGTGCGGCCGACCGTCTGGAACGCCGAATACAGCGAGGCATACTGCCATCCATGCCGTCTGCAGATCTGCTGCAGTGCCGCATTCTCCTGATTCATGGTCAGGCTCCGAGGATCCGACAATGTATCGATATTCGCGATCACATACACGTTCTGCGAGCCGTAACGAGCTGCGACCCTGTTCAGATACGATTCCGCCGCGGCCGTGAAATCGTTGACGTTCGACAGTCTCAGCCGGTCGTTTGCGCCGAGCATCACGATGGCCGCATCCTCATGGCCGAGCGTATCGTCACCGATGGAGTTGTACGCCGAATACGAGCCCTTGCCCGGAGCGCTGGCGTTGGTCACCGACACGCCTCGAGATTCCAGATAGTGCCTCAGATCGTTGACCGCCATGCGAGATTGCGACGACGGCTCATAATACGTGGTTCCTTCCAGACGGAACAGCTCACGGGAAGTATACGGGTACGTCTCATCGGAGCCGACACCTGCCGCGATGCTATCGCCCAGGATGCGCACCGAATGGTACTTTCCCTGCCGGATACGTGCGCCAAAGCCGCCTGCGGAAGCCTGTACGGTATCTTGCGGTATTGCTGCCGAACGGCGGGTATCAAGCGCACCAGTGACGGTATTGAAATAGTAGTTCGCACCATTCACGCTGTGCCAGCCGTACAGCATCTTCCCGCTGGGCCAGTCGTAGCACACATGCTTGCCACCAACCCACTGCCAGCCATACCGGACGGCTCCGGTATTGGCGTCCAACAGATACCAGGCTCCGTCAATCGGTTGTTCGCCATACAGCATCCAGCCCATGCGGCGGTCGTAGAACACCCATTTCTGCTGCTTGGCATGGTAGACAAAGCCGTATTTGACCGCACCGGTCGTATCATCGAAGTCGTACCAATGACCGTTCACCGCATGCTGTCCATGGAGCATCTGACCGGAAACCGGATCATAGCAGACCCACTTGTGCTGGGACGCGTTGTAGTAGAAGCCATGGGTCATGGCACCGGTATGTTCGTCGAAATGGTACCAGCCGGTATGTGCGGCATCATAGTTCACCAGTCGTTCGCCGTATGCCATCTTGCCGGTGATCCAGTCGTAATAGACCCATTTGCCGCCGTTTGAAGGCACGAAGGTCATGCCCTTGGCCATGGCGCCGGTATGGCGGTCGAAGTAATACCATCCGCCATAGCGATAGTCCTCGCCTTTGATCATGTGGCCGTTGGCATCGTAGCGCACCCACTTGCCACCGTTCGAACGCAGGTAGACGTCTTTGTTACGGGCCACGGTGCCATCGCCATCGATCCAGTACCAGTTGCCGTCCTGCCGGTCATAGATTTCCCGGGAGCGGACCATTTCACCGTTCTCGTAGTAATGCTGCCTACCCTGATCCCAACCGTTCTTCGATTCGGCGGATACGGCCGGAACCTGAGTCGTTTCGGCATCGGCCTGCGCGACACTCGCACACAGACCAAGCACACCTATCGACATCGAAAAAAGAACGGCTCCAAGCGCCATTGCCTGTTTGCCATGCATGCCGCACCTCCCAATCATGCGATTTTTTCCGTTATCACTGTACCGCAACAGGTCTTGCGGCAAGACGACGCCGTTGATGGACGCTTTTACCCCAGGCCACCGCCGTTTGGATGCCATAGGCCGCCATGGGTACCAGCAACAGGTAGAACGGCAATGTATAGATGCCCTTGGCCTCCCACAGCACGTAACATAGGAAGCCACCAAGGAATGAGGCGCACAGCAGCACCTGCACGAATACCTTGTCGGCATTGCCTTCCTCATTACGGTTCCTGAACACCGCGCGGGTCAGTGCGATGAGTCCGATGAATGCCAGCAGATACATCACCGTCTGGGCTACGTTCTCATATCGCAGCAGGATGTTCGATCCACGCCCCACCAGCAGGAAGGAGGCCAATCCGGAAAAATGATTCGACGAATCACCAAGCTCGGAATACAGTGACGTCATGAATGTGGGCTCAGCCCATTCCGACGCCAGTTTGGCGGTGAAGAAACGCAGTCCCTCACCCGGATCGCCTAAGAGTTCGGCGAGGCGGCTCTTGACGAAATCCGTGGAAATCTGCGACTGCTGCGCATAATCATTGCCGGTTTTCTCGAATGCGTCCAACGCGAACCTGCTCCACCAACCGGCAGGTACGTTATCCGGCTCCCCCATGCCAAGTGCAATCCAGGAAATCATCGGCATGCCCTTGCCGAAATCCTGTCCGGTCCAATGCTGCACCAAATTGACGGGCAGTTTGGAAATCACAAAGGCCCCGCCTGCGGACACGAAGGCGACAATCAGCTGCCAGAAACGGCGATTGCGCCATACCGCGAAGATCACGGCGAGGATTGCGGCCAGAATCACGATCTGATACGTGGATTTGAACACGATGCCGATGCCGCAAATCAGGAAGCCGGCCACGATCGTGAGCCCGCTGGTCCAGACCTTCTTCATATGGAACGCTTCGGCCACCACCGCGGCCCCCGCGATGGTGATGAAGAAGCCCACGGCGTTCGGGTATACGAATGCGGCGAACATCAACAACGGCACACAGGTCGCCACCAGCACGGTGAACGCGCCATGGCCCACCGCATCAAGCCCCAGATGGGTGCCGAAACGCCAGAGCACCGCCACCAGAGCGGTGACCGCGAGCGCGCTGACGATCTGGAAGGCGAAGACGTTCTTCGCGCCGAACAGGGCGAACACCAGCAGATACCAGAGCATCGGTCCGCTTTGGAACGGATAGTACGAGAAGTACGTGTATGCGCTCGGGATGCCCCTGTTTACGCATGCCGCCTCAGTGCTGCCATGCGGGCAGAAATCCGGGCTGAACTGGTTCAGGTTTCCTTTGAGAAGGGTATCGGCGGCATCCATCAGGCTTCGGGAATCCGGATATCCGTAGGTGGTCAGGCCCAATGAGGTTATCCAGATGATTTGCACGACGGTTACGTAGACCAGCAGCGCGACCAGCACCCAACGTTTCGGGAGGCGTGCGATGCCGACCGCCAGCAATGCCAGCGCCGCGAACAACGCCACGATTCCCAGCACGAAGGGTATGGAGGGCAGCCCCAGATGGTAGTGCACCCGTTCCGTGACATTGCCAGGTTCCGGCGCGCTTCGTTCGAATATGACGGTGAAGCAGATCGACAGCACCAGCAATATGGCGACGACCGCGGCCTGAAATCCCAGTGCCAGCACCGTCAGCCAGCGAGGCACAGTCCGCCAGAATACCGACTGACGTTCAGATACGGCATGTATGTTCCGCTCGTTCACTCAATCATCCCATCTTGCCCGGAAAATGCGAGAACGGCCCATCATCGGCCGCTTATAGCGATTCTTCAATGATATAGCGCGGGCGCGCCTTCACTTCCAGATAAATCTTGGCGATGTACTCGCCCGTCACGCCCAGCGACAGCAGAATGAAACCGCCCAGAATCCACAGCGAGCACATCATGGAACCCCAACCTGCCACGGCATGCCCGGAAAACACCGAAATCAGCGTGTACACCAGCATGATGACGCCCACGAACACGGAGAATACGCCAAGCCCGGTAATCATGGTCAATGGTTTGGTGGAGAACGACGTAACGCCTTCGATGGCGAAGGAGACCATTTTTTTCAGCGGATACTTCGATTCGCCGGCCACGCGGGTGCCGCGCTTGTAGAACACCTTTGCGGTCTTGAATCCGAGGGATGGCACCAGACCGCGCAGGAACAGATTCGATTCCCTGTACTGCGACAGGGCCTGCAGGGCCGCACGGCTCATCAACCGATAGTCGGCATGGTCGGGAACGGTTTCGGTACCCAGCCACTTCATCATCGAATAGAAGGCGTGAGCGGTTCCCCGCTTGAATGCGGTGTCGGTATCGCGGTTATCGCGTACGCCGTACACGATTTCGGCGCCTTCACGGTAGGCGGCGACCATGCCGTCGACGGCATTCGGATCATCCTGCAAGTCGGCATCCATGGAGACCGCGGCATCGACGTTCAAGTGCAGCGCATGCATCAGCCCCGCGAACAGCGCATTCTGATGCCCTCGATTATGGGCGAGCTTCACCCCGTGGAACATGTCAGGGCACTCGTTATGCAGGGACGTGATCACATCCCATGTCTTGTCAGCGGAGCCGTCATCCACGAAAACGACCGAACTATCGGAAGCGATCTGACCGGCATCCTTCAAATCCTGAAGTTTGCTCTTCAGAACCCCTGCGGTGACGTGCAGTGCGGCCTCCTCGTTGTAGCAGGGAATCACAAACACCATTGCCGGCGCTTCACGCAACCGGGCACACGTATCGTAAGCATTCTCTTCGTTCGTCATGCTTAATAGTGTATGACAGGCGGCCAACCCATGCGCCGGAAATCCCCCTCCCGTTGTCATGCGACCGTTATAGCATGCCCCCTAAGGGAATACAGAGGGGGATTCACCACCAATGCATAAACGAACATTGATCATGGCCGGATTCATCGCCGTCACGGTACTTCAGGGAATCAGCTATCCCGCAATCGCACTGGCCGATGCTCCGACCGCAACGCAGTCATACTCCACATCACAACCGGCCGGAGAGACCCAGTCCCCAAGTGGCGTCGAAAACGATGCCACTTCGGACGCATCACATGACGCGGCCTCTTCCCAAACCCCCATGTCAAGCCCGAAGACAGCCCAGTCCGGTGCCACCGCACAGTCCGGAACCGAAGCGCAGCCGGATGCCGAAGCGCAGCCGGATGCCGAAGCGCAGTCCGAGGAGGCTTCCGGCAAATCGGTCGATCCCGGTACGACGGCCGACCCGAACAAGACGACCGAGCCCGCTCAGCCATCCGAGCCGGCCAAACCGGAAAACGGCTGGGATCAGAACAAGCAGCACTACTACGAGAACGGCGTCATGGCCGTCAGCAAGGATGTGTTCATCCCCAACGACCCGAACAACCGCAAGGAAGGCATATGGGTTCGTTTTGATCAGAGCGGCAACCTGGTCAAGGGCGAGAACTACCACAACGGCGGCTGGTACTACTTCGATACGACCACCGGCGCCATGGTCAAGGGCGTCAAACACATCTCCTCCAATGGCGGCAAGTGGGTGTATTACGACGTGATCACCGGCAGGATGGCCCACGGCGAAGCCTATCTGCACTACGACAAGGAACATACCGGCTGGTACTACTTCGATCAATACACCGGCAAGATGGCCCATGATTTCGTATACATCCGACAGACCAACAAGTGGGTGTACTACGACAAGATCACCGGCAAAATGCAGTACGGCGAGCGCTACATCAACGGCGGCTGGTACTACATGAAGCCGGTCACCGGCGCTCTGGCCAAGGGCAGAACCTGGATGGCGAGCGGCAACAAGTGGGTGTATTACGACAAGATCACCGGCCGCATGGTTCACGGCGGTGCCATCATCGACGGTCACCACTACTTCTTCGACCCGTACACCGGCGCGCAGTACAGCAAGCAGCAGATCGCCAATCGCCTGGCATCATACGCACGCACCTATTCCAGCCAGCACCCCGATTGCCCGGGCGCATTGGCGGCGAACGGCGGCCTCATCTGCCCGTTTGGCCCGTGCATGTCGTTTGTCTGGTACGTCTTCCATGCCGCAGGCCTGGACGTATTCCTTTGCGATGGAGCCAAGACCGGTTGGCCTCACCACAACTTCGACTGGTACAACTCCCGCGGCCGTGTCAGCAGCACCCCGCAGGTGGGCGATGTCGCCTTCTGGAAGTTCAGCGACTCCTGGGCCAGCAATTACAGCGCCAGCCATGCCGGCATCGTAATCGAGGTGAACGGCGGCAATGTGGTGATCGTCGACGCAGCCTACGGCAACATCGGCGTACGTTCGGCTTACAGCGGCGCACGCTACGCCCATCCGTATTACGACGAGTGATCTTCCGGATCCGGTCCCGTGACCGATTCGCATGGACCTTCACATATCACAATAAGGCGGTGGCATATGAAACGAGGCGTTCGCGCCTGCACATTGGCAATGACCGTGGTTCTGTCGCTCTCCCTAACGGCATGCTCCACCCATGGCAGTGAGGCATCGCGAACGCCCGCCTCCACCTCCACTCCGACGACGTTGGATGACACCAAAACCGATGCGTCGGTCGCCACGAGTTTCTCCGAAGTCGTACCAGACAAGGCGTTGGCCTCCTGCCTTGCGTCCATTCTCGACGCATCCGGCAAGGCCTTCCCCTCAACCAAGGCCGCACAACTCACATCCTTGGCCTTCACGCAGTATGCAACCCAATACCAGCCTTGCGGCAAAAGCGATCTCAAGCACGTCGCCACGCTGGAGGGGCTGCAACGTTTCACCGGCGTCACCGACTTGGATCTCAGCGAATTCAGCGCGCTGAAGAGCATCACGCCGGTCGAATCAATGGCCTCGCTGACGCAGATCAATCTGCAGGACACCGCCATCTCCGACATTTCATCGCTTGCCAAGCTCAAATCCCTGAACAACGTTTCCCTGCCGGACCGCGCCTGCGATCTGCAAGCCCTCGCCGACCTGCCGCTGACCGCAGTGAACCTGCAGTGCCCGACCGCCGACATCACGCCGTTGGACGGCAAGAAGGCACAGATCTATGTTCCCGAAGCATTCGACCGCAACGCGGCGGTGGCATCGGCGCAGACCGGCAACATCATCGGCATCAGTCAGGAAGACGGATCATTCGAAATCCTCCAGCTGGGCGATGACGGCACGGTGACGTCCCAGAAAATCTGAGCTTTCCGTAGCTTCTCAGCCGCGACCGGTAATCGTATCGAACGTGTGCCATTCCTCCCATTCCGGCACCCACGTGCGGCCATGGGCCATGGCACCGGTGGTTTCATCGAAGTAATACCACGCACCGTTCTGCTTATGCAGTCCCTTGACCATCTTGCCGGTGGAACGGTCGTAGCGCACCCATTTGCCACCGTTCGAACGCAGATAGACGTCCCCGTACACCATGGCTCCGGTGGTCTTGTCGAACAGATACCAGCCGGTATGCGTCTTGTCGTAATTCAGGTAGACCTCGCCATGGGCCATCTTGCCGGTGATGACGTCGTAATAGACCTTTTTGCCGCCGTTGGAGGAGATGTACTTGACGCCTTTGGCCATGGCGCCGGTGGTCGTGTCGAAGTAGTACCAGCCGCCATAGCGGTAATCCTCGCCCTTGACCATATGGCCGTTGGAGTCATAGCGGACCCATTTGCCACCGTTCGAACGCAGATAGACATCTTTGTTGCACGCCATGACCCCGTTCGAGTCAATCCAATACCAGGCGTTGCTGTCGGGGTCGAAGATCTCCTTGCCGCGAGCATAGGTGCCGTCGGCATCCTGCCAGTATTTCTGACCGTTGCGCGTAACCCAATGGGCCGCAGGGTTCACGTATTCCCTGTTGCCGAACGCATTCATGTCGACGTTGCCGCTGATGCCGTTCACATGGCCGACGCTCGTATATTGCCAGCCACGATTGTTCGCCGAATAGGAGAAGTTGGTGCGGGGACCGTAACTGGCCACCCACTTGGCCTTGGACCGAATGTTGCCATGGTTGAGCGGACCGTTCAGATAGCTCGTATACGAGTACACGCCCAGATTGTTGTACCCGGCCGCCTGCAGACGACCCCACCACGCATTCACGATGCCGTTATATACATTCGGATCGGTCGGTACCTGATGGCCCGTCCACGTCCATCGTTCCAAGTCGTAATATACCGGGAAGGACAGGTCGTTCGGCGAAACGCCGGCCTTCTTGAGCAGTCCGACCAGATCATTGCCCTCTGCGGTGGCCGTGGCCGCATCATACGAATATGAATACGTGTATATGCCGAAGGGGATGCCAAGCCGCTTGCATTCGCTGATATTGCGCAGCGCCGTCTTGTCGAATCCGTTATCCCAACCGTAGGAGATGCGGATGATCGCACCCTCCACGCCATCGGCCTTCGCCTTGGCCCAGTCGATGTTGCCCTGCCATTGCGAAACGTCGATCACGCCCTTCGCCTGCTGCACGAACAGATTGCCACCTGATTCGAAGAACGCCTTCGTATTGTTGTAGGAGCCCCAATACGCACCGTATTCGTTCGACGTGAATTGCGCCGGCGTCACCTTGCCGCCAGTGTCCGTCGAGGATTGTTCCTGCGATTGCTCCGCAGAGGCATCGGCTTCGTCGACCGCCTCCTTCACATCGGCGGCGGCGACCGGAATGAAGGTCTCCCCGTCGGTTTTCGCCAACGGATCGGGAGCCTGCTCTTCGGTACCGACCAGTTCCGGATCGGTCACCGTCTCGCCGGTCTCGACGTCCTTGACGTCACCTTCGGCGGTGACCGCCAGATTCTCGGAGACCACGGTGGCACTGTCCGGAATGCTTTCACTCACCGAATCCGGCAATTGCGCCTGCGGATTATCGGGCATGACGGTCTGCGATGACTCGTCCTGATCAGCCTGAACGACATCGGCATTCGCATCGTTGCCGGCAACGGCATCAACCGAATGGTCCATCAGCGCACTGGCCGGAACAGCGCCTATCAACATCAAGGCTACGGCGGCAAACGCAGTCGCCACCATTGAAAAGGCTTTCTTCAGTGAATTCACCGGCAGATCCTCTCTCCACACTCATCCCTGCAGGTCTCTTTTCATTCAACCATCTCGCATCGTTTTCCGCATCACATCTTCACTCCATCCACAGCATCACCGCATAATCCGGCCGTCGCACGGCCCCATCGCGATGATTTTGAGGCTCGTCGGCTATGCTCTACGATGTGAACTTCACGATTCATGAAAAGCGGAACCTCCACACAGTGAAGCCACACCATACCAAAGGGGAAGTTGTGAACAGGAAGCGGCCAATGCGTATACCGATTGCGGTGGCGGCCGCCGTCGCCATCATCGTATCAATCGTCTCCGGCTACGGGAACGCCGCGAAATCCGCGGAGCCGACCACGCAATCCTCGGCACAGCGCATATCCGTGACCCTGCCGTCATACTATGCCGAAAACATGGTCTTCCAACGTGGCAAGCCACTGGTCATCCAAGGCACCGCCACCGCTGCAAACGATGACTCCGGCAGCGATGCCATCGACCAATCCAAACTGTCCGCAACGCTCACGCAAGGCAAGACGACCGTCTCCGCAGCCGTGACCGTCAGGAACAGCGGGGCGTTCACTTGCACGATGAAATCGTTGCAGGGCGGGCTCAAACCATACCGTCTCACCATCGCATACAACGGCGAGACCGTGTTCAGCCTGGCGAAAGTGTATGTGGGAGACGTGTTCGTAGCGGCCGGACAGTCGAACATGGAACTCAACTACACGCAGTACTATTCGTCCGGCGACGACTCCAACTGGAATTGGGGCGGCGGACTCATCTCGCGCGGCGATCTGCCGAAACTGCTCACCGATGCGAACGTGCATTTCGTGGTGGCCGATCATAACGTCGACAACACCGACTTCCCGCTGATCGACGCCAACAAGACCTCCGGCTGGCTTGCCGCCGATGGCACCAATTCGCAGCATCTGAGTTACCTGGCACAGCAGTTCGCAATGCAGTTGCGCGCCAAAAGAACCAACATACCGATCGGCATCATCCAGACCTCATGGGGCGGTACCGCAATCAGCCGCCACGTACAGGGCGGCGACATCTACGCGAACCACATCGCGCCGCTGACCGGCTTCCGCGTGGCGGGCGTGCTGTGGTATCAAGGCTGCAATGACGCCTCGACGCTCAGCACCTCCCTGGACTACGAATCGCAGATGACCGCGCTGATCAACCAGTATCGCAAAGTGTTCGACGAAAGCACCCTGCCCTTCCTGTATGTGCAACTTGCGCGATGGTCAGGCTACCAATACACGCAGAACGTGCGTCAGGGGCAGTTGCGTACGCTTGACAACGCGAATCTGCGCAACAGTGCGAACGTGGCCATGACGGTTTCCATCGACACCGACAAGGGCACATCGAAAGTGATTCATCCGCTCGGCAAAGACATTCTCGGCGCGCGCATGGCCGCACAGTACGAAGCGATGGTCGCCGGCAAGAGCGTACCGTCCGGACCGATCATCGAATCGGCGACGCACAGCGCCGACAAGTCCGCCATCACCCTGTCATTCAAGGACGGCACCGCCGACAAACTGCAGTCCATGAAGCCGAATTATGCTAAAAGCGCCACGGCAAGCGTACCGGACTATGCCAAAACCCCGAATGCCACGCCACTGGACGGCATTGCGAACGTGGCCTCCCCCACCGGCGATGCACTGCAAGGCTTCGAAGTGGCCGACAACAGCGGTAACTGGACGTCGGCCACGGCCACGATCAAAGGCAATCAGGTGTCGCTCACCTCCACCACGGCAGCCATGGCCGACATGACGCAGGTGCGCTATCTGTGGAGCGGCAATCCCGACTGTTCGAGCATCCTCTACAACGGCGACACCCTCCCGGCCAGCCCGTTCACGGTCGCGGTGCGCAATTAGTCCGTAATTAGTCATTTGCCGCACTCCCATCGGTTTTGCGGCGAGGAAAATGCTCCTAGTATGTCGCAAGGGGAGCATTGCGCCGTTTGTTGTGCGCGAACAGGTCCGTAACCGTATAGAGAGGCACCAATGAAGAAGAGCATCGCAGCAATCGCAGTCGCGGGCATGCTGACAATCGGCATGGTTTCGCTGCCGTCCGCAGCCATGGCAGACGAAACCGGCACCTCCGGAGCGACCACGGAAATCGGCCCGAACATGACCACCTGCGACACGGACAGGCTCTGCGACACGTTGCAGCAGGTGCATCAGACCGGCCAGCAGCTCAAGACCGACCTCGACACCGCCAAGCAGCATGCCGAGCAATTGCATCAGAATGCGCATGATGACGCCGATGCGTTGCGCCAGTACAGCGAGCAGGCTTGGAATCAGGAAGATCGCGAAGACATCAAGACCGCGCTCGATGGCGCCTCCAAACGCGGTCAGGAGGTGCACGATACCCTGCATCAGGATGCGCAGGATACGCAGGCCCATCTCAACCAGCTGCATACCGATCTGCAGGAAGATCACGCCGCATTGAAAGCCCAGCATGATTCGCTCGTCGCCGCACGCCAGGAATGGCACAAGTCGTTCATTCAGGCGCTGAAGGATACGCAGAACGGCTTGTCCAGAACCGGTACCACGTCCGGAACCAACTCCGCCGCAAGCAACGGCACAGCGGTTCAGACGGTTTCCGGCAACGATTCCGCCACCACCGCACCAAGCTCCGCCGCCGGCAACGGCAGCACGGCCAAGTCCGGCACCGCCGCGAGCGCGTCATCCGCGAATCAGACCAGCGTGGCCTCCGGTGCCGTGACCAAGTCGGAGTACAGCCAGCTGGCGCAGACCGGTATCGGCATCTCCGTTGCCTGTGCGATCATCCTCGCGCTGAGCGGCCTTGCCTACGCCGTCAAGATGTTCGTGCAGTACAAGCGCGAAACCGCCGAGTAATCCAAGCGATCCGGACATTTCGGCGGCCATGCACCACCCCGCCCCATTGCCTTGCGAATACGTTGCAATGATGATAGCCCGATTGTTCTGTTGTACAGGCCGAGACGGTAACATGCTTCATATGCTGCGGCGATCAGAGTAGGAAGGTACTTGCGGAGCCTGCGGCACACAGCCTAACAGCGTAGTGGCACAGAAGGGTGATATGGCAGCACGGCACAGCAAAAAGCATGGCAGGCACAAAGCTCGGCATGCCGTTCCCAGCTCGAAGCCTGCCATCATCAAATCCATGTTCGTGCCCAAGGACCGCTTCTATACGGCAGTGATGCAAGGCGTGCACGACAGCATGGAACGGGAACGCAAACGCACGAGACAAGCCATGCACACGGCTGTGGCCGCCTTGGCGATTATCGTGCTCATCGGCAGCATCTGTTTTGGCTGGATGGGAGCGCGCGCATCGCTACGAACGCACGAGCTGGTCCGAGTATCCACCTGTCAACAAGCCGTCATCGATATGAACAACTCATATTTCAAGGCCTCACAGCTCAAAACGCAGGTGGATTCCGCTTTCACCAGCATGGATGCCAACTACAATCTTGACCAATTGTCGAATCTGTATGGCGAAAAAGTTGACATTCCAAGCACACTGCAGTGCTCCAACAACCCTTCCAACACCGCCGATACCGCCACAAAAGCCAAGGCTGTCTACGACAAACAGGCAACGGCATTTCAAGATGCGTTGAAGAAAACGCAATAGCAAGGCCGATTTCGCCATCCGCGAACTTCCGTCAATCCAATCGAACCAAGCAATCCGGTCAATCCAAGCAATCCAATCGGTCTAAGCAACGGGGCGAGGATCACTGGAGACCCTACGCGGAACCGACGCGGCGGAAGACTCGATCACGATGGGTTCGGTGCGACGCAACGAGATATTGGAAGATGACTGTACGGAACGCGCCTCGCGGGAAGCAGTGGCCGCATCAGCCTGCACAGGCGGAAAAGCGCCGGTTACGGGGCGAATCCGACCGGTCGCCGTAGGAATGAAACTGGGTGGAAGCGGCTGCGTGGCGGCAGTGTCTTCAGAAGAATCCTGAGAGACGGTCCGCATGGAAACTCGAGAAGCCATCGCGGCAAGGGAATCGCGCGTATCCGGCTCCTGCTGCAGGCGATCATACTCCGTCATCACGCCTCCCCTCATTGACTCACCTCTCACTGTACCGAGGGTAACGCAGCCATAATGACTTCCACATTACGAATGCGCGATATGCGCAACTCCCTTACTCAACAGCAACTTAAGCGTTCACAGTGAACGAAATCGAATCATCGTCCCTCCGAAAAACGACCTTGGACCGGTAGGATTTCAGATATGGCTGAAAGTTCCCATCCGCCCGCAGACCATTCGGCCCATTATCTTTTTCTCATCGTCGGCGCCCCGCTGGCCGCCTTCCTCATCGCGGCATCACGCGCATTCGAGACGCATGGCCTGACCATTCCGCTGGTTCGCATCACGACCGGCATCGCGGGACTGATGCTGCAAGCCATTCCGTTCATGATGCTGGGGGCGTTGATGTCGGCGGCCGTCACCACATTCGTCAGCGAATCGCTGATCCGCCGCCATATTCCACACTCGACATTCGGCGGCCTCGCAATCGGCCTGCTCACAGGATTATGCCTGCCAGTATGCGACTGCATGGTAGTGCCCACCTTCGCAAGCATCGTACGCAAACGCATGCCATTGACCTGCGCGGTCACGTTTCTGACCGCCGTACCGGTCACGAATCCCATAGCGATATGGTCCACCTGGTATGCGTTTCCCGACAAACCATGGATGGTGCTCTGGCGAACGGGACTGGGCATGACAATAGCCGTGACGGTCGGCGCATCGTTCGCGCTATGGCCGCCGAAAAACTCCGCCACCGCTACCGCCACGGATTACGCGAACCGCACGGATTACGCGGATTATGCGATAAAGAATCGCACCGCATGCACGCGGCATGCAGATGACGCCTGCTGCGGCACCGGCCTCGGCGACGATGCCCGTAAGATGACGGACGGCCCGCCGATCATCCGTTTTCTACGCTACACACACCATGATTTTCTACATATGATGCCGATCCTGCTGTTCAGCGCCATCATTGCCTCCCTGGCGCGCACATATATACGTCCATCGGCAAACGGTCTCGACACATCCACACTGGCAAGCATCATCGCGATCATCCTGGCGATGGCACTGGCGTTTCTCTGCTCACTATGCTCATCCTCCGACGCCGTAATCGCCTCGAGCATGGTAGGCGTACTACCGCAATCGGCATTGATCGCATTCCTGACATTCGGCCCGGTGCTGGATCTGAAGAACACGCTGATGCTCATTTCGGCATGCCGGCCACGTTTCGCCATCAGATTCATCGGCACGTTCGCCATTGCCTGCCTCACCGCCGTCTGCATCGCGCAGCATTGGATGCCCGGAGCCTGACATGCGCAGCCGGCCATCACTCCCCAATCGAATCGAAGGACTTTGCTTTGCGGCGCTCGCATCGGCCATCGCATACAGCGTGGCCAGCGGCGCATACGTTTCGCTGGCCACGCCACGTTCGAAACCGTATCTGATCATCGCCGTCATCGCATTGTCGATTCTGGCTGCCGCCGCATGGCTGGGCCTGTTCCATGCCACCGAACGGTCGGCATTCCGCTGGCTGGTCGCGTTGATCATCCCGGCACTGCTAATCACCATACCGTTCCAGCAGGCGGGCGGCAGCACCGGTTTCGACATCTACGCAGGCGGACGGGCCATCGCCATTCCCCGCAACGTGTACACGGCGGACGGCGCACGGCATCTGCACGGATTGGATGACACCCGTAGAACCATCACCGTACGCAACGACGAATTCGGCTCATGGTTCGAACACATCGACCACAATCCGCAATCCTACGTCGGTTACCGTATCCGCATCACCGGTTTCGTCAGCAAACCGTCCACGCTCGCCACCGACGAATTCCAGATATCCCGCCAGTTCATGAGCTGCTGCATCTTGGACATGACACCATTCGGATTCACCGCCGTCACCGCGAAAGCCGCCAAACTGCACGAATATGACTGGGTGACCATCGACGCCACGATCGAACAGGGCACGTACGGCACCAGTGGGCATGAACGGCAGGGTCTGATATTGCAGGTCTCCTCATTGCGGCAGGCCGCGAACGCCCCTACCGGCTATTTTTACTGGCAATGAGTTCGGAGAATGGCCCCTCACTCAGACTTATGCTTCGACTCGTTATCTTTGACGTTCCAATCCCTAATCGCATTGAATGCGCAATATCCGGAGACGAACACCAGACATAGGGAGAGAATGATCGTCGCATAGGAGAACAATGTTCCATCCTCGTTTGCTTCGATTACGGACTGAACCAGCCAAATAATGCAGGAAGCACTGGTAATCGCATAGAGACGTGCGCGGCCGGAGGTGGTGAGTTTCATCATGGTTTCCTTTTTCAAGATATGCGTTCTTCCGAAAGCCGATGTTTTTTCAGGACGTTGCAGGACAGGCGAGATATGGGAAAGTCGGATCCGCCTTGCATACAGACGGATCCGACAGATTCTTCGGCACTATGACTTCAGCTCTTCTTGCGCTTCGACATGATGTCGACCGCGACGGCTCCCAGGAGTACCAGACCCTTGATGGTCTTCACGATTGCGGTATCGACACCCATGATGGACAGGCCTTGGTTGATGACGCCCATCACGAAGGCGCCGACAACGGCACCGGGGATGGTGCCGATGCCACCGGTTACCGCAGTACCGCCAATGAAGCAGGCCGCGATGGCGTCCATCTCGAATTCCATACCGGCCTGCGCGGTCGCGGAAGCCAGTCTGGAGAGCATGCACACTGCCGCGACCGCGGATAGGAAGCCCATATGGACGAACAGGGTGAAATCCACACGCTTGGTATTGATGCCGGACAGCTCAGCCGCCTTACGATTGCCACCGACCGCATACACATGACGACCGAACACGGTCTTGGTCAAGATGAAGTTGTAAATCAACACCAGTACGCCGACGATGACGAGCATAACCGGAGTGCCACCCTGGTCCGCATTTCCGGAGGAGGAAAGCAGGTAGGTGACGAAGCCGATGGCAAGAGCCGCGATGACGATCTTGATGATGGTCAGGCTCATCGGTTCGGCCACAAGACCGACCCTCTCCGCACGAGCGCGTTTGCGCAATTGGCTCCACGCGAACGCCGCAATGCACAGGATGCCCAAGACGATGGTCAGACCATCAAACGGCCCCCACCATCCGAGTACGTTCGGCAGGTAATTACGTGCGATGCCACGGAAGGATTCAGAGGTGATCGGCACGGATTCGCCGACGATGACGGTGGCGAGGCCTCGGAAAATCAGCATGCCGGCCAATGTGGTGATGAAGCCCGGAATACCGACATAGGCGACCCAGAAACCCTGCCAGACGCCGACGATGAGTCCCACGGCAAGGGAGATGACGATGGCAAGACCCCAATTGACCCCCTGTCGTTCCATCAGCAACGCACAGACGCCGCCGATGAAAGCCACGAGCGAACCGACCGAAAGATCGATGTGGGTCGCAATGATGACCATTACCATGCCTATGGCCAGAATGATCACATATGCGTTCTGTTGAATCAGCGATACGAAACTGTTCGGTTTAAGCAGGACGCCACCTGTCAGAATCTGGAATACGATGACGATGACGAGCAATGCCCCTACAATGCCGTATTGTCGTGCGTTGTTGGCGATGGTGGCGAGCAGGCCGCCGGTTTTGTTCTTCGTCGCTGCTGGTGTCGCGGTCCTTGCGCTCATCGTGCAGCCACCTCCCTTTCTTTGGTCATGCCCCGCATGAGATACTCCTGTGTGAATCCTTGTTTTCCGACGTTATCGGTCACAACGCCTTGGCTGACCGTGTAAATGCGGTCGCAGATGCCAATCAGCTCGGGCAATTCTGATGAAATGACGATTATCGCCTTGCCGGCATCAGCCAACTGGTCGATGATTTCGTAGATTTCGTATTTCGCACCGACGTCGATACCTCGCGTAGGCTCGTCGAGAATCAGGATGTCGGGATCTGCGATCACCCATTTCGCGAGCACTACTTTCTGTTGGTTTCCACCTGAGAGAGTGGATACCTGGACGTCGATGTCATGGCATTTGATGTTGAAATCCCTGCGGTACTGGCTGACTTCCTTACGTTCGATGTTGTCATCCATGATGCCGTGTCTGCTCAGCTTCCGCAGCGATGCGAGGGATGCGTTCTCTCGGATGTTCTGCAGAAGGTTGAGTCCGTACACCTTGCGATCCTCAGTGGCATATGCCAGTCCTGCATCAATCGCCGACTGGACGTCGGACAGGTCCGTTCTCTTGCCTTTGATGTAGATCTCACCGGAAATGTTGGAACCGTAGGAGCGGCCGAACACGCTCATGGCAAGTTCAGTACGGCCTGCGCCCATAAGTCCGGCCAATCCGACGATTTCGCCGGCATGCACGGAAATATTCGCATGATCGACAATGACGCGGTGTGGATCGAGCGGGTGGTGAACCGTCCAATTCTCCAGCCTCAGATATTCCTCACCTGGAATATTCGAGGTGTGGTCCGGGTAAAGATTGGTGAGTTCACGGCCGACCATCTTGCGGATAAGTTCATCCTGGTCGAGCGGCGTCTCCTTGGTGACGTACATTTGACCGACGGTCGATCCGTCTCGGATGACAGTCACATTGTCGGCGACCGCCGCGACCTCGTTGAGCTTGTGCGTGATGATGATGCTGGTTACGCCCTGTTCATCACGTAATTGCCGTACCAGATCCAGCAGGTGCGCGGAATCCTCATCATTCAATGCCGCGGTCGGTTCATCGAGAATCAGGAGTTTCACGTTCTTGGATAGCGCCTTGGCGATCTCCACCAGTTGCTGTTTCCCTACGCCGATATCCGCGATCCTGGAGTCGGGATCTTCCGGCAGTCCGACTCGTTCCAGCAGGCGGGCAGCCTGCGCACGGGTCTCGTCCCAGTCGATTACTCCGCCCTTGGCCCGTTCGTTGCCGATGAAGATGTTCTCGGCGATGGACTGGAACGGACTCAATGCGAGTTCCTGATGGATGATCACGATTCCGTCCGCTTCGGAATCATTGACGGTACGGTATTTGCATTCCTTGCCGTCGAACATGATTCTGCCGCCGTAACTGCCATAGGGATACACTCCGGAGAGAACGTTCATCAGTGTCGATTTCCCGGCACCGTTCTCACCGCAGATGGCATGTATCTCTCCACGTTCGACGGAAAGATTCACATCGGTAAGGGCCTTAACCGGTCCAAACGTCTTGGTGATGCTTTCCATCGTCAGAATGGTGTCTCTTTCAGACATGTCACCACTTCCTCATAATGATTTGGATGGGTGTGCGGCCGCATGCTCGATGGGCCGCACTTCCCTTATCGATTGGCCGGTCACTTGGTCAGCTCGTCGAAACGCTCTTGGGTGATGTACTCGGCCTTGACCAAATCGGACAGGTTATCCTTGGTGATGCTCTGTGGATCGAGCAGCTTGGACGGCACGTCGATGGTATTGTTGTTGAACTTGCCGTTGATGCCGGAAACATCCTTGCCTTCGGCGATTTCGATGATCATGTCGTATACCGCATCGGCCAGCTTGTTGACGTCCTTGAATACGGTTTCGCCCTGCTTGCCCTTGGAGATGTTCGCCACGGCGATCTCCATGGCATCCTGACCGGTGATATACGGCCAGGAATCCGTGCCGGGCTTCATGTCAGGACGCTTGGATTCGATGGCGTTGATTACGCCTTGGGTGATGCCGTCATAAGGAGAAAGCACCGCATCAAGCTTCTCGCCATGCGCATAGGTGGAATCCAGAATGGATTCCATGTCCTTCTGGGCCTGTTCAGTCTTCCAGGATTGCACGGAAATGGATTGCCAGTCATCAACCTTGAAATCCTTCGTCACACCTTGACCGTGGTTGGAAGGAGAGACCAGCGCCCCGGATGCGAAGTAGGGCTGTAGAAGCTCCCATGCCCCCTTGAAGAAGTATTTCGCGTTGTTGTCGTCTGGGGATCCGGTGAACAGTTCGATATTGAACGGACCTTTGGCGCCATCCTTCAGGCCCAGCTTCTCAATCAAATAGGTGGCCTCGAGCACGCCGACCTGTTCAAGCTGGAAAGTGGCGTAGTAGTCCACGGCTTTGGTGTTCATGATGAGGCGGTCGTAAGCAATGACCTTCGCGCCCGCATCGTGGGCTTTTTCAACCGCCGGGCCAACCGCAGTGCCGTCTTTGGAAGCGACCACGACGAGCTTCGCGTTATTGTTGACCATGTTCTCGATATCCGCGTTCTGCTGAGCCGGCTTGTCATCGGCGAACGACAGGATGACTTTGTACCCGGCCTTTTCGAGCTTGGTTTTCAGGTTGTTGCCGTCCTTGTTCCATCGCTCTTCGGATTTCGTAGGCATCGAGATGCCGATGGTGTCACCCTTGGCGATGGCATCATCCGAGCTGCCCGTCGACTGCCCTCCTCGAGCACCGCCGCACGCGGCCAAGCCAGCGCACATCGCCACACCCGCCAACAGTGCCACGACCTTCTTCGTGAATCTCATAGAGTCTCCTTCGACATTACGGGCGGGCCACTTCGCCCGTCCATATCCGTGGACTTTTCCGCGGATTCCCTAAGCATACATGATTGCGTTCAGTTGTCAAACTCAATATAAAGGTTTCAGAAATCTTGAGTTCGTTTGTTGAATTTAGCTAGTTGGCGCCGAATCACCCGTCAAACAGCCGGAACAGCGTCTTTCGGTTTCCTCGGAAAAGCGCCAATTCATTACTACGGACACCGCCATGCGTTAAGCTAGCTTTCATGGCAAGACGAACGAACGGATCGCAAACATCTTTGCGCAGAGCGAACAAAGCGAATTTATTGGAGTCCATTCATAAATTCGGCGCGATGACGCAAATCGAACTTGCCGAAATCACCGGACTATCGACGGGAACCGTCTCCACCCAAGTGCATCAGTTGGTGGAAGAAGGCAAACTGGAAACCCATAACACCATACGCAACGGGCGTAGGGCAACGCTGGTCGCCCTGTCACACGATCAGGGATTGGGAGTCGGCCTGTCCATCACCCGACGTGATCTGTTCCTAGTCATCATCGACTACTCAAAAGACATCATTGCGGAGCACAGACTGCCGCTCCCGCCGAAACACAAAGCCGACACGACGCTGGAGCGAGCGATTCGACTCATCAACGAAACACTCGAGAACGCAGGAACAGATGCCGGTGAAATCGTAGGCATCGGCGTCGCACTGGGAGCGCCCGTTGATTTTCACGCCCAAACGGCCGCAATACCGGGCATTCTTCCCGGCTGGGACGGCATTGACATCCGCACTCCCCTGACCACGGCGTTCCACGTGCCGGTTATGGTCGACAATGACGCAAACGCAGCCGCCATCTGCGAAGCCAGGATGGGCGCCGCATTGGGCAAGCAGAATTTTGTGTATATCGGCACCAACGATGGCGTCGGATCAGGCATCATGGTCAATGGGGACATCATGCATGGCGTAACCGGACTTGCGGGTGAAATCGGCCACATCCAAGTGGACCCGCTGGGCAGCATATGTTCCTGCGGAAACCGCGGTTGCCTCAACACCATCGTCGACGAGGCACGTCTCGTCTCGTTGCTTAGCGTCACGCACGGCAACATGACCATGGAAGATCTGGTGCAGACAGCCAATGCCGGTGACCCAGGCTGTCGTCGCGTCATTGCGGACGCCGCAGTACGCATCGGAACCGTTGCCAGCGATTTATGCATCTCCGTGGATCCGGAAGTGGTCGTCGTCGGAGGCAGTCTCGCCATGTCCGGAGACACATTCATTGAGCCATTTTCCGAAACATTGCAACGACTATTATTCCCAAACGCACTTACCCCAATCCAAGTTCTTGCAGCACAATACCCAGATAGCGGTTCGGCCCTCGGTGCTGCCATAATGGTCATCGAACTTGCTGAAAAGAAGAAGCTGCTTCAAGGCTGAGGCAGAGTCGACAGGGAGAATTGATGAAAGACACCACACCGTTGTTGGAGATTCGGGACGTTTCCATGCGCTTTGAATTCGTCGAAGCCCTCAAATCCGTCAACCTGACAATCGGTCATCAGGAAGTCGTCGCTCTTGTCGGAGACAACGGAGCAGGCAAGTCAACACTGGTGAAAATCATCGCAGGCCTCTATCAGCCATCCACCGGAAGCTTGCGCGTCCGCGGCCAGGAAACGAGAATCAGCGGCATCCGCAACGCCAACGCCCTAGGCATAGCATCGGTATTCCAAGACAATGAGTTTTGCGAGAATCTTAGCGTCGCGGCCAATCTTTTCCTCGGCAAGGAACTTCGTACCAACTATGGAATTCGCGATGAGAACTCCATGCACGTGAGAGCCCGAGCCGTTCTCAACACCCTATCGTCCTCCATTCAAGTCAGTAGACCGATATCCAGTCTTTCCATGGGACAACGACGGACCGTCGCAATCGCAAAGACACTGCTCAATAACCCCGATCTCATTCTGCTTGACGAGCCGACCGATTCACTATCCATCATCCAAACAGCTGAGGTGCTGGAATACATCAGACGACTGCGCGCAGAAGGGCGATCGGTCGTCATGGTATGCCATGACCTACCGGACGTATTCGCCATTGCAGATCGCATTGCGGTATTACGCCAAGGGCGGATCATTGCAGTCCACAACGCCAGCGAAACCAGCTACGAACAGATTCTTGCGGAGATAGCCGGCATCCCGAACGTAGATGATCATGAAGATACCGATCTCGAAAGGCCACTACCGCATGGCGATCGCAACCCAAGAAGAGGACTGATCAAACGTCGAACCGAGCAAAGTGGACTACCCGCATAAGGCCGAATACCCATCAGCCACAGCACCATAATAATTCATTGCCGTTAACGTATGAGACGAAGAGGTTGCCGACGGGCAGGCATCAGATCCACTCCGATTCTCCTCACCGCACGGCGTGGCCGTCGCACCATACGTGCCGTATGGTCCAGTCTTCCGGATCGAGTAGCAGAACATCCGCCGCATAGCCTGGCGCAAGCAGGCCGAGTGGTCGCCCAGTAACACGGTTCGGCTTGTCGTAACCGAATGCCCTGGCCGGAGTCAATGTGGCCGCTTCGACGGCATCCGGTGCGCTGATGCCCAATCTCAGCACGGCACGCTGCACAGCCTGCTCCAGCACCAGGGTCGAACCGGCGATGGCACCATTGGACATCAGTCGCGCATGCCCATCGACGACATCCACATCCAACGCTCCGAGTAGATAACGACCGTCCGGACAGCCGGTGGCGGCCATGGCGTCGGTGACGAAGGCAATGCGATGCGGCGCGAAGCCGAACCCGAGCTTCACCATCGGATCGCTCACATGGAAGCCGTCGTTGATCAACTCGATGGTGACCCGTGGATCCTCCACAGCCGCTGGAATGGGACCGGGCCTTCGATGGTGCAATCCATTCATGGCGTTGAACATATGCGTCATGATGCCTGCACCGGCGGCGAAGCCTTGACGCGCAGTCTCATAATCGGCGTCGCAATGGCCGATTGCCGGAACCACGCCGGCATCGGCGAATCGACGGATCGCGCTGATGCCGTGGGGCAGCTCCGGAGCGATGGTGATCTGCCTCAGGCAGCCATCCGCGGCCCGCAGTATGTCATCCACCAAGCCATCGACGGGATCGCACAGGTACTCCGGATTATGGGCACCCTTGCGCGACGCCGCAAGGAACGGTCCTTCGAGATGCACGCCGAGAATGTCGGAGCGCATGTCCATCTGCCCGCGGATTGTGCGTAGATTGTCACAGATCGTATCAAACGGGTTGGTGATCAGACTGAGCACCTGCCGCGTGGTGCCGTGCGACAGGTGGCCCGCACGCGCGAGTTCGATTCCTTCCACACCATCGTCAAACGATGCACCCCATGCGCCATGGGCGTGGATATCCACGTACCCTGGAGTCATGATGGCGCCCGAGGCGTCCATGACCGCAGTGTCCGGAATGTTGAGATTACGGCAAGCGGTTTCGCAATCATCGTCAGAGATGCCCACGGCGACAAGCGATTCACCATCCGACACGACCCAAGCATGATCCCGCACCCCTCGGGCGTCGACTTTCCGCGCATTGCGAATGGCGAACGGTTCGCCATCTCGAAGAAAGGAACGCGTAATCCGCCGCGCGAAGTCCTGTCTCTGCCTTGGCTGCTCCATGTCTGACGCTCCTTGCATTGAGGGAAGGGAACCTCTCATCATGCGCAGGAAAGGGTCCCTGACGGGTGGCCGGTTCAGTCCTGATGTTCCGCCGGCTGGCTCATGGGTATAAGCGTACCGGCAGTGGTCCTTGCGGCGCAGTCGGCTTGCGGCGTCGATGGTAGCATCGATGGTGACGTGACGCTACTCAAGTCTCTTGCGATCCTTGACAAGGATTATGGAACAATACATGGCTATGCAGAAGTTTATTATGCAAGTCACCGCTGGTGCCAACTGTATGAATCGCTGGCCACGTCGAAGGCACCGGACGGCAATGCGACGCATGGCCCAAATCGGTCAGAATCGCTGAAAGGAAGCCATTTTCGGGCATGAAAAAAGGCTTTCGGATTGCTCCGAAAGCCCTGCTGGCGGAGAATACGAGATTCGAACTCGTGAGGCTGTTACACCAACACGCTTTCCAAGCGTGCGCCATAGACCACTAGGCGAATTCTCCAATTATGCAACGCTCTGCAATGGTCACCTGCAAAACGCAACTTGATTAGGATACAACGCATTGTCTCAACCTCAAAATCGGCGTGTCGCGCCGCGTGGAGGGTGAACAGTCAAGCAGGATAACGCGACTTGCTGGCAACTTCGGCATCGCACAAATCAAGCATGGAGAGGCCCAGCCCGTACAGGCATCCTGCAAATAGTCGCATCCAGACAGCCCATAACCCCGAACATGGGAAATCCAGCGTATACAGGCCTTCAGACGGCCGACAATGCCCAGCATGAGGGAGAAGGCGTCCGATGTCGACTTACGCCTGAGATAACTGAACAATGATGTTACGGGGACGACCGTCAGCAGATAGCCGATAGCCAGACATTGGTTTTGCGGACGCGCCGACGTGGAATTCCTGCTTAGGACTCGGGACAGCACAATCAGACCGCGTTGTGATAAAAGCCGCAGAAGACCCCGATGACCGACGGCAGGAGAACGCGAAAAAGAATCTTCCCGGGACGGCCAGCCCGTCCAAGGGGATCCCGTCAGGAACGGGATAAAAAAAGGTGGGGTTTCCCGGAGCGTCGGCTCGACGGGAAACCCCGACAGGAATGCTTGCGGCGGCGTGTTACTCTCCCACACCCTGCCGGGTGCAGTACCATCACCGTGCCAGGCCTTAGCTTCCGGGTTCGGAAAGGGACCGGGCGTCACACCTGGGCCATGGCCACCGCAAAAA
>OIES01000012.1_pt1 | contig 193047 bp, 176 predicted proteins | sample 1581811 | NCBI WGS metagenome assembly OIES01 (sample SAMN03281021, study PRJEB24777) | human gut metagenome | isolation source: fecal sample PR177 from 1 month old male Malay infant, vaginal delivered... | reverse complement strand
ATATCCCATCGCAAGAGTAAGACCCCTTGAAGACGACGAGGTAGATAGGGCAGAGGTGGAAGCATGGCAACATGTGTAGCTGACTGTCACTAATAGGTCGAGGGCTTAACCAAGTTGGTTTAGGTTGTCAGAAATGGCAGAGGAAGTAAGAACGGATGAAAAGATATGTACAATGTGTGGTTTTGAGGGTATATGCCTTGAAATAGAGGATACCTCATGGTATAATAATCCTCGATAGCTCAGTCGGTAGAGCACGCGGCTGTTAACCGCGCTGTCGTAGGTTCAAGTCCTACTCGGGGAGTTCGTGATACTCAAAAGGTAAATGAGGAGAACGAAATGCAAAGCTTAGGCCCCATGGTCAAGCGGTTAAGACATCGCCCTTTCACGGCGGTAACACGAGTTCGAATCTCGTTGGGGTCACTTAAGTTGAAATTCATTAGAACTTCAACTTTTTACAATATCTACGGCGACATAGCCAAGTGGTAAGGCGTGGGTCTGCAACACCCTGATCACCAGTTCAAATCTGGTTGTCGCCTCTAAGTCAAAGTATCGCAACACCTTGTAAAATAAGGCGTTGCGGTATTTTTTTGCTTTTTTATAACTGGTGCAAATTGGTGCAAGACTTTTTTATCCCAAAACACTATTCATTTTAGCCAATGTATCTTCCTGTGGTGTTACTGATCTAAGATAATGTGTTGTCATAGCTAAGGTGGTATGACCGAGCATTTTCTGTAGTTCAGGAGCACCAACGCCGTTTTTGTACATGATAGAAGCGGTAGAAAAGCGAACCTTATGAGATGATCGGTATTCAATGCCTAGTTCTTTACATGCTTTTTTTATTCGTCTATTAAATGTACATGTAGATAAAGGCTGTTTACCTCTAAAGAAGATGAATTCATTATGAGGGTATAAGGATCTGATCTGCTCTAATATTGCTTTAGCGGAGTTGGTTAATGGTATAAATCGTTTACCTTCCTCCTGATGTCCCTTTACATCATCTATAATCACATTCTCGTTATCTATAAAGCGCCGGATATAAATAAAATCACCTTTAATGTCTTCCCACTTCAATCCCTTCAATTCACCAATTCTTAAAATTAAATGGAAATCTAATATTATTGCTAATGAATATAAATCGTCTTCATCGGCCAGATGGTTAATGATTTTTAATCGTTCCTCTTCATTAAAAGGTATAATATCATTATTTTCAGATTTATAATTAAATTGACGATAGTTTATGTCGCGTAAGTAATTATGATCAATAATTTCGTTTTCTATTGCGTAGTAGATGATACCATTCATTACGCTTTTCATATCATTAAAACGTTTACGGGTCATAGATCCATCTTTTGTAATTTTCCTGAAAAATTTGATATAATCTTTGGGTTTTAATAATTTAAGAGGACGCTTACTTATATCAGTATCTTTCAATAACGAATTCCATATGTAACCATTTTCTTTTATGGTCTTTTTTGAAACGCTTGTTTCTTCATCTCTCCATTTGATCCATTCAGGGTAGAGGTTTTCTAAACTGGAATTCTTTTCTCCAAAATAGAATTCGTAGAGTTTGGTATAAAGATCATCTTCATCTTTACCGTTAATCTGCTTTTCCTTGCCGTCTTCGTCTACTTTAGTAAAAATACGTCCATCCTTTCTTGTATAGATTTTTCCACTATGTACGGAATCTACTTTTTTCTTTTTTATCATCAATAGTTTTTTTGGAATTTCTGATAAGTCTATTATATCATTTTTTGTTAAAAATGTCCATATTTCTGACATATCATTTTCGGTTTTATTAGAATTATCAATACTTTCTTTGTGCAAATCTAACAAATTATTTCACCTCATCTATTATAGATGATCGTAAAAGTAAGTCGGGTTTTCACCCTATTTGCATTACGTTCCCCGCATAGTGGATCATGATATTTGATCCGCGTTAATACGATCTGAATGAGGTTCTTTAAACGATTTTAGAGGGAATTCCAACTATCTGTATAGAACTGTGACAGCGGAATTATAAACCCTGTATTTTCGTTATACGGGGGCCGTGTGTGGCCTTCCTCCGTTTTTATGCGGCCAGCTTTTAGATCCTGTATGATCTGCGGGAGCGGCCTCCCCGTAATCTGTGCCAGCTCATAGGCTGATATATAAATCTCTTTCATTTACAGTCTGCGCCTCCTTTAAAGGCTGTTGTGGGATATATGTATAGTCGCCACTCTTTATTAGTTTAAATACCTTTTCGCAGAACTGTACAGATAGAAGATCATCAACGTTCTTTCCGTATGTAGTCAATTCTCCAATATCTTCGCTAGGAAGATCGGCGGGAGTTTCATCTTTCTTGATCGGCTGATGAAACCCGTATTCGCCTACTTTATAATAGTGATAGAAGCGTTTCACCTTATCTACGCCGACATAATCAGGGCCATCGTAAAAGTCCCTTGACTCTATTGCTGTGTGAACACAAACAGGGGTTACGAGGGATAAGAACGTGTCTTTCATGTGATAGTAATTATCTTTGCTCTCTTTATACGATCTTATATATTTCCGACAGCCATATCCATGTCTATATTCCCGTGCTTTATCCCGGCAGTTTTTGGCACGCTTATTACAGCTATATGTGCACGCGCCTAAGATCTCTTCTGTGATAACCTTATTCTGAATTGCTTCAACCATCTGTTTCGGTGTTTTCATAATTCATTCTCCTTTTTTAGCTCGTTTGTATTTGAATTAGTAGTTGCGTGTTTAAGCACTCTACTCTATATAGTGGGATCTGTAGTGGGGGTGGGGGGATCAAAAGCCGACCAATTTACCTTCATGAAGCCGTCAGGATCGCTGTATAAGATATCCGGCACGAGATCGAGCTTTTCTTGGCGTGGGGCGTTTTGGGGACTTCTCGGCGATCCTGGAGGCTTTATCTGGCCCTGAACGGTGAGTTTTAGATTCTCGTAGTTCACATAGTCACGGATCGGTACTTGATATTCTTTAAAAACGCCGTTCTCTTTGTAATGATAAACAATGTACGTGATCCTGCGTTTTAGCTGATCGAATTCATCTATATCTCGTTCTGAAGCTTCCACCATCAAATTGTAAATAGATTCTGGTGGATAGACAGACGTAACATGAACCTCGTCCCATAGTGCAAGAATATTTGAATATCTACAATGAACCTGCTTTTTGTAGCCTTCAAGGTAGCCGAGCAAATCAGCGAATGACAGACGGCCTTTGAATTCGTCCATAAACAGGATCTTTTGAGCTTCGTACTTGTCAAGTCCGCCGTTACCGTAGTCAGACAGCAAGTAAACTTGATCCTCGCCGCGTTCCTCACAGAGCTTCACATAAGTGTATGTTTTGCCGCTTCCAGCTTCCCCAACGTGCCAATACACAGTTATGTCGCGGAGGGGCGGAACCTTCTTACTTTGCAAACTGTAGTAAGCTCCGCGAATCTCCTTTTCGTGACGCCGGTATGAAATGTCTATATCCATGATCTGATTCGGTGTCATACCCTTTTCCAGCAATTCAGCAATTACTTCTAGGTCTTTGCGGTTGCCGCGATTGGCCTTGATCTCACCGCGAAATATAGCCGGAACTAAAACGGTGTGTGCCTTTTCTTCAAAGCGTCCCTTTTTAAGTATGTAGTTCTCTGCGTCCTCTTTTGTCCCCCGCATAGGTTCAATGTGTATGCCTGGAAAGAGCTTTTGTACTGCTGAAAAACGACTTTTTTGAGGATCGCAGAGAACGAGGTGCATGTGTTCATTGCCAGTGTCTCCAACCTCGTAATTGCCAGCACAAGTGCGTTGAGGCTTGCCCTCCTGCCAACGGTCAAGGGCGGCGATTACCATGTCCTGATGGCTCATTTCTTGGCCGAAGATGGTTCGGGGAGAGTTGAGGACGCAGAACCATGCGCGCGCTGAATCTGTACTATTTACAGCTTTTGGCATGAGCGGTGACCTCCTTTTTCGCTTGATGTATTATTTTTTGTTTTTAGCCGCTCCGCGGTTATTTTATTATTTTTTTGTCCCGCTTAGCGGTTGTTTTTTATGTGTGGGACAAATTAGTGGGACAGATTGAAGTCTTGAAAGCCTTGTAAAATAAGGGTTTGTGAGTGATTTGTCCCTTGTCCCTCAGGTCACGGTAATACTAGCGTGACCTGTCAAAGTGCTTCTGGATCTGCTGATACCGGCTCTAGCTTTTCCGGCGGAGCTTCTTCTTTCTTCTCTGTTTGATCTTTGCCATCGTTCAACTCAAAATAACCGAATTTCATGTTCTGAATCTTGATCTTATTCAAATAATGATTGACGATCCATTCAAGATCAACTTCAAGCTCCCGCGCTTCTTTTAAGACCTCTCGGACTCTATCAGTCTGTGATTTCAAAGCGTCTTTGGCTTCCGGTTCCATTTTGCCGATAGAGCGCAAATAGCTAGGGAATCCATCGGTATACTGTTTAAGCTGATCCCTTATGGGAATTAAAATGGTTTCAATTTCTTTCAATTCTGAAACGTCAATAACCCGGTTTTCTGTCAGCTTTGCACACATTTTGTCTTTAATATTATTCTGAACATCGGGGAGAGCTTCACTCAACGTCTTAAATTCTTCCAACAAAATTTCTACCATATTTTTACTTAATTTCATGATACTACCTCTTTCCTCTTTCTAATATTTGAATTTTCTGCGGCTTCCAGTGCCGGGCCTTGCCTTCGGCCGCCCGGCCTGTTGCCGCGTATCTCATTGCAATTTATGTGTTAAAACCTTGTCAATATCGAGTGATGGCGGAGGCATACGGATTTTGTTAAATGTTGAACCGCCCATCAATGCATAGCCTTCACCGATCTTTGTACATGGCTGAATTTGATCTACATATTCAGAAGAGAAAACCATGTGCTTGCCATCTGCTGACAAATTCCCCATTGCGAGAATTAAGTTAAAATTGTCGCGTGCGCCGTTCTTGAAAAATAGCGCGTCTGGTCTCTGCATGGCAACGATAACCTGAACGTTCATGGATCGGCCGAGCATGAGAATCTGGCCCATCTTTTTCAGCGTCTCTTCCTGTTCCCTCTTCTCCAATGAGAGAAGGAATCCTGCCCATTCATCGAAGACCAGCAGAAGCAAGTTCCGAGCTGAATCATCACCATTGAGACGCGCTGTAAATCGTTCATAGAAGATCTCAAAAAGAAGATCACAGCGAGCGTAACTTGCGAAGTGCGGGCCGTCCGTGAGGAATGGAAAATCGTCATCTTTATGTTTAAATGTACATAAAAAGATTTCCGAATCCTTTTCAGTATTTATGAAGGCCGCTGTAATCTGTTTCAATGCGGTTGTTTTGCCGGAGCCAGTGCCGCCGATCAGGAGGGCGTGGGGGTATTTCTTGTACTTCCACTCTAACGGTATGTAAATGTGATGTTCTTTTTCAAATGGATCAATGTGTAAAAAGTCCTCATGCGCATAAGGTATCGACCCGGCGGAGACAGGCATTGCCTGTCTGACCGTACTCATAAAATCACCTCAATATCAACATTTACAAAATTCCCGTTATTGATCGGCAACCTGACTTTGATGGATTTAGCGATGAAATATCCATTCTTCAAGGCTGAATTACAATCGGTTTGTAAAATCGACCGTACTGTAGTAAGTTGATTCCCCGTTAATGGCTGGGGAGTAACCAGAGGCAAACACACAGTAGTGCGATAGCCAGTATTTCCGGGTAGAGAAATTCGAGCACCGCATATACTGCCAACATCGGGCGGAATCGCTATTACCTGTGGATAAAAATTGTGCTGCATACAGCTACAAATGTAGTTCATTAAATCAGTACAACTGACATTACAATTCTGTATATTTTTATCCATATCTGTCTTTAGCATTATGAGCGTACCTACAAAACCAATTATGGTTAATACTATGGCTATTCCCATTGCACTAGCAATATCCTTTGCCAAGAAGCCAATGACAACAACCATAAGTAAATAAATAAGTGTCATAGCTACAAGGTTATCTAAATATTTTTTTAAATATATTTTCATTAAAAACTTCCTTTCTGTGGGGGCGGTGGGGGAGCTTGTCCCCCTGCCGCCGGGGTTATTAGTTGGTAAATAATAAATTGTTTTGGTTACTGTCTACAATAGCTGGCTGAACGGTGGAAGCTTTTGCCGAAACAAGTAAGTTTCCAGTTTTTCGGTCTGCGTATATCTTGCAGACAAAGTTGCTTACCTCAACGGGTATAGCTCCGTTGTTTGACTCGATCATTTCCATTGTTATAGAAGAAAATATTTCCTCCGTTTTAATGGTTATCTTGTCGTAACCGTTTCCGGTAAGGACACATTCATATTTCTGTCCCTTGACTGGTTCAACATATCGCCCATCAATAAAATCCTTGATCGGCTCTACCTTGGTGCACAGCACCGTTTGGTCGTTTGCAAGTGTTTGCAAACTTGTTAATGTAAGGTTTCTCATTACTGAAAACCCTCTTCTTTCTCTCCTTCATAATAGAAGGGCGAGGTCTCTTCGAATTGTCTTCGAAACCGTCATCTGCTACACTCCTAGTGTATTATAATCAGACATTTTTAGCAATAGTTTTATTCTTACAATTAATAAAAAGATATATCAAAACTATGTTGAACAATTCAATAAATATTTATAATATTCGAAATATTCAGACTATTTATTTTTTTTTAAACGTTAGATAAGCCAGTTACCGAAAGAATTAAGTGTCCATACCAAAAAGACATTTGTTCAACCTAAAAAGACATGGCGATTCGGGAATTAGGAATGCAACCGAAATTCTGTTAATTATTTTAAAAAAGTTAATTTGTCTGATTAATAACATATTAAGATTTTCGTAAGAATTATTAAGAGTGATTATATCTCTATAAATAAGAAAAAAAAATAAAAGGCATTGACTCATTTTCGAATCAATACCTTCGTAATTACGCTTAATAAAAGGAAAAAATATCTTCTAAAGTAACGCCTAAAATTTCACACAGCGCGAGTAAAACCGAGGCTGAGATGTGTTCTTGCTCCTTCTCAATTCGTGAATAGTTTTGTTTCTGAATTTGAAAGCCGCGTAGTTGTAGCTCACATACAATATCTTTTTGAAGTAGTCCACGTTCTTCTCTAAATCTCTTTAAATTTCCGCCAATACAGATGTTAGAATCTGATCTAATTTTCATCATATATTTTACCCTTTTACGCTTGAATTTTATTACATTATAGGATAAGATAAAGATATGACGGTCACGGTATTGTGACTGAAAAGATATAGAAAGCAATTAGTTTACCTGTAAATGCTTGATCTGAAAATGAAACGGTAGTATCATGAAATTATAACAAAATAAGGGGGTTTTCAATAATGAAAAAAGAATTTGTTACTATTGGTATGGCGGCGGTTTTGTCGATGGCCTCGTGTATGACAGCTTTTGCGGGCTGGGAGCAAATGGGGGCGGCGTGGAAATATCAGAATACAGATGGAGTGTATCTGGCGAATACGTGGGCGTGGATTGACGGGAATAATGACGGGATCGCAGAGAGCTATTGCTTTGATGGAAGTGGAAACTTATATGTGAAGGTTACAACGCCGGATCAATATGTGGTTAATGAGAATGGGGCGTGGACGGTGAATGGGGTTGTGCAAACGATGGTTGTAGGTGGGGGGCAGTACACATTTGACCGTTACGGAGACTTAGGAAAAGAAGTATTTGATGGTATAGCGGTGCAATGGGTAAACTGGGTAATTGAGGACGAACCCGCATTACGTGACATAATGAATGACATGTACGGCGAACTTCCCACGAAAGAAGAACTAACCCAAGAAATACTTGCTATGCAACGAGCAGACAAGGGTTTATCGGCACCCCAAGAAGCGCAAGCACAATCTAACACTGCACCTCAAGCTGACAGTTTAACAGGAGACCCAGCACTTGACGCGGCTATCGCAGAAGCAGAACGTCAGCAAGCCGAAAAGGTCAGACAGCCAGGGTCTAAGGCTCCCGATTATGACGTAGATGAGCCACTCCAAAACATTCAGTGGAACTAACCCACAGAAATTAAAGGACTACCTCACACACATAGGTAGTCCTTTACATAAATCGAGGTGAGAGCATGACAAATGCTAGAGTAGTTTGCATTTTGCAAGATTCCCACGGCAAGACAGTGGGGGCACAAATAAGACACATATTTATTACATATAAATAGGAAAGGAAAATTAAAAATGATGAAATTAGTTAAGAAATGTATGATTATTGTTTTAGCAGTGTGCGTAATCTTGGGGGGAACAATGGTTTCATATGCAGACGTAGTGCAGTCAGACAGATGGGAGGGCGCAGGCGACACCTGGAAAGTACGCACACAAGATAACACAGGCTACTTAACAAATAGCTGGTTCCAGGATAATGACGCTTCATGGTATATGCTAGGCGCTGACGGCACAATGTACGCCGGTTTAGTTACTGACCTCTCCACAGGCAAGTCCTACCTCCTCAATACACAGCATGATGGCACTTTCGGCAAAATGCTCACAGTTGATGGAGTATATACCGTCAATGGCTCCCAAGTCTACTTGACTTTTAATCAATCCCACGATGGTTCCTACGGCGCAATCCAATCAGGTTTATCGGAAGCCCGCTCCACCGGAGTAAAAGAGACTTCTCTTACTTCAATCCCTTCCGATTCAGCCAGCTCCACTACTTCAAGCACTACACAACAACCCCAAAACAACACTCAACAGAATAACAAAAAGTCAAGATTTGGTGGTTCATCCTCAGTCATAGAAAATCCAGAAATCCACGATTCCGGAGAAAACTGGTTACAAGGTTAACCTTCAATTAAGATAGCATACACAGGATTGACACACCCCCTAAACCAACGTGTTAATACCCCTTCCCCAAAACGATAAGGTTTTATTGATAGCAAATAAGACTATCAGAGATTAACAGCACAAACAATAATTAAGCACACTATTCAGCAGTTAAGACATACATTTAAGGATTGACGCACCTACCTAACGTGTAAAGGGCAGTAGTCAAGGTGGGGAAGGGTTAAAACGATCCTTCCTCACCTGTTCTGATCCTGGGGCTACTGGCCTGCCTAGTCCGATCTGTCAAGGGCAAGCGTTGTCGGCTACGCCGACCCTTGACGGATCTCATTTCTCAGTTGGTGCAAAATTGGTGCAAACATTTTTATCAGAAATTCCAAAGCTCCTTTCCCTAGGTTTTATGCGGTTTTTCAATGGTTCATATACATGCTCAAATATTCAAATCTGGTTGTCGCCTCTCAAAGAATCCTGGAATTCACCTTCCAGGATTTTTTTGTGTCTATAGATGACGTATCTGAATTGAATTAAGTAAGAACAGGGCCATTTTTGTAAGAGGCAGGAGTGGTAACTATTTAGACAGCGCATTATGTGATATACTAAAATCCAGATTTATAGTGTCAAAAATAAGTAAGTGTTACAAATAAGACAAGTATCAAAAATAAAACAATACAGGATTAAAAAAAGTAAAGGAGGCTCGTTTTGGAAAAGAATCGGGAGCTTTTAAAGACAAATTTGCTGGTCAGTGTGATCCTGGTATGTGGTTTTCTGGTGACAGCGTTTTTTAGTTATCAGGCAAATTATGAAGCTTCGCTTAATAACATTGAACAGGTGGCTTCTCTGACGACGGAGGGCATTTATTATCAGCTTACAGCCCTGTTTACAAGGCCTGTTAATATTTCCCTTACCATGGCCCATGACAGCCTTCTGGCGGCCCACTTGGAGGGCGAGGAAGCTCATTTAGAGGACGAACAGTATGCATGGACGATCAAGAACTATTTGCAGACTTATCGGGAGAAGTATGACTTTGATTCAGTCTTTCTGGTATCGGCCCTAACGAACCGCTATTATAATTTCAATGGGATTGACAGAATACTGACGGAGGGAGACCCGGAGAACGTATGGTATTTTGATATGCTGAACGATGATCTTGAGTATTCTATGAACGTAGATAATGATGAGGTGAACGGAGCGGACAATGCGATAACGGTGTTTGTAAACTGTAAGATTTATGGGCCCGATCATGACTTCCTGGGTGTGGTGGGAGTCGGTATGCGGGTGAGCTACTTAAAAGAGTTTTTGAAGAGCTATGAAGAAAAATATCATTTGAATGCATGTCTAATCGATGAGAACGGTGTGATTGAGATCTCTTCTGAACATACGGGATACAGCAGGATTGACTGGTTTCAGACGTTTGAGCAGGAGAGTATCCGCAGTCAGGTGCTGGGCTGGAAGGAGGATTCTGCCAATCTGGAACTATGGTCGGATACGGCGGTGGGCGGCCAGGGAAGGAGCTATGTGGTTTCAAGGTATATTCCGGAACTGTCATGGCATCTGGTAGTGGAACAGAATAACGGCGCTATCGTGAGTGAGATAAGAGATCAGCTGTACCAGACAGGGGTTATTATTATAGCAATTATTATTACAGTCCTGGTAGTAATAACAACGGTGCTTCGCAATTTCAACAGGCAGATTACTCAGCTGATGGAAGAAAGGCAGGATGCGTTTAAGAGGGCTACAGAGCAGCTGTATGATAACATCTACGAACTGAATATAACGAGAAACAGATATGCAAATAAGCTGACAGAACAGTATTTCGGCAGTCTGGGCGCGGGGAATCTGCCTTATGACCAGGGACTTAAAGTGATTGCGGAAAAACAGATTAAGGAGGAGTACCGGGAGGGATACGTCTCAACTTTTACTCCGGAAAATGTTATCCGGCAGTATGAAATGGGGAATAATCATTTAAGATATGATTTCAGGATTACTCAGGATGGGAGCCGGTATTTTTGGATGCGGATCGATGCTTATATCTTCTTTTCTCAGGAAGATGAGTGTATCCATATGTTCACGTACCGGAAAAATATTAATGCAGAGAAGGAAAAGGAAATTCGTGCCTCTTTTGATGAGATGACTGGTTTCTTAACAAAGATGGAAACGGGAAGGGAAATTACGGCTCTGTTATCCAAACCGGCGGACGGAGTCTATGCCTTCTTTCTGTTTGATATCGATAATTTTAAGCAGGCCAATGATTCGTGCGGGCACGCATTTGGAGATTACTGTATCAGAGAGTTTACTTCTATCATCAGAAAGCATTTCCGGGTAAATGATGTGCTGGGTAGAGTGGGCGGAGATGAATTTGCAGCGTTTATTCCGGCGCCTGACTCTGAATGGGTTGAGGATAAGGCGAAGGAGTTGTCGAATGCACTGAGGCTTACATGCACAGAAGGCGGGAAGAGCTGGGAGATGTCCGCAAGTATTGGAGTTTCTATTGCCCCTATTGATGGAAATGATTTTGATACACTGTATCAGAAAGCGGATTCGGCGCTTTATCAGACGAAACAGAGGGGGAAAAATGGGTATACAATAGCGTGATGCCCAGGAAAATCTAAAAAGATTGTGAAACATCAATTGACGAGATTGACTTTTTGCAGGGACTTCATTATAGTTAAGTCATTATGAGGAAAAGAGGCGTTTAAGTATATGATGAATAAATGGAGGGAAAAGTTTGCAGGATTTATGGTGGGCCGCTATGGGGCGGATCGCCTGGGACAGTTTTTGATCGGTATTTCACTTTTCTTTCTGCTGCTTGGAATTTTTATAAGGAAACCATGGGTGGATATTCTGGCGTTTGCGTGTCTGATTCTCTGCTATTTTCGGATGTTTTCGAGGAATATCGGGAAAAGGTATAAGGAAGAGCAGGTGTTTGAAGGACTTCGCTATTCTGTGACGGAAAAGTTTCGCAAATTTAAGTTTAGAATCCGGGAAAAGAAGGAATACCATATCTATAAATGTCCAAGCTGTGGACAGAAGATCCGGATTCCCAGAGGAAAAGGGAAAATCAGCATTCACTGTCCGAAGTGCAATACGGATTTTGTTAAGAAAAGTTAAATCAGATTATAAGACGAAAGACAATATTAATGCAGAAGGGAATTATTATGAATCTACAGTTTAAGCCGGTAGAGGCAAAGGATATCGAGAGAGTGACGCCGTTTTTCGCACTGCGGCCCAATAAGACGTGTGACAGTGTGTTTCTGGACAGTTTTATCTGGAGAGATTTTTATCATATCCAATGCGCTATCAGCGATGAGAAAGCAGTACAGTTTTTGATGGAAAAGGATGGAATCACTTTCAGCGCCATGCCAATGTGTAAGGAAGAGGAGCTGTCCCATTACTTTTATGAAATGGTGGAATATTTTAATAACGTGTTAAAGAAGCCGTTTCGTATTTATCTGGCGGATGAGGACGGTGTGAACTATTTAAATCTGGATCCTGAGAAGTTTGAGGTGAAGGAGCAGGAAGATTTAAAGGATTATTTGTATGATGCTGCAGCCATGCGGTCATTGGCCGGCAAGAAGCTGCATAAGAAAAAGAATCATCTGAATGCATTTTTGAGGGAGTATGAAGGGCGGTATGAGTACCGGACTTTATGCTGTTCTGACCGGGACGATGTGTGGGAGTTCCTGGACAGATGGTGGGAAAACAAGGTGGAGGCCGCGGAGTTCGGTACCCAGCTGGATTATGAGGTGAACGGAATTCACGATATCTTGAAGAACTGTTCCCAGTTATGCGTCCGGATGGCCGGCGTCTATATCGATGGTAAGCTGGAAGCATTTACGATAGGAAGCTATAATGAATTTGAAAAAATGGCGGTAATTCACATTGAGAAGGCCAACCCGGAGATCAATGGACTTTACCAGTTTATTAACAGAGAGTTTCTGGTCAGGGCATTTCCAGAGGAAATGATGCTTGTCAACCGGGAGGACGACGTGGGAATGGAAGGCCTGCGCAGAGCGAAGATGTCCTATAATCCCATTGACTTTGCCAGAAAATACAGCATAGAACAGAAGGACTTTAAAGGATGATACATTATTTAAGACAGGAAGAGAAAAGCAGGAGCCGGAAGCTGTGGGAAGAGATCTTTGTGGAAGATTCCCAGTCGTTCGTGGATTTTTACTATGCGGAGAAGACTCGCCGGAACAAGATTCTCGTGGCGGAGGAGGACAATGAGATCGTGGCCATGCTCCACCGGAATCCGTTTGACGTGGTGGTTAAGGACCGCATCTGGAGGATTGACTATATCGCCGGGGTTGCTACCGCGGCGGCATGGCGTCACCAGGGGTATATGAGCCGCCTGCTGTCCAGGATATTTGCCGATATGTATATGGAAAAGATGGGATTTTGCTTTCTGCATCCGGTGGATCCGGCTATTTATCTGCCGTTTGAGTTTACCTATATCTTTGATCAGCCGCAGCTTACTTTGAGTGAAAAGGGCATGATGCGTCTGAGCGGACGGGCCCTCATGGAACAGCGGACGGAGGAATGCGAGGAGGCGGCCAGATTTGCGGGCAAATGCCTCGAAAAGCATTATGAGGTCTATACGATGCGTGACGAAGAGTATTACCGGTCCCTGTGCCGGGAGGTGAGAAGTGCCGACGGCGATCTGGTACTCTTGAGAACGAGGGATGAGAGGGAGCGGCTGGCCGGTATTTCCGCCTATTATGGTGGCGGAGAGATGGAACAGAGGGAGCTTCTGGTGCATCCGGACTATGTGAAGGAGATCGCCCCGCCAAAGCCTCTTATGATGGGACGAATCATCAATCTGGAGCAGTTTGTCTCTGTGATACGGTTAAAAGAGGACTCAGAGGTTAGTGAGATGGAACTTATGATCGAGGTCTCGGACGGGCAGATACGCCAGAATGACGGAATTTTCCGCTGGAAGCTGGATAAGAATGGCTCCAGGGTGGCTCGGATGACGGAGGGTACTCTTGTGAAGCCGCATCTGTCGCTGGGAATTGCGGAGATGACAGCCTGGCTCTTCGGATACAAAATGCCGCAGATGCCGGAAAACCGCCGGAGTATGGCGGAAAGAATCAGGCCGTTAAACGGTGTTTATTTCGATGAGGTAGTTTAGTACCGCGTTGTGCAAAACTAATAGATTTTCCTTGTAACAAGTCCAGTTTCTGTAGTATAATAAAGAAAACAGCAGCAGGGGAGGTTTCTATGGAAAACAGATATATTAAGCTTCAGGCTCCAGGATGTAACGTACCGCTCAAGGTTGTGCCGGGACATTTCGCAACCAACCATTCTCATATCAACTACTACATTGATATGACAACGCTGAAGACACGTGTTAGTGAGGCACAGGAGGTCGCCCGTGATTTAGTGGGACTTTACCTGTATAACACGTTTGTGGATACCATCGTATGCCTGGATGGCATGGATGTGGTAGGCGCCTATCTGGCGGAGGAACTGACAAAGGCAGGAGTTATGTCAAGGAATGCGCATCAGACAATTTACGTTGTGACTCCGGAGTACAACAGTAACAGCCAGATGATTTTCCGTGACAATATTCAGCCCATGATAACCGGTAAGAATGTGATTCTTCTGATGGCTTCCGTGACAACGGGAAAGACGATCAACAAGGGAGTCGAGTGTATTCAGTATTATGGAGGAAATCTCCAGGGAATATCGGCCATCTTCAGTGCGATCGGGGAACTGGATGGGATGCCTGTGAACTCTGTATTCCGGGAGCGTGATATCCCTGATTATCAGACGTACGATTTCCGGGAATGCCCATACTGCAAGAAGGGAATCAAGCTGGATGCCCTTGTAAACGGTTACGGATATTCGAAGCTTTAATAAAACTAGCTGAATAGCAGTGGCGGGCGGAGGAAAATCGGTATCCCCCACTGATAGGAAGTATACACTGAAACGATCCGGGGTGCCGCAGGCGGATTTGGAAGAATCCAGTTTGCGGCACCCCGTCTGAGTTCCAGTACTGGACCGGAATTGCATGGCAGAGTGCAGTGGCGGCCCTGATTTACAGGACGGGAGGGAGAACGGAAGAGATGGAAGCACAGGAACAGCTGAAGCAGTGGATCTCGGAGAGCAGCCGGATCGTATTTTTTGGCGGAGCCGGTATTTCGACGGAGAGCGGGATTCCGGATTTCAGGGGCGTGGACGGGCTGTATCACCAGCAGTATCAGTATCCGCCGGAGACAATTATCAGTCACAGCTTTTACAGGCAGAATCCCCAGGAATTTTACCGGTTTTATAAAAACAGAATGCTGTTTCCGGAAGCAGAGCCGAACCGGGCACACCTGGCTTTGGCAAAGCTGGAGGCGGAAGGAAAGTTAAAGGCTGTTATCACTCAGAATATTGACGGTCTTCATCAGGCGGCGGGCAGTAAGGAAGTCCTCGAGCTTCACGGATCGGTACACAGGAATTACTGTACCCGGTGCGGGAAGTTTTACAGCCTGGAAGACATTTTAAATATGGACGAACCAGATGGAATTCCGCGGTGCAGCTGCGGAGGGACAATTAAACCGGACGTGGTGCTCTATGAGGAGAGTCTGGATCAGGAGGTGCTTAGCCGGTCGGTGGCATATATCACCAGGGCGGACATGCTGATCGTTGGAGGCACATCGCTTACGGTTTATCCAGCCGCGGGGCTGATCGATTACTATAGAGGAAAACGGATGGTTCTGATTAATAAGACGGTTACCCCTATGGACAGCCGTGCTGATCTGGTGATCAGCGGGCAGCTGGGAGAGGTGCTGGGAGACGCGGCGGGCGCGTGAATGCGGCTGCAAATCTAAATGAAAGCAATGCAGAAAACAGTAGAATAAAGGAGCGTAAAACTATGTATCAGGCAGCAGAAGACAGATATGAGAAGATGGACTATAAGCGCTGTGGAAGAAGCGGAGTAAAACTTCCAAGGGTTTCACTCGGGTTATGGCAGAATTTCGGTTTGGAAAAGCCGATTGAGGATCAGGAAGCGATTCTTTGCAGGGCGTTTGATTTGGGTGTGACGCATTTTGATCTGGCGAATAACTATGGATTTCCGGCGCCTGGAAAAGCGGAAGAGAATTTTGGAGAGATTTTAAGACGCGGTCTGGGAACCTATCGGGATGAGATGATTATTTCCACAAAGGCCGGATACGATATGTGGCCGGGACCGTACGGAAACTGGGGATCCAGGAAGTATTTAATGGCCAGTCTCGATCAGAGCTTAAAGCGGATGGGGCTGGAGTATGTGGATATTTTCTATCACCACAGACCGGATCCGGAGACACCGCTGGAGGAGACGATGGGAACGCTGGCGGACATTGTGAGACAGGGCAAGGCGCTGTACGTGGGCCTGTCCAACTATTCGAAGCAGGAGGCAGAGAAAGCGGTCCTTATGTTAAAGGATATGGGCGTACACTGTCTTATCGAGCAGCCGCGCTACAATATGTTCGAGAGAACCCCGGAAGACGGATTGTTTAAAGCTATGTGGGAGCACGGCGTGGGCTGTATCTGCTACAGTCCTCTGGCGCAGGGCGCATTGACCGATAAGTATTTAAATGGTATCCCGCAGGGGTCAAGAGCTTCCAGAGTGGGAACTACGATTAATGACCGCTATTTATCAGAGGAGAAGCTGGATCAGATCCGCAGGCTGAATGAGATCGCGGTGAGCAGGAATCAGTCGCTGGCCCAGATGGCGCTGGCATGGGTGCTTCGGGAGAAGGCTGTGACTTCCGTATTGATCGGGGCCAGCAGTGTGAGACAGCTGGAGAACAGCGTTCAGTGTCTCGATCATCTGGAGTTTTCGGCGGATGAGTTAAAGGCGATTGACGTGATCTTAAAATAAGGATACTGATAACGGGAGAACGAGATGAATTTTGAAGTCGGAGACATTGTGAAACTGAAAAAACAGCATCCCTGCGGCAGCAGTGAATGGGAAATTTTGCGGGTCGGCGCGGACTTTCGTTTGAAATGTATGGGCTGCGGCCACATGATTATGGTTCCCAGAAAGCTGGTGGAGAAGAACGTCAGAGGGCTGAAGGGAGCGGATGGGGCGGAAAAACGGTAAGAAGCCCCGGAAATGTCGTAAAATCGTAGGAAAACGGGAAAAAGTACTTGCTTTTCCTGCCAATTTCTGATAAAATATTAATCCGTGACACATTAAATTCCTTGCTCCTGAAACTGAAAGCAGGGGCCAGAGACCACAAGGAGGTAAACAAGCATGAACAAGTATGAGTTAGCCGTTGTTCTTAACGTAAAGCTCGAAGATGAGGAGAGAGCAGCAGCCATCGAGAAGATTACAAATTATATCACTCGTTTTGGCGGTACTGTAACCAACATCGACGAATGGGGTAAGAAGAGATTAGCTTACGAAATTCAGAAGATGAAAGAGGGATTCTACTACTTCATCCAGTTTGATGGCGATTCCACAACACCGAATGAGTTAGAATCACGCATTCGTATTATGGAACCAGTTATCAGATATTTATGCGTAAGACAAGAGGCATAATAGATAAAGAAAGTGTGATCGTATGAACAGAGTAATCCTGATGGGTAGATTGACCCGTGATCCAGAAGTAAGATATTCCCAGGGCGAGCGCGCCATGGCCATCGCAAGATATACTCTTGCTGTTGACAGAAGAGGCCGCAGAAACCAGGACGGCAACGAGCAGACCGCAGATTTCATCAACTGTGTCGCATTTGACAGAGCAGGTGAGTTTGCCGAGAAGTATTTCCGCCAGGGCATGAGAGTGTTGATTTCCGGAAGGATCCAGACTGGCAGTTACACGAATAAGGACGGTATCAAAGTTTACACGACCGATATCATTGTAGACGATCAGGAATTCGCCGACAGCAAGGGCGCGGCTTCCGGTGAGGGCGGCGGCTATCAGCCAACATCCAGACCGGCACCGTCTTCCGCAATCGGTGATGGATTTATGAATATCCCGGATGGAGTCGAAGACGAAGGACTTCCATTCAACTAAACTTGCAGGGATAGAAACAACAAAATCTAACAGGAGGTAGTACCAATGGCATATAATAAGAATGATAAAGCTGATGGCGCCAAGTTCAGAAGAGGCGGCATGCGCAGAAGAAAAAAAGTATGTGTATTCTGTGGTGAGAAGAACGGCACCATCGATTATAAAGATGTAAATAAATTAAAAAGATATGTCTCTGAAAGAGGAAAAATTCTTCCGAGACGTATTACAGGCAACTGTGCAAAGCATCAGAGAGCACTTACCGTTGCAATCAAGAGAGCAAGACACATCGCTCTTATGCCTTACACAATGGAATAAACCCTTATTTTATAAGGATTTTGCGAATGAGATTCCGTAAGAAATTATGGGGTCTCATTTTTTGTTTTGCAGAAAAGTCGGAAATTTCCAAGTGTGTTTACGGTTTTTTTCCATTTACGCCCATCGTGTATTTTCCTATAATGGAGTGGAGATACAATAGAATTTTTCACAGTAAAGGAGGATATGATGGGAACATTTTTATTGGATAAAAGCGTTACGGTAGACATTGGAACGATGAAGGACAGAGTCGCGGTGAGACGAGCGGTGGAGCGGTTTTACCGGGATCTGGATCTGGTGATTGACGGGGATTCTGTTTATGGGAGAGGGATCAGGCTCTGCGAGGAATCCATGGATCCGGAACAGTACAGGATACTGGTCGAGGAAAAACGGATGGTAATCTGCGCGGGGGATGAACTGGGATTTGTGTATGCACTGCTGCATTTAAGCGAGTCGTACATGGGGATCCTGCCGTTCTGGTTCTGGAATGATCAGAAATTCGGAAAGCGGGAGTTTGTGGAGATCCCGGTGGGAATGATCGTGTCGTCTCCATATCCGGTGAAATACAGAGGCTGGTTTCTGAACGATGAGGTGCTGATCAGCCGCTGGGATGGCGGAGTGAGCAGGGAGTATCCGTGGGAGATGGCATTTGAGGCGCTTTTGCGGCTCGGAGGAAATTTAGTAATACCGGGTACTGATGCGAATTCCAAGATTTATGTGGGACTGGCGGCTGATATGGGGCTCTGGATTACTCATCATCACGCGGAACCGCTGGGAGCTGAGATGTTTGCACGGGTCTATCCGGATAAGACCCCCTCCTTTGCGGAATATCCGGAGCTCTTTTACGGCCTGTGGGAGGAGGGAATCCGGAGGCAGAAGGATTACCGTGTTATCTGGAATATCGGATTCCGGGGGCAGGGAGACCGGCCTTTCTGGGATGATGATCCGCAGTATGATACCCCGAAGAAGCGGGGGGATCTAATCAGCAGTCTGATGGTGCGTCAGTACGAGCTGGTAAAGAAGCATGTGAAGAATCCTGTATTCTGCACGAATCTCTATGGGGAAACGATGGAACTGTATCAGCAGGGCTTTCTGACTCTGCCGGAGGAGGTGATTACCATCTGGGCCGATAATGGTTACGGGAAAATGGTATCGAGAAGACAGGGGAACCACAATCCCAGAGTGCCGGCGCTGCCTCCCGCAGATTTAAGGGATGGGAACCATGGAACGTATTATCACGTCTCTTTTTACGATCTGCAGGCGGCGAATCATATTACCATGCTGCCAAATTCTATGGAATTTGTGGAAAAAGAATTGAAAATAGCGTATGATTGTGGAATAAAGAGCCTATGGGTTGTCAACTGTTCTAATGTAAAGCCCCATGTGTATCCTCTGGACTTTATTGGGAATCTGTGGAGAGGAAATTCGCTCACCGCAGCGGAACACAGGAGGCGTTATATGGAGTCTTACTATGCCTATGGACAGCGGATTGACGGGAAGGAGCTTTTGGCGTCTCTCCCGGATCTCTTTGAAGCGTATTTTAAGTGTACGGTTCCGTATGGAAAAGAGGAGGACGAGCGGGCGGGCGACCAGTTTTATAATTACGTGACGAGGGATTTTGTCTGCCACATCATGGCGGATGGAGGACAGAGACCGGAGCCGGAGCTTAACTGGTTTGCCCCGGGAGAGAGTCTGGAAGAACAGATGGAACAGTACCGGGAAACGGTTGTAAATGGGGGAAATGCATTTGAACCGCTTCTGGAAGCATGCAGCCGGATGGCGAAGCAGGCGGGGTCTCTTTTGGAGGATTCTCTTCTCTTGCAGGTAAAACTACATACGTACTGTCTGAGAGGCGCTGTGTCCTTCTGTGACGGTTATGAGGCGTATGCCGGTAAACAGTATCTGCGGGCGTTTTATCTGTTCGGCAGGGCGGCGGACTGGTATGAGGCGGCGGACCGGTCCATGAGAGCACGGGAACACGGAAAATGGAAGGGCTTTTACGAAAATGACTGTCTCTGCGATGTCAAGGAGACTGCGTACTGTCTGAGACGGCTGATGGGATATATCAGGAATTTAGGGGACGGCCCTCATTTCTATGAGTGGCAGAGGGAGGTTACCTATTCGGAGGAAGATAAGCGGGTGGTTCTCATCACCAACATGGAGAACCATATGACGGATCAGGAACTTTACCAGGCGATGAAGGAGCAGGAAAGTGATGAGAAAGCGTTGGGATCAGTGGGTGGAACGGTTTAGGAATACCAGCCTTGCCAGAAAGATGATGGTGGTCTATGCGGCCATATTCGGAATTCTGTGCGGTATCACGCTGCTTGCCATGCAGGTTACCTTGAGTATCTATGACGGCCAGCTTTACCAGAAGTCACTGGAGGAACTGAATTTCTTCACAGAGCGGGTGGACGGAGAGCTGAAAAAGGTGGAAGAGCTGTCCTTCGACCTGGCGATGGACTACGAGATTCAAAATCAGCTGTCGGTCATAAAAAGTGCAAAGAACAAGGCAGAATACTCGTTTCAGATGTCGAAGCTGCGAAGCCGGCTGACCACGGAGGCGCTGTCTGCGGAACTGGTGTCGGAATTTATCTATACGGATAAATTTCTGACGAGATATGAGGTGGGGAAACGGTATGTGGAACTGCCGGTGGGGATTTACGACAGCCTGCTGGAAAAATTTGATAAGGCGAAGGGGGCCTACGTTTATGAGAATCCTACAGAGGAATTTCCCTATCTCGTCTCCGGCAGGGATATACGCAAACACATCGATGCCAGCCTTGACTATCTGGGAAGTCTGATCTTTGTATCGGATATCCGGGTCTTGATCGAGAAGCATTTAAATCAGCTGAAGACCGATGTTTCCAGCCTGTGTGTGACCAGCGACTCCGGCCTGATCTATCAGAGCGAGGACGGTCTGTATGAGAAAATCAGGCAGGTGCTGCCGGAGAGCGATTATGAGATCATAAATCTGGAGGGGAGAAAGTATTTTCTCTGTCAGCTTACATCGGCGGAGACGGGATGGACGTATGTAAACATGTTTCCGTACAGCTCCATCTATTTTATGAACACCATGGTCCGTTACTGTCTGATCGGCGGATTTCTCGTGCTGTTTGTGGCGGCGATGCTGATCCTGAAACGGCTTTCCACGGCCATTACCAGACCGCTTAACAGACTGACGGATTCGATTCAGATCGTGGAAGCGGGTGAGTTTCAGAAGGCAAAGGAGTATCTGGAGGGAGAGAAGCGCGGCGACGAGGCGGGAATCCTGACCCAGGAGTTCCGGATCATGCTGGATAAGATCATGGTCCTGATTCATGAAAACTATGAGAAGCAGATATTGCTGAAGGATACGCAGTACCGGGCGCTTCAGGCGCAGATTAATCCTCATTTCCTCTATAATACTTTAAATTCCATTAACTGGATGATACGGTCGGGCAAGAATGAGGAGGCGTCTGAGATGCTGATCTCGCTGGGAGATTTGCTGCGGGCGGCATTTAGGAAGGAACAGCTGGCTACGGTTTTGGAGGAGTTGGAGCTGGCAAGGCATTATATTGATATTCAGAAGGTCCGGTACCGGAGAAGGGCTGAGTTTCTCGTGGAGGCAGAGGGTGATTTGGAGGCGTACCACGTGCCGCGTATGATTCTGCAGCCGCTGGTGGAGAATTCGATCAACCATGGCGTGGACAATTCCTTAAATAAATGCAGGATTCTGGTGCGGGTAAAGGAAAATGTAGAGGCGCAGACCATGACCCTGGAGGTGGAGGATGACGGGCCGGGTATGACGGAGGAAGAACTGGAGGCCGTCAGGAATTTCACCATGGTGCCGAAGGGAAATGGGATCGGACTTAAAAATATCAGGGAACGGCTGAACCTGATCTTTTCTGACGCAGTATTTGAGATAACCAGCCAGCCCGGAAAGGGAACCGTTGTGAGGATTGAAATTCCGAAATATGGAGGGAAATAGACGTGTATAAGCTTCTGATCGTGGACGATGAGGATGTGGAGAGAGAGGGAATGGCAGATTTTATCCAGTGGGAAAAGTACGGGATAAGTCTGGCGGGAACCGCATGGAACGGTGTCGAGGGATATGAGGAGATCCAGAATCAGATGCCGGATATCGTGATTACGGATATTAAGATGCCTGTCATGAATGGAATTGAGCTGATCCGGAAGACGAGGGAGGATTTTCCGGATATTGTATTCATTGTGCTTTCCGGCTACGGAGAGTATGAGTATACCAGCAGAGCCATGGAGCTGGGCGTGCGCCACTATATACTGAAGCCCTGTGATGAGGCGAAGATCGTGGAAGTGATTGGCAAGGTGACGGAGGAGCTTAAGGTCCGGGAAGAGAAGAAGAGGAAAGAGGCCGATATGAGGACCCAGGTCAAGCGGCTGGCTCCGAGAGCCAGGGAGCAGATGTTCCGCAATGTGCTGCTGAACCGGGAAGATATCCATAAGGACTTCGAGGCATATCTGGGGGACTGCGGGATCTTCCGGAGAGAGGTTTTTCTTCTGGCGTTTCATAAGGAAAAATGGTTTGACTATCTGGAACAGTTTGTGGTGACGAACATTACCACGGAGCTGCTGGGAAGCAGTCACGTGCTTCTGGTGACGTCTATCCGCAACGATGTGCTGCTTCTGCTGGATGGGCGTGTATTTGATGAGATTCAGCCCGTCATAGTGAAGGTGAAAAAGGAGTATGAGAAGTTTGATTCCAGCCCGCTTCAGACAGCGGTTTCCAGCCGCGGAAGCTGGGAGCAGATACACGGCCTCTATGAGGAGGTCTCGGGGCTCTTAAAGATGGGAAAGATCGACGCGGACACGGACGCTTTGTGGCATGGATTTTATAAGGATATCAACAGGGAGGAATTGATGCTGATTAACTACCGGGCTTTGAGGGCTGCGAAATCCTATGACGCCATCCTGTTTGAGCTGTATCTGGGATTCGTAAAGATGCGGCTCAGAGGCGATCTGGCCGGGAGAAAGGAAGCGGCCATCCTGTATGTGCTTGACATGCTCTATGAGGATGAGGACAATGAACGGTGGGTGAAGGAGGAGGACGACAGGGAGCTTTTGAAGCTTCTGGCCGACTATATCAGTGAGAAGCAGGGGCTTCACCCGGGCGGAGATAAGGAAGAGCGGCGCATGCGCGATATTCTGCTGGGAATCTATCAGAACATCAGCAGCCAGGAACTGAGCATCCAGTGGCTGACGAAGGAAGTCCTGTACATGAATCAGGATTATTTCGGGCGTGTCTTTTCCAAGTGCATGAAACAGAAGTATTCTTCTTATCTTTTAAATGTCAGAATTGAACTGGCGAAACGGCTGATCTGGTATTTTCCGGAGATCAAGCTTTCTCAGATTGCGGAGGAAGTGGGGTACCCGGCGGATGGCCAGTATTTTTCCAAGACCTTCCGAAAATTGGTGGGAATGTCCCCTTCCGACTACAAGGATTATATACAAAAACAGGCGTAATTTGAAAAAAACCGGCTTTTCCGCATGGGAGAAAGTCGGCTTTTTTCAATTGGGATGACGGCTTTTTCCATTTTTTATTTGTTTCAAATCATGTAGAATAACAGCATAAACAAGGTGTGCACCGAAACTTTGAGAGTTAAAAATAGAGATAAAGGAGAAATGGTTATGAGAAAAATGAAACGTTTACTGGCGTTGGGGCTCGCTGGAATGATGGTACTGTCGGCAACGGGATGCAAAAGCTCGGATAAGACGAAAGGAAGTGCGGCTGATACGACGCAGGCCGCAACCACAGGAGGCACATCTACTGGCGGCACGACCGCAGCAGCTTCCTCTAATGGTGAAGATGTAACACTTAAGTTTACCTGGTGGGGCGGGCAGACGAGGCACGAACTGACACAGCAGCTTCTGGATAAGTATACGGAGCTTCACCCGAATGTAAAATTCGAAGCGGTTCCCTCCGGCTGGGACGGATACTTTGACAAGCTGGCGACTCAGGCGGCCGCAGGAGCCATGCCGGATATCGTTCAGATGGACTATCTCTATATCAGTACCTATGCAAAGAACAGCTCCATCGCGGATCTGACGCCATATATAGAAGACGGCACCATCGATACCTCCAGTATTGATGAAAACCTGATGAAGTCCGGTGAGATCGGCGGAAAGACAGTCGGACTCGTGTATTCCAGTTCCCTTCTCGCAATGGGATATAATCCTTTAGTGCTGGAGGAGGCCGGTGTGGCGGTTCCTTCCATGGATTGGACCTGGAGTGACTTTATTGACTTATGTAAGACTGTGAAAGATAAGACAGGAAAGCTGGGTTCAGCGACCGGCCCTGTGGATGATACCAACCTGTTTAATTATTGGGTAAGACAGCATGGCGCATCTTTATTCAGCGATGATCAGAAATCCCTCGGTTACGATGACGACCAGGTTTGTATTGACTATTTAAATATGTGGTCGGAGCTGATGGCAGCAGGCGCGGTTCCGAATCCGGACGAGTATGCGGCAATCCAGACACTGGGGCAGGAAGCAGGCCCGGTGGTGACGGGTGAAGGCGCTACCATTACGGAATGGAATAACTATGCCAACAAAGTATCTTCCGTGAATGATAAGCTGAAAATCACTTCCCTTCCATTATCCGATGATGGCCAGTATAAAGGCCTCTGGAATAAACCAGGTATGTTCCTGACCATTTCCGAAACATCAGCGCATAAAAAAGAGGCGGCTGAGTTCATCAACTGGTTCGTAAACTCCGAGGAAGCCAACGACATTATGATGGGGGAAAGAGGAACTCCGGCATCATCCGCGGTCAGAGAACACATGAAATCCACTGGCAAATTATCTCCGCAGCAGGAAGAAATGTTCAACTATTTAGATATCACTGCCGATATCTGCGGCGAGACGCCTGCTCCGGACCCGATCGGTATGTCCGAGATTAACGAAGCCTTTAAGAACGCGGCTTACAGCGCATTCTACGGTCAGGTTTCGGCGGAAGAGGCCGCTAAGACCTTCCGTGAGGAGGCAAATGCCATACTGGTGAGAAATAACTAAGGCGTGGAAGAAAACATATTCAGACACGTTTCAGGAAATGAAGACAAAGGGATTGCACAAGACATTGTGACAGTCCCTTTTTAAAAGACTGAGGTGACTACTTTGATAAAGAAAAGATATAAAGACAATAAAGTGGCGTATCTGCTTCTTGCCCCCTGGCTGGTGGGCTTCATCGGGATGTGGCTGATCCCCATGTGTATCTCCATCTACTACTCCTTTACGGATTTCAACCTTCTGAACGATCCGCAGTTTATCGGGGCCGCCAATTATGTGCGGGCGTTTACACAGGATAAGACCTTTTATAAGGCGTTAAAAGTGACCTTTTTATACGTACTGCTCTTGGTGCCGCTGCGTCTGGCGTTTGCGCTGTTTGTGGCAATGCTGTTAAACAAGAAGCACAAGGGACTGGGGCTCTACCGGACGCTTTACTATATTCCATCCATCATCGGCGGCAGCATCGCAGTGTCCGTGGTATGGAAACAGATTTTCGGTAATAAGGGCGTTATCATGACACTGCTGGGTGTCTTTGGCATCGCGCAGAAGACATCCCTCATAGGTAATCCGAAGACGGCGCTGTACGTTATTATTCTTATGGGCGTCTGGCAGTTTGGCTCTTCCATGCTGATCTTTTTATCCGCACTGAAGCAGATTCCGGGCTCGCTCTATGAATCGGCAAAGGTGGACGGCGCGAACGGCTTCGTGACCTTCTGGAAGATTACGATTCCGATGCTGACGCCGACCATTTTCTTCAATCTGATTCTTCAGATCATCAACGGTTTCCGCGTGTTTACGGAGAGCTACGTCATCACGGATGGCGGACCGTTAGACAGCACCTTATCGTACGTCCTGTACCTGTACCGCCGTGCGTTTACGTATTTTGATATGGGATACAGTTGTGCGCTGGCGTGGGTGCTGGTGGCGATTGTCTCCGTATTTACCGTAATCCTGTTTAAGACTCAGAAAAACTGGGTTTACTATGAAGCCGGGAGGGAATAAATCATGGGAATGAAGAGAAAAAGACAGTTAAGTTCAGTGATTTTTCACACCGGGGCGTGTATACTGGGGTTCTTTATGATCTACCCGCTCCTGTGGCTGCTGGCCAGCTCCTTTAAGAGCAACGAAACAATGTTTACCAATACATATTCCCTGCTCCCTGAAGTCTGGGACGCGGCGAAGAACTATGCCAGCGGATTTGCGGGAATCGGCGGCGTGGCTTTCAGCACGTTTTTCATGAATTCCATGGTGGTGACGGTTGTGGGGACCATCACATGTGTGCTCTCCTCCCTGCTGGCGGCCTATACATTTTCCAGACTGAAATTCAGGTTCTCTAATTTCTGGTTCGGATGTGTGATGATGACCATGATGATACCGGCACAGGTTATGGTGGTTCCGCAGTATATCATTTTGAAGAAAATCCATTTAATCGATACGCGGGTGGCCCTGATCCTGCCGTGGTGCTTCGGAGGAGCGTTTTTTATCTTCCTGATGGTTCAGTTCTTCCAGGGGATTCCGAAAGAGCTGGACGAGGCGGCGGAAATCGATGGATGCGGTAAGATTCAGACTCTCGTCAGGGTGCTGATTCCGATTGTGCGGCCGGCCATTATCACTTCTTCTATTTTTGCATTTTACTGGATCTGGCAGGATTTCTTCCAGCCGCTGATCTTCATGAGCTCATCGACGAAATATACGATTCCGCTTGCGCTCAATATGTATCTGGATCCGAACTCATACAACAACTATGGCGGTTTGTTTGCAATGTCAGTGGTTTCACTGATTCCAATCGTGGTGTTCTTTATCATTTTCCAGCGGTATCTGGTGGATGGGATTGCTATGGATGGAATTAAGGGATAAATAAAAAATATTTGGTTTAAACAGCCTCCCGGGAAGCGGATACTTCCCGGGAGCTTTTATTTTCCTGCGCGTTTTACCCGTAAAAACGTTTGTTTTTCCGATGTTATCTGTGAAATCAGTAAATAAATGAGGAATGAAGGTTCCTTCATTGACAAATGATGAGAAGCGTTTTATCATAACAGTTAGAAAGACTTAAGGTTACAGGATCAGGAGGATATTTCGATGACGGTAAAGGAATGTTACGAGGCGATAGGCGCCGATTATGAGGAAGTTCTTCGCCGTCTGGCGAATGAAGAAAGAGTCGCACGTTTTTTGCTGAAGTTTCCCGGTGATGAAAGCTTTGCCGGGCTGGTTAAGGCGGTGGAGGAGAGTGATTATGAGGCGGCTTTCCGAGCGGCCCATACGCTGAAGGGTATCTGCCTGAATCTGTCGATTACCAGGCTTGCCGAGTCCAGCAGCGCGCTGACCGAGTCTCTGCGGGCCGGCGGCTGGAGCGAAGAGGCGGGACCTCTCTTTGAACGGGTAAAAGACGATTACGGTCAGACGGTTCAGGCGATTCAAATGCTGAAAAACGATTAATTGCGCCAGATACGCGAGGAAAAAAGATAAATGAAGAATAAAATTTTAATAGTAGATGATGCGGAGATCAACCGCTCCCTTTTGGCGGACATACTGTCTGTTGAGTATGATATTATGGAAGCGTCCAACGGCGTGGAGGCAGTTTCCCTGCTGAACCAGTACCACGCCGATCTTTCGCTGATTCTTCTGGACATCGTGATGCCGGAGATGGATGGATTCGAGGTTCTGGCGATTATGAACAGAAATGGATGGATTCAGAGCATTCCGGTCATTACGATTTCGGCAGAGACGTCCTCCAGTTATATTGAACACGCTTATGACCTGGGAGCGGCCGATTATATCAGCCGCCCATTTGATGAGAAGACGGTGCTGCGCCGTGTGAGCAACATGCTCATGCTCTATACGAAGCAGAAGATTCTGGAAGGCATGGTGACGGAGCAGATCATCGATAAGGAGAAGAATAATTTCCTGATGGTCGAGATTCTGAGCAACATCGTCGAGTTCCGTAACGGAGAGAGCGGGCTCCATGTGCTGCATATCCGCGTGATCACGGAGATGCTCTTAAAGAAGCTGCTGGAGAAGACCGATAAGATCCACCTGTCGCTGTCGGATATCGCTCTGATCGTCAATGCGTCGGCTCTGCACGATATCGGAAAGATATCCATCCCTGAGGAGATTCTGAATAAACCCGGCCGTCTGACAACGGAGGAATTCGAGATCATGAAGACCCATTCGGCCGTCGGAGCGCAGATCTTAAAAAATGCGCCGAACCGTCAGACGGAAAAGCTGATCCAGGTGGCCCATGATATCTGCCGCTGGCACCACGAACGGTATGACGGAAACGGGTATCCGGACGGGCTTAAGGGAGATGAGATCCCCATTGCGGCCCAGGTTGTCTCGGTGGCAGACGTCTATGATGCGCTCACCAGCGAACGTGTATACAAGTCGGCCTACAGCCACGAAAAGGCCATGGAGATGATCTTAAACGGGGAGTGCGGGGCATTTAACCCGCTCCTGCTGGAATGTCTCGTGGAGGTGGGGGACCGCATCCTGAAGGAGCTTGATTTACACTCGCTGGACGGGATGTCAGATATTGAGATGGAGGGAATTGCGTCCGAACTGAAGTCCCATAATGAACTGCGTGCGTCGAACCGGACGCTGATGCTTCTGGAGCAGGAGCGGATTAAGTACCGTTTCTTTGCCTCCATGTCGCAGGAGGTTCAGTTTGAATACAATATCCATTCGGATCTTCTGGAAGTATCTGAGTGGGGAGCGAAATACCTGGGAATTCCGGAGCTGATCGCCCATCCGGAGCACAATGAAGAACTTGCAAGGGTATTTAATAAAAGTGATTTTGCGGACTTAAAGAAACAGCTTCGTGCGACCACTCCGGGAGGGCCGGTGTTCAGCGGAAGCTATCAGGTTGTCATCGAGGGAAAACCGAGGTGGTTCAAGGTTGTGGCGCGCACGATCTGGGATTCCGACGAGGATACCTTATATTCCGGAACGATCGGTAAATTCATCGATATCCACGAGGAGCAGATGGAACTTACCAATTTAAAGCGCCTGGCCTCCCAGGATTCTCTTACCGGCCTCTATAATCACAAGGCGGCCAAGGAAATGATTGAGAATATGATAGTCAAGCGAGAGAACAAAGAGTATGCCATGATCCTGATCGATGTGGATTACTTTAAGTTTGCCAATGACCAGCACGGCCATATCTTCGGGGATGAGGTGTTAAAGTACATTTCCCAGAAGATGCGGCAGAATATCCGAAGGGATGATGTCGCAGCCAGAGTCGGAGGCGATGAATTCCTGATTTTCGTGGAATACCGTGACAATGTGATGCCGCAGATCGAGCGCATCTTCCGTTCCCTGACCGATTCCTTCCAGGGTTTCCAGATCTCTGTCAGCATGGGCGTGGCGCGCTGTCCGGAGAACGGAGTAGATTACGAAGTGCTGTTCCACTGCGCAGATCAGGCGCTTTATTCAGCAAAGAAGAATGGCAGGAATCGGTTCTGCCTGTATGACAAGACAATTCAGGGCTATTTATCTGTGCTTTCGCCGATGGATAATTGAGGAAGCTGTGAGCCAGGCGAGAAGAGTGGAATTTCTGGAGAGATACCGGAGGTTCCACTCTTTTTATTTCATGGGAACGTTGTTTTTATGATATAAAAACTCTCTGGTATTTCGGAAATTTTACTATTTATGTCTGATTTTTGAATTAACTTGGCAAAGAGTGTCTGTTAAAATAGAAACAGATGAGGAAGCTTCCCAAATAAAAAGAAAGGATAAAGGCGATTATGAAAAAAAGAATAGCTCTGATTGTGGCGGCAGCACTTGCGGCGGCGACAGTAATGACGGGGTGCAGCAGCGGAAACGGGCAGAAAGAGACAGGGACTTCGGCGGCGGAAGGTATGGCGGGAGGTACGGCGGCTGAACGTGCGGACGCAGGCAAGGGGCAGGAGGTACAGGAGAGTGAGACCTCCGACCCCATGGCAGCCATTACCGATGATGGAACGAAAAAGACGATTACATACTGGCATACATTTACAGAAGGGGCACGCAAAGACTATATCGACGAGATGGTAGCCGAGTACATGAAGGAACATCCAAATGTGACCATCAATGTAGAGGTGTATCCGTGGAATGTATTTACTCAGAAATGGACGGCGGGGCTGGCGGCCGGAGCGCTTCCGGATGTCAGCAGCGTAAATCCGGACAACTTATTTGCAATTAATCAGGCGGGGGCGGTACTGCCCATGAACCCTCTGATCGATGCGCTGGGGGAGGACTATTTCCTTGGAAAACCACTGGAGAACTTTACGGATGGGGACACGGTTCTGGGGATTCCCTATTACCTTCATTCCTATGTCATGTGGTACCGCAAGGACGTATTGGAGGAAAAAAATCTGCCTGTTCCGAAAAACTGGGATGAGCTGTTAAGCACGGTGACCGCGGTAGCGGATCCGCCGAACAGATATGGATTTACCATTGCCATGTCTAAAAACGACCAGATGTGCGCACAGCTTCTCAGCTGTTTTGCAAAGGCGGAGGGAGCTCCGTTAATTACAGAAGATAATAAGGGGAATTTAACCGATCCGAAGGTGGTAAAGGCAATCCAGCTGATGGCGGACCTCTATAAGGCAGGCTCTCCGGAAGGCTCGGTAAACTATGGACTCTCCGAGCAGAATGACGTATTCTTCCAGGGGAAATCGACGTTTGCCTTTGGCTCAGGCTTTCATATCAATGGAGTCAAACAGAATTCGCCGGAACTTCTGGATAAAATAGCAGCGGTTCCGTTTACGGGCCCGGATGGGGAAAATCTTGGAGCTACCACATTTGTCATTGGTCTTATGGGATGGAATCAGACGAAGTACCCGGAAACGGTATATGACTTCATCAAGTTCCATTTTGAAAAGGAACGCTATATTGACTTCCTGCATCTGATTCCGGGCGGACAACTGCCGGCGACGGCGGAAGCTGCGAACTCAGCAGAATTCTATGATGATGAGACTATCCAGAAATTCAAGACAGAGATTGAGTACATCCAGGAAGGAATTGAGAAGGGAACCTTTATCGGTATGGACTATGGCCTTACGCCTGCGGCCTCGGCGCTGACCAGTCAGGGCATTATCGAGGAATGTCTGCAGGATATCGTGCTGAACGGGACTACGGCGGAGGAGGCTGCGAAGAAAGCGAATGACAAGCTGAACGCGGCGATTGAGATATTAATGGAATAATAGCATTACAGGAGGAATTTTATGAGGCAATACCGGGATCGGCAAAACGCCGGAAAGAGTGTCAGGGACCGGATAGCGGATTTTGTGGACCGCCATATGTGCGGGGTTTTCATTACTCCGGCATTTCTCGTGACCATACTGCTGCTGGCATATCCGATATGTATCAGTGTGTATTACAGCTTTACCAATAAGAGCCTGCTGGGAAAAGCGGTTAAGTTCGTCGGGTTTAACAATTACGTGTCGGTTCTGCAGAATCCGGAGTTTTACCACGTGCTGTGGAACACCCTTGTATACACCGTGATTTCACTGTCTCTGCAGCTGTTTTTCGGATTTATAGTGGCTCTGTCACTTCATAAAATCAACCGGTTCAAAGGGATGTTCCGAACGCTGGTGCTGATCCCGTGGGCATTTCCCATGATTATCGTTACCTTTACATGGTCCTATCTCTTAAATGATCTATATGGGATCGTCAATGCCAAGCTGCTGCATTGGAATCTGATTGCACAGCCGATTCAGTTTCTGGCCAGCCCGAAGATCGCCATGCTGACGGTGAGCCTGATCAATGTGTGGTTTGGAGTCCCCCTGTTTGCCATTAATATTCTGGCGAGCCTGCAGACGATATCCAAAGATTTATACGAAGCGGCCCAGATTGACGGCGCCAGCCCGTTTCAGAGATTTCGTTTTATTACGCTGCCGTTTGTGAGGGTCGTAAACGGTTCTCTTCATCCACCCGGACTATTTCGGCAAGCTCTTCAAGAAAGAAACCGGAATTGCATTTACACGGTACGTCATGGACTTACGCATGGACCGCGCTAAAAAACTGATCGCAGAAAAACCCGACATCAAGGTCTACGAGCTGTGCGAAGCCACCGGCTTCGGTGAAAATCCTCACTACTTCAGCCAGGTCTTCCGTTCCTGCTGCGGATGCACGCCGAGTGAGTATAAGAGGGCGATGGGGAATGTGAAAATATCATTTTAAATTATCTAACGCCTGAATCAAAGCCAAAATCGTAAGTGACTGTCCATAAGCCATCGGCGCAATCAATATCTTTTTGTAATGTTCCCTGTCAGCCCCCATCCCGGTACCGCCTGACACGTTCAGTACGGTGCCTTCCTCATCGATATTATTCATGACGGCCCGGATGCCCTTCCAGGCACAGTCCAGATAGGAATCATCAAGGATACCAAGCTTGATTCCTTTTAAGATCCCCGCGGTGATGGCGGCGGAGCCGGAGACCTCCTCGTAGCTGGCCGGATCATCGAGTACGGTATGCCACAATCCTGACTGGCTCTGCAGCTTCTTTAATGTACGGACCTGGCTCTTATAAGTGTTTACAATGAATTCCCGGACGCCCGCATCCAGGCTGCCCTTAAACATCTCCAGATACTCCAGAATCCCTGCTGTAAACCAGCTGTTGCCGCGGCACCAGAAGACGCCTCCGAAATTATCGCGCGTATTAAACGTCCAGCCGTGGTAGAAAAGTCCTGTTTTCTTGTCGTATAAGTATTTGATATGTAAGAGTACCTGGTGAATGGACTCGCTGATCCAGTCCTGGCGGTTGTATTTCTGGCCCATTCGGTTTAAGAAGAGAACGGTCATGAACAGGGTGTCGATCCACATTTCATTTTCATTTAAACGGACGCCCAGGCGGTCGCCGTTGGCGCTGGTCACGTGCTGGAAGCCGCCTTCCTCCGTGCGGGGGAGGCAGCGCATCAGCCAGTCGGCCCAGCTTAAGCAGAGAGACTCAAATTCCGGATCAGGGCAGATTTCGTTTAGCTGTACCAGCGTCAGCAGCGGAGTGGTGGTGTTGATGTTGCGGGACGGAAGCCCCTCGGCCATGTTGCATTTAAACCAGCTGCATAAGAACTCGCGGTATTCGTCCTTTTTTTCAACCATCATGATCTTGTAGAGACCGTATAGGCCGACGCCCTGCGGCCAGTCCCATTCGCTGATTCCGAAGTCACGGCGGAAGAAACCGATGCTTTCGCCCCCGTTCTCCAGTTCTGTTTCATTTTCAGGGCCGCCAAGCGTTAAGAGCTTATTTACGACCAGGTCAAGCTTTCGGGTGATTTCTTCTTTTTTCAGTTCCTGCATGAGTAGGAGACTCCTTTCTTATAGAAAATTAATGGGTTTTATTATATAATGGTTCCAAATGCTGCAGACAGGAGGGACAAGGCATGGAAGCCGTCATCTATTACGCCAGAACCGATGGCATCGAACTGGAACGAATGATACGCAAGGGTCACTTTAATATGCATGGAAAGCATTTCCACAACCAGTATGAGATCTTCTACCTGCTGGAAGGTGAACGGCGTTTCTTCTTTGACAACCGTTCTTATCTGGTAAAAGGCGGATCGCTGATTCTGGTGGATGAAAACTCGATTCATATGACCACAGCGAACAGCGAACAGGAAATCGGCCATGACCGCATTATCCTCTATGTGGAGCGGGATAAAATGAAGGAATTTGACCGGCTGTTCCCGAATCTGAATCTGGTTAAGTTTTTTCATCAGCACTATGGGGTATTTCCGCTGAACGAAAGGCAGCAGAGGGAGTTTATCGACCTCTATATCAGGCTTCAGGAAGAATTTGACAGCAGAAAACGAAATTACAGGGCCATGATCGAGACGGAAATTATCCAGTATTTTATTCGTTTTATGCGCGAAAATCATACTCCGGCCATTGAACATATGGATGTGAGCGCGCCTTCCAAATACCAGAATATCTACGCGGTGGCCGACTATATCTCGGAGCACTTTGATGAAACGATAACGCTGGATCTGCTGGCCGACCAGTTTTATATCAGCAAATATTATTTGAGCCGCACCTTTAAGGAAATTACGGGTTACGGCATCAGTGAGTATTTGAATATTCACCGCATCAGGGAGGCGAAGCGGCTGCTGGAGGAGACGGATTTGAGCGTGCAGCAGATTGCCCATAAGCTTGGATACGAGAGTATCACGTATTTTGAGAAGGTGTTCAAAACGTATATGACCATGTCTCCCTTGAAGTATCGAAAAACAATGAATACGGTGACGTATACCAACGGACCGACGAGCAAACCATAAACGCCGGCCCGTTGTTTATGCACTTTTTTATCATGGTCACATTGTAGCATGTATGAAAGATTTTATGTTATCAGATATTGCGGATTCGAGTGGAAAATCAAACTATATTGTGGTCAGGTGCTAGAGCCTCCCGGCACTACGCTTTTTAATCCCTTCTGGATAGGGGCGTGGATTTGTGATATGCTGGAAACGTACAGAAACGGTTGAACGATCGGGATCAGGAGAAAAAGGATGGTTGGGATCTATTTTAGCGGAACGGGTAACTCGAGATACTGTGTGGAGAAATTTTTGGAGGAATATGAACCGCAGGCTGAAGCATTTTCCATCGAGAATGAAAATGCGGCGCTGGAAATAGGGCATCAGGACGAGATTGTTCTGGGCTACCCGGTACAATTCAGCAGCATACCTAAGATTTTGAAGGATTACGTAATTTCCAATCATGAGATCTGGAAGGGAAAAAAAGTCTTTATTATTGCCACTATGGGGCTGTTCAGCGGGGATGGGGCAGGAATTATGGCCAGACTGCTGAAGAGATACGGCGCCGTTATTACAGGCGGTCTGCATGTGAAGATGCCTGACAGCATCGGCGATGAGAGAGCTTTAAAAAGGCCATTGGAGAAAAACAGGGAGCTGGTAGTGAATGCCGGCAGCAAAATAAAGAAGGCCGCTGCCGCTTTAAAATGCGGGGAACCGCCCCGGGAAGGCCTTGGGGTTCTCTGGCATCTGGCCGGATTGTTTGGGCAGAGGCTGTATTTCTTTTATAAGACAAAGAAATATACTGATAAGCTGAAGATCGACGCAGGTCGGTGTATTGGCTGCGGAATGTGTGCCAACCTGTGCCCTATGGAAAATATTCAGGTAAAGGATAAAACGGCTGTGCCGGGAAAGCGATGTACGATGTGTTACCGCTGTATCAACCAGTGTCCGGTGCAGGCAATCACACTGCTGGGAAAGCGGGTGGTTGAGCAGTGCGATATAAAGAATTATTTGTAGAGAGCGTTTGGCTCTGAACGCAAAAACGCATAACTAGGATGTTTATGCGTTTTTGTGTATTTATATAATTGTTTCTGCAAATGTGATCAGCAGTTCATTCTTACAAATCCTCAACCACCGGAAGCGTAGATCCACCAAACGGCATAACGAGTACGGAAGCCTCCGCCCCTAATTCCTCAAAGGCCTGATCGACAGCCTCCTGAACGGACGAGAACGGTGTCATAAATATATTTCTGACAAATTCTTCCTCCATGTGAGAGACGAGAAATACCTTCGCATGTTCCAGAACCATGGCGATTGCCGCGGCCTTATGGCCGCCCAGCTGAAAATCGGTCTCGATGCGCTTAACTAAGTCGGAAGGCCGGTCCGCGCCGAGCATCCATTCCTCAAAGACCCGTTCGCCCATGCCCTCCCGGCAGGAGCCAACCAGGACGATGATTCCATTCTCTTTTACCGCGTATTTACCATTTTCCAGGGCTTTCTGTGTCTGGTAGAGATTCAGATCCTTTGGAGCACCGCCCTGGGATACCAGGACGATGTCTGCCTTGCGGCTGATCTCTTTCCGGTAAAAACGGTCCAGAAAGCGGCAGCCAGCCCTGTGGGCCGTGATGATATCTCCGCAGACGGAGTAGACGATCTGCTTGGTTTCATCCAGAACCACATTGACAATAAAGTCAACCGGACAGCAGGCAAGAGCGTCCTCCAAGTCCTTCCGGAGGGAATTGCCTTCCAGCTTGCCAGCGCACGCATCGGGTCTGACCATGCGGGAGTGGTTGGCCTGGATCGCCGCCCTTGTGGAGACTCCCGGCATGATAGCCTTTGCTCCGCCGGAATATCCGGCGAAATAGTGGTATTCGATGTTGCCCAGACAGATACGGCAGTCCGCCTCTGCCACAGGACGGCAGATGTCTACGGGGGTGCCGCCGGGCGTGGTGCCCATGTGAACGAAATCAAATTCCGAGGAATCGACACAGCGCACCTGGCGGTAGACGGATTCCCCGGCGAGATGGAGCTTTTCTTCCTCCGTCTGTGTCCGGTGGCTGCCGAGGGCAAATACGATGGTTATCGATTCCGGTTTAACCCCGGCAGCATACATGCGTTCCAACAGCTGCGGGAGAACGACGTGAGAGGGCATGGGGCGTGTGATATCGCTTGTTACAATGACGATTCTTTCCTTTCCTTTTACAATCTCCTCCAGGGAACGTGTTCCGATCGGATGGGAGAGTGAACGATTCACTTCCTCCGCCCCGGTGGTGGCGACGGTTACTTCATTGGGATAGAGAATTCCGTCTATGTTTTTATCAGGCAGCTCCACAATCTGTGGGGTGGTGCCGAAGCCTATTTCCAGTTTCATACAATCAGTTCCTCACTTTGCGTGCGACTTTGCTGCGGACCGCCGCTTCTCCTACAGCTCTGGCGACGGCAGCGCTGACTCTTTTATCCAGTGGATTCGGAATAATACAGTCACGAGACAGCTCTTCATCGGTCACCAGACCGGCGATAGCCGCTGCGGCAGCCATTTTCATATCCTCGTTGATATCGGAAGCCCTGACGTCCAGCGCTCCGCGGAAGATTCCCGGGAAGGCTAAAAGGTTGTTGATCTGATTCGGGAAATCGGAGCGTCCGGTGGCAACAACACGGGCGCCGCCGGCTTTCGCCTCGTCCGGCATAATTTCGGGAACCGGGTTAGCCATGGCAAATACGATGGAATCCGGTGCCATGGTGGAGATCATGGCCGATGTTGCAATCCCGGGGGCCGATACTCCGACGAAGATATCTTTGTCTTTGATAATTGTCTCCAGCGAACCGCGTTCCTGGTGCGGATTGGTGACAGCGGCCATCTCCTGCTGGGCCGGATTCATAAAGGACTCTCCGGGGGCCAGCGCCCCGCATTTGTCCGTCATCACGATGTCATGGAAGCCGTGAGACATGAGGAGGCGGCAGATGGAGATTCCGGCAGACCCGGCGCCGCTGATCACGACCCGAGCAGTCTCTTTCTTCTTTCCGGTCAGCTTTAATGCGTTGATGAGACCTGCCAGCACGACGATGGCCGTCCCGTGCTGATCGTCGTGGAAGACAGGGATGGACAGCCGCTCTTTCAGTCTTCGTTCAATTTCGAAACACCTGGGGGCGGAAATGTCCTCCAGATTGATGCCGCCAAAGGTGGGGGCCATGCATTCCACGGTCCGGATGATCTCATCCACGTCCTTTGTAGCCAGACAGATGGGAAATGCATTGACTCCGGCAAATTCCCGGAACAGGATGCATTTACCCTCCATGACAGGCATGGCGGCTTCCGGGCCGATATCACCGAGGCCAAGTACCGCGGTTCCGTCTGTGACGACGGCTACTAAGTTTCCGCGTCCGGTGAGTTCATAACTCTCCTCAGGATTACGGTGGATCTCCACGCAGGGCTGGGCGACTCCCGGCGTATAGGCCAGCGATAAATCTGTTTTGTTTGTAATAGGAAGCCTGGAAACGATGTCCAGTTTCCCTTTCAGCTTCCGGTGCAGTTCTAATGATTCCTGTGCATAATTCATTTTCTCACCCTCCAGTGTGTTGTCTGCTTAAGGGGAAGGGCAGAGAGATTTTTCATATCTCTATCATAAGGGAGAAAAGCAGGTATTGTAAAATAATAATTAATGATGGGATAATAAGTAAAAGTTTTGAAAAATCGGCGAAAATTTGATAAAAATTAAACAATACTTGAAATGAAGCCTGTTAGGTCTTACTATTAATAAATAATATGAATGGACATAGAATGATATAAGGCAGGAAGTTTGGAGAGGGAGAAGGGTATGAAATTACATCAGCTTCAGTATTTCAGAGAGGTATGTGCACAGAATGGAATCACAAAAGCGGCGGAGACGCTTCATATATCCCAGCCAGCCGTCTCCAATGCGATCAAGGAACTGGAGGAAGAGTTTCATGTCAAGCTGTTTAAGAGAGTGGACAAGAGGCTGATTCTGACGAAGGAAGGCGCCTGGTTTCTCCTGGAGGTGGAAGAGCTGCTGAGCAGGGCCAATGCCCTGACGCAGAAAATGTACCACTTGGGAACGCAGAAAAATCTGATCAGAATCGGGCTTCCGCCCATGATCAGTGTGATGGCGTTCCGGCTGATCCAGGACTTCCACTCCGCCCATCCGGAGATCGAGCTGGAGCTGTATGATGAGGCTTCCCTTACCTTAAGAAGGATGCTTCAGGAGGATAAGGTGGATGTGATCATTGTCAGCGGCATGAACACGGACTTTACGAACCTGGGGTTCTGCAAGCTTCAGAGGAGCGAGCTCCTGTTCTGCGTGAACCGGAATCACCAGCTGGCTGGTGAGCCGTGCGTATCCATAGCACATGCGGCGCTGGAACCGGTGGTGATGTTTAAGAGCAGCTTCCATGTAAGGGAAAAGGTGCTGGAGCGTTTCCATGAAAATGGCTGTACACCCCGTGTCATGTGGACGACGCAGCAGCTCTATACACAGCTTCAGCTGATCCGGAACGGGATGGCGGCTGGTTTTCTGTTCCGGGAGATCGTCGAAAATGAAGAAGATATAACCGGAATCCCGCTGGACCCGCCTATGGAGACCGATATTGAGATGGTGTGGCTGAAGAACGGGAAGGTATACCAGGACATTAACTGTTTTATCCGGTTTACCCAGGAACACTGCCGGAAATACGGACTGAAGTGTGTGAAGGAATGAGGAAAAAAATAGTGCAGAATTCACCGGAACTTATGTAACGCTGTACTAGATAGGAAAGACAAAGGAAATGGACAGGAAAGAGCTGTATTTCGGCTTTCTCCTGTCATTTTCAGTTATGATGAAATAATTAAATGTTATTTTACAGATCGCGCAGGATTCTATAAAATGGAAAGTGCTTGAAGGGGAAGAAACAAAGGAGAGGTGTAAAGAAAAATAAAAATAATGTCTGGGAGGTTTCATATGTTTGCTGATAAAATATGGGGAGATTACAAGTTTCATCTGGTTATTCTGTTGTGCTGCGTTTTGGCCGAACTCGTCGGTCCCATACGGATACCGCTGGGAGGCGTTACCATTACGCTGCTTCCGTTACTGTATTCCATGATTTTCGTATTAGTCGTATATCTGATCAAACCCATCAAATTCGTAAAAGAAAAACAGGCGGCCACGGGTTCTGCCATGCTGACCTTAAGCGTTGCCTTTCTAATGGCAAAGCTGGGAATCACCAGCGGCGGCTCCATTGAACAGGTAATCAGTGCAGGTCCGGTTCTGATTCTGCAGAATCTGGGAAATATCGGCACACTTCTGGTCGCACTTCCGATTGCTCTCCTTCTTGGCATGGGAAGAGAGGCCGTCGGCATGACCCACGCGATGAGCCGTGAACCAAACGTGGCGCTGATTTCCGATATGTTCGGGGCGGACTCGGCCGAGTTTAAGGGCGTTATGACCTGTTATATCGTTGGAACTATTTTCGGAACCATCTTCATGAGTATCATCCCGCCGCTCTTTGTGAGCCTGGGAATCTTCACCCCGGAAGCGACTGCCATGGCCGTCGGCGCCGGCAGCGCATCGATGATGACAGCCGGCCTGGCAGGAATTATGGAAGCCGCGCCTTCTGCGAATCCGGATACACTGACCGCATTTGCAAGCATCAGCAACGTTATATCTTCCTCAATCTCTGTTTATCTGGGATTATTTATCACAGTACCGTTGGGCAATGTGATCTATAAGGCGATGAAAAAGGGAAAATAGGCCGCCCATTGGATTGGGCCTGGCACAATGTGTGACAGGCGTGAAGGGCCGCACCAAAATAATAGAACAATAGAGGGAAAATAAGGAGGAGTTTCGTATGGAGAAGGAAAGATTTTCTGGGATGTTTATGGATTGGGTAATGACATTTCTTGTGGTTGCCATACTTGCAACCGTTTGTAATATTGTGGGCTATGACGGAGGATTCATAGAGTCTCTTCCGGGCATGCTGATATTCGGCCTGATCAGTCTGGCAGGCCTGACAGTGAAACATTTTGTTCCTGGTAATTTACCGGCGGTAGCCTATATCGCTTTAATCGGAATGATCGTGGCAATGCCGTTTTCTCCGATTTCCGGATTCGTGGTTTATTGGGCGGGCAAGGTGTCACTGATGGCTACCGTTACACCGATTTTGGCCTATGCGGGCGTTATCGTGGGCAGAGACTGGCGTGATTTCTTAAAGATCGGCTGGAAGGGAATCGTGGTATCCCTGTTGGTTATCTTTGGTACGTTCCTGGTCTCCGGAGGAATCGCACAGGTTCTCGGAAACATTCTGTAAACGTGAAAAATAGAGGAAAGCAGGAGGAAGAATGGAATGGGGAATTTTCCATATGTAGAAATTGAGGGTACACCGTTTGAGATTGGATTTCAGCACGGAGAGCTTTTTAAGGATAAGATTTTAAACAGCATCCAGTGTTATAAGGAAATGTTTATGGATTACTCGAATCTGGAGTGGTCCAGGGCAAAGAAGCTGTCTACCAGATTTGTCGAGGTAATCCGGGACTACAATCCGGATTATCTGGAGGAGATTCGCGGTGTTGCAGAAGGGTCCGGACTGGATTTTGAAGATATTCTGGCTTTAAACTGCAGAAGTGAGCTTGTATTTGTGGGAAATGAACTCGACAAGGCCGACGGCGGCTGTACCTCCATCGGAATCAGCAGCGATGCCGGAGCGGGCGGAGATGCGTTCCTGGCTCACAACTGGGATTGGAAGACCAGCCAGAGAGAGTCCATGATTATGATGAAGATCACACAAAAAAACGGCAGGCCCACCATCTTTATGGTAACTGAGGCGGGAATTATCGGAAAGACGGGATTTAACAGCGCTGGTGTAGGCCTGTACTTAAATGCGCTGTCCACCGACCAGGCGCCGAAGGGGCTTCCTCTCCACATGGCTATGAGAGGGATTCTGGACTGTGAGACGCTGGCCGAGGCAGTCAAGGCGGCTACCAGATTTCAGCTGGGCTGCTGCGCCAACTTCATGATCGGCCATAAGAACGGGGAATGTGTGGATATTGAGATTGAAAATGAAGAGTTTGACGTGCTCTATCCGAAGGATGGAATCATCGTCCACACCAATCATTTTATCAGCAGCAGGCTCCCAATTCTGCCGAGAAAGGATATGGGGAAACGTAAGTTTACGGATTCCTTTGTCCGGCTGGGAAGAGCGGATAAACTGCTTCGAAAGAAAGGAAGCGAAATTTCGGAGGAAGATATCAAGGCCGTTTTAACGGACCACGTGGAGTATCCTTCCAGTATCTGTCGTCACGACGATGAGAAGCTGGAAAAGGGACTGCGGATGGGAACCGTATTCTCTATGATTATTAATCTGACAAAGGGCGAGATCCTGTTCTGCAAGGGAAATCCCTGTGAGTTGGAGTATGAGAAGTATCGGATATAGGTCAGAGAAGTGTCCGGATCTATGCAAAAGCGTATGACTTTTGGCGGCAGAGAGAGCCTTAGTGGCTCTTCCTGCCGCTGTTTTTTTCGGTGAGATTATTTTATGCAGTCGTGATATCAAGGCGGCCTTTTAAGGAATCAGACAGAGGTCCGGCCCCAGAATTCTTCCATATATCTGACTGCGGCGGGGGAATCCAGTTCCAGCTTTTCAATCAGCTTTTTACGGGTATCATCATAGGAAAATCCTGTTTCCCGGCAAATGGAAATCAGAGCGCCGGCGCCTCTTTCTATGCCCTTTTCAAATCCATCTTTCACCAGCATTTGACCTAATGGTGTCATGAATAGCACCTCCTTTACCTGGTTTAAATCGTCTTTTGACAGAAACTTGTTTGCAAGTGTATACAGGACTGCCTGCATCTTTTTTAAATCTGTCTCTGATAGAGCGCCGGATTTAGTGATCAGCTGATTTGCCAGAATAATCCGGTCTTTTTGATTCGTGGTACCAGACATCAGTGTGGTGAGCAGCAGGGGGACAAGATCAGAACGTTCCAGCTTTTCTCCGCTTTTCTGCTTTTCAAACAGCCTGGCAAGTAATTCATCCGCGTCTTTGTCTTTCAGACGAATCGGGATGATCCGGTAGGTGTTGTGTCCGGTCTTTAATTCTGACAAGATTTCCTTTACGGTTGATGAACAGATCACGTAAGTCGTGATATCGACGTGACAGATATACGCGGTGACTGCTTCATAACTGCGGAAGCGGCGCAGATCCTCCTCCTTGATACTGTCGCTCTCAAACTCCAGATGAATCCAGCTCTGGTCAGGCTTAATGAAGTTAAAGTCTTCATATAGCTGCTTCGCTTCCAGATGGACAAATTCCGTTTGGCCGACTGTCACCGGTTCCGCAGTGATTTTTAAGTATGACAGCAGTTCATCTCCGAAAAACTGCATGGCGCTCTTTAAGACAAGATCTTCCGCCGGAAAGTTGTCCGGTATATCTTTGGAGCCGCCTGCATCATTCGTATTGCTCATATAGCCTCCGTTTCCAGCTATATAAGAACCTATCTCCATTATAATGTTTTTTTCAAAAACAGACAATAGCCCTGCTTATTTTTTGGTGTTATTTACATTGATTTTTGGTGAAATGGGGATTCTTAAGTCCGAACGGACGTAGAATGCCAGATGAATTGGGCAGAAAGGAATGCGGACAGAAACCGGATTCCTGTGGCGATAGCTTCTTATAAAGGCTATCATCGGTTTTGTGATAGTAGTATAACATGGACAGACGGCCCGGGACAAGCTGTTTTTCCATCCTCACGTTGCAATTTCCCCCGCATTTCCTTATAATAGGAGGACAGAGATTCACCGGAATCAGTCAGGAGGAATAAATAAGAATGAAATCTTTAATAATTGCAGAAAAGCCGTCGGTGGCGCGTGATATTGCCAGGGTCCTTCGCTGCGGAAGGAATCAAAACGGCGCGCTGGAGGGCGATCAATATATTGTAACCTGGGGGCTGGGGCATCTGGTGACGCTGGCGGACCCGGAAGATTACGACCCGAAGTATAAGACGTGGAAGATGGAAGACCTTCCCATGATGCCGGAGCAGTTTAAGCTGGAAGTGATCAAACAGACGGGAAAACAGTTCAGCGCGGTCAAGGCGCAGCTTCAGAGGAAGGATGTGGGCGAGATCATTATCGCCACAGATGCAGGCCGGGAGGGGGAACTGGTGGCCAGGCTGATCCTGGAGAAAACCGGATGCCGGAAGCCGATCAAGCGACTCTGGATTTCGTCTGTCACGGACAAGGCCATTAAGGACGGATTTGCGAAGCTGAAAAACGGCCATGAATACGACAATCTCTATGATGCCGCCATGTGCCGGGCGGAAGCAGACTGGCTGGTGGGAATCAATGCTACCAGAGCTCTGACCTGCAAGTACAATGCGCAGCTGTCCTGCGGCCGTGTTCAGACTCCGACCCTGGCAATTATCGCCGGCCGGGAGGAGGAGATTAAGAATTTTGTGCCGAAGCCCTATTACGGAATTGCGGCAAAGAGCCAGACGCCACCGCTCACGCTGACGTGGCGCGACGAAAAGTCAAAGAGCTTCCGCGCCTTTGATAAGGAACGGGTGGAAGGAATTATGAAGAAGATCGAGGCAGGCAGCGGCCAGGGGCTTGTAACCGAGGTAAAGCGTATTCCGAAGAAGACGTATGCACCGCAGCTTTATGATCTGACAGAGCTTCAGCGGGAGGCAAACCGGAAGTTCAATTATTCGGCCAAGGAAACGCTCAATATCATGCAGCGGCTTTACGAAAATCACAAGGTCCTGACGTATCCCAGAACGGATTCCAGATACTTGAGCTCGGATATCGTACCGTCAATCAAGGAGCGCCTGGAGGCCTGCGGCGTGGGCCCGTACCGGAAACTGGCCGGGCGCCTGATGAATCAGAAGATTGTGGCTAAGCCGTCTTTTGTGGATGATAAGAAGGTATCGGACCACCATGCCATCATACCGACGGAGCAGTTCGTACAGCTGGACCATATGACTGTGGAGGAACGCAAAATCTATGACCTCGTGGTGCGAAGATTCATCGCCGTTCTCTATCCGCCTTTCGAGTACGAGCAGACGGAGCTTACGGTAGAGCTGTCCGGTGAAAATTTTGCCGCGAAGGGCAGGATCGTAAAGAGCGCCGGATGGCGGGAGGTCTATGAGGGGCAGGATGACGATGAGGATGACGGAGAGGAGTCGGAGCGGCAGGAGATACGCGCGCAGAAACTTCCGGATGTAAAGAGAGGGGACAGGATTCCAAAGCTTGCCGTCACAATGACGGAAGGAAAGACGAAGCCGCCGGCTCCATTTAACGAGGCGACGCTGCTTTCCGCTATGGAAAATCCTACCGCCTATATGGAATCGAAGGATAAAGCCATGGCGAAGACGCTGGGAGAGACCGGCGGTCTGGGTACCGTCGCCACCAGAGCAGATATTATTGAGAAACTGTTCTCCAGCTTCTTACTGGAGAAAAGGGGGAAGGACATCTGCCTGACCTCCAAGGCGAAACAGCTTCTTACCCTGGTTCCGGAGGATTTGAGAAAACCGGAACTGACTGCCGACTGGGAGATGCGGCTGTCGAAAATTGCGGATGGAAAGCTGAAGCGAGCCGCCTTTATGAAGGATATCCGTTCCTACTCCAATGAATTGATCTCCCAGATTAAAAGCGGAGAGGGCCAGTTCCGCCACGATAATTTGACGAATACAAAATGCCCTGTCTGCGGCAAGCGGATGCTTCTTGTAAAAGGGAAGAACAGCGAGATGCTGGTGTGTCAAGACAGGGAATGCGGCCACAGGGAAACCGTAGCCAGGACCAGCAACGCACGCTGCCCGGTCTGCCATAAGAAGATGGAGCTTCGTGGAAAAGGAGACAGCCAGATCTTCGTATGCAAGTGTGGTTATAAGGAAAAACTGTCGTCCTTCAAGGAACGCCGGGCCAAAGAGGGCGCAGGCGTATCGAAAAAGGACGTGGCAAAATATTTAAACCAGCAGAAGAAGGAGGCGGAGGCGCCGATCAACTCAGCATTTGCGGATGCGTTTGCAAAATTAAATTTGGATAAGAAATGATAACAAAGAGAAACTCCCCTGTATCAATGATCAGAGGAGTCTCTCTTTAATATTTTTAAGTTTACTGTATCCAGGTTCCATCTGCACCAACTACATATCCGTCCGGTGTGGTGGTGTTTATGAGTAACCTTCCCATAGTCCCATCCGATTGCTGATTGAAGTAATACCATTTGCCGTCGATGAAATGCCAGCCGACATACATATGCCCCATGGTACCGTCTGAAATGGGATGCAGGTAGTAACGGTTTCCTTCATGCTCGAACCAGCCAGTGATCATATATCCTTCTTCTGAGAAGTAATACCATGATTTTGTGCCATTCCAGTCAAGATAAAACCACTGGGCCTTAGGCTGTGTTCCATTCTTCAGGGTAAAACGCCAGCCATATTCATCCTGAGTCCAGGTTCCGCTGTTCGGATCTGCGGCTGTGGTATAAGATGAGCTGGAGCCGGAATCAGAGGAGCCATGATCAGGATCCGGCTTATTATCAGGTTCAGGAGCCGGATCATCAACGGTACCGAGTGCCTTACCTGTCTCAATCCATGTCGGAAACTCTTCTTCAATCAGTACATCAGCCAGATCATTATCGTAATAGGTAATCGTGCTGCGGGTCGCATACCAGATCAGGTTATCTGAAGCCGCTGCATTCCAGTCGTTTACCTTTGGCTGTTCAGGACGTTTCGGATCGACATCAGAGTACAAAGGCTTGAATTTTCCGGATTTATAAGTGTAGTTGGAGGCCCAGGTGCCCAAGCCGTCGTCAGCAAAACTGGTGTCCAGGATACCCGGTTCTGTTCCGTCGAGCAGGAAGACGTCAAAACCATTCTGCATGGACAGATCGGTGATATAAACCGCTTCCTTATCTTCAATTTTTACTTCTTCCAGCCATTCTACGGCGCTTTCAACCGCTTCCTTAATCATGTCTTCCGGATCACAGGAATACATCAGATATTCGGCAATATCAGCGGTGGCAAAGGCGCTCAAAGATTCTCTCTCATAGGTGCGTCCCATAGCGGCCTGACCGTCCTCACTATATTGTGAGGCCCAGCCTGTTTTCTTTCCGTCATATACCAGCTGGCTGTCGAGAATAAAATGATCTCCGGCCTTAATTGCCTGGGTGATTTTTTCAGCGCCGACTGTGTTTTTTACGTCTTTTAATGCGTTGCTGCTGTCAACTCGTCTTAACAGTCGGAGCACATCCGTGGTGATTTGGTCGGTGAAGACCAGATTTGCACGAAATCCTTTGGGATTAGCCGGGTTCATCTGCCAGCCGCCGGCGGCAGTCTGATTTTCTAACAGGAAATGGATTCCTTTTATCAGGGCTGATTCATAAGCTTCATCTGGTGTTTCCACAAGACAATCAGCAATATAATTTAACTCAGCGATTGTAGCCCCTTTTTCCAGGGTGGATTCGGAGACCAGGCTGCCTCTTCTCCCTTCCAGGTTTTCCTGTGCCATGTCCGTCGCTTCAGGCAGAAGTCCAAAACCACCGTCTGCATTCTGTATGGCAGTAATATTTTCTGCTATTTCATCACTAATTTCAGCATCTCCTTTAAGAATCGACCGGTAGTTGACGCCATAATCATCTGAAACAGCAGCCAGATCCGGAGTCAGCTCTGTTTTAAAAATTGGTACGGCGGCATAAAAACTTTTTACATTGCCATCCGTGTAAACATCCGCCTGAAATGTATGAAGCACATAGGCTACGGGAAGATAGGTGACATAATAGTCTTCTGTCATATAAGGATTTAAGCCGTTGTCTTTTGCGTTGATTTTTTTTGGAACCTGGGAGGCGGAAAGTGCGTTGCCGATCTTTACACCATTTAAGGTGACGTCCCTTTTGCCAATTTCCAAAACCAGTGTATCGCCGTTCATGACAATGGTGACCTTATTGCCGTCCTCCCTGTAATCAACACCAATCTGTCGGAACATTTCCGCCATGGGAGCCATCAGGGATCCATCACTTCCGGTTTCCTCATAATTACCTTCCGCCAGTACATTGCTGTTGGGATCCAGCCATACCCGGTCGTAATCGTCTATCATGAAAACCGGATCAAGGGTATTGAACCAGACACGGCGCACTGTCATATCAGAAAAATCATACTGCCCTCTGACTACACTGGCAGTTCCTTTTGCTGCAACTGCGGTGTAGCCCACTGCGGTAAGAGACACTGCCGCAATCATGGTACTGGCCATTACTAATTTATGTATTTTCTTCATTAGTTCTTACCTCCGTCTGCATTTGAGCCTGTAGCGACAGGTACTGTCTCTTCTTTCTTTTCTGCATTGGAACCGGTTGCGGGCTTTGCTGTTTTTGATTTGCTATCCAGCTCCAGCTGTTTTTTCTCATAAGATTCCAGGGCCTTTTCCCATTTCTTTAACTGATCATTGGCTTTTTTCTCAATATCAGTCTGTACAAAGGAGTAACCGCTTCGGCGCTCATGTCCTCCTACGTTGTGATCCAGCTTCGCAATGCTGTCGCGTCCGGAATAGATTGGATAAAACCCCTCTACATCATCAATGGAATCGTAACTGCTTCCATCCTTATCGAGTCCGTAAAAACGGCCATAGGTCTTTTTGGTAGTACCTGTATAGACGTATCTTCTGTCTTTTCCGAGTTCTCTGGTACGGTCACTGATATTAATGGATTCATATCCTTCAATGCCAATTTCCTCTGTCCAGTGTGCATAAGAAGTGATAGCAGTCTTCACGGCTTCAGAAGGTTCTGTAATATTGGTCAGGAGGTTCATGATTGCCTGGCTTTCCGAAGTACATATGGAGGGAAGTTCAAAGGCGCGTCCTATGGTAGGTTCACCGGTTTCAGGATCATACTGCTGTCCCCAGGCGGTTAATTCTCCGTCTACTGTGATCTGAAGTTTTAAAGTGCAGTCAAGCGCTTTATCCCACATGGCATTCAAGTTTTCAATAGTGATGTTATGTTTATCTGGGGTATCATCGGTGAGGGCCTTGCGTACCCAGCCGAAATCTTCACACAGAGATGAGTCAATTAAACCATCCTCGTGGGTCAACGCGTAAACTAATTGCATAACGCTGGTCATAGCGTTGTCGTTGAAGGTAATCAGCTTGAAATAACCGACGCCATAAGGATAGTACTGAGGCCAGCCGCCGGCCTCGTTCTGGGAATTTATCATGTAGTCCATGGATTTCCAGAATCCGTCCTCGATCGTTTCAAGTTCATCTTCATAGCCTCTGAATGAATTAGGATCTTCTTTGGCAGCTCTTAAAATTCTGGACAGGAATTTAATCTGGCCATGAGTCGCTCCATTATCAAAGGTGGAGTATGCGTGTCCATACAACCTTGAGAAGCTGTCCTCTAATAAATCGTAATCGGTATTCGTCTTTCCCCAGCCGCCGTCCTCATTCTGGTATGCAGGGTTAACCACATTGAGTGCAGCAGTAATCAGTTCTTTCTTTTTTGCCGCATTGGAACTGGATGCAATGGATGCAATGGTGGACCAGGAGGTAGGATTTGATTCAAGCATTTTGGTGGTGTACGGCGATTTACTGTTGATAATCGGCTGTATTGCCGCGTCAGAGTAATAAAAAGCAAAGGCCATTACAAGGCGGTGCATACTTTCATCCCAGGTAACATTGGCTCCCAGTGCTTCGGCGGTAAATCTAACCGGCAGATAGCATACGGTGTACGGAGAGCCGTCTGCATCAGTTTCTCCCTCAATTTCCAGAAAATATGGTTCCAGATCTTCCGGAATAGTCAGCTGTTCCTGATTCCCATTCTTTGTCAGTACCGCATCCTGACTTCCTTCTTCCATCTCCAGAACGAGATCATTGTACGTAATAACAATCTCACCTGTTCCTGTGTCAAATTCAAGATCTGCGGTGATATCGGCAAAGGAATGCTTAAGGGGTGCCATCATGCCGTCAGGATTACCTGGCCCGTATTTCATATCAACACCTATTAATAATCCCTTTTCAATTTCCTCCGGAGCAAACTTACCCCCATTTTGTTTCGTATATCTTGTTGGTTCAAATTCCGGAAGAGCAAGGAACTTGATTACCAGATCTTCGACAGGCACCGTATCTCCCATTTCCGGTGCACTGCCCTGCTTGCTCGCCAGAGCGGGAAGCACATTCACAGACGCCGCCATTACAAGCAGTGCTGCAGCCAGCAATGTTTTTTTGGCAAACCTCATAAAACCTACCTACTTTCTGTAAAATTTTTTGTGAGTTACAATAACGCAAACGTTTGCAAATTCATAGTAGCACTATTGGAACGATATTTCAACCTTAATTGAATAATTTGTAGAATAGTGTAAAATTAACGGAAAGATTTTGTGCAGAATGCCTAAAGCTTAAAAAATAAAACGTTTGCAAATTCATATATACCATTCAACTACAATAGGAAAAGGCACAGAAAAAAACTGGACATAGTAACCAGTGATTTAAAATAGTAACGCCGCAAGTCTTTCATGCGCTCCCTATTTATGCTATACTGTAAACACTTAGCGGCTAACAAAAACAGTTATAAAGGAGAAGGATATGGATTACAGGACATATTTGAAGAACTACCCGGACAAAGACGGGCGTTTTGGCCCTTATGGAGGCGCTTATTTAACGGATGAACTGATCCCCGCTTTTGAGGAGATCGCGGACGCGTACCAGACGATCTGCCACTCCTCCCAGTTTATCAACGAACTGCGGAGAATCAGGAAGGAGTTCCAGGGCAGACCGACGCCGGTCTACCACTGCGAGCGTCTCTCCAAAAGCATCGGCAACTGCCAGATCTATTTAAAGAGAGAGGATTTAAACCACACGGGGGCTCATAAGTTAAACCACTGCATGGGCGAGGGCCTTCTGGCGAAGTTCATGGGTAAGAAGCGTCTGATCGCGGAGACTGGAGCTGGCCAGCACGGCGTGGCTCTTGCCACGGCTGCGGCTTTCTTTGGCCTGGAGTGTGAGATCCATATGGGGGAAGTTGACATTGCGAAGCAGGCTCCCAATGTGACGAGAATGAAGATTCTGGGCGCCAAGGTGGTGCCTGTGACACACGGTCTCAAGACCTTAAAGGAAGCGGTTGATTCCGCTTTCGAATCATATGCGAAGAATTATAAGGACTCGATCTACTGTATCGGTTCCGCGTTGGGCCCGCACCCATTCCCGCTGATGGTGCGTGATTTCCAGTCGGTCGTGGGATACGAGGCGAGAGACCAGTTTTATGAGATGACAGGGATGTTCCCGGACGAGGTGTGCGCCTGTGTCGGCGGCGGAAGCAACTCCATCGGTATGTTCATTCCATTCCTGGATGATCCGGTGGACATTACCGGCGTGGAGCCTTTAGGCAGAGGCGAGAAGTTAGGCGACCACGCGGCTTCCATGAAGTTTGGAGAAAAGGGCATTATGCATGGCTTTGAGAGCATCATGCTGAAGGATGAAAACGGAGAACCGGCGCCGGTATATTCTATTGCCAGCGGTCTGGACTACCCGTCGGTAGGACCGGAGCACGCATTTTTACATGACCTGGGCCGTGTGAAATACGAGACAGTCAGCGACGAGCAGGCCATGGAAGCTTTCTTCAAGCTGTCCCGCTACGAGGGAATCATTCCCGCGATTGAGAGCTCCCACGCCGTGGCATACGCGATGCGCAGGGCGAAAGAGATGAGACAGGGATCGATTCTGGTGTGCTTAAGCGGCAGAGGCGATAAGGATATCGACTATGTGGTGGAACATTATGGATATGGCGATCAGTTTTTAGATTAACTGTGAGACTGCCACGTACAGTGAGGGGAGGCCTGTAAACGGTCTCCCTTTTTGATTTGTAAAGGACGCTTTATTTCTAGGTAAAATTTCAGTAAATATTTACTATTTTCATTGACTCTGGAAGATAATGGAACTATAATAAAATTGAAAGGTGAGGATGTAAAACATGGCTACAATTAAAGAAATTTCTCAGCTGGCGAGCGTCTCGAGTACGACGGTATCGCGTGTGCTGAATCAGGATGACACCATTGTGGTAAGTCCTGAAGTAAGAAAGAAGATATTTAAAATTGCCCACGAATTAAACTATGTCCCACCCAGAATGCGGCATGCGCAGAAAGAAAAGGAAATTGTCATAGGAGTTGCGGATTGGCACATCATCAGGAAGGACAGGCCGAATATCCGGATTTCTTCTCTGGACTGCATTGCAAAGACCATGGCGGGAAAGAACGACGTGAAGTTTGTACGTATGGACAAGGCGGCACCGTCACATTACGACGGAATCATCGCCTTTGGTGTCTTCTCCGAGTCGGAGATGGAGAGTCTGCGGATGCAGAGCTTTGCCATCGTGTTCATTAATTCGGATCCAAAGGACTACGAGTACGACTGTATCGTCATGGACTTTACAAAGGGAATCCGGGAGATGTTAGACTATCTTCTGGACAGAAAGCAGTACCGGAGTGTCGGGTACATAGGCGGACTTTATGAAGAGGGAGACTTGCGCATCGGTTACCGGAGACTGGAGGGCTTGAGAGAGACCTTCCGGGAGCGGGGCTGTTACGATGAGAATCACTTCTTTATCGGAGACTTCAGCCGGGATGGCGGATACGAGCTTGCAAGACAGGCGGCAGCGTCGGGGCATTTGCCGGAAGCGGTGCTTTTAGGCAGCGACGAGGTGGCCGAGGGGGTGCTGGAGGCATTTCTTGATGCGGGGCTCCGGGTACCCAAGGATGTGGCCGTGGTGATCTACAAGGACATCGAGACACTGGAATCCCAGTGGCCGACGTACACCAAGGTTCGGATGTTTCCGGAGATTGTCTGGCAGACAGCCATTAAACTTCTTCTGGAACAGATCCAGGGTGGACGCAGCGACAACATGACAATTTATCTTCCCACCAAGCTAGAGGTTGGCGACAGCGCATAACGGTAACCCCAGAGAAGATGGATCAGGTAAAGGAGAGCGTTATGAAAAAATCAGTTTCTGTAATGATGGCAATTGCACTTTGCGCAGCTATGGTCAGTGGATGTTCAGGTACCGGCGGACAGAAGGAGACTGCGGCAGATACGACGGCTGCAGTGGAGACAACCGCTTCCGGAGCATCGGAAAAAGCGGCTGAAGAACAGACGACTGCGGCGGAAAACAAGAAGATTGACAAACTGAACGTATACTTCGTTCCTTCCAGAGAACCGGAAGAGATTGTAACGGCAACAGAACCATTAAAGGATATGTTAAAGACAGAACTCGCCAAGGAAGGATATGATATCGGTGATGTGGTTATCACAGTGGGAACCAGCTATGAGGCGGTAGGCGAGGCACTTTCCGCGGGAACGGCGGATATCGGATTGATTCCAGGCGGTACTTATGTGCTTTATGACGACGGAGCGGATGTCATCCTGACAGCAACCCGTGACGGACTGAGCAAGAATTCCGACAGCGCCAAGGACTGGAATGACGGCAAGGCGACAGAGCCGACAAACCAGCAGGTTACTTCCTACCGTGCGCTGATGATTGCAGGGCCATCCGAAAAAGGACAGGAACTGGCAAAGAAGGTTAACAGCGGAGAGGCTCTGACCTTTGATGATTTAAGCAGTGCCAACTGGAGCGTGATGTCTTCCTCATCACCGGCCGGATATATCTATCCGTCTTTATGGCTTCAAGAGAACTTTGAGAAGAACATTCTGGATCTTGGCCATGCGGTTCAGTCCGATTCTTACGGCAGCGCATTTGCAAGACTGGCTTCCGGGCAGGTGGATGTCCTCTGTACCTATGCAGACGCCCGCAGAGACTATGAGGAAAAGTGGAATTCCGAGTATGGAAGAAGCGGATCGATCTGGGAAGAGACGAATGTGATCGGTGTAACTCCTCCAATCTATAACGATACGGTCAGCGTAAGCAAGACTTCCAAGATTATGGATGACGCCTTTAAGACAGCCATTCAGAATGCCTTTATCAACATTGGAAAGACGGAAGAGGGCAAGAAGGTAATCGCCATTTACAGCCATATGGGATATGAGCCTGCACAGTCTTCCGATTACGATAATGAGCGCGCAGCACAGAAGATGATTCAGGAATTAAATGCCAAATAAGTGATAAGCACGATTATTAAGGAGGCACCGTAAAGAAATATGGTTTACGGCGTCTCCTTTTGGGTTTCCATGAGAAAATACTAAAGTCGAGGTAGGAGCATGATTGAATTTGATAAAGTAGGAAAGACGTACCCCAATGGTTTTAACGCACTGAAGGATGTCAATTTAAAGATCGAGCAGGGAGAATTTGTGGCGATCATTGGCCTTTCCGGCGCCGGGAAATCCACGCTTCTGCGGACCATTAACCGGATGCACGACATCACCGAGGGGAAGCTTACTGTGGACGGAACCGATGTGATGCAGCTGAAAGGGAAAGAACTCCGCCGCTTCCGCAGAAAGATCGGCATGATCTTTCAGTCCTTTAACTTAGTGACCCGGACAAAGGTCATCAATAATGTGCTGATGGCAAAGGTGCCGGATCTCTCCTTTATCCGGGCCCTTTTCGGGATCTATCCGAAGGAGGACAAGCTGGCGGCCCTGGAGGCACTGGATAAGGTAGGGATTCTGGACAAGGCGTTTGTGCGCGCGGACCAGCTCTCCGGCGGGCAGCAGCAGAGAGTGGCTCTGGCGAGAACCCTGGCACAGGATCCGCAGATCATCCTGGCGGATGAGCCGGTAGCATCCTTAGACCCGGTAACGGCCAAACAGGTTATGGAGGATTTTCAGCGGATTAATAAAGAAATGAACATCACCATCCTTCTTAACATTCACCACGTGGAACTGGCGCTCACGTACGCCAGCCGTGTGGTCGGCATCCGTGCGGGCCAGATCGTCTATGACGGCCCCGTATCCGATGTCAATGAAGAGATCCTGAATAATATCTACGAAGGGAAGCTGGAGCAGGAGGTGGCCGGATGAGTTTATACGACAAGGTCTTTCCGCCGAAGAAAATGACGATTTCCAATGGTAAGACGATCGAAAAACCGGCTTCGCGTCTGCCTCTCGTTGCGGTTATCCTGCTGATTATGACGGCCATTTCCGTGAAGATAACCGGATTTGACTTAAGGGTTTTGGCCGAGAGGGGAAATCAGTTTTTTGTTATACTGGGCATGATGATCCCGCCGAGGGTCTCCTATATGTCTCAGATCTGGAAACCGCTTTTCGATACCATCAAAATGTCGCTTTTAGGTACGGTGGTCGGCGCGGTGCTGGTTATTCCGTTTGCCATGGCAGCCTCCACCAATGTGATTAAAAGCAGGCTGGTCATCAGTGTCATGAGGCTGTTCCTGAGTATTGTGAGAACGCTTCCTACGCTGGTAACCGCACTGATCGCCACTTATGTGTTCGGACTGGGCACTCTGGCAGGAACCACGGCGATCGCCATTTTTACATTCGCCTATATGGGGAAAATCCTGTATGAGGAGATCGAGACGGTGGATATGGGCGCCTTCGAGGCAGTGGAAGCCATCGGGGCTACGCGGGTCCGCGCATTTGTCAGCGCGATTATTCCGCAGGTGCTTCCTTCCTACATTTCCAATGGCCTGTTCTGTTTCGAGGGAAATGTCCGATACGCCGCGATCCTCGGCTACGTGGGCGCGGGCGGACTGGGGCTGATCCTGAACGAAAAGCTGGGCTGGAGAGAGTATTCCAGCGTCGGCATGATTCTGGTCCTGTTGTTTCTTACGGTATTTATCATCGAATCGGTGAGCCGTTACTGCCGGAAAAAACTGGTATAGAGGGGGGAGCGGAAAATGAACAAACAGATTGAACAAGCATATAAAGATCGTCCGCGCAGCACGGTATACCAGATTGTGGTATCGGTGATCGTGGTGGCCCTGATCGTATGGTCAGGTTCCGCCGTGGAATTCACGGGAGGCGGAGCAAACGGCGGGCAGATCGCCTTAAACATTTTAAAGGGAATCTTTCATCCCGATCCGAAGCTGCTCTTTAACTTTACCATGCAGGGCGTGCCCTACCTTCTTCTGGAGACCGTCTGCATCGCATTTTTGGGCACACTGGTGGGCGCGGTACTGGCTATCCCGTTTTCGTTTTTGTCCGCGTCGAATCTGATGCCGGCGCCCATCGCCTGGCTGAGCCGGATGGCCATCATGGCAATCCGTACCGTGCCGGCTTTCGTCTATGGACTGATGTTTATCCGTGTCAGCGGGCCGGGGGCATTTACGGGACTTTTGACCATGTCGGTGTGTTCCATCGGTATGGTGTCCAAGATGTATATTGAGGCGATCGAGGATCTGGACATCAGAATTCTGGAGTCCCTGGACGCCTGCGGCTGCAATACGATGCAGAAGATCAGGTATGGAATTCTGCCTCAGCTGATTCCAAATTTTGCATCGACGGTCATTTACCGTTTTGATATTAATTTAAGAGATGCCACTGTGCTGGGTCTGGTCGGCGCGGGCGGTATCGGCGCACCACTGATCTTCGCCATGAATTCCTATCGCTGGAACGAGGCAGGAGCCATTCTGGTGGGACTGATTGTGCTGGTTCTGATTGTGGAATACATTTCCACGAGAATCAGGGTAAAACTGACGAGAGGATAAACATGAGAAAGACAGCAAAAATTTATTATACATCAGATGTCCACGGATATCTTTTCCCTTCTGCATACACGGAACGGAGCGAGAAGCCGGCCGGACTGCTAAACTGCATGGCCAATTATCAGAAGGACGGGAATACGCTGGTCCTGGACGGGGGCGACACGCTTCAGGGGTCCCCCATGGCCATTTACCTGTCCGCGGGCAGGAAGGAAAGCCTGGATGCGGAACATGCCATTGCGGACGTCTTTAACGCCGGCGGTTACGACGCAGTGACTCTTGGGAATCATGATTTTAACTTCGGATATGAGTATCTGGAGCATCATTTAAATGCCTTAAACGCGCGCTGCATCTGTGCCAATGTCCGGGACCGGAAAGGCCGCCTGGGAGTGATATCCAGCCAGGTATTTACCATGGAAAATGGTCTGCGGCTGGGAGTAACCGGTGTGGTAACCGATTTTGTCAATGTGTGGGAACAGCCGGAGCATATGAGAGATTTGGAAGTGACCGACGCCCTTTCGGCGGCAGAACGGGAACTGGAGCGCTTAAAGGCGATCTCGGATGTGACGGTGTGCATCTATCACGGCGGCTATGAATGTGATCTGGAAAACGGAGACCTGCTGAGTGAGAGCGGGGAAAATGTGGGATGCCGGATCCTTCGGGAGCTGGATTTCGACGTGCTGCTGACCGCTCATCAGCACATGATGGTGCCTGCCAGGAAGATAAATGGGACTACAACGCTGCAGCTTCCGGCAAATGCGGTCTGCTATGCAAAGCTGGAAATCGCCTGTGAGGATGGAGAAGTGTCCGTCTCGGCCTCGATCAATCCGGCGGGAGAGATTCATGATGAGGAACCGTACCGGTCCCTGTTTCCGCTGGAGCAGAAGGTCCAGCAGTGGCTTGACGAGAAGGCTGGCAGCCTGGAGGAGGATATTCCCCGGCAGTCCAAGCTTGCGATGGCGCTTCAGGGCTCCAGGGTAGCCGATTTCTTTAACCAGCTCCAGCTGGAATATTCAGGAGCGGATATCTCCTGTGTGGGGCTGGGGAACACACCGATGGGACTGGCGAAACGTGTGACGACACGGGATATCGTGTCTGTGTACCCGTTTGCCAATACGCTGGTGGTCCTGGAAGTGGATGAAACGGTGATGAAGAAGGCGCTGGAACGGTGTGCGGAATATTTCACTGTGGAAAACGGAGAAGTGCGGATTTCGGACGTATTTTTAAAGCCTAAGGTGGAGCACTATAATTACGACTTTTTTGCCGGCATTTCCTGTGAGTTTGACCTGCGCAGACCGGTAGGAGACCGTGTGACGAAGCTGCTGTATGACGGGGCACCCATTGACGGCCGGAAGCTTACGCTCTGCATGAGCGATTACCGTGCCAGCGGGACAGGCGGCTATGACTTCTACCGCAAATGCCGGGTGGTGAAACGGATCGGCTCCGAGGTGCCGCAGATGGCCCTTCAGTATTTAAGAGAGCATGAGACTGTGCAGATTAAAACAAGGAGCGATCTCTCCGTGGTATGGTAACGGCAGTCAATTCCCTGAATTTATATAACCGGGAGTTATAAAAGATATGTAAATAAAGTATAAAAAAAGTATAAACTTTTTATTGATTTCTATATGGTAAAGTGATAAACTCCATTTCATCAGAGGTTTGGAATGAAAAAAGTGAAAATTTGTCCCCGGCGCCTTCCCGACTGGAAGAAGCGCTGCGGATGAAGACGGGGCTTACCGCGCCGCATGACTGCCGCCCGACAGGCGGTAATAAGCGAACAGTGGAAGGGGCGTTTCTTTTTTCTCCAGAACTTCTGACCAGACACAGGAGGAATTGGTCTGGTTGAAGAAAAAGGAGAGACAGAGTATGAATGGCTTGACAATGATGATACTTGCCGTCGCAGTGCTGGGCGGCGCGTACCTGATCTACGGAAGGTATCTTGCAAAGAAATGGGGCGTCAATCCGGATTCCAAAACGCCCGCCTATGAGATGGAGGACGGTGTGGATTACGTTCCGGCCGATACCAACGTGGTATTTGGCCACCAGTTTGCATCGATTGCCGGCGCGGGGCCGATTAACGGGCCGATTCAGGCGGCGATGTTCGGATGGCTTCCTGTTATGCTCTGGATTCTGCTGGGCGGCGTGTTCTTCGGCGCGGTACAGGATTTTGCATCCATGTATGCATCCGTGAAAAATAAGGGCCGTTCCATTGGCTATATCATCGAACTGTATATTGGAAAACTTGGGAAGCGGCTGTTTCTGCTGTTTACCTGGCTGTTCTCCATACTGGTTGTAGCGGCGTTTGCTGATATCGTGGCGGGAACCTTCAACGGTTTTGACACAAATGGAGCCACGGTGACTGCCAACGGCGCGGTAGCGACGACGTCGCTTCTGTTCATTGTATTTGCAGTGGGACTGGGTTTTTATTTAAAATATACGAAATTTCCTAAGATGCTTAACACGCTGTTTGCGATTGCGCTTCTCGTCCTGGCCGTAGGACTGGGGCTGGCATTCCCCATCTATGTTCCACAGAGCGCATGGCTGATTTTCGTATTTATCTACGTGATCATTGCCTGTGTGACGCCGGTGTGGGCGCTTTTGCAGCCTCGTGACTACTTAAACAGCTATCTGCTGATCGCCATGATCGTGGGATCGGTGCTTGGCATCTGTGTATACAATCCCTCTATGAATCTGCCATCCTTTACAGCCTTTAAGCTGACCGCGGCTAACGGAAGCGTCTCCTACTTATTCCCGGCGCTGTTCGTCACCATCGCCTGCGGCGCTGTATCGGGCTTTCACTCTCTGGTCGCCTCAGGAACGGCCTCCAAGCAGATTAAAAATGAAAAGAACATGCTTCCGGTATCCTTCGGAGCCATGCTCTTGGAGAGTCTTCTCGCCATTACGGCGCTGATCGCGGCCGGATTCGTCGCTACGCAGGAAGGACTTCCGGCAGGAACGCCGCCGCAGCTGTTTGCACAGGCCATTTCCATCTTTTTGACAAGCCTTGGGCTTCCGGAGTCGGTCTGCTATACGTTAATCACCCTGGCGATTTCGGCGTTTGCGCTGACGAGTCTCGATTCCGTAGCGCGTGTGGGACGTATCGCGTTCCAGGAATTTTTTACAGACGACAGCGTCGCTCCGGAGAATCAGACTGCGCTCAACAAGGTTCTGACTAACAAATATTTTGCCACTATCCTGACGCTGGTACTTTGCTACGCACTTTCCCGCGCCGGTTACGCCAGCATCTGGCCGCTGTTCGGTTCGGCCAACCAGCTGCTTTCCGCGCTGGCCCTGATCGCCTGCGCCGTATTCTTAAAGAAGACAAAACGCCAGGGCGCTATGCTCTGGGGGCCGATGGTGATCATGCTTGGCGTCACATTTACGGCTCTGGCTTTAAAGATCACAGAGCTGGTGACCGCGCTTTCCGGCCAGTTTGTCTTTGGCAATGCCTTGCAGCTGGTATTCGCAGTGCTTCTTCTGATTCTGGGCGTGATCGTAGCCTTTGAAGGGATTAAGAAGCTGATTGGAAAAGATGAGACTTCAGAAAATACAGAGACCGCAGACACAGACAAGACTGCGGGTGAAGTAGTTGCATAAATAATCTGCGGATGTGGACGCCGCATTACCATGAAAGGGGCTGTGAAAAAAAATGGAGTTGATCTGACTCCGTTTTTCCAGCCCTCTTTTTTTAGATAATGTAGACACAAAAAGCTGTAAAAGGGAAAGTGCCGTCTCCAATTAGCAGGATAGGGCATATAGCAGTAAAACTTTCTGTGAAGAGGCATAAAAAAATCCTCATAAGTATGAGGATGAACCAACTGAATAATACTATTTCCGGGAGCGGCAGAAACAGGGTGCTATTTAAATATTTTTTTTGCTGCCTCACAGAAAATTTTTACAGCCATGTATATTAATATAAAATCTAAAAACAGATACAGTATATTCACATATGTTGATCTGAAAATAGATATTCCCACTCTGCCAGATGGAAAATTTATATATGCAAATGGATAGCCAAATCCATCGAGTTCGCCATGTCTGGGTACTAAGTATGTTGTTAGTATTATTATTATTAAAGTTATTCTAACATACATTGTTTCAAAGGTAAAAAAATTCTTCATAACATCCCCCTTTTCTCCTTCTATTGTAACACCATCTCTTAAAATTGTCTATTTTCCCCTTACCTGATTGGCCAGATAACGTCGGTTATCTGTTCCTGGCACAAGATATATATCCGCTTAAAAAAATCTGAAGATGTTTTATGAAGAAAGTGTTAAAGCTGGCTGAGTATCTCCTGGAGCCCCAACGCTTCCAGGCTGTGTACCTGAAAGCGTTTTTCTCATGGGATTTTTCACCGTTGCTTTACTTTTTCTCCACCGCAATCCAGACCTCCACAAGGCCATTCTCTCCATAATACTCGAGATCCGGTGCGTTTGATTTCATCCGGCCGGTTATGTAGCCTTTATTTAACGGTCTATATTTAAACTTCGGCAGCCATTTTGTGATGGCCTGCGCTTCCGTTTTTCCAAGCGTTTCAAGCGTACAGGGGAAGATGGCCCAGGTTCTGGCCGGTACTTCATAAGACGAAAATGTATCCCCCGCCTCCGTATCGCTCGATACCGCTATAAGATAATCGAATATCCGCGGATCGGCTTCATCGGTGTTATAGATATTAATGCCGAACAGGCCGTAAGGTTCCTGATTCGCCCGTGATAATAAGTCCTTCTCAAGTCCTTTCGCTTTGAAGTCCGCCCAGTGTGCGGGAATCATTTTCCTTCCCTGCCCTTTTTGATTCGTTGTGCGCATGGCAGGTCCGACAACGCGGAAACTGTCTTTTTTCTCGATTCGAAACGGCGGTTCCATGTTTCTCATAATTGTTATTCCTTTCCGGTTAGAAATTACGTATTTTTAAGCTTGCACGGCTGTCTTTGCCTCGTTTAACAGCAGTGCTTTTACGAAAGCCCTGTTATCGTTTTTTAGCAAAAACAGGAATGCGCTGCTGCGGCATTTTTGCTGTCGCTGGCCTCTCAGAATAAAGTCGTAGCCCATGGCGCATTTGGAGTTGCATGCGGATGGGTCCAACAGGCGTTTGCACACGGGCGCGTCCTGGATGGCATTTGCCAGCCCGTCGGAGATGGTGTCGAACACCTCCATGTAATCCGCCAGATGGTTTGGATAGATGCGGACCATCAGTCCCTTTTTGCGGAATACGTAGTTGAGGATCGTCTTATTATTCTGAAGGCAGGAAACGACATAGCCGCTTTTTGCCTGTTTTATCTCTGTTTTGCAGCCGAGTTTCGTTAACTCCTCATGCAGTTCCCTTACAAACTCCTGATTTTCTCCACCGACAGTAGATAAAAAATCATCAAATGTATATTTTTCGCTCATAACGCTGCTCCTTTTTGCATTTTCATCGTTCTTCTATAATGGGTATCCATATCTGGGCCTTATACGTATCGCTGGTCTGATCCCCGTCGCTGTACCATTCTAATTCGGGACAGGGCGCATGCTTAAAGGGGTACTTTAAAAGCCACTCCTCGTTAAGATACTTCCAGCCATGGTGTATGGACTGCGGTATTTTACCATGGCAGTCGAAGACGGCCCATGCGGCCGGGGGAATGACGATCTCGTCAAATCCCGGAGGCGTTTCCTGATCGGATATTACCATGATGGAATAGACCGTCTCATTGTGCTGTTCACAAAAATCGGTAAACAGACCGAAGATTCCTTTCGGATTACCGCGGTCCAGCGAAATCAGTTTCGCCGTATCGCCCCGCACATGGCATTCGCTCCAGAATTTGGGGATCTGGAGGTAGTGCTCTCCGTTTTTACAGGAAAATGTTTTGCTTATACCGATAAGCCGGAAAGACTCTTTCTGGTCGATATGCCACGAATACTGCTGTCTGTTTGATATCTGCATCTTCGGCGCTATTTTTAATTCCGAACGGCCATCCCTTGCTTCTTTGGGCGTTATGCCGTGAAACTGCTGGAAGGCTTTCGTAAAGGAGGTCGGCGAGGCATAGCCGTACTTATAGCTGATATCAACCACCTTTAAATCCGTGCTTTTTAAGTCATAGCCGGCCAGCGTCAGTTTTCTGGAGCGGATGTACTCGGAAAAACTGATTCCATTCATATAGGAAAAGACCTTCTGAAAGAAACCAAAGGAGCAGCCCGCAATGTCCGATACCACGTTTTCATCAATGGGTTCTTCCCGCCGCTGCAGATGGTCTTCCACATAATCGATGATTCTTTGTAATTTTTCGTTCCATTCCATTTTAAGTGATCTCCGCCTTCCTGGTTGTTTTTCTATTTTACCATTTATAAAACCTAATTTCCTCTTATTATTGGTACTGGATAGATAATTTATTACAATTCGCGGCCCCACCGCAGGCCTTCGCCGTCTGGCTCTGTCGGTTCACACCCCATTTTCTGTGACTTTGCAGGGTATTAGCGGTTCTTAACGCGCAGAATTTTTCGTTCAGGGGAAATCCCCACTTGTTTGAGCGCAGCGAGTTTGGGGATTTTCACTGGTTTTTAGAAAAATTTTGCACGTTTAGAAACGCTTATGCCCGAAACCGGAACAGAAAATGGGGTGTGAACCGGCAGAGCCAGACGGCGAAGGCCTGCGGTGGGGCCGCGAATTGCAACCTAATTTATCATAAAGATAGACTTCTTCCCATTTTTATGGTATCGTATTTCTTAACAAAGGAAATAATTTTGATTACCGGAGGCTGTTGGAATAGCGATATTCCGGGGCTTCTTTTTAGATGAAAATCAGGAGGGGTTATGAGTATCAGGGCGATTGTAGTGGACAATTCAGAGGAGCTTCTGGAGAAGATTTCCAGAATTTTAAGGGAGATGGAGGACGTCGAGCTATGCGGCAGCTTCGGCGAAGCGATTGCGGCGATTCAATATGTAAAGGAGAATCCGGTGGATATCGTATTTTCCGACGTGGTTATGCCGGATATCAGCGGGATCACGCTGGCATCCAAGATATATCAGCTTCCGGATCCGCCGGAGGTAGTGCTTTTATCCGGGATACCGGGGTTCTCTCTGGAGGCGTGGAAGATTCGTGCGTTCGGTTTTATCATTAAGCCGTATACGAGAGGGCAGATTGTAGATATGCTAAACCGTTTCCGGTGCGAGAGGAATGCCCGGAAGGTTCTGTAATCGATTGGAACAGGAGAGGACTTATGATGGAAGCAGATATATTGTTATTTATGGGACAGAGCAATATGGCCGGACGCGGCGACGCTCAGCTGGCGCCGGAGGTGCTGCCCGGGGCGGCCTGGGAATACCGGGCGGTGACGGAGCCGGACAGACTGGTGCCGCTTGCGGAACCATTTGGAGTAAATGAAAACCGTGGGGGAGGGGTCTGGGAACCAGGCATGAAGACCGGTTCCATGGCTGCTGCGTTTGTAAATGCGTGTTTTCGGAAAACGGGCCGGCCGGTTATCGCAGTGTCGTGTTCCAAGGGCGGTTCCAGCATCCTGGAATGGCAGCCGGATACTCCGTATTTTAAGGACGCAGCGGCGAGATTTCAGGCATGTGTAAGCTTTGCGGTGTCTCAGAAGATCGCTGTTCATTCAATTGGGATGGTCTGGTGTCAGGGATGTACGGATGCGGACAATGGGATGACGAAGGAAGAATACAAAGAGAAGACGCTGACCTTATTCCAAGCCTTTCAGGCGCTGGGCGTTGAGAGAATCTTTTTGATTCAGATCGGGAACCACAGAGAACTGCCGGATCTCTACGTTCCCATGCAGGAGGCCCAGGAGGAGCTGGCGGAGTTCGTGGAAACCATTTACATGATATCACGGTCCTTCCGCACATTCCGCGACAGGGGGCTGATGAAGGACTCCTACCATTATAAGCAGGAGGCGTATAATCTGGCAGGGGAAGAGGGGGGAGCCCAAACCGGGGAAATCCTGAAATAAAACAGAAAATGAATTGTTACTGTGAATTTACTTATGCTGATTGGCCAGTCTCCATTCCCGTGGAGGCTGGCCATACGTTTTTTTAAAGGCCCTGGAAAAATGCAGCTGGCTGGGATAACCGACCCGTGCGCTGATCTCTCCAATGGGAAGATTGGTCGTCTCCATGTACTCGCAGGCCTTTGCCATCCGGAAACGGATCAGGAATTCCTGCGGCGTAATAGAGAGGACATCCTTAAAGATCTTGCCGAAATAGCTGCGGTTTAAGTTGCAGAAGGCGGCGATGTCCTCCACCGTGATATCGTTCTGGTAGTTGTGTTCCACAAATGAGACCGCCTCCCGGGCATAAAAATCCTTCAGCTGGCCGCCTACAGCCGTCATGCGGCGATTGGAGGACTTGACCAGCGCATCGAGAGCCAGGTATAAATGGCCGATTAAATGAAAGGAAGATTCGGTCGTATGGCCGGCAATATAGATCATCTCGTCTTTTAAGACCTGTTCCATGGCCGGATTATTGCTGTTGTAAACCGGCAGATCGAAGGACAGTCCGGACAGGGCAATAATTTCCGGCGCCTTTAAGCCGTCGAATTCCACCCACGCATACTCCCACGGGTCCAGGGAATTGGCGATGTAGGTATTGGTCTGGCCGGGCGAGATTAAGAAGCCCTGACCGGCGTGAAGATGGTATTCCGTATCTTTTTTACTGCTGTCGGTGGATATTAAGAGCCCCTTTCCGGAAATGATGTAGTGAAACAGGTAATGATTGCGCGCTGCCGGACCGAAGGAGTGGTGCGGATCGCATTTCTCCCATCCGTACTGAAACAGGGTACAGTCGACGAAATTTTTATCGGTAAAGAGAGCAAACGAAAAATTAGACAAAAAAGCACCTCCCCTCCTGGGATTTCTGGGAATTAATTATAAACATTATATACCCATATGCGTGGTGACTTCAAGATATTTCGCACAAGGAGGCATTTTGGTATATTTGTATCAGGGTATTTCCATTTACGGTAAGAGTGGCAATGTGCTAATATATAGTCACAGAAACGAAGACATAAATACAAAATGTGCACAAATAAAAGAAAAATTCATTGGCCGATGAAGAAAATAAGCTGGTAATAATAACGAAAACTCAGAAAAAATCAGGACTGCAAGGAGGAAATTAAAGTGAGTAAATTGTGGAAAAAAGGTATAGCACTTACCATGGCGGCGACCATGGCGGTATCTTTAACGGCGTGCGGCGGCGGAAATTCTTCATCAGGCGATAAGAAAGAAGCGGGAAATACACAGGCTGCGGACGCAGGCGGAAAACTAAATGTAGCAATTTGGGATAACGGACAGAAGCCAGGGCTGGATCAGATTCTCGCTGATTTCACGAAGGAGACCGGAGTCGAGACGGATTTACAGGTAATCACATGGGACAGCTACTGGACTCTCTTAGAGGCGGGAGCCTCAGGCGGCGATATGCCCGACGTATTCTGGATGCATTCCAACGAGGCGACCAAGTACATGTCCAACGACATTCTTCTGGATCTCACAGATAAGGTAGCGGCCAGCGAAAAGCTGGAGATGGATAAGTTCCCGTCTGACATTAAGGAAATGTACCAGTACGACGGAAAGACCTACGCGGTTCCAAAGGATATCGATACCATTGCCTTATGGTACAACAAGGATATGTTCGACGAGGCCGGAATCGCTTATCCGGATGATACCTGGACTTGGGATGACTTATACGACGCGGCGGTGAAGCTGACAAAGGACGACGGAAGCCAGTACGGAATCGCCATGAACCCTTCCAACGAGCAGGATGGCTGGATGAACGTGATCTACTCCATGGGCGGTAATGTCATCTCAGAGGATATGAAGAAATCCGGTTTTGATGATCCGAATACCATCAAAGCTATGGAATTTGTTGATAAACTGGTGAAAAATGCAATGCCGCCGGCAACCGTCATGTCTGAGACTGGCACGGACGTACTGCTTGGCTCCGGCAAGATTGCCATGCTGTCCCAGGGTTCCTGGATGGTGGCCGCGTTTAAGGACAATGAGTACATATCAGAGCACTGTGATGTAGCGGTTCTTCCAAAGGATGCTGAGACGGGAAAACGTGTTTCTTTATACAATGGTTTAGGATGGGCGGCAAGCGCCAGCACGAAGAATCCGGAAGCGGCATGGAAGCTGATCGAATTCCTTGGAACGAAGGATATGCAGTTAAAGCAGGCACAGCTTGGTGTTACCATGGCGGCCTACGAAGGCGTTTCGGACGACTGGGTAAAAAACACGGATAAATTTAATTTACAGCCGTATCTGGATATGATGAACAGCGATATCGTGTTCCGTCCGCATTCCAGAAGCACTCTGGTATGGTGGAACATGATGACGGCCGAATTAAAAGAAGCATGGTCAGGGAACCAGGATATGAGTACAGTATGTAATACAATTGCGGAAAAAATGGATCAGATGCTGGCAGATGAGTAAGGCCCATACGAAAAGGAGGGATTTCTGTGGCAAAGGGAACAGAATTGAAAATAAAAAGAAAGATTACCAGCCGGGAAAAGAATGAGTTTTTGTGGGGCTGGGCGTTTATCCTGCCAACCATGATCGGGCTGATTGTACTGAATATCTATCCGATTATCAAGACTATTTATGAGAGCTTCTTCAAGACAGGCGATTTCGGAAAGGGCAACATCTTTATCGGCCTGGCCAATTACCAAAGGGTCTTAACGGACCCGGAGGTATGGCAGTCACTGCTTAATACATTCAAATACGCCATCGTGGAAGTGCCGTTTTCCATCATCATCGCCCTGGTTCTGGCCGTGCTGCTGAACCGGAAGATGAAGGGGCGGGCCGCTTACCGTACAATTTTCTTCCTTCCTATGGTTGCGGCCCCTGCGGCGATCGCCATGGTGTGGAGATGGCTTTTTAACTCGGAATTCGGCCTTTTAAATAATGTGTTCGGAACCAGCATAAACTGGATCTCCAATCCGAATATCGCCGTCTATTCCATCGGCGTCATCGGTGTGTGGTCCATCATCGGGTATAACATGGTTCTGTTTTTATCAGGGCTCCAGGAGATTCCGAAGGATTACTATGAGGCGTCCAACATCGACGGAGCCAGTGGAATCTACCAGTTTTTCCATATCACAGTACCGCTTCTGTCGCCTACCATTTTCTTTGTGACAGTGACCAGAGTGATCGGCGCGCTTCAGGTGTTTGATTTAATCTTCATGGTTATGGACAGAAATAATCCGGCGCTTTCAAAGACGCAGTCCCTGGTCTACTTATTCTATCAGTATTCCTTTGTTCAGAACAATAAGGGCCTTGGTTCCACCATCGTTGTGGTGCTGCTGGCAATCATTATGATTATTACGGTATTCCAGATGAAGGCACAGAAAAAATGGGTTTATTATAATTAGAGAGGGGGAGACGAAACATGGAAAAAAAGAAAAAAGCGGCGGCCATATCGATTCACGTTGTTTTGATCCTGGTAAGCATCACAATGCTCGTGCCGTTTATCTGGATGGCGCTCACCGCATTTAAGACCTCAACAGAAGCAACTTCTGTCAATCCGTTCGTCATCTTCCCGGCTGTATGGCAGACGGATAACTTTAAAACGGTTATCGAAAATATGGATTTTCTGCAGCTGTATATCAATACCATCCTGCTGATTGTGGGCCGTGTGGCGGCCGCGGTTCTCACGGCGACGATGGCGGCGTATGCGTTTGCAAGGCTGGAATTCAAGGGAAAGAACTTCATGTTCTCCCTGGTCCTGTTTCAAATGATGGTGCCTGGACAGATTTTTATCATACCTCAGTATTTAATGGTAAGTAAGATGGGGCTTTTAGACACCGTGTTCGCCCTGATCTTCCCGGGACTTGTGACTGCATTTGGAACGTTTCTGCTGCGGCAGGCGTATCTGGGACTTCCGAAGGATCTGGAAGAGGCGGCGCGTCTGGACGGCTGTAATATTGGTCAGACATTTTTATATATCATGGCGCCTCTGACGCGCTCCGGCATGGTGGCGCTCGGTATTTTTACCGCGGTATTTGCCTACAAGGATTTAATGTGGCCCATGATCTGCAACAAGACGGTGATGCCCCTGTCCGCCGCGCTGGCAAAGATGCAGGGACAGTACACGAACAATTATCCGCAGTTAATGGCGGCTTCCCTGCTGGCCTGTGTGCCGATGATTGTGATCTACTTAATATTCCAGAAACAGTTTATTGAAGGAATTGCAACTTCCGGCGGAAAGCTGTAGGATAAAAACTACAGGATAACGGCTGAGAGAGAAAGGGATGTGGAAAACGATGAATATATTGAGTGAAGACAGTATTTTCGGGCAGATATTCGGATTCCTGGGAAACATGATCGCGTTGAATGTTCTCTGGATTGTGACGAGTCTCCCTATCGTGACGATCGGGGCCTCGACCACGGCCATGTATTACACGGCGTTAAAACTCCATAAGGATAAAGATGTCACGGTCTGGAAAGCATTTTTTCAAAGCTTTAAGCAGAACTTCATTCAGGCGACGGCCATCTGGGCGGTTCTGGCCGCAGTGGGAGCCCTTCTTTTCATCGAAGGGAAATGGCTTCTCCTGTCGGAAAGTGCCTCCTCCACGTTCCTTTCCTTCAGCCTGATTGGTATCGGGCTGATTACGGGAGTGCTGCTGTTATATATATTTCCGGTCATTGCCGCATTTTCCAATACCCTGGGAAGGCTGGCCGCCCATGCGTTTTATTTTGCCTTTCATAAGCCGGGATACTTAATCGCCACGGCTGCCATTACATGCCTGCCGATGTATTTTACCATGGTGGATGCGAAGCTTTTTCCCGTCTACCTTCTGATCTGGCTCATGTGTGGATTTTCACTGACGGCATATGGCAACGCATGGTTTTACTTGAGGCTGTTTCAGCCGCATTTCAAGGCAGCTGTGACGGAATCCGCGCAGAGCGGCGCGTGGGAGCGGGAAGGCTGAATCACATAAAACAATATAAGGAGATCAGGTTATGGCTATCATAATGAATCAGGCGGAGCAGGTAATCACGCTGCAGACGAAACAGACGACTTATCAGATGAAAGTGGGCGATTACGGGATTCTGCTTCATCTCTATTATGGCGCAAGGGTAGAAGACTGCACCATGGATTATCTGCTGAACAGAAGAGATGTCGGATTTTCCGGCAACCCCTATGACGCGGGGGATGACAGAACATGTTCCCTGGATACGCTGCCTCAGGAATTTCCTTCCTATGGTATCGGAGATTACCGCAACAACTGTGTGGGCGTGTGCCAGGCGGACGGAACGCGGGCCGCTGATTTCCGCTATGTCTCCTGTGAGATCAGGGAGGGGGCTCATAAGATTCCAGGGCTTCCGTGCCTGTTCGATGAGGATGAAATGGGAGAGACTCTGGTGATTTCCATGGAAGATTCGCCGTCCTCCCTGAAACTGGAACTGTACTACGTCGTGTTTGCGGACCGCGATATCATCGCCCGTTCCGCGAGAATCATCAATGGCGGAAACGGAGCGGTCAGGCTGGAAAAGATGATGTCAGCCTGCCTGGAACTGCCGAACGGAGCGTGGGAAGTGATTCATTTCCACGGGAGGCACGCGATGGAACGAAGGCTGGAGCGCCTTCCTCTGATGCATGGGACGATGGAGGTGGGAAGCCGGAGAGGTACCTCCAGCCATCAGCACAACCCGGGTGTGATCTTGTGCTCTCCTGACGCGACCGAGGAACACGGAGACTGTTACGGTCTGTCCCTGATTTACAGCGGCAATTTTTCCGCGGAGATCGAGATGGATCAGATGGATTCCGTGAGGGTTGCATGTGGTATCCAGCCGGAATCCTTTGAGTTTCTGCTGGAGCCGGGAGAAGCCTTCGATACGCCTCAGCTCATGATGACTTACAGCGGAAGCGGCCTGGGACGCATGTCAGCCAACTTTCATTCCATTATCCGACACAATCTGTGCAGGGGAAAATATAAGTTTGCCAGGCGTCCCATCCTCATCAACAATTGGGAAGCTACCTATTTTGATTTTAATGAAGAGAAGATTCTCTCCATTGCAGGACAGGCCGCGGAGCTGGGCATCGAGATGCTGGTGCTGGATGATGGCTGGTTTGGCAGCCGGAACAGTGACAACGCGGGTCTTGGGGACTGGTTCGTCAATACGGATAAGCTGAAGGGCGGCCTTACTGGACTGGTTGAGGGCATTAATCATCTGGGCATGAAATTCGGTATCTGGATCGAGCCGGAGATGGTTAATGAGGAGAGCCGTCTGTACCGGGAGCATCCGGACTGGGCATTAACGATTCCGGGCAGAAAACCGTGCAGAAGCAGGAATCAGCTGGTGCTCGACATGTCCAGGAGCGAGGTCAGGGACTACGTATTCGATTCGATCTCCTCGGTCTTAAAGAGCGCCAATGTCGAGTATGTGAAATGGGATATGAACCGCAGTATCTGCGATGTCTACAGCGCCGTTCTTCCGAAAGAACGCCAGGGCGAGGTTTACCACCGCTACGTGCTGGGCATTTATGACCTGATGGAGCGATTTACGTCATCATTTCCCAATATCCTTTTCGAGGGATGCAGCGGCGGAGGCGGCCGTTTCGATCCGGCTATCCTGTATTACTCGCCGCAGATCTGGTGCAGCGACGACACGGATGGCATCGAGCGGCTGGAGATTCAGTACGGAACTTCGTTCTTCTATCCGATTTCGGCCGTCGGTTCCCACGTATCGGCCATACCGAACCATCAGACGGGACGAAGGACACCGCTTGCGACGCGCGGCGTGGTGGCCATGGCCGGAAGCTTCGGTTATGAGATGGATTTAAATCTCCTGACAGAGAATGAAAAAGAAGTGGTGAAGGCGCAGGTGGAAGACTATAAGAGGTATTATGACCTCATTCATAACGGGGATTACTACCGGCTCGCCAGCCCGCAGGGAGATTCCGATTTCACCGCGTGGCAGTTTGTATCCGGCGATAAGACGAGGACTCTGATTAATCTGGTGATCACCCATGTGAGGGCCAATGCCCCCGATCTCTGGTTTAAGCTCCGCGGCCTTGACCCGGAGAAACGGTATCGTCTGGAGGAAGATGGCCGTATCTACAGCGGCAGCGCGCTGATGAACGCCGGGATATCCATTCCGATGATTATGGGCGATTATCCAGCGGCACAGATGGAGTTTAAGGAGATAGGATGAATATAGAGAACGGGCGGTCCGATACGGACCGCCTGTTTTGTTTTTCCATCCTTTTCGCCGACCGGGAATAGGCAGACAGAAATAGGAAAGGATAGAAATATAGAACGAAATCTGGTATGATGGGAGCGTAATGCCGGACAGGCGGGAAAGGGCTGATGAATGACATGGACAGAAACAAATTCAGAATTCAGATGGAGGAAGAAGAGCAGAAGGAACGCCAGTGGCAGGAAATCGTGGACTATTATGGCGGCCAGAAGGATGCGAAGAGCCAGGATAATATCGTGGAGATGCTTCGGGAGGTGCAGGAACTGTACGGATACATTCCATCGGAGAAGACCGGCGCGATGGCAGATGCACTGGGCGTGAAGCAAACGCTTCTCTTACAGCTGATCAAACTGTATCCCAGCTTTAAGAAGGCGCCTTACGGACACTGCATCACTGTCTGCACGGGAGCGCGCTGCGGCGGCAAGGGTTCCGCTGAAGTGTTTGAAGCGGTGCTGAAGGCGGTGGAGACGAGAGAGTCCGGTGCGTTTAAGATCATGATGAAGGAATGCCTAAAGCAGTGCAAAACCGCACCGAATCTGATGGTGGACAGCGATTCCTACGGTCACGTAAAGCCGGATGAGGTCGCCTCAATTCTGAGTAAATACTGACGGCTGTAACAGGAAAAAGCAGGCAGAATGGGACTGGCACACCGGGTTCTTACTTATTCATAAGTGGGAACTCCGGCGGGGCAGTCCCTGATTTTTTGCCCCATTATCATAGACGAACCAGAGAGGCTATGCTATAATATTAAAATAGCGAAAAAAGAACCCTTTTTTCATATTACGGGACAACACGCCCTATAATATGAAAATGTTCCGTATGGAGGCGCGCCCCGCTCTGCCTGCGGAACCTATATTCTAAGGAGACAGATATGAAAGAAAAAATAAAAGTAAAGGGGCAGCTGAGGGCTTATATGCAGTGGCCGTTATATTTATCGGCGATGCTGATTATCATGAATGTGATAATCGGAGCGGTCAGCGTGACGGCCGGGATTATTATGGCTGTGTTTACGCTGCTGTATATCGGAATCGCTCTGTGGATCTACACCTACAGAAAGAAACGACTGCTAAACGGCCTGGTGGAATTTTCTGCGGAATATTCCTGGATGCAGAAACAGCTGCTTACCGACCTGGAGCTTCCGTACGGAATTGCGGATGAGAGCGGCCGTGTGCTCTGGGGGAATACTGCTTTGGCAGAAGTGCTGGGCGAGGAAAAACCATTTAAAAATACCAGGAAAAACTTATCATCGATTTTCCCGGAGATCACAAAGGAGGTCCTGGATTTAGAGGAGGGCTCCGTGGTGCTCCACTGCACGTGCAACGACCGTAAGTACCAGGTTCAGCTGAAGGCTGTATACATGAAGGATTCCATCGAGGACATAGCGGATGCCATCGGTACCGAGGACGCGGGTCAGATGCTGATCGCGGTCTATTTATTCGATGAGACGGAGATTCTTACTTATAAGCAGATGGTCAACGACCAGAAGATGGTGGCCGGCCTCATCTATCTCGACAACTACGAGGAGGCGCTGGAGAGTGTGGAAGAGGTGCGCCGTTCTCTTTTAACCGCACTGATCGACCGGAAGATCACCAAGTACATCACCGCTATGAACGGCATCGTGAAGAAGCTGGAAAAGGATAAGTATTTCATTGCGATCAAACAGTGCTATATTCAGGAACTGAAGGATAACCGTTTTTCTATCCTGGAAGATGTGAAGACGGTCAACATCGGCAATGAGATGGCGGTAACCTTAAGCATCGGCCTCGGCATGAATGGGGAAAGTTACAGCCAGAGCTACGACTACGCCCGTATCGCCATCGATATGGCTCTGGGACGCGGAGGCGACCAGGCTGTGGTAAAGGATGGGGAGCGGATTCAGTACTTCGGCGGCAAGGCGCAGCAGGTGGAGAAGACCACCCGTGTGAAAGCCCGTGTGAAGGCCCACGCCCTCCGCGAGCTGATGGAGACGAAGGACCGACTTCTGATCATGGGGCACCGCCTGACGGACGTGGATTCCTTCGGCGCGGCAGTGGGCATCTACCGGATTGCCACAGCCATGAACAAGAAGGCCAACATTATTATCAACGAAGTGACTTCCTCGGTGAAGCCGATGATGGACCGTTTTACCGGCAACAGCGAATACCCGGACGATATTTTCATGACCGGCGCCAGGGCTGCTGATTTAGTGGACAATAACACCATCCTCGTGGTGGTGGATGTAAACCGCCCCAGCATCACCGATGCACCGGAGCTTCTTAAGCTGGTCAAGACCATTGTGGTTTTGGATCATCACCGTCAGAGCAGTGAGATCATCGACAACGCGGTGCTTTCTTACGTAGAGCCGTATGCGTCTTCTGCGTGTGAGATGGTTGCGGAAGTTCTGCAGTACATCGCCGACGGAATCCGCATCAAATCGGCCGAAGCCGACGCGATGTATGCCGGTATCGTGATCGATACCAACAATTTTACGAACCAGACAGGTGTCCGCACCTTCGAGGCCGCCGCGTTCCTGCGGAGAAACGGCGCCGATGTTGTGCGTGTCCGCAAACTGTTCCGCGACGATCTTGACGATTATAAGGCCAAGGCGGAGGCGGTCAGGGAGGCGGAGATATTTGAGGGTTGTTTTGCGATCAGCACATGCCCGTCCGAGGGCATTGAAAGCCCGACGGTTGTGGGCGCCCAGGCGGCGAACGAGCTGCTTGACATAGCCGGAATGAAGGCGTCTATCGTTATGACGTTCTACAACAACACGATTTACTTAAGCGCCCGTTCCATCGACGAGGTGAATGTCCAGGTCATGATGGAGAAGCTGGGCGGCGGAGGCCACCGGACCATCGCGGGAGCGCAGCTGAAGGACATGAGTCTTGAGGAAGCGAGAAACCGTGTCAAGGAAGTCATCAGAGACATGTTAGAGAAGGGAGATATATCATAATGGAAGTAGTATTATTAGAGGATGTAAAAACACTTGGAAAAAAGGGACAGATTGTCAAGGTCAATGACGGATACGCGAGAAACTTTATTCTCCCGAAAAAGCTGGGAATTGAGGCAACTCCGAAGAACTTAAATGATTTAAAGCTTCAGAAGGCCAATGAGGCCAGACTGGCAGCAGAGCAGCTGGCAGCGGCAAGGGAGCTTGCAGAAAAGCTTGGGAAGTCTTCCATCACCGTTTCCATCAAGGCGGGAGAAGGCGGAAAGGCGTTTGGTTCCGTATCTTCGAAGGAGATCGCATCAGCCATCGCGAGTCAGCTGTCCCTGGACATCGACAAGAAGAAACTGGTTCTTCCAGAGCCGCTTAAGACATTTGGAGTGCATGAGGTCCCGATCAAGCTGCACAAGGAAGTGACCGGGAAGCTTGCTGTTAAAGTAGTAGAGAGCTAGGAGGCTTAAGACATGGATGACGCCCTGATCAAGCGGGTACTTCCTCACAGTGTGGAGGCGGAGCAGTCGGTAATCGGCTCCATGCTGATGGACAGGGAAGCGATTATAGCGGCTTCCGAGATCATAACGGCCGATGATTTCTACCAGCACCAGTATGGAGTCATGTTTGAGGCCATGGTAGAGCTTTTCAATGAAAACAGGCCGGTAGACTTAATCACACTTCAGAACCGGTTAAAGGAAAAGGATGTCCCGCCCGAGGTAAGCAGTCTCGACTTCGTGCGGGACATCATCACGACGGTGCCAACATCGGCCAACGTCAAATCGTACGCGAACATTGTGCGTGAGAAAGCGGTCCTGCGGAGACTGATCAAGGTCAACGAAGACATTGCCAACACGTGTTACGCAGGAAAAGAGCCGCTGGAGACAATCCTGGCGACGACGGAGAAAACGGTATTCGACTTATTACAGAGCCGTAATTCCGGTGATTTCGTCCCCATCCGTCAGGTTGCGATGAACGTTCTCGAAAAAATCGAGGAAGCCTCCAAAAACCAGGGAACCGTAACGGGAATCCCGACAGGCTTCATCGATCTGGATTACAAGACATCGGGCCTGCAGCCCTCCGACTTCATCCTGATTGCGGCCCGTCCTTCCATGGGAAAAACGGCGTTCGTACTGAACCTGGTTGATCATATTGCTGTAAAAAAAGGTCTGCCGTGTATGGTATTCAGTCTGGAGATGTCAAAGGAGCAGCTGGTAAACCGTATGTTAGCGATGGAATCCAACGTAGATTCCCAGAAGCTTCGAACCGGAACGCTGTCGGACTCGGACTGGGATGCGGTAGTAGAAGGAATCGGTGTCATCGGCAATTCCAAACTGATCATAGATGATACGCCGGGTATTTCGATCATGGAACTGCGTTCCAGATGCCGAAAGATGAAGCTGGAATATGGATTAAACGTTGTAATTATCGACTACTTACAGTTAATGAGCGGAAGTGGAAAAGGCGGTGGAGACAACCGTCAGCAGGAGATCTCAGAGATTTCAAGATCCTTAAAAGCGCTGGCCCGAGAATTAAGCGCGCCGGTAATCGCATTGTCGCAGTTAAGCCGAGCGTGTGAGACGAGGCAGGATCACCGTCCGATGCTGTCCGACTTACGAGAGTCAGGAGCAATCGAGCAGGATGCGGATGTGGTTATGTTTCTTTATCGAGATGATTATTATAATAAAGATACGGATATGCCGAATATTGCAGAAGTTATTATTGCGAAGCAGAGAAATGGTCCAATTGGAACGGTTAATTTAGTATGGAGACCGGAGTTTACGAAATTCGCAAACATGGCCAAGCAATGAGCAGGATAGAAAATGAGGGATGGGCCGCGCGGAAAACAAGCTCGCAATTTGAGTTTGTTTTCCGCGCGGCCCATCCCTCATTTTCTATGGGGCGAACGCCCCCCAGGAATCCGAATCAGGAAGGTTCTTCTGCGGTATTGGATCAGATACAGTCTGAGCAGAACCTTCCTGATTCGGATTCCTGGTTCCTGCGGGTTTCCCACCTCCAAAACCATCACCCACGCGCCGACGGGCGTTCCGCCCCGTCCAGCTCGTCATATCATAAAATCAACCTGCCCTCAAAAAAAATCTAAAGCAAAGCACTCCCCTGCATTGTTCCACTCCATTTGCTTAGCGTCGTTTTCTGCTGTTTGCCATGCGCTGCTTTTGACTATCGGATGATGTCTGAAGTGGTCGAAGCCGCGAAGAAAGATTATGAAGATCTTAAAAAATATTTTTCAGAATGAATCATAATCCCTCTCACCGCCGCATAAGATATAAATAGTAAGTTATGAAACTATACGAACCAAAGGAGAGGATATAGCTATGGCTGAGATACATTACTTAATATCGGACGCATCTAAAAAGGTGGATGTAGAGTCCCACGTACTTCGCTACTGGGAGGACGAGCTTGAGCTTGCGATTCCAAGAAATGAGATGGGACACCGGTATTACACCGAAGCACACATCCGTTTATTCCAGCAGATCAAGGAACTGAAGGAAAAAGGATACCAGTTAAAAGCCATCAAGACAGCGCTTGATAAAATCATGGAAGACGGAAAAGATCCGGTGATACCGGACGAGCTTCTGGAGGAATCGGTGACGCGGGCGTTAAAAGAGAGCGCGGTAGTCACAGACAGCGGAGACGGAGAGACGGGACTTGCTGAAGTACATAGCACAGCGCAGGTAATCATTGCTCAGGAGAAGATGGAGCAGTTCCAGGAAATCATGAATCACATCATTGGACGGGCCCTGGAGGTCAACAATGAACAGCTGAGCCAGGATGTCAGCAGTATCGTGAATGACAAGGTGGTAAAAGAGCTGGAATATTTGATGAGAGTGAAGGATGAGAAGGAAGAAGAGCGTTTCAAACAGCTGGACGAGCTTCTCCGTTCGTATCAGAAAGATAACAAAGGGCGTGCCGAGGCCGCGGCTTCAAAGATTCCGTTTTTTAACCGGAAAAAGAAGTTTGGGAGAAATGGAAAGAAGCTTTAACGCGGCAGCGTAAGATCCACAGATAAAACCAGTAAACAACAAGATGATAAAGCTTACGATAAGGAAGATACAGAGATGAAAAACAGAATAATGGTAATACATGTATGAAAGCGGCGTGACTCGAATGGTCAGGCCGCTTTTGCGCACATTATGTGAATGGAGTTTGACTGAGAAAAGAACCATACTTCGGAGATATGCCTGCTTTTGCACTTTATATAGTGCAAAAATACAATTTGAAAACTTTTTTGCAAAGGACTATACTGTGACTTGTCAGGGAGGTGCAGGATATGACAACTGTATTAGATTGTATTGAAAGGATTCCTAAATGTCTGAAGGGAATCAGGGACAGTTATCCGGAACGCGCGAAAAATATTGCGGATTATCTGTCTGAGAGCGGGATCAAAAAGGTTCGCCGCCTCGTGTTTATCGCCAGCGGGTCCTCTTACAACAGTGCCCACACAGCGAAGCTGTTTATTAAAAATCAGTGCGGAATAGAGACGGATTTCAAGTATCCGAATTTATTTGTAAATTATGAAGCCGATACGGAACTGAGCCGGGAGGCAGGTGATACGGATTCGACGGTATATGTGGTAATTTCCCAGGGAGGAGAGACAAAGCTTGTTTACCTGGCCCTGGAGAAGATTAAAAATGCGGACAGGCCGTGTATGGCGATCACCGCGGATGCGGAAGCGTCCATCGCAAAGATGGCCGGTTTCCACCTGGATATGGGATGCGGACAGGAGGAATTTATGTACCGCACCATCGGATTTTCCACCTCAGCCGCTGTCTGCTGGTTGCTGGGACTTGCGGCAGGCGTCTATAATGGAGAGGTGACGGCGGAAGCAGAAGCAGGATATTTAAAGGACTTCGATGCGATGATCCAGAATCTGCCGGCTGTGGAAGCAGCGACGGAAACGTGGTATCAGGCCAATAAATTCTCACTGTTAAGAAGAAACAAAATGATGATGGCCGGAACCGGAGACCTGTATCCAATCGTCAATGAAGGGGATATTAAGGTTATGGAGATGGTTCCCATGATGACCAGAAGCTTCGAGCTGGAAGAGTTTATCCATGGCCCTCAGAACTCTTTTGATGACGCGACTCTCTTCCTTATCTTACATCACCGGGGAGAGGACGACGAGAAGGCGAAGGCAATCGCCCGCTTCATTAAGGAGCAGATCGGTTTCTGCGCCCTGGTAGGAGAGGAACCGCTGGAAGAACGGGACTTATCCATCAGCCCGGCCAGCCGCTGGTTCTTCGGTCTGGAGTACGTGACCGTGTTCCAGGTGCTTGCTTACCGGATGGCGGATGACCGCGGAAGAGACTTACACAGAGGCGTCAACGCGGTAGTCAGCCAGTATATCACAAAAACTTTATAAGTCACTGCACGAAGCGGGGAAGACCTCACTAAGTGATCATAACGCGCCACTGCACTAAGCTCGTGAAAGACCTCGCTAAGTGCCAGTGACATGTATCGCACGTAACCGGCTAAAAGACAGCCGCTAAGTGCTCATAACGAGGAGGAAAAGAAATGAAACGAATGCTCATCGCGGCTCACGCAAGATTTGCGGATGGCCTGGAAAGCGCGCTGTCCCTGATTATGGGGAAGCGGGAAGACATCACCTGTATTAACGCATTTGTCACGGAAACACCTCTGGAAAAACAGATAGACGATTATGCGGAATCTCTCGGAGAGGGAGATCAGGTTCTGGTAATCACAGATGCATTTTTTGGAAGCGTGAACCAGAAAATCATGGGAAAACGGCTGAAGAACAGCCTGATTGTCACTGGGGCGAATCTGCCGCTGGTGCTGGAACTCGTCACTATGCTGGATGGGGATGCTCCTATTACGGCGGATCAGCTGAAGAACACGGTGGCTCAGGCCAGAGAACAGCTCATGGTTGTGGAAATGGAAGACGCCGTCGATTCATCAGATGACTTTGATTTCTAATAGAAGGGGGATATCGATATGATAGTAAAATTAAGAATTGATGACAGACTTCTGCACGGCCAGGTAGCCTACAGCTGGAAATCGGCGCTCAGCTATAACGCCATCGTAATCGCCAGCGATGCGGCCGCGGCAGACGAGTTTCGGAAGGGCGTTATCAAGATGTGCTGCCCGGAAGGCGTGAAGCTGGCCACCAGAAGCGTGGAGGAAGCGGCGAAGCTGATCAATAACCCGAAACTGAAGGACATGAAAGTATTTGCAATCTGCGGTAGTCCGGCCGATGCCAACGGCCTTTTAAAGAAGCTGGAGGAGAAGCCAGTCGTCAACTTAGGCGGAATTCAGATGGCGGACGGTAAGAAACTGTTTTCCAAGGCCGTTTATGTGGATGAGGAGGACTTAAGGAACCTGGATGAGATAGCTTCTGCGGGATATACCATCGAGGTTCAGGAAGTACCGTCCACGGCAATGGCAAAGTATGCGGACTTACGTAAGAAATTTTAAAAAGGGGGAAATGAAATTATGCAGGCAGCAATTTTAGTTGGACTCGCAATGGCAGTATTGTGGTTCCTGGAAAAATTAGGCGGTACACCTATGGTGATCCGGCCGATCGTGGTATCACCGGTGATCGGTGCACTGCTGGGAGACTTACAGACCGGTGTCATGGTCGGAGCCACTCTGGAACTGGTATTTATGGGCGCTATTCAGATCGGAGCTGCGGTTCCGCCGGATGTATTAGTCGGCGCGGGACTTGGAACGGCGTTTGCGATCCAGTCTGGACAGGGAGCCGATATCGCTCTGGCTCTGGCACTTCCTATCGCGATTCTGGCCCAGTCATTAAAGGTTATCGTGTTCATTATCCGAAGCTGGTTCATGGATCTTGCCATGAAGTTAGCGGAGGCGGGCGACATCAAAAAGTTGCACGCGTTAAACATCGGCGGTCTTCTGCTTCAGTGTTTCATGTATTTCGTAGTAGGTTTTGTGGCTCTGCTCTTCGGTTCACCGGCGGTTGAGGCGTTTGTAAACAATATTCCGCAGGTAATCTTAAATGGTCTCTCCGTAGCGGGCGGACTCCTTCCGGCAGTCGGTTTCGCACTTCTCCTTCTTCCGATGATGGAGAAACGCAATGCTATTTACTTCGTATTTGGTTTCATTCTGATATCCTATTTGAATCTGCCGATTATGGCAGTGACCATCATGGGCGTCGTGCTGGCCTTTGTGATCTGCTATGAAAAGGGCGCGTCAGGAAATGGGACAGCAGCGGCTGCAGCCGTAAGTTCAGAGGAAGAGGAGGATTTGTTCGATGAGTAAGCAAAAAATGTCTGCCGAAGACAAAAAAATGGTAAATGGCCTGTTCTGGAATTCATTCCTGCTGGAGGCCTCCTACAACTACGAAAGGCAGCAGGCCCTGGGCTTCTCCGTGGGTATGTGGCCGGCGATCAAACGTTTCTATAAGACAAAAGAGGGACAGGCGGAAGCCTTAAAACGCCACATGGCGATCTTTAATACCACACCTCATATGGTATCCGTAATCAGCGGCGTTACAGCAGCCATGGAGAAGGAAGCCAGTGAGAACAAGGACTTTGACAAGGATATCATCAATAACGTGAAGGTAGGACTCATGGGCCCGTTAGCCGGAATCGGCGATTCCTTCTTCTGGGGCACACTGAGAATCATTGCCGCAGGTATCGGTTTATCTCTGGCACAGCAGGGAAGCGTTCTGGGCGCGATTCTGTTCTTAATCATTTTCAACGTTCCGCATCTCCTGATCCGCTACTACGGCACAGTGCTGGGCTATCAGTTCGGCGCAGGCCTAATGAGCAACTCGAAGAGCGCAGGCATCTTAAAAATGATTTCCAAGGGCGCGTCAATCGTCGGCCTTATGGTAATCGGCGCCATGAGTGCTTCCATGGTTGCGATGAAAACCCCGCTCACCTTTACCATTGGGGAGACGGCGTTCGAGCTTCAGGGATACTTAGATCAGATCTTCCCATTGCTGCTTCCGTTACTTTACACCCTGGCGATGTTTGGCCTCTTGAAAAAAGGCTGCAAATCAACTACAATCTTATTGATTACAATCGCAGTAGGTGTGATAGGTTCTCTTCTTCACATCCTTTAATCCTGGCGAACCCGGAAAGGTCAGAAGCTCATGGTTGAGGCAAGAACCAGATATGTCATCATGATAAAAACGATGTTAGGCAGGAAAACGTATGTAACCTCGGCTGCTCTCGCAGAAGCAGCCGGGGTTTCTGTGCGCACGGTAAAGTACGACTTAAAGGAGCTTCAGAGCTTCTTAAAGGAGTATGGCGTGGAGATCGAATCGAAACGGTCCTACGGCTACCGCCTGCTGGTGGGAGACGGCTCCGACATGGATGGGCTGTCGAAGGCGCTCCGGGCCAATCTGCGGAAAAATAAGGGCGAAGTGTTCCGGTATAATTTTCAGAGAGTCATCTATATCATCAACAAGCTGCTGATCGGAAAGCCGTACTATAAGGCGGAGGAGCTGATGGACACGTTTTACATCAGCCGTTCGACCCTTACCCAGGACTTGAACCGCGCCCGCACCCTTCTTGCCAAGTTCCGTCTGGAGATCGACGTGAATCTGCGGCGGGGAATCGGTGTCGCCGGTGATGAGCTGGACAAGCGCCTCTGTATTGCGGAATATTTCTTCCGGTACGATGACAAGCTTCAGGTTATGGTTCAGCGGCGGGCGGATGGCGGAAAGTATGACTGGGATGCCCAGAGAGAGACACTGGTCCGGATCGTTTGGGAGGCGTGCCGGGCCAATAAGATCAGGCTGTCACCGTTTCTGGCCGTGGATCTGGCCAGTCATATGTATGTCAGTGTGCTGCGCATGAGGGCCGGATGCGGCATCGGGGAGCTGCCGGGCGGTACCATGACGGTGAATTATGTGAGGGAGCGGTACGCGGCAGGGGAGGTCGCGGATCAGCTGGAAGAACTCTATCAGATATCCATTTCCGAGAAAGAGCGGGAGTATTTCGCCCTCCATATACTAAGCAAAAAAATGCCGGACAGCGGGCCTGTCGGCTCCGAGGAACACGCCACATTAAAGCAGTGCGTGGCGGAGATCCTGCGGGAGGTGAAGGACAATTTTGAACTGGATTTTACTGATGATCCTGTGTTCCTGGACTTTTTATATACCAGCATTGAGCCCATGGTCTTAAGGCTCAGAACGCATCTGATCGTCAGAAATCCGCTTCTGTTTGAGAATCTGCGCCGCTATCTGTTTGCCACCAAGGTGGCTCACTCCGCCAGCGGAATCATAGAAAAGCTGTTTGGAGTGCAGATGGACAATAATGAGTTCGCGTATCTGGTGCCGGCGTTTAACATGATTATCAGCACCCATGAGAAGCGAAAGAAGTTTAAGATCGGCTTCTGCGGGGACTTAGGGCTCTCGGAGGCGCTGATCTATTATAACGAGCTTTCGGAAAGCCTTCCGAAGGACGGCTATGAGCTGGTATGGATGGATAAATACCACAATAACGGCTATTTGAACCAGCTTCAGTATCTGATCTATGTGAGCGACTACCGGCTGCCGGGGAATCTGCCGTATTATGAGATACAGGACGGCGATTCCACCAGCGAGGTCTGCAGTGCGATCGCGGAATATAAGCTGGAGCAGGTACAGATCGAGCAGTATTTAAAGCCGGAATTCGGCATGTTCGGACTGGAGGGGCGGAACCGGGATGAGGTCATGGAGAACCTGTACCGCTGCCTGGCCGGGCGCGGCCTGATCGCTACGGAGCTGGACTGGAAGAATGCTTTCCGGGCCAACGAGGTGGGAAACGGGATCGCCCATATCCAGGACCTGGGAAGAATTTTAAAGAACGCGGGCTGTTACGTCTGCATCTTAAAAACGCCTATTCTGTGGGAACAGGATATTATCAAAGTTCTGGTGATGATCAAAACGAAGCGGGACGGAGACAAGAATTTGTCGCTGCTCTGCCGTATTGTCTCCAACTGGGCCTCATCGCCGGAAAAAGTGGAACATTTTTTAAAGACACAGAGCTATGATGTGTTCTGCGGCGACATTACGGAAGAATGTCTGAAGCTCTGCTTCTAGACCGGATTCTTCGGTCGAGCAGATGAGCCGTCTGAACGGCTGAGATCAGACGGCTCTGCACCGGAAAGGAAGAATTGCCATGCTGAAAAACCAGGTATATAAAGGAATTATATTTACGGCAGCCTCTGCCGTCATATTCGGATTTACACCCATTCTGGCCAGGATCTCTTATGACGGCGGGGCCAACGGGATTACGATGACGTTTCTGCGCTGTCTGCTGTCCCTGCCGATCCTGTTCCTGATCTTAAAAATAAAGGGAATCCCGCTTAAAGTGGAACCTGCCTGGAGAATGCCAGTGGCTGTGTGCGGCGTCTTCGGGGCATTCGCAACGACGGTGACGCTCTATATGTCATACTCATACATACCGGTGGGAATGGCCACCACGCTTCATTTTATCTATCCCGTGCTGGTTACCGCGGGCTGCGTCCTCATCTTCCGGGAGGGGATCACGATAAAAAAGGTGCTGGCTCTGCTCTGCGGAGCGGCCGGCACCGTGTTGTTCCTGGAACATTTTTCTGCGGCCACGGGAAGCGGCACCGGAATCTTTCTGGCGCTGCTGTCAGGCCTGTTTTACAGCATTCATATGGTAGTTATGGACAAGTCGGGGATCAAGAACATGCACTATTTTAAGCTGTCGTTTTACTTATGCCTGTTCGGCGCCGCCTTATCGGGAATTTACGGAGGCGTGACCGGCCAGCTGGCGCTTCACTTAACCGGCCAGGCGTGGCTGTTTGCATTCTTGGTCTCCATCTGTGCCTCTGTGGGAGCGATCAGCTTATTCCAGCTGGGAATTCGGTATACGGGCGCTTCTACGGCGGCCATACTGTCCACACTGGAGCCGATCACCAGCGTGATCCTGGGAGTGCTGGTCCTCGGCGAACTGTTCACCGCGAGAAAGATCGCGGGCTGTCTGTGCATCCTGCTCAGCGTGGTGCTGATCGCGGCTGCGGGGAAGAAGCGCTAAGTTCCTGTAGTGCATTACGGTTAATTACGCAATGCACTACCAGCCGCCGCCTTGACAAACTCGGAAAAGAGTCTGGCGGCGGCTTCATTTTTCTCCCATAGATACTCCGGATGCCACTGGACGCCGATGAAGAACGGGTAATCCGGCATCTCCACCGCCTCCACCAGCTGGTCGGAGGAACGGGCCGAGGCGACGAGGCTGGGGGCCACATCCCTGACTGCCTGGTGATGCATGCTGTTGACGGACAGTGTCTCCGTTTCCGCGATCCTGGCCAGACGGCTGTCGGGCTGCAAGGTCACGGTGTGGGAGGGGAGCGCGTAGGCGAAGGGCTGGGTGTGGGCCAGCGGGAAATCACTCTTTACCTGGCTGGGAATATCCTGCCAGATGGTGCCGCCCAGGCCGATGTTTAAAAGCTGTATCCCGCGGCAGATGCCGAGAATGGGCTTGCCGGTCTCCATCACCAGGGGGAGAAGAGCCAGTTCCATCTGATCCCTCTCAGCGGAAACGCTGCCGCAGCGGTCTAAAGTTTCTTCTCCGAACAGGAAGGGATGGACGTCGGGGCCTCCGGTGAAGAGAAAGCCGTCCAGCGTGTCTACAAGCTGCCTTAAGTCGTCCTCAGACGAAGTCAGCGGAAGCACGACAGGAATGGCGCCGGCGGCCGTAAGAGCCTTTATGTAGGTGGGGCGCATCTGTATGTCGTTGTTGTCCGTGTTGTGGGAGGGCGTAAGACCGATTAGTGGTTTTTTCATAAATCATACCTCGTTTCATTCATTGCATTTTCAGTAACAGTTCAGCCCTCGCATCCGGCAGCCGCGGTCCGTTCCTGAGCTATCGTTTCCCGGACCGTTCCTGTTCCGGTTTCGGGCATAAGCATTTCTAAATGTGCAGGATTTTTCTAAAAGCCAGTGAAAATCCCCAAACTCGCTCCGCTCAGACAGGTGGGGATTTCCCCTGAACGAAAAATTCTGCGCATTAAGAAATGCTTATGCCCTGCAAAGTCACAGGAACGATCCGGGAAACGATAGCTCAGGAACGGACCGCGGCTGCCGGATGCGAGGGCTGAACTGTTACCATTTTTAATCTTCCTTACATTATATGTGATTTTATTTCCGGTTGCAATGGAAAACTGGTGTCGCCGCTCCTGCTCAATGAAACGTATCTACCGTATAATCATGGTAATGGAATCCCAGCCACCGTCCGGGCATGTCTCCGGGAAAACGGGGGGCGGGAATGGAAATAAAAGTATCGGAATTGTCTATGCCGCTTCCCGGTTTTAATACCTGGGGAGCGGTTTTCTTTACGTGGCTGATTAATAAGTTCCACAACCGCTCTCTGATTTCCCTGTATTTTGGATCGTCCGCCAGATTATGGCGTTCCATGGGATCCTTTTCTAAATCAAACAGCAGCATACTGCTGCCAATTCTCGTATAGATCAGCTTTTTCCGGTCTTCCATCACACAGAAATTCGTATGAAGGCTGTCTCCGTAGAATATCTTTTCTTTCTGTCCCTTTTCACTGAGAAATGGCAGCAGGTTTTTTCCGCTTCCATCCTCTGGAGGTATGAGTCCGGCCATAGCCAGTATGGTGGGAAATACATCGGCCAGCGTGATGACGCCATCCACCTGGTTGTTGTGGGGGATGCTGCGCCCGGCTGGAGGAACAAGGATGAACGGCACATGGGCGGAGCCCTCAAAAAAGAGGTTCTTCTGGGACATGTAATGGTCGCCCAGCATCTCTCCGTGGTCGGAGGTAAAGAGAATCCAGGTGTTTTCAAAGAGACCGTGTTCTCTCAGCGCGCCGAACAGCCGGCCAAGCTGGTAATCCACCTGGGTGATGCAGGCATAGTATGCCCTGCGGCTGGCCGCAATCTGTTCGGGACCGAAGAGATGCATATCCGTATTTTCGTAGGAACCGGCCAGAAAGCCCTGGGGGGTGTCTTCGAGGGAGTGGGACCAGTCCCCGTATACCGGTTCCGGCATGGGAATCTGCTGGTACAGTTCCCAGAAATCACGGCAGGGATCGAACGGTGGATGCGGCTTTGTAAAGCTGGTCCACAGAAAGAACGGGCGCAGGGGATCTCTGGTCTCGATAAAATCAATGGCTTCATCCCCGATCCAGGTGGTCATGCTGTCCCTGACCTCCACCGTGGAAATCACAGGCTCCATGAGGCATTCACCGATGCCGTGGACCTTGGGCCTTACCCGGTCGCCCCTTTTGTCGCAGGCGCGCATGTAGTCCAGCGGCAGGGTCATATGCTCGAAGCCGTAGCAGGCCCTGGCCGGCTCAAAATGCATCTTTCCTTTTGCGCATGTCTGATAACCGGCGTCCGTAAGCATGGCGGGAAGCGTCAGCCGCCTTGCTGTCCGCGCTTCCATAAATGCCCTGTGGTCCGCGTTGGATACGACGCCGCTTTCGTAACCCTCGATACCAGTCATGATAGTGGTCCTGGAGGGGACACAGATCGGGCATGAGGCGTAACAGCCGGTAAAGCTGGTCCCCATGGCTGCCATATAATTTAAGTGCGGTGTGAAGATACTCTGGTTTCCCCAGGCGTTGATGGTATCGAAACGCTGCTGGTCCGTGGTGATCAGCAGAATATTGTCTTTCGTTTTTTGCTGCATTTCTTGCTGTGCATTCATAATAGGTTCTTCCTCTCTCTTTAAGTACCGCGTCGGTTTCATTTCTGAGTTCAGTATAAAAAATACGGAGAAGGTTGTCTATCTCATAAACGTTAGATATACCTGCAAAAATGTGAGATAAAAACTGTGACAGAGAGGAAATAGAAAGAAAATAATTGTGCATAATGCACAAAAATAAAACAATAAAATTTCGGATATACCTAACATTTACAGGATACTATATAAGAAATCATAGATAGAAAAGTAAAAATGCATAGATTATAATATTTTTTAGATATGAAAAAGAACAATGAAAAAGAAAAAGGAGGCATATTTTATGGCAGATTTGAAAAAGAAGCCGGAGAAAAAGCGGAAGTGGAACAGGGATGACACGGAATTGACCATACTGGCATTTCCAACCGCGGTCTGGTACCTGCTCTTCTCGTTTTTGCCCATGTTTGGTATTATTATTGCGTTTAAAAAGTATACCATCAACGGGGGATTTCTACACAGCATTCTTACCAGCGCGTGGTGCGGACTGGACAACTTCAAGTTCCTGTTTTCGTCCGGCGATATCTGGATGATACTCAGAAACACCATTCTCTATAATATCACCTTCATTATCTTAAACATTGTGGTTCCTGTAACCATGGCGCTCTTAATCGGGCAGATTCACAACCAGCGCATGGCGAAGGTATTTCAGACGGCCATGTTTCTGCCGTATTTCTTGTCATGGGTGGTGGTAACCGCTCTGGTGTGGGCCTTCTTAAGCTTTGACAAAGGGATGTTAAACAATCTGATGGAAGGCCTGGGCCAGGATCCCAAACAATGGTACATGGTTCCCAAGCTGTGGCCGGGCTTTTTAATCTTTATGTATCTCTGGAAAAATCTGGGCTACAGCATGGTCGTGTATCTGGCTACCATTACCGGAATCGACAAGACGTATTACGAGGCCGCCTGTATTGACGGGGCCAGCGTATGGCAGCAGATGAAGTGGGTGACGCTTCCGCTCATGCGGACTGTCATTATCATGATGTTCATCATGGCGGTGGGCCGTATCTTTTATTCGGATTTCGGCCTGTTCTATCAGGTACCCAGAGACTCTAATTCCCTGTACAATGTAACGTATACACTGGACGTCTTTGTATACAAACAGCTCATGTCATCGACCACGGGAATGGCCTCGGCGGCCGCATTCGTCCAGTCCGTTGCCGGCTGTATCACCATTCTTCTGGCCAATGCCGTAGTGCGCAAGGTTGACCGGGAGAGTGCCATGATCTAAAACGTGTCTGAAAAACTACTATCACTCATTCATTAGACAGGAGGAAGAATATGTCCAAAAAAAATAAGGAAGCGGCAGACGTGCAGAGCTTCAACAGGATATCCGCGAGGGCTAATATTCTGTTAAATATCATGTTTCTGATTCTGGCCCTGATTTGTGTAATACCGGCGGTGCTGGTGGTCTCGATCTCCTTCTCCGCGGAGCAGTCCATCACCGATTACGGCTACCGGCTGATTCCCAAGATTATTTCTCTGGATGGCTATGGCTATCTGCTGAAGCAGGGGGCCCTGATCATCAGGGCGTTGGGAGTATCCCTGTTTGTTACGATCGTGGGAACCGCCCTGGGAACGCTTCTCACCACCTTGATGGGATACGTGTTATCCAGGCCGGACTACAAGCTGAACGGATTTCTCACCATGCTGGTCTTCATCCCCATGGTATTTAACGGAGGTCTGGTCTCTACATATTTTATCGTTTCCCAGTTCCTGCATTTAAAGAATACTCTGTGGGCGCTGATTCTGCCTCTGTCGGTATCTTCCTTTAACGTCGTCATATGCAGGACGTTCTTTAAGACAACCATACCGGAGGAACTGATCGAATCGGCCAAGATGGATGGGGCCACCCAGTTTAAGATTTTCTTTCAGATCGTGCTTCCCATCTCCCTGCCGGTTATCGCAACCATTGGACTGTTCCTGTGCTTTGCCTACTGGAATGACTGGTATCAGTCCATGCTGTACATCGACAACCAGCGTCTCTACTCCCTGCAGGCACTTTTAAATGCCATCATGACCAATATCAACATGCTGGCGCAGAACGCCGCCACCATGGGTGCGAGTATGGCGGATATGGTTGCAAATATGCCAAAGGAAGCGGCCCGTATGGCGATTGTGGTCATTATTGTACTGCCAATCGCATGTGCATACCCGTTTTTCCAGAAATACTTTATCTCCGGACTGACGGTCGGAGCCGTCAAAGGGTGAGTGCACACGTATTTTAATAACTGCTTATCAGGCGGGTTTCCCGTTGATAATAGAATAATCAGGAAAGAAGAGGATTGTTTATGAAGAAAACAGATGTATGGAAAAAAGCGGCTGCGGCCGGTTTGGCCGCTCTGCTGGCCGTCGGCACCATAACCGGATGCGCGGCTAAGACAGATACGAAAGAGACGGGGACTCCCGCGGGAGACACGGCGGAAAAAGATGGCGCGTCTGCGAAGGATACGGCTGCGGCCGATCCAGCCGGGGGAGACATTCCGACTCTGGTATACTGGACCGTGGGGGGAACCACGCCCAGTGATTTTGATCAGGATATTGCAGCGATTAACGAGTATCTGGAGGAGAAGATCCATGTAAAGCTGGATTTGAAGGTGGCCGGATGGGGCGATTACGAGAAGAAGATGAACACCATCATCAATTCGGGCGAGTATTTTGACATGATGTTCGTAAACAATACGAATTACAGCCGTTTTGTGAAAATGGGTGCCTTCGAAGATATATCCGACAAGCTCCAGTCGGTGGCGCCGGAGCTTTATGAAATGATTCCGGAGCAGCTCTGGAAGGGCGTGACCATTGGAGGAAAGGTTTATTCCGTTCCCACCTATAAGGATTCCTCCATGGCACAGTTCTGGTATTTTGACGATCAGTACGTGCAGAAGTACAACATTGATCTGGATCAGATCAAGACGATGCAGGACTTAGATAAGCCGTTCCGCGATATGAAGGAGGGAGAGGGCAAGGGCTTCTATCCGCTTCAGATGTCCCAGGGAAGCCCCTTTAATGGATTCTTTAACGAATATGACGGCCTGACTTCCGGTCTGCAGCCCCTTGGCGTGAAGGTAGATGACCAGACAAGAACGGTGATCTGTACTCTGGAGCAGCCGGATATCATGGAGAATTTAAAGCTGCTTCATCAATGGTATATGGATGGCATCATCAATCCGGATGCGAATGTTCTGACCGAGCCGCAGAAGAAGCTTCCATTTTCTTCCGCGCAGGGCTGGCCCAGTGCGGTTGCCACATGGCAGGTATTAAACGGTGTGGAGAAGTATGATGCGTTTAAGGTATTCGGCCCGCTCTATTCTACCGATACCATCCAGGGCTCCATGAACGCCGTTTCCATTAACTCCAAATATAAGGATGAGTGCCTGAAATTCCTGCAGCTCGTGAATACCGACTCCAAATTACGCGATATGCTGGCATACGGTGTGCCGGATAAGACCTTCAAATATGTGGGGGACGGCGTGATTGAGAAGCAGACGGATACCTGGCCGCTGGCCGCCTATACGCAGGGAACCTTCTTCAACATGTCCATTACGGAGGATGCGGACCCGGATCAGTGGGATCAGGTAAAGAAACAGAACGAGGAAGCGGTTTCCTCTTCCTGCTTAGGTTTCTCCCTTGATCTGACCAATATTCAGAATGAGATGTCCAACTGCCTGACCGTATGGCAGAAGTACAAATACGACTTATTAACCGGCGCTTCGGACCCGGAGACAGCGGTTCCGGCCGTGATCCAGGAATTAAAGGCCGCAGGGTTTGATACAGTCATCCAGGAAGCGCAGAAGCAGATCAATGAGTTTTACAACTGATAAGTAAATGCAGAACAAAATATAGAACAGAATATAGAATAAGATATAGAACAGACCGGATGCGGCTAATGGCATCTGCTTGTGAATCAAAGAAAACGACTGTATAATTAATAATCGGCAGAAAAGACAACGAACGGACAGAGGGAAAAGCTTATGAAAAAGACATCAGGTTCATTCTTGAAAATCAGTGTATACAGAAGGCGTTTTACAGGCACGGTCTGTTCTATTATTTTTATATCCCTGTTTTGCCTGTTTTTTGCACTCTGCTTTTTTACAACCATATGGGCGGATAACCGGTGGCAGGAGGTACAATCCAGTTTTATGACCCTGGAACAGCAGAAAAGAGACAGGTCGGAACAGTTAGAAAATTATGTGAACGGTATTTATGCAAAGCCGAGTCTGATGGAGGATACGAAGACTCTGTTTGAAAGCACCAGCGAGCAGGATTATACGAAACTCAGGGAGGAGAACAGCGCGCGTTCCAACACGCAGATCGCCTGGCTGCCCGGTGACATGCGGAAGCTGTTTGTCAACAGCCAGCTGAAAGTAAACGCGGTTACGGTCCGGTCGCCGGAGGGATTAAAAATCATATGGCTGGATAATCTCTCCGGGAATATGAGGGTAACGTATGGATTGAGAGGGGAATGGCAGCTGATCGACAGGACGGACAGGGACACGGTGCTGGAATCCTTTGAAGTGAGGAGTCCGGATTCCGTCATGAAGAGTCTCGGAACACTGACATTTTACGGCTCATCGAAGGATATTTACAAGGGAAGCAGCCAGGCGTATGACTGGGCCCTGATCAAGGGGAAAATGATATCCTATGAAAATGTAAAGGGAGAACGGGAGCGGGAGTGGATTCTGACGGCTTCCGAAAAGGATGCGTTTCAAGGCTGGTTTCTATGGAAAGGAAGGCTTCCGGTTTTCTATTTTGAATTCGTCAACTCATCCGGAGACAGTGAGTACATATCGGCAGTGGATATCGTCTCTCTCTGGCGGGCGAACGGGGCGGGGGCCGCGACGCTGGCCGTGACCGTCCTTGTGCTGGCCGCCGGGGCTGTCATGGTTGCCTTTTTCAATCTGCAGGGCGAGGCCCGGTTTCTCTCCCATATCATGGATATGCTCAAGACTATGGAACACGGTTCTTTTGTAGAGGTGGGAACCATGGTCATGAAGCGGGGCGGCCATTACAATGAATACACGTTGATTGCCGACGCATTGTCGGAGGTGAGCGTCAAACTGGACGGATATATCCGCAAGGAGTATTTGCTGAAGCTGAAGCAGCAGGAGACGGCGATGAGGGCGCTGCGCCATCAGATTAATCCGCATTTCCTATATAATACCCTGGAAAGCATAAGGGCCAGAGCGCTGGTACTAAAGGACAGGGAGACGGCGGAGGCCATCGAGGGGCTGGGAAGGCTCTACCGGACTCTGATCCGCTGTCCGGAGGTGATTCCTCTGCAAAAGGAAGTGGAGGTTCTGGAGATGTATTTAAAACTCATGTCCCTCCGTTTCTCGGATACCTTTGTGTACCGGGTGGATATTGAGGAGGAGGCAAAGGACGCAGATACCATCGCATTCTGGCTTCAGCCTCTGGCGGAAAATTTCTTCAACCACGGTATGGACCAGGAGAGTGAATTTAATCTGTTGATGCTGGAAGCGGTTAAGAAAGCGGATGGAATTCTGGTTACCATGTCGGATAACGGCCGGGGGATTTTGGAGGACCGCCTTTTGGAGATCAGGAAGAATATGGAGGAAGGCGGGGATGACCCCGGGGCCGATATCGGGCTGCGCAATGTCTATATGAGGCTCAGCTATTTCTATGGGGAAGCGTTCTCGATGAATATTGAAAATCAGGCGGCAGGCGGATTGAAAATCGATATTTTCCTTCCGGCGCTGTCGGGAAAGGAGTAGGCCGCATGGTTACGGTTCTGATTGTAGATGATGAGCCCAATGTCCTGGAGGGCGTAAAGCGCCTTCTGGACTGGGAGAAATTAGGCGTGGGGCGGATCTGGACTGCAAAAACATCTCTGGAGGTCATGTCACACATCATAGACTGGAATCCGGATATTTGTCTGGTAGATGTCAGAATCGGCAATGACATGGGATATGAGCTGATCGAGTGCTTAAGCGGCCTTGGCATTCATTCGAATTACATCATGATGAGCGGATACGATGACTTTCACTATGTGAGGGAGGCTCTCCGCTGCGGAGCGCTGGACTACTTGCTGAAGCCGGTGGGAGCAGAGGAGCTGGAAGCGTGTATCCGCAAGGTCATCATGGAACAACTTCACGGCACGCTGCCGGAAGCGGAGCAGAAGAACGGTGATCCCATCCTGAAGATAGAATATGAGGCCATGTCGCCTCTGATCCATAAGATTGTCCTGATGGTGGCGGCCGAGTACGGCGGCCATATCTCTCTGAAGATTATAGCCGATAAGTTTCGCATGAATTCTACGTATTTGGGACAGATATTCATTAAGGAAACGGGAATGAAGTTTTCGGAATACCTGATGTGCTACCGGCTTTGTATGGCCAGGGAGCAGATCGTGAACAGTGATGAGAAGATCGCGGTGATCGCGGCCTCTGTGGGCTACACGAATATGAATTATTTTTACCAGCAATTCAACCAATATTACCATACCACCCCGTCCGAGATGAGAATACGGGGCTCAGAAAGGAATTGACATATGATTTTTGCAAGGGAGAGGGCGGAGGTAATCGCCAATAAACTAAAAAAATTAATGGTTGTCCGGAAATTCCAGCTGGATGACTGGAAGGTGAAGGAAGGCTTCTTTTTACGGCCGGAGGAAGCCGACCGGGCGGAGGAAGGCTGGGAAACGTTTGACAGCCGTCTGATGCACTGGTACGGGCCGGACCGCCATTACTGGTTCCGAACCGTATTTACGGTACCGGAAGAGTATGACGGGAAGGGCTTATGGCTTCGCATCCGTACCCAGATTGAAGAGTGGGATGACGCCAAGAATCCGCAGTTTCTCGTGTTCCTGAACGGAGAGGTGGTACAGGGCGCCGATATGAACCACAGGGAGGTCCTGCTTTCTGAGGCGGCGACGGCGGGAGAGACCGTGACGGTTGATTTGCAGGCGTATTCAGGCACCCTTCATCCGGAATTTCGTCTGATGGCGGATGTGGAGGAAGTGTCAGAACCGGTTAAGGATCTTTATTATGATATCCAGGTGCCGTTATGGGCCATGGACCGGATGGATCAGGAGGGAAAGACGGCCATTGATATCCTGACTGTGTTAAATGACACGATCAGCCTTCTGGACTTACGGGACGTCTTCTCCGACAATTTCTACCGCTCGGTGGAGGCGGCGCGGGCCTATATCGCAAAGGCGCTGTATGAGGACCTGGCGGGCGACGATACGGTGATTGCCACCTGCATCGGGCATACCCACATTGACGTGGCGTGGTGGTGGACGGTTGCCCAGTCCCGGGAGAAGGCGGCCCGCAGCTTCGCCACGGTACTGGAGCTGATGGACGAATATCCCGAATACCAGTTTATGTCGAGTCAGCCGGTCCTCTATACGTTTGTGAAGGAACGGTACCCGGAGCTTTATGAGGAGATAAAGAGAAGGGCAGCAGAAGGCCGCTGGGAGCCGGAGGGCGGCATGTGGCTGGAGGCCGACTGCAATCTGACCAGCGGAGAGAGTCTGGTGCGCCAGTTTCTATACGGCAAACGGTTCTTTCAAGAGGAATTCGGCGTGGACAGCCGGGTGCTGTGGCTTCCGGATGTATTCGGTTATTCCGGCGCCCTGCCCCAGATCATGAAGAAATGCGGGATCGACTATTTTATGACGACGAAGCTTTCCTGGAACCAGTTTAACAAGGTGCCGGACGACACGCTTCTGTGGGAAGGAATCGACGGAACGAAGGTTTTGACCCATCTCATCTCGACATTGGGAGTAGGGCAGAGCGTGGATCGCTTCTTTACCACCTATAACGGTATCCTGCATCCGGACGCGATCATGGGCGGCTGGCAGCGCTATCAGAATAAGGAGATGAACAATGACATTCTGATTGCTTTCGGCTACGGCGACGGAGGCGGCGGCCCAACCAGGGAGATGCTGGAGACGGGCAGGAGGATGGAAAAGGGAATCCGCGGCATACCAAAGGTGCGCCAGGAGAGTTCCCTCACTTACTTTACGGAGCTTTCCGAGCGGGTGAAGGACAGCAGGCGGCTCCACACGTGGACCGGAGAATTTTACTTTGAGTACCACAGGGGAACGTATACGTCCATGGCCAGGAATAAGCGGTCAAACAGAAAGAGCGAGCTGCTTCTCATGGACTTAGAGCTGCTGGCCGTGCTGGCAGAGAAAAGGGGGGCGGCCTATCCGGCGGAGGAATTGGGGCGGCTGTGGAAAATGGTGCTGTTAAACCAGTTCCACGATATTCTCCCGGGATCGTCAATTAAGGAAGTCTATGTGGTGACGAAGCGTGAGTATGAGCAGCTTGCGGAGGAAGGCGGCCGTCTGCTCAAAGAGCGGAAGGAAGCCGTGGCGGGTGCCGGAGACGGCGTGACCGTATTCAATACGCTGGGATTTACACGCAGGAGCCTGACGGTTCTTCCGGATGGGGTGACATCATTGACAGATAAAGGGGAGGCGCTTCCCAGCCAGGAGATCGGCGGCCTGTGGTATTCCCTGACGGGGGAGATTCCCTCCAAGGGATACTCCGTGTATGGCGCGGTGCGGGAAGCGGCCGGCGGTACGGCTGGCGAGGCGGCCGGGGCCACTGAGGCGGCTGGGGGCGTCGTGGAAAACAGCGCTGCAGAGAGTGGCGGAGATACGCCGTTTTCCGTCTTAAAAACCGCGGATGGCTTCGTGATTACTACGCCGTTTGCAAAAGTGGATATGGCGTCGGATGGAAGCTTTACGAGCCTTCTTGACTTTTCGGAGAACCGTCAGGTATGGAAGGCGGGCGAGGCGGGAAACCGTCTGAGGATCTACGAGGATAAGCCGATTTATTATGATAACTGGGATATCGATGTGTTCTATACGGAGAAATACTGGGATTTGGATGAGCCGGCGTCGATTGCCGTTACGTCAGAGGGGCCGCTGTGTCTGCAGATCACAGTGAACCGTAGCTTCATGCATTCCCGCATGACACAGGATATCCGATTCTATGCCCACAGCCCCAGAATTGATTTTAACACCTGGGTGGACTGGAAGGAGCACCAGTACCTGTTAAAAGCTGGCTTCCCGGTGGATGTCCATACGGACGAGGCGGCGTTTGACATCCAGTTCGGCAATGTGGTGCGAAAGACCCATACCAATACGAGCTGGGACAGAGCCCGTTTTGAGAGCTGCGGCCATAAGTGGATGGACGTATCGGAGAGCGGATATGGGGTCAGTCTGTTAAATGACTGCAAGTACGGCCATTCTGTCCGTGAGGGCTGTATAGAGCTGACGCTGATCAAGTCGGGCATCGAACCGAATCCAGACACGGACAACGAGGAGCACGTATTTACGTATTCGCTGTATCCTCATCAGGGAACGTGGAGGGAGGCGGATACCCAGAAGGAAGCTGCGGATTTAAACCAGCCGCTTTCGGCGGTAAACGGAGGAATACCCGGAGAATCCTATGGATTCGCAGGCGTGAAGGGGGATTCCGTGGTCCTGGAGACCGTGAAGAAGAGCGAGGATGGAAACGGCATCATCCTGCGTCTCTACGAGAGCCGGAATAAAAGGGTGAACGCGAAAGTGAGCCTTTCCTGTGCCCCGGTGACAGTGACGGAATGCAACCTGCTGGAAGAACCCGTTGACGAGGCAGGCGGCCTTATGATTGACCAGGATGGCTTTTCCTTTGTCATTAAGCCGTATGAGATTAAGACGTATAAGGTGGTGTTTTAAGCGATGAAAGTAATTCTGTTTGACATTGATACACTCAGAGCCGATCATATGGGCTGCTATGGCTACGGGCGGGATACTACGCCTGTTATGGATGGGATTGCGAAAGAAGGCGTGTGCTTTGACCGGTACTACTGTCCCAATGCCCCCTGCCTTCCCTCCAGAGCGTCGATGGTGACCGGGCTTTACGGAATCCATAACGGCATTATGGGACACGGCGGTACGGCGGCGGATTTACGCCTTCAGGGGGAGTCGCGGAGCTTTACGGATCTGGTGTCGGAAAATGGGCTTTTCATGCAGTTTAAGAGGGCCGGACTCCACACAGTCTCATTTTCCAGCTTTGCGGAGCGCCACTCGGCCTGGTGGTTTCTCTCCGGCCTGGATGAGTATTATAATCCGGGACTCCGGGGCGGGGAGTCGGCGGACATGGTCACACCGGCAGTTCTTAATTGGTTAGAAAGGAACCGGGAGATGGAGGGCTGGTTTCTTCACGTCCATTACTGGGACCCGCATACGCCGTACCGCACCCCGGAGGGGATAAAGAGCAGATTTCAGGATGAGCCTCTGCCGGACGACTGGATTACGGATGAGATTTTTGAGGAACATCTGCGGCACATCGGCCCTCACGGCGCCAATGAAATCAATATGTGGAATGACGAGACCTTCAGCCGTTGGCCGAAGCATCCCGGCAGCTTGAAGACAAGGGGCGATGCGAAGCATTTTATTGACCTCTATGATGACAGTGTGCGGTTCACCGATGACAATATTGGACTGATCGTGGCGTGGCTTAAGGAGCACGGGCTTTACGGAGACGATCTGGCGATTATTATTACCGCAGACCACGGAGAGGATTTGGGAGAATTCGGGGTCTATGGAGAACACGGCATGGCCGACGAGCCGGTATGCCATATTCCGCTGATTATTAAATGGCCGGGGGCCGAAGGCGGACGCCGCATCAAGGGCTTTTATGACAATACGGACCTGCTCCCCACGGTGAAGGAGCTTTTAGGCACGGAGACCTTTGGGGACTACCGGTACGACGGCGTCTCCTTCAAGGAACCGCTGTTGGGTGGAAAAGAGTGCGGGAGATCCGCGGCGGTGCTGACCCAGTGCGCCCATGTATGCCAGCGAAGCGTCCGGTTTGACCACTATATCTATATCCGAACTATCCACGGAGGATACCATCTCCTGCCGGAGGAGATGGTGTTTGATCTGGACTGCGATCCCCATCAGCTGCATAATCTGGCGGAAGAGCAGCCGGAGCTTTGCGGCCGCGGGGCGCGGATGCTTTTAGAATGGACGGAGCGGATGATGAAGCAGTCCGATTCAGATCGTGATCCCATGTGGACTGTGATGCGGGAAGGTGGGCCGGAGCACTGCAGAGGCCGCCTGGAAGCGTATGAAAAGCGGCTGGAGGAGACGGGGAGAGCGTACGGGATTCCGCTTCTTAAGGAACAGTACAGAGAAGAGTTTAGGGGACAGGAATAAGAGGAGAAAACCGATGATTTTAATACCGCAGCCGAAAAATGCTGAAAGAAGAGATGGAGAGTTTACGATAGGCTATGGAAGCTATCTGGTGCTGGATGAGTCCTGCGGACCGCTTCTGACAAAGCAGGCAATGCTCTTTTTAGATGCCCTGGAGGAAGAGAACGGTTATCGGCCGGCTCTGACCAGGGGAAAGGGAAGAGACGGGGATATCATTCTGCGCCGGGAGGACGCGCTGGGTCCGAAGGATGTACTGGGGCCGGAGGATGTACTGGGCCAGGGATATACTCTGGAAATCCGGCCGGAAGGGATCATTCTCACCGGCGGTGAGAAAGGGCTGTGGCATGGAATGCAGACGATCCTGCAAATGGCAGGGCAGCAGGGCGCCGTACTTCCGGCAATGAGTATTCACGACAGGCCGGACATTAGAAACCGCGGCTTTTACCACGATGTCACAAGAGGAAGAGTGCCAAAGCTTAGCTGGCTGAAAAAGCTGGCCGACCGGATGGCGCGTTATAAGCTGAACCAGATGCAGCTCTATATTGAGCACACATTCCTGTTTCGTGATTTCAGCGAAATATGGAGAGATGACACGCCGCTGACTGCAGAAGATATTCTGGAGCTGGACCGGTACTGTCACGACCGCGGGATCGAGCTGGTCCCTTCCCTGTCCACCTTCGGGCACCTGTACAAAATCCTGGGCTCGAAGCATTACAGCCATCTGTGTGAGCTGGAAGGCTCAGAATCCATGCCATTCTCGCTGAGGGGGCGGATGCACCACCATACGATCAACGTGTCTTCGCCGGAAAGCCTGGAGTTCATCAAGGGAAAGATCAGAGAATTCGCGGCCCTGTTCTCTTCCGGCCAGTTCAATATCTGTGCCGATGAGACCTTTGATCTGGGAAAAGGAAGGAGCAGCGGTCTGAAAGAGAGTCTGGGGATTCACAGACTCTATATCAATTACGTAAAGGATTTGTGTGAATGCGTGATTTCCTGCGGAAAGCGGCCCATGTTCTGGGGCGACGTCATTGCCGGAGAGCCGGAGCTTCTAAAGGAGCTTCCGGCGGAGACCATCTGCTTAAACTGGGGATACGCGAAAAACCAGAGGGAGGATGAGACGAGGGCGCTCGATGCGGCCGGAGCGGTCCAGTATCTCTGCCCGGGAGTATGCGGCTGGAACCATCTGATTCCTTTGTATGAGAACGCGTACTGCAATATAAAAATCATGTGCGATTACGCCCGGAAATACGAGGCGGTCGGAGTGCTGAATACGGATTGGGGAGATTTCCTGCACATCAATCATCCGGAATTCAGCATACCGGGAATGATTTACGGGGCCGCATGCTCCTGGAATGCACAGCCTCCTGCATGGGAAGAGATGAACCGCCAGATTTCAGTCCTGGAATACGATGATTCCACCGGGCGGCTGGTGGGTATGCTGGCAAAGACCCAGGAGCTTCATGGCTTCACATGGGAAATGGCGGTCCGGTTTAAGGAGCTTAAGACAGGCGCCGCGCCGGAATATGACGCCGACCACAGGCAGTATTTACAGGAACACATGGAATCCATGGATGGAGTCGATGAAAAGAACCGGCGTCTCGAAGAAATTACCGGAGAGCTGTACGGACTTCTGCCCCACATGGACAGGCGAAGCCGAAAAATGGTGAAGAAATATGTCATAGCCGTCGAAGGGATCGGCCTGTTTAACGAGATGGGAAAGGTAATCACAAAATGGGATTACGGCGCGGAGTATGGCGTTATGCCGGATACCTGGGCGCTCTCAGAGCGTCTGGAGGTGTGGCTGTACCATTATAAGGAGCTGTACCGCAGTGTGAGCCGGGAATCGGAGCTTGGAAGGATTCAGGAGATCATAGTGTGGTATGGAGATTATTTGAGGGAGCGAAGATAAAATGGATCTTTACCTGATTTTTGATCTGGGAGGAACTTCTGTCAAATTTGCGGTTTCAGATAAAGAAGGGAAATTTGACAGTACGGGTTCCTTTCCGACGCCGAAGGAAGGCATGGAGAGAATGCTTGAGGAGATGGGGCGGGTGTATGAGACGGTGCAGGCGGAACTTAAAGCAGCAGGTTCACGCATTGCGGGGATTGCTGTCAGTTCTCCGGGAGCCGTGGACATCCGCATGGGCGTGGTAGGGGGGATCAGTGCGATCCCGTATATCCATGGCTTCCCATTTACCGAAGCGGTCAGCCGCCGCTTAAACGGACTTCCGGTTTCTATTGAAAATGACGGCAACTGCGCCGCGCTCGGTGAACTGTGGAAGGGGGCGGCAGCCGGCAGGCGGAATATGGTTTCCGTGGTGTGCGGCACCGGAATCGGCGGTTCCATCGTTCTGGATGGCCGTGTGTACCGGGGGAAGTCCAATAATGCAGGCGAGTTCGGCAACTATCTGGTGAACCGGGAAGGGGAACAGAGGCGGACGTGGAGTTCCTGTACGATGGTGAATCAGGCGAAAAGATACGAGGCGCTGACGGGAAGAAGTGCCGATGGCAGGGAACTCTTCCGTCTGGCCAAAGCCGGGGACGGTGATGCGGTCCGGCTGGTAGAGGAATTTTACGAGGCCATGGCTGTCGGACTGTTTCAGATCCAGTTTACGCTGGACACAGAGCTGATCGTGCTGGGCGGCGGAATCAGCGAGGCGCCCTTTGTTATTCCGGAGATCTATAAGCGGATGAAACGGCTGGCGGAGGATGCGGAGTTCGGATTTCTGATGCCGGAGATCGTCCCCTGCCAGTTTGGGAATAAGGCGAACCTGTACGGGGCTTTGTACTGCCATTTATATAGGTGATAATACGTAACAGTTCAGTAAAGATTTTCTATGGGGCGCGGCCTGTTCCGGGCCCCAGTCGGAGGGCAGCTTTCCGGGAGACGGAAAAGCGGAGATGGAATGGGAGTACTGGTTTCAGCAGGCCCCGGAGTTGTTTTACGACGGTGTGGGACCAGCCGTGACTTCGGATTTCTACCATAAATATAAGGAGTATGCCGGACTTATGAAGGAGATCGGCGTGAACTCCTACCGCACCTCAATTCAGTGGAGCCGGCTCATAAAAGACCGTAGGGAACCATAAATGAGGCGGGCGTGGATGGCGTCGTGGAGGACGATTACAGAATTGAATTCATAAACTGTACATGGAGACTCGTGCCTTTAGACATGAGAGGAATTGTGCCCCTCCTGACTCTTTCGCAAGCTCCTTCTCCTTTTTGTTTTTTAACTTCTCGAACATTTGTTTGATTTTTACTTCTGATTGTGGTAAAATATATTCAGTCCATAATCTATTATGAGGTATAAAATCTATGAAATCTATTACTATTACTGCTAAAGTCAAACTATACCCTACATCAGAGCAGATGATTATTCTGAATAAGACACTGTCCGTTATCCGGGATGTGCTGAACTTTGTCTCCACATTCGTTTTTGGACAGGAAGGCATCCGCTATCTCGAATTAAACCATGCCTTATACTACCCGGTCAGACAACAGTTTGGACTCCGCTCTCAGATGACACAGAGTGTATTTAAGACCGTCCTTGCAAAATATAAATCCATGAAAAGCAATGGACACCCCTTTTCGAAAGTATCTTTTCGAAACTTCGAGTATGATCTGGTCTGGAACCGGGATTACTCCATATCGGATCAGTCCGTCAGCTTAAATACCCTTTCCGGCAGATTACATATCCCCTTTGAATCGAAAGGGATGGAACACTGGTTTTGTTCCGGAGGACGCTTTGGCACTGCCAAACTGATTCGAAAAAACAGGAAATATTATCTGCATATACCGGTCACCCTGGAAGTTGAGAACAGGAATATCTTAAACCATATCGTTGGAATTGATCTCGGCGTGAACCATTTGGCAGTTTCCTTTGATGATGAAGGGAACACCAGATTCTTTTCCGGCCGCGCAATCAAGGAAAAACGTGCAAAAGCCCTTGCCCTGCGCAAGCGCCTGCAGACTTGTGGAACAAAATCAGCAAAGCGTAAGCTTAAAAAGCTCCGTGAGAAAGAAACCCGTTACGTAACCGCGGTAAACCATGCGGTTACGAAGGCACTTATTTCACAGTATGGAGCAGGTACGCTTTTTATTATAGAAGATTTAACCGGGATTCGTACTGTCACGGAGCACGTCCGTTTCAAATCGCGATACGTAATAGTCTCCTGGGCGTTTTACCAGTTCCGGGAGATGCTGGAATACAAAGCAGCGCTGTCGCATTCAGAAGTCCTTGCGATAGACCCGAAGTACACCAGCCAGAGCTGCCCGGTCTGCGGTAATACAACAAAGGTTAACCGTAACAGAAAGAAGCATGAATTTTGCTGCACTGTCTGTGGTTACCGGAGTAATGACGACCGTGCCGGAGCCATAAACATCTACCGTAAAGGATGTAACACTCTGTTCGCAGAGGCCTGTTAGGCAGAACCGAAGCAGGCGGGCTGCCGTCAATCAGCCTATTGTAGCCAATGTTTGAGGTAGAAGACATGAATCACATGTCGTACTACGTGTAGTTGAGTTACAAGCCCGTGCCTTTAGACATGGGTAATTGACAAGGCTATCGGGGAGGGCTGTAACTGCTTCGGATACCACTTATGGGCGCCCTTTGACTGCTGGTCCTGGAAGAATGCATATAAGAACCGGTATGGCATGATAAGAGTGGATAGAAAGGACAATTGCCGGCTTACGGTAAAGAAATCGGGAAGATGGTTCCGGGAGACGGCGGAACGGGGCGGATTTTCTCTGCATACCGAAATATAAATCTGCAAAACAAAAAGGAGCATGGCCAAATACCGGACTGGTATCGATCATGCTCCTTTATGTATTTAATTATTCCTCAGAAATAGCGCCTGTAGGACATACACCAGCACAAGTTCCGCAGCTGATACAGGTATCAGCGTCGATAACGTACTGTCCGTCGCCCTCAGCAATCGCGTTTACTGGACATTCGCCTTCACATGTTCCGCAGCTTACGCATGCATCACTAATAACATATGCCATAATAAATTACCTCCTTATATTCTATACATTTGCCTATATTCTATACTATAAATGTAAATTATTCAAGTGGAAAATGATGTAGTTTTTGTTCAAAATTAGGAGCAGAAAAGATCCGGCGCTCCAGTGCGCACATCTTTGATGCCGTGAAGTATGATTTTCTTTGCAGCCACGGCGCCTTCTTTTGACATCGGCGGCACATCCTCCAATGGATAAATCATGCCGAGATTCTTATATTTTACCTTGCCCATATCGTGGTAGGGAAGGACATCCAGGGCCTTCACGTATTTCAGTGTTCCGATAAAACGGCCCAGATGGTATAAGTCTTTTTCGTTGTCCGTAATCCCCGGTACCACTACGTGGCGAATCCACATGGGGATCTGTTTTTGATCGAGATACTCTGCAAACTGCAGAATATTCCGGTTCGGGCGGCCTGTAAGCAGACGGTGCTTTTCGTCGTCAATCTGCTTTAAATCGAGCATAACGAGGCACGTAGAGGCGAGCAGCCGGTCCAGCTGCTCTAAGTATGCCGTATCTGCGTCCCGGAAGGTGACGCCGGAGGTATCAAGACACGTATGGATATCCCGCCGGCGTGCCTCCTCGAATAATTCCGTCACAAATTCCATCTGAAGCAGAGGTTCTCCGCCGGTCACCGTGATGCCTCCGCCTCGGTAGAACGGGCGGGAAGCCTCATACTGGTTCAGGATCTCAGAGACCGTCATGGAGGTGCCCCCGCCGGACGACCAGGTGTCAGGGTTGTGACAGTACTGGCAGCGCATGGGACAGCCTTTCGTAAAGACTACCATGCGGATGCCCGGCCCGTCAACGGTGCCGAAGCTTTCAATCGAATGTATCTGACCTGTCGTCATGCGGAGAGCGCCTGCCTTTCTTATGAAAATGGAACGTATTTCATGTGCTTTTTAGATCGCGTCGTGGAATGTACGGGAGATAACCTCGTCCTGCTGTTCCTTTGTAAGCTTAATGAAGTTAACCGCATAGCCGGATACACGCACGGTCAGCTGCGGATAGTTTTCCGGATGCTTCTGAGCGTCCAGTAAGGTTTCACGGGTGAACACATTGACGTTTAAGTGGTGTCCGCCTTCCTGTACATAGCCGTCTAACAGGGATACCAAGTTGTCGATCTGAGAGTCACTGATGTTTGTATTTGCCATGTTTTTTTCCTCCTGTAATGGTGTATTTAATAGTTGTCTGAGAAATCCATCGCACTGTTTTCCGGGTCCTCCTCATCGGTGTCCATACCCTCGAACAGGGTGGGCACGTTGCAGGCCAGATTGCCGGCGGCACAGTCTAAGGAATTCATGGTGGTGACGGTCTTTGAGGTGGTGGTATCCGCGCTGACCGTTCCGTCTGAGGCCGTGCGGATGTTCATATGACCGCCGCCGCCGGATACAAACGCATCCAGCATGGCGACGATATCGTCAATCTTTTTTTCGTCAGGGGCTGCCATAAAAGCACTTCCTTCCTTAACAGGTTTTCAGTTAAATGTTGTCTAAATCCACTTCCAGATCGCCGGTAAAGATCTGATCTTCCTTGCCAAGCGCGCCGGGCACGATGGAGAAGGTATTGGAAATACCATCCTGCGCATCTTTAAATGGAAGCTTTGCAACGGAAGCCAGAGAAGCAACGGCTCCGTGGCTGTCGCGGTGGTGCATCGGGTTGGCGCCTGGCGCAAATGCCTCGCCCGCCTTTCTGCCATCCGGTGTCGCGCCGGTGTTCTTGCCGTATACGACGTTGGAGGTGATGGTTAAGATCGATGTGGTCGGGATACCACCGCGGTAGGTGTGATTGCCCTTTACGTAGTTCATGAAGGTGTGAACAAGCTCGCTGGCCAGCTGGTCAACGCGATCGTCATTGTTGCCGTATTTCGGGAAATCACCTTCTACGATATAATCCACGACGATGCCGTTTTCATCACGCACGGTCTTGACCTTTGCGTATTTGATGGCGGATAAGGAGTCGGCCACTACGGATAAGCCGGCGATACCAGTTGCAAACCAGCGTGTTACCTTCTTGTCATGGAGCGCCATCTGTACGCGCTCGTAGGAGTATTTGTCATGCATATAGTGAATGATGTTTAAGGTGTTCACGTAAACGCGGGCCAGCCATCTCATCATGTCCCTGTATGCCTCCATTACCTCATCGTAATCGAGATATTCGGAGGTGATCGGACGGTACTTCGGACCTACCTGCTTCTTCGTTACCTCATCGATACCGCCATTAATCGCGTATAACAGGCACTTCGCTAAGTTGGCGCGGGCGCCGAAGAACTGCATTTCCTTGCCGACACGCATGGAAGAAACACAGCAGGCGATGGCGTAGTCGTCACCGTGGGTGACTCTCATCAGGTCATCGTTCTCATACTGGATGGATGAGGACTCGATGGAGGTCTTGGCACAGAATCTCTTGAAGTTTTCCGGAAGTCTGGTGGACCAGAGAACCGTTAAGTTGGGCTCCGGAGCGGTTCCTAAGTTCTGTAAGGTGTGTAAATAACGGTAGGACATTTTTGTGACCATGTGGCGTCCGTCGATGCCGACACCGCCGATGGACTCTGTCACCCAGGTCGGGTCTCCGGAGAACAGTTCATTGTATTCCGGTGTACGGGCAAATTTTACGAGACGAAGCTTCATAACAAAATGATCCACGAATTCCTGAATCTCTTCTTCTGTGAAGGTGCCTTCTGCCAAATCTCTCTGTGCATAGATATCGATGAAGGTGGAGGTACGTCCCAGGGACATTGCTGCTCCGTTCTGCTCCTTGACAGCCGCTAAATAGCCCAGGTATGTCCACTGGATCGCTTCCTTAACATTAGCCGCCGGTTTGGAGATATCGAAACCGTAGATAGCGCCCAGCTTCTTTAACTCACCCAGTGCGCGCAGCTGTTCAGACAGCTCCTCACGCTCACGGATAACATCGGAGTACATGATGGTACGTGTGGTCGATTTCTGCTCTTCCTTGTTCTCGATCAGGCGGTCGATGCCGTATAAAGCGATACGGCGGTAGTCGCCGATGATACGGCCGCGGCCATACGCATCCGGAAGGCCGGTGATGATGTGGTTGGAACGGCAGGCGCGCATCTCATCGGTATAAGCGTCGAAAACACCTGCGTTGTGTGTCTTTCTGTGAACGGTAAAGAATTCCCTGATCTCCGGATCAATGGTGTAGCCGTTGTCCGCGCAGGCCTTCTCGGCCATCCGGATACCGCCGTAAGGCTGTAAGGAACGCTTAAATGGCTTGTCCGTCTGGAAACCTACGATTTCTTCTTTTTCTTTATCCAGGTAGCCTGGGCCGTGGGAGGTGATGGTGGAAACAATTTTCGTATCCATATCCAGCACACCGCCAGCTTCTCTTTCTTTTACGGTCAAATCCATAACCTGGGCCCACAAATCCTTTGTAGCCTGGGTCGGACCTGCGAGGAAGGTGTCATCGCCGTCATAGGGGGTGTAGTTCTTCTGTATAAAGTCTCTGACATTGATTTCTCTTTCCCAGACGCCGCCGCTAAAATCTCTCCACTCTGGTCTCATAATGTTGTACCTCCGTTGATTGCTTATTTATAAGTAAAAATAATGAACGAGTGCTGCCAAAAGTTATAATTCATACAACTTTTGTATGAATATATTATAGTTGAATACTGTATACACGTCAAGTCCTTGTAATGATAAAATTTTTACAAAAATGGCTGGACAATCCCTTGCTATTTCGGGAGAAAAGTATTATATTATAGAAACAGTATGTACATTTTTAAAGGAGGAATACACGATGCAGATTAGTAAAGATATGTTAATTGGCGCTCTGATCCAGATGGATGATTGCATTGCACCGATTTTAATGCGCGCTGGCATGCACTGTCTTGGCTGCCCGGCTTCTCAGGGTGAGTCTTTGGAAGAAGCATGTATGGTTCATGGAATTGACTGTGAAACACTGGTTAATCAGATTAATGAAGTTCTTGCTGATAGATAGAAAAACTTTATAGGAGCACCGGCCGTTTTCTTTGAGACGGCCGGTGCTTTTTATTTTGCAAAAAAAATCATTTATACGTTATAACAAGATGGAGGGATGGATTGCCTGTTATGATAAGTTTAACGTGTTTGTAATTATTTTCCATATATGGTAAAATGATATCATGAAAAAATATACGAAATAGATAAAGATGTTGACAAACATGTTATAACATGTTATTATAACATCACAGACAAGGAGGAGCATATGGAACAATCCATCAGGCTTGATAAGGATTCTAAGGTACCGATTCACCAGCAGTTATATTCTTATATAAAAGAAAGGATAGCAGACGGCTTTTATAAAGAGAATGAGATCATTCCGTCAGAGAAAGAAATGCAGGAGATGTTTGAAGTGAGCAGGATTACAGTTCGCAGAGCGATATCAGATCTGGAACATGATGGCTATCTGATTAAGCGGAAAGGGCGTGGAACGATTGTATGCCCGCAGAAAAAGGAACGTGATATGTCTGTATTCAACAGCTTCAGCGGTGATGCGAAGGTCAAGGGGGATAAACCGGGCTCTATCATTCTGCACTGCAAGGAAGTGGAGGCGAGCGTTAAGATTGCAGAGATGCTTCAGGTGGAAACTGGGGAAAAGGTTTACTCTCTAAAGCGGCTCAGGCTGCTCAACGGGCGGATTATTGCTCTGAATGAGACGTATGTCAGCGGCCGTCTGGGATTTGCACTCAGGGGAGAGGACTTTGATTCTACGACGTCGCTGTATGAGTACTTAGAACAGCATGGAATTGTACTTGGGAGCGCAGATGAGACCGTGGAAGCAAAGATGGCGACTTCTGAGATTCGAAGGGAACTGTTTTTGGAGGAAAGCAAGCCTCTGGTCTACAAGGAACGGGTTACATATGACATGAACGGAAGACCGGTGGAATTTTCGGAGAATTCCTACTTGTCGGATTCTTACAAATACTATATTCATATTACCAATGTAAGAGGGGAGGGAAATACGGGTGAAAAGGTATGATTTCCATTCACATCTGGGGAAGACCAGATCAGGAGACGCGAACAATGCGGATCAGTTGGTAAAGGAGCTGGGTGAGTTTGGAATCACAAAAGTGGGTATCTGTTCTTTATCAGGAAACGGTATGAGGCCGCAGAACGACCTTGTTTATGAAGCCATGTGCCAGTATCCGGGTATTGTTGAAGGTTACGCGGATATTGATCCCAAGGCTCCGGATGCGTTTTTAGAGATTCACCGGACACTGGGAGACATGAAGATGAACGGAGTAAAGTTCATGTCATGGAAGCACGGCTACGCAGTAGAGAACTGCCCGAGTCTGGGTCCTGTAATTGATGAGATCGGAAAATATGGAGTTCATATTCAGATTCATGGAGGCGCAAGCCCTTTGTGTACACCGTTTGTCTGGATCGAACATGCGAAGCGAAGGCCGGATATGCGGTTTGTATTTACCCATGTCTGCGGCCGGGAGTTTGGATACAGCTGTATCGAGGCAATCCGGGACCTGGATAACTTCTGGGTAGAGACGTCAGCGAATATGGAAATTGACATACTTAGAAAAGCAGTGGAGGTTCTGGGACCGGAACGAATTCTGTTTGGAACCGACTGGCCATATAAACCGACCAATATTGAAATCGAGAAGTTGTATCATTTGGGGCTTAACGAATCGGAGTTGGAGTTAGTATTTTACAGGAACGCCGAGAAGTTATGGAAAAGCCACTCCGCTAAGCTCGTGGAAGACCTCGCTAAGCGGAGATGACATGTATCGCACGTAAGCGGACAAAAGACGTCCGCCAAGTGCTCGTAACGAGGAAGGAGCAGCATCATGGTTGTATCACACATGAGAATTGATGACCGGCTGATTCATGGACAGATTGTAACAGCGTGGATATCGGACTCGAAAGCTGGAGAGATCCTTGTGGCCGACGATATGGCGGCAAAGGATCCGACTCAGCAGATGCTTTTGAAGCTGGCAGTTCCTGCGAAAATCAAACTGATAATTGTATCAGTTGAAAAAGCGGCCGAGCTTTTAAAGACAGATCAGTCGGATACAAAAGTACTGCTGATCGTAAGGAATCCGAAAACGGCATTAGATTTATTTGAACGGGGCTTTTATATTGAGAGTGTTAATGTGGGGAATATCAGTAATGCCCGTTCAACGGTGGGGAGAAAACGCCTTTTGCCTTATATTTACGTAGAGCCTGAGGATATTGCAAATTTAACGGCGATTGCAGAAAAAAATATAAGACTTGATGTGAGGGCGGTACCAAATGATAAGTCCATAGACGGACTTGCACTCATTTCCAAATAGGAGAAGGGAGAAGCGTATGAGTTTGTTAGTGAAAGCTGTCCTTGTAGCGCTGGTTACATGGCTGACATTTTTTGATAAGTACTGTACACAGTTCTTTACATACAGACCAATTGTAATAGGACCGATTATCGGACTGATCATGGGGGATTTGAAGATGGGTCTGATGGTAGGCTGTACTATTGAACTGATGTTTTTGGGGCAGGTATTTGTCGGTACGGCGCTTCCGCCGGAGGAGACATTCAGCACGATTATTGCAACTGCATTTGCCTGCATTTCAGGAAGCACCGAGGTCGCACTGGCAACCGCGCTGCCGCTTGCAATTTTAGGGCAGATGGGCATGTACTTCAGAAATATGGTGCTCTGTGTATGGACTCAGCACAGGCTGGAGGCCGCTGTTGAGCGGGGGAGCAGAACGGGGATTACCATGAACTGCCTTATTCTGCCGAATGTATTCAATTTCGTACTGTTCTCTGTACCTGTTTTCCTGGCAATCTATTTAGGTGCAGGACCGGTCCAGGCAATTATCAATGCAATTCCAAAGGTTATTATCGACGGTCTGGCTGTAGGCGGCGGAATGATTGGTGCCGTCGGACTTGCACTGCTGCTGAAGTGTATTAATGTAAAACATATCTGGTACTATTTTCTGATTGGATTTTTCTTCTCCAGCTTTTTGAATATTAATCCGATTGGAATCACACTGATTGCAGTTGTATGTGTGGCTATGGCCTATTATCGCGAAATGGACAGGGAGGTAGCATAATGGCAGGAAATCAGACTGTAAATACCGATTTAACAAAACTTAACAAAAAAGATCTGCTGAAAATGTATATCTATTCCCAGGCATTCGTAAGCGGTTTTAACTACGAAAAGCAGGAGGCGCCGGGATTTGCATTTTCCATGATGCCGGTGATTGAAAAGGTATATAAGAATGAAGAAGATAAGAAAGAAGCGTACAGGCGTCATACAGAGCTTTTCCTGACAGAGGCGAGACTTTCCCATTTCGTTATCGGTGTAACGGCAGCCATGGAGGAGCGCAACGCAAATGAGCACGATATTGATCCGGTCAGCATCAACGCCATAAAGGCAGCGCTCATGGGTCCACTGGCGGGAATTGGTGACTCCCTTTACCATGGAACACTGCGTCCTATTATTGCAGGCCTGGCAGTATCCATGGTGATTGCCAGCGGATACAGCAGTATGGTGGGGCCGCTGCTCTTTGTCCTTGTTATGGCAGGTGTAGGTCAGCTTCTCCGTTACTTTGGCATTTTTAAAGGTTACGAGAAGGGGGTTGAATTTGTCGGTGCCATGCAGAGTTCCGGTCTGATCGACAAGATGACGAGACTGGCGGGAATTGCCGCTTATGCAGTCATTGGTGGTTTTGTGTACAAGTTTGTAACGATTAACGTTCCGTGGACTTACAAAGCCGGAGAGACGGTGGTAAGCCTTCAGTCCACTCTGGATGGGATTGTTCCGGGCATTCTTCCCCTTTTGTATACGCTGCTGATGCTGTGGTTGATGGATAAGAAGAAAATGAATCCGGTAGTTCTGATGCTGGTTACCATGCTGGTAGGTATTGCCGGATATGCGGTTGGAATTTTAGGATAGTTAAGGAGTAAAAGATGATTATTGATTATCATTCCCATATAAAATGGGATCGGGATACAAATCAATATGATACGGCTGCATTGCTTCAGGACATGGAGGAAAACCAGATTGATAAACGTGTGGTATCCGCGCTTGCCGGATTTTCCACGAGAGAGCAGAACAGCGCAGTGGCAGAGCTGGTAAAAGCCAATCCGGATCGGATCATTGGGTCTGCAGTGATTAATCCCAAGGAACGCGGCTGTGTTGAAGAGATGGAACGAATTGCGGCTTCCGGATACTTTAAAACCATCGAGCTGGATTCCATGGAACACTGTTACTATCCGGAGACTATGCCGGTTCTTGACACGATTATCGAAATAGCGGCGGCAAACCACATGCCTGTGAATGTATTCACGGGCTGGGGCTGCCGCACCATGCCGGCGCAATGGGCGTATTATGCCAAACGCCATCCCGATATGACGATGGTTCTTCTTCATATGGGAACCACGGACTTTGGCTATGGCTGCGTGGAACTCGTTCCCCAATATGAGAATCTGATGGTGGAAACCTCCTGTATGTACGAATTTCCTATTTTGAGAAAGGCTTTCAGTCAGATACCGAAGGAACGTTTTCTCTTTGGAAGCCACTATCCGGATAAGCTGACGGTATGCTCGGTTCATACCTTTGATTTACTTAAGCTTCCTGAAGAACTGAAGGAGTGCATGTTCTGCAAGAACGCAGAGCGTTTGCTTTCCTGTTTTTCGAAGGCAGGAGGAGGCACGGCTGAGTAGCTGGCTACAATATAAATAGGGAAGAGGGAGTATCATGAACAAAGAAGAAGTGCGACAACTGTTGAATAACCAGTCATCCAAACTGTTTGACGATATCGTAAACAGCCGCGTCCTCGGTGCTAATAATCATATTCGTATGATAGGGGAAATTATGCTTTTGACTGCTGAGGACGAGTCGGAGAATGGAAAAAGCGTTCTCTATAAGGTGAGAGAAATAGCCCGCTTCTTTATGGAAACAAGAGGGCAGCAGAGTCGGGCGATTTATAACGCGATCCGCTATTATATAAAAGGCCTGGATGACCTTGAGAACGCGGGGGAACGGGAGATACGGGAGCGTATTGCATATCGGATTAACGCTTACGGAGCCGAGGCCGCAAAGGATATGGACACACTGATCTCTTATGGTGTTCATATTGCGGAAAACTTGGATACGATTATGATTTTTGACTATTCCAGTACCGTGGATCGTTTTGTGGCAGAACTGGGAAGAAAACGTACCATCTATATACCGGAGAGCCGGGCGCTTGATGGGGGGCGGCCTTTCGTAAAAACTGCGGTAGAAGCGGGGCACGAGGTTCATTTTATTCCTGATACAACGATGCTGGTTGCTTTAAAAAAGTGTCAGGCAGCATTCATGGGGGCGGAAACCGTTTATCCTGACGGTACGGTTTTTAATACAGTCGGGTCGGATATACTGGCTATTCTGTGCCGCCAGATCGGGATACCTCTTTATGTTCTGACTCCGATGATTAAGGTGGATACACGGCCTGTCTATGGATATAACAGGTTGTCGCCCATGCCGTTTGACTATGGTCCCCGATTGGCAGGAGCGTGGGATATGGAGGCGAAGGAACGGGTGGATTTTAGAGGAATTAAGCTTCTGGAAATTGCTCCAGAGTACATCCGGTCATTAATTACCGAGAAGGGGATTATTCCGTCTTCTGCCTTCTTTCATGAGGCGATGGAATATGCGCGTTTTTTAGAGGAGGTGTGAGAGCGGTATGATGTGTGGTAAAGAATTTCCAGTGGCACTGGCCATGATACAGCCAGAGCCGTTTCCGGGAAGTTTTCGGCATGATGGAATGCCGTTTGAAGAGATTGTCGCTGTGTCATTAAAAGAAATTGAGATGATTCAGGACAATGGTTTTGACGGATATATTATTCAGAACCGGAACGATGCGCCTGTCCGGCAGCAGGCACTCCCGGAGACGGTTGCTTATATGACCGCTCTGGCAATGGAGTGCAGAAGAAGATACCCGGATATGATACAGGGGATTCTGGTCAACTGGGATGGCGTAGCTTCGTTGGCAGTGGCAGCTGCGGCAGGCTCAGATTTTATACGGGTGGAGCACACCTATACCGGAGTGGAAGTTGGGTATGCCGGTATGCTGGAAGCACAGTGCGTGGACATCTGCCAGTTTAAGAAAAGGATCGGGTCTCATATTCCGGTTTATGCGGATGTACAGGAAGTTCACTATGAACAGCTGGCGGGAAAGAGCATTGTTGACAATGCATGGGACACGGTGATGAACGCATTTGCAGACGGGCTCTTTTTGGGGGGACAGAGCTGCGAAGAGAGTATTGAAATTATTAAGAGTGTACGAAAACGTCTGGGCAGCAAAATTCCTATTTTCTTAAGTTCCGGCGCAACCGGGGATAATATCAGCGAGATTCTGCAGTATTACGACGGTGTCAGTGTGGGAACATGGGTGAAAAATGGAAACATGAGAAATCCAATTGACCCGGAGCGGGCCGGACAGTTCATGGAAGGTGTGAAGACAGCTCGGAAACTGCGTGAAAACAGCAGAGATGAGGAGAAGTTATGATAGGAATCATTGTTGCGGGGCATGGGAATTTCGCGTCGGGTATTACCAGCATGCTGGAGCTGGTGGTTGGAAAACCGGAAAACTATGAGTATATTGATTTTCTGCAGGGAGAATCACAGGAAGCGCTGGAGAATGACTTCAGGGAAAAGCTGAATAATCTGAAGGACTGTGAAAAAATAGTAATTATGACGGATATTACCGGCGGTTCTCCGTTTAAATCAGCCGTTACTTACGCTGTTTCGGATGACAGGCTGAATGTTATTTCAGGGACAAATGTGCCAATGCTGGTGGAACTGATCTTCCGGCGTATGAATTCTGACGACAGTGAAGATCTTATTCAGTCTTCCATGGAAGCAGGAAAAGAGCAAATCGTTCGATTTCATAAGGACATGCTATGAAGCTGATAAAAAATGGTACAGTTTTGACTGCGGAATCCGAATTTAAGGGAGACATTCTGATTGATGGAGAAACCATAATGGCCGTTGGGAAGAACCTGGATCAATTGGCCGATGATATGATTGATGCGTCCGGCAAGTACATTTTCCCGGGAGGTGTGGATGAGCATACTCATTTTGGCTCTTTCGGGGGAAGACTGTTTGAGACAACAGAGGCGGCAGCAGTCGGAGGGACGACAACCATTGTTGACTTCGTCCCTCAGGAGAAAGGCGATTCTCTGGGAACAGCAGTTGAAAAACATGCGGCTAAGGCCTCCGGCATATCCTGCGTGGATTTTGGTTTTCATTCCATGGTGATGGATATGCAGCCGGATACGCCGGATCAGATAAAAGAGCTTCCCAAACATGGTGTATCCTGTGTGAAGATGTTTATGGCATACAAAGGAACTCCCTTCTTCATGGAAGACATTTCAATCCTTAAGGTGATGAATGAGAGTAAACGCCACGGAATTACCATGATGGTTCATGCGGAAAATCCGGATATGATATCATTTTATACAGAGCGATTAAAGGCAGAAGGGCATCTCGCACCGGTTAACCATTCCTACTCCAGACCACCGGTTACGGAAGAAGATGCGGTTCGTCATGCAATTGCTATGGCGCAAGTGGCGGATGTACCTCTTTTTATTGTTCACGTATCGACGAAAGGCGCTATGGAAGCAGTCAGGGAGGCCTATGCCGGAGGACAGTCTGTTTTTGGGGAAACATGTACCCATTATCTGGTGCTGGATACCTCTTATCTTGCTCTGCCGGATTTTGAAGGCGCAAAATACGTCTGTGCGCCGCCCCTTAGAACAAAAGAGCATCAGGAGGCGTTGTGGGAAGGAATAGACAGAGGCTGGCTGAATGCAGTCAGCTCGGACCACTGTGCTTTGGTCGGAGGCTTTGAAAAGAAAAAAGAGGGACTGGAGGATTTCACAAAAATACCAAATGGAATCCCTGGCGTTCAAAACCGGATTTCAGTGCTATGGAGTCAGGGAGTGGCCAAAGGGCGTATATCTAAACAGCGGTTTGTGGATCTGATTGCCACCACCCCGGCAAAAAACGCAGGACTTGCGAATAAAGGACAGATTGCTCCCGGATTTGATGCGGATCTCGTGATATATGACCCGGATTATCGCGGAATTATAACGCAGAAGGATAATCTGGAAGGCATTGGCTATGAGACGTTTGAAGGCTTTGAAATGACAGGGCGCCCGGAACAGGTTTTTCTAAGGGGGATGCTGGTTGCAGAGAACGGACGCTTTACCGGAAGTAGGGGCTGTGGACATCGGATCTATGCAAAGCCGTACGCTGCTGCGTATAAGCATTACAGGCCGGCTCTATGGGCGCAGAAGTACCCTTATTTATTTTTTAATGCATTATAAATGAGCTTATTTTGAGACGGGCGATATAAGGCGGGCAGTATTTTGCCCGTCTTTATTCATGCCTTTATGAAAAGATATTCAGCCGCATTGGCACAAAAGAAGAAATATGATAGATTAAGCTTTGTCAGGAATGATTACCATGAATTACAAATGCTTTTTTCTTTCGCCGGAAAACAGGAAGTGTGGCGGCTTGGCTCCTCACTGCTTTTGTTCTAGATCACCATACTTCTCCTTGCCAGTCCCCGCCTGCCTTTTCATTCATCCGGCGGTACGATATCAGTTATTGATAAACAAGGCTGAAGAAACCGCGTTGAAAATAATAGTTGCATACGCAACTATTTTATGTTACCATATACAGCAGCGCTGAAAGCGAAATGACTCCGTCCGGCAGGAAGAGAGCCAGGCGGAATATGGGGGTGGGAGACGTGAACAAACACCGGGAAATCGGGAAGTATATCTCGATTCTCCAGAGGTTAAGCAACATTTATTTTGCAAATGAATTATCCTCTTATCAAATAGGCTGTGGACAACAGTTTTTTTTATTGCAGATTTTTAAAAATCCCGGAATCAGCCTGCAGGAGCTGGCTTCCAACGGAAGCTTCGACAAAGCAACCGCGACCAGGGCGGTGAAGAAGCTGGAGGAAGAGGCGTATGTGCGGACGGAAACCGATGGTGAGGACAAGCGTGTCCGCCACATTTACGCGACGGAAAAGGCGAAAATGGTTGTGGACATAACCAGAAACAGCGTGGATTTTCTGACGGAGGTTATGCTGGAGGGATTTACAGAAGAGGAGCGCGACTCGGCTGAGGCATTTTTAATCCGCATGGCGGATAATTCATACAGGCATATTATCGCGAACAAAGGAAAGGAATGATTTAATTTTATGGAACAGACTAAAGTAGAAAAAAAGGGCAATCCACTGGGATACCGCCCAATTGGAGCGCTTCTTGGGCAGTTTGCGCTGCCCGCCATCATTTCGATGCTGGTAAACTCCATTTATAATATTGTAGACCAGATATTTATCGGACAGGGAATCGGTTATCTCGGCAATGCGGCGACGACCATCGCTTTTCCGATCGTGACGATCATTCTGGCCATGTCCACTCTTCTGGGAGCCGGCGGCAGTGCGTACGCGGCTATCAAGCTGGGTGAGAAGAGGGAAGAGGATGCAGAAAAGACGCTGGGAACGGTCTTTATCCTGACCCTGATCTCCAGTGCGGTTATCATGGTGCTGGGATTCCTGTTCATGACCCCGATGCTGAAGATCTTCGGCGCCACGGTCAATACAATGGAGTATGCGAGACAGTATACCTCTATCATCCTGATCGGTACTCCGTTTAACATGCTTTCCGTTGTCTTGAGCAACATGTCCAGAACAGATGGCAGCCCGGCGCTCTCCATGTATGCTCTTTTGGTCGGAGCTGTTTTAAATACGATCCTTGATCCGATCTACATCTTCGTTTTCCACTGGGGAGTCAGCGGTGCGGCAGTCGCAACGATCACTTCTCAGATCATTTCCGCAGTCGTTCTGGTCGTTTATTTCCTGAAAAAGGGTAAAAATATGCGCCTTCGCAGGAAGACCTTCCGCCTCGACCGCGAAATCTGTGTCCGGGCGCTTCCGCTGGGAATCTCCAGTGGTATTACTCAGGTGGCATCCACTATTTTACAGGTTGTCATGAACAATTCTCTGGTGTATTATGGAAACCAGACGACAGTCGGCGGTGATGTGGCTTTAAGCGCCATGGGTATCGTCAACAAGATCAGCATGATTCTGATTTCCATCTGTATCGGCATCGGTATCGGCTCCCAGCCGATTCTCGGCTTTAACAAGGGTGCGAACCAGCCGAAACGTGTGAGAAAAACGTACTTACTGGCAATATCAGCGGCTACCGTGGTCTCCATACTCGGCTGGCTGGCCTGTCAGATATTCCCGGGTCAGATTCTGAGCCTTTTTGGAACACAGGATATAGAATTTACGCAGTTTGCAATTAAGTGTCTGAAGATATACATGCTGGGTATCTTTACGGCTGGATTTCAGGTTGTATCCACCAGCTATTTCCAGTCTACGGGACAGCCGCTCAAGGCCTCGGTTCTGTCCATGCTGCGCCAGCTGCTTCTGCTGATTCCGCTGATCCTGATTCTTCCGCTGACCTTCAGCCTGGACGGAATCCTTTATGCGGGACCAATCGCAGACGTTGCATCGGCGGTGATTGTGAGCCTGTTTGTTGTCTATGAACTGAGAAAGTTAAATAAGGTGTGCAGCGCGTCGGAAGCGTGACAGACGCGCGTTTACGAAGGAGACGAAGAACATGAGTTTTAAGGCATCGATGGCGGGATTTCTGGCCCGGCTTTGTAAGGCGGACAGAAATATGGCGGAAAATCTTCAGAATCCACCCAGAAACACGGGGGCTTTGGACATTGTACGCTTTACGAAGAAGGTGCGGGTGAAAAACTGGGATATCAGGGGATTTAAAGGCGTTACCATCAATGGGAGCTACCCGGGAAGGGGCCATATCCTGATGCTTCCGGGCGGTGCGTATTCCCTGGAACCGGGGAAACACCACCGGAGAATCGCGGAGCGCTTCGCGCTTCTCGATCACATGAAGGTATCGGTCTTCCAGTATCCCCTCTGTCCGGAATATACGGCGGTGGATGTCCGGATCATTCTCATGGAAGCCTATGAGAGACTGGTGAGTGAATATCCGGACGATCTGTTTTTCCTGTTTGGGGACTCTTCCGGAGGCGGACTGGCCCTGGCGTTTTTACAGGAGCTGCGCGATCGGGGCGGCTGCCCCATGCCGTTACGAACAGCGGTGGTGTCTCCCTGGCTGGATATCAGCCTGACGAACCCGAAGATCAAGATCGCCAGAAAGACGGAGCATATACTCCCGGTGGAAGAGCTGATGGAGACCGGAAAACGCTACTGCGGGGGCCTCGATATAGAGGATCCGTTCGTATCCCCGATCTACGGGAACATGGATGGACTGGGTCCGGTTCTGATGTTTTCCGGCGAGGAGGAGATACTGACGCCGGACTGCGAACTGCTCACAGAGAAGATGGAGAAGGTAAGCGGTACGGAGTTCGTCTATCGGAAGGCGGCAGGCATGTGCCACGACTGGATTCTGATTCCGTGCAGGGAAACCGATGTGACGCTGGATCTCATAGCCGGCTTCTTCCAGGAGGCGTTGGAGGCTGAATAAAAGAAAACCCGGAGACACGATGTGCCTCCGGGTTATTCTTTGTGTGATGAAGTACTATGAATCAAAGGGGACGGGTCAGAGCTTTGCAAGAGACTGAAGGGCATGGCCTTCAATCAGCACCTCGTAATGTTCCCTGTAGTACGCTTCTGAAGCGTAATCCTGCCGGATCTTGGTGCCGTATTCCGCAAGAATATTACAGACACGGCTGAAGTCGAGTGAGCTCTCCGATGTATTCTTCACGACGAGGTAATACTGTCTCACTTCCGGTTTCTTATATAATGTATTCTCTCCATCATAGACCTGTCCAACGGCACGGGCCGCCTCCGATATCTGGTCCAGGCTCTGGAAACAGTAAATCCTCATGGTCTTGGCTGCTGCCTCCTCTTTTGGAGCGGGAGCTTCTTCCTTATCTTTCTTCTCTGCGCTTAAAAGTCCCAGAAGACCGTCAGCACCTTCTAAGAGTTCGCTTGCCAGATCGTTTAACATGGAGTCCTGATCATCGTCGGTCATGGGGGAAAACTTGGCAAAACGTGTATCCAGCTCCTCGGGGTCTTCAATCTTGGTGATGACGAGCATAACGCTTTCGTTGGACAGCGGAATCGCTTCCACCATGAGAGGAATGTCTTCGGCTTCAAATCCCACTTCGTTAGATGCTTTCTGAATCATCTCGCGGAACAGACTGCGGGCCTTTTCACTGCCGTAAGCCAGTTCGCCCAAATTCAAGTTTCGGACACTTAAATCGAAACTGGTCAGTGTACAGCGAATCTGATTTTCATTAATACGTTCTATCTTCATAGGATCACTTCCTGTTCTTTTAAATATGTTGAATGATTGTTTACATACTTCCTCAACATAACTATACTATATAATATAACCAAAAGGCAATTACTATGTGAAAAAATTTATATAAATTTAAGGGATTTATGAAAAATGGTTGAAAAAATGGGTATGATAGATTAGAATAGGCTTTAAGAGGCGATATTGGACAGGCAAAGAGGAGGTGGGAACATTAAGCACCGTTTTGTTTGGAAAATATCAGCTATGCCGTATCCTTGGGACCGGCCGTCTTGGAACCGTTTTTCTGGCGGTTCATCTTGGACTTTCCGAATACCGCGCGATCAAGCGCGTGCCGAAGAGTTTTCTGGAATATGATCAGTTCAGGCGCGAAGCATTAATTCTGAAGGAGCTGCGCCATCCGGGAATCCCTATTGTATACGATGTAGAAGAGGACGAGAATTACAGTTATTTAATCGAAGAGTATCTGGAAGGAGAATCTCTCTATGACCTGGTAAAAAGCCAGGGTTATCTGCCGCAGAGGCTGGTCATCCGTTATGGAATCCAGCTTACTGACATCATGAATTACCTGCATCTCGCAGGAACAACCCCCCTGTTATATTTGGATTTACAGCCGAGGAATCTATTGGTGTGCCATGGGACCGTGAAGCTGATCGACTTTGACCATGCCGCCTTTACGGATGAGGCAAACGCGGCCGCGGACCGGTATGGAACCGTTGGTTGCGCCGCGCCGGAGCAGTACGAAAAAAACGGAAAGCTGGATGAACGGACAGACTTATATGCCATTGGTGTGATCCTCCATTATCTTTATACCGGCACGTTTCCGGCGGTGCCCTATGAAACGGTGCCCTCGATGAAGCCGGAGCTTGCCGCCATCATCCGGACCTGCCTGGAAGAAAAGCGGGAACGACGTTTTTCCTCGGCATCAGAACTGAACAAACGGTTAAAGCAGCTGGAGCAAAGGGGAGCCGCTGCAAACGCCTGTCTGCAACCATCACCTCTTATGATCGCGCTTGCGGGAAGCAAAGCGGGGGCCGGAACGACTCATATAGCCGTCGGCCTGTCAGTCTGTCTTAGAAATCTTGGTTATCCCAATTTGTATGAAGAAAGAAACGGATCCGGCATGGGAGCGGAGCTCGGTACCTTTACGGGTGCTTTGAGGGACCGCTGCGGCCTGATGCAGTACCATGGCTTTGTGTGGAAGCCGGCCTACGGACCGGGTGTTAAGCTCTCCGTGCCCTCCTGCGGCCTTATGATTGCCGACTATGGGCATGAGGTGGAGGCGGCTCTGGCTGCGGAACCGGATGCGCTGATCCTGGTCTGCGACGGCCGGGAGTGGAGCCGGGAAGCGGCATCGTCTGCTCTGAAGCGCGTGTCGGAATGCCGGATACCTTATGCGGCGGTCTATAATCACCTGGCAGAATCTGCGAGGGTAAAGCCGCCGGAGGGGATCGAACGGAGCCGCTGCTTCCGGGCACCGTATTTTGCAGACCCGTTCATAGCGTATGAAGGCACGAGAGGATTTTACTGTCAGGTGCTGGATTCGCTGAAACTCGCGCTTGACGTGGGAGAGTATGCGGTGGGGAGACGGAGAAATCTTCGGGTTCCCTTACGAAAACATGCAGTCGGGTTTCTGCGGAACGCAGTTGGGGTTCTGTGGAACAAAGTTTAATTTGGTGAAAAGCAGTAGGTTTCTACGGACTACAGCCGGAAAAGCCAGGAGTGAAGCACATGAGAACGGGTCATAGAAAACATTTCATTCGTACAAAGGCGTCCCGAAAAGGCGCGGCATTCGCAGAACAGCGTCTGATTGGGCTGATCGGGGCGGGGCCGGCTGTGGGGGTGACCCACACTGCGGTCACGATGGCCGGGTACTTAACCGGTATCTGCCGCAGGCGGTGTGCGGTGCTCGAGTGGAATGACCACGGGGCGTTTGAACGGCTGGAGGAGAGCTGTCTTGGAAAAAAGAACAGCGGCTGCTGCGGAAGCTTCCGCATTCTGGACGTGGATTACTACCGGAATGCGGGGACAGAGACCCTGGTATTGTGCAAAAAACTCGGTTATCAGGAGGTAATTGTGGATTACGGGGCCGCGGCCGGAGGAAATCAGGAGGAATTTTTCAGATGTGACAGGCAATTTCTTCTCGCAGGCTTAAGTGAGTGGCAGACAAGGGCGTTTCTGGATACCGCCGGTGCATGGAAGAGGGCCGGTACGGGCTGGGAGACTCTCGCAGTGTTCGGAAGCGAGGAGACCAGAAAGAATATGGAAAAGGAGCTCGGACTTTCAATCCGGCGGGTTCCGGTTTCAGTAGATGCCTTTACTGTCACAGAAACTGTCATGGAATTTTATCAGCAGATTTTATAGCGGCAGGAGGACGATGTGTCACGAACAGAAGCCTTGTGGAAGCTTAACCTGCCGCTTCTGCACATGGAGGGCGGTATGAATGAAAATGGAAAAGACAGTTACATAGCAGGCCTGAAACGTTACCGTGAGCGGGGAATTCCCATCGTAATAGACGGCGAGGTATGCACTGAACCGGACTGGAACCGTATTTTTGAGGCGAGGGAGGACAATTCTTTTTATATGGCCGATTTTGTCTCAGATGACGAGACGGGAAGACTGACAGAGATCCGGTTTGACAGGGTCTACCACAAATGAATCAAACATGGGGCGCGCGGATACCATCTTCAGCCATCAGCCAGGGAAACGGCGCGCCAGGGCGGGACAGGGGAATTTTTGCAATGTAATGAAAATGTAAGCAATTTCCCGTTGAAGTGTGGTATAGTATAATCCAAAGGGGCTTTTATGACTTACATCCATTACAGGAGGAATGCAAATGAAAAGGAGAGTGGTGCCATTTCTAGTGGCACTGGGACTGATTGTTCTGGTAATTGCCGGGTTTTTTGGCATCCGGCTGGTTGAACGATATACACCATCAAAGGAACAGGCCGACATCGGCAGGCTGCTGGGTGTAAGCGGTGACAATGTGGCGGTGTTTCTGAATAATGAGCTTCAGGAAGCAAAGGGAATCTATATAGAAGAACAGACCTATCTTCCAATCGAATGGGTAAATGAAAAACTAAACGAAAGATTTTACTGGGATAATAATGAAAAGCTGTTGGTTTACGCGCTTCCGGAGTCCATTGTCTATGCGGATCATTCTACAAAGGGAAGCTCGGGAAAGCCCTTGATCTGGGTGAATGACGAGGGCGTCTACCTGTCGCTGGGACTCATTGCCAACTATACGGATATCCGGCTTGACGTCTTTGATCTGGCCGAACACAAACGCATTTTCGTAAATAACGACTGGTCGGAGGAGACAAAGGCCGTGGCGGACGGCAAAGGGAATGTCCGGGAAAAGGGCGGAATCAAGAGCCCGATCGTCACCAGGGTTGAGAAGGGGTCTGAGGTGACCGTGCTGGAGACCATGGAGAAGTGGGATAAGGTGCGGACCCCGGACGGCTATATCGGATATGTGGAGCATAAGCGTCTGGGCGAGAGCCGGAGCGAGGTGCCGGTGAGCACATTTGTGGCTCCGGTCTATAAGAATATCTCTCTAGATGAACCGGTATTCATGGCGTGGCACCAGGTCACGAAACCGGAGGGGAACGCCTCCTTTGATAATCTGATTGCCAATACAAAGGGGCTGAATGTTATTTCCCCGACCTGGTATGAGCTGACCGACAACGAAGGCGGATTCAATTCCTATGCGGATGCTGCGTATGTACAGAAAGCCCATGACATGGGACTCCAGGTGTGGGCCCTGATCAATAATTTCAGCGGCAACGTGCAGACAGAGGTTCTGCTTTCGAAGACCTCCACACGGCAGAAGCTGATTGAGAAGCTGATGGCTGAGGTGGAGCAGTATGGTTTGGACGGACTGAATCTGGATTTCGAGGGGATTAAGAAGGAAGCCGGGGTTCACTATATCCAGTTTATCAGAGAATTGTCTGTTTCCTGTCGGAAAGAGGGAATCGTACTGTCCGTGGATAATTACGTTCCCTATGCCGGCAATGAGTTCTATAACCGGAAGGAACAGGGAATTGTGGCTGATTATGTCATCGTTATGGGGTACGACGAGCATTACGCCGGCGGCGAGCCGGGATCAGTAGCTTCGGTCGGCTATGTAAATGATGGGATTTCAAACACGTTAAAACAGGTTCCGAAGGAAAAGCTGATTAATGCCATTCCGCTGTATACCAGGGTCTGGACCGAGGCCGCGGATGGAAAGACGTCATCGGTAGCTCTGGGTATCGCCAAAGCAAAGGAATGGGCCGTGGAGAATAATGTGGAACTGTACTGGCAGGAGGAGCTGGGACAGTATTATGGGGAACTGAAGACTGAGGAGGGGACAAAAAAAGTCTGGATGGAGGAAGAACGTTCCATAGGGCTTAAGATGGATCTGATCAGGAAGTATGATCTGGCTGGAGTTGCCTGCTGGAAGCTTGGCTTCGAGCCCGCCGAACTGTGGGATGAGATACGGATGGATCAGGAGTAGAACATCGCAAAGAGACAGGAAGGTTCAGAGTTATGAAAAAGAGAACAGCATTGTATGCGGCGCTGATCTGTACGATTATGACCGGGTGTTCCTTAAAAAGCCCGGTGTCGGAGACGGTGACGGAACCGGAGAGTACGGCAGAGACGGAAAGCGCGGAGATTCCTCAGACACCGGCTGAGACGACGGCGCCTCCTACCATTGAGGAATTTCCCCACGAGGTAGAAGACCCCACTGCAGCACCGCCGGAGCAGAAATTTGAGGAAGGCTGCCGTATTCTTCTGGCCTCGGATATCCATTATCTCTCCCGCGGACTGACGGATTTTGGAGACGGATTCAAGTATAAGGTGGAACACGGGGACGGAAAAGTCGTAAACTACATATGGGAGATCACAGATGCGTTCATTGAAGCGGTGAAGAAAGAGGATCCGGATCTCGTGATTCTGTCAGGGGACTTAACCCTGAACGGAGAGAGGGACAGCCATCTTGATTTTGCAAAAAAGCTGAAAGAGATTGAGGACGCGGGAATCCCCGTCATTGTGATTCCGGGGAATCACGATATCAACAACACCGCAGCAGCACAGTTTACAGGCGCGCAGGCTCTGGGGACGTCGCACATCGGCCCGGAGGATTTCGCGGAGATTTACCAGGATTTCGGATATGATGAAGCGGTGAGCCGCGATTCTGCGTCGCTCAGCTACGTATATCAGATTGATGACTATAACCGGGCGCTGATGCTGGATACGTGCCAGTATGCGCCATATAATCAGGTCGGCGGCATGATTCAGGAGGAGACGTACGACTGGATTGAAGATCAGATGGAGGATGCCTGGGATCTGGGCATGAATGTGATACCTGTGGGGCACCATAATCTGCTGGATGAGAGCGAGGTCTATGTGGAGGACTGTACCATCGAGCACAGCGAGCAGCTGATCGATCAGCTGGACAGCTGGGATGTGCCTTTATTTTTAAGCGGCCATCTCCATGTGCAGCATTTTATGCGTGAAGATGAGGACTACGGGATCTATGAGATCGTCACCAGCTCGCTGGCGACACCGCCATGCCAGTATGGAATGCTGGATTACGGAGATGACGGAAGCTTTAAGTATCACACGGTGCCTCTCGATATGGAAGCCTGGGCGAAGGAACAGGGGAGTACGGATAAGAACCTGCTGAATTTTAAAGCGTACTCGGAAGAATTCCTGAACCGGGTATTCTACAATCAGGCTCAGGATGAATTTGAACGCATGAATAATTTTGACAGCCTTACGAAGCGCCAGAAGGATCAGATGGCAAAGGTATACGCGGAGATCAACTCTGCCTGCTATGCGGGAAAGGCCGTGGAGATAAAGGATAAGGCTACGGAAAAGGCCGGATACAAGCTGTGGGGGGAGAATGGATACCCCAGTATCTTAAGCCAGTACTTAGAATCGATCGTCAGGGATGCCACAAAAGACTATAATTCGCTGGAAGTAAAATAAAGTTGGTTCTTTTTTATTTTGCCGGGAGATATAATTCAATAAGAATACGAATCAGGCAGGCAAAGTGAAACTATCAAAATTGGAACCGTATCTGGCGGTACTGCTGCTGGTTATGGTCTATGTCGTATCCCGCCAGGCAGGCCGGATGGCGGCGGGAGTCAGCGTAATCTCCGGGAAAGATCGGCCGGTCGTGGTGATCGATGCGGGCCATGGAGGCAATGACCCCGGGAAAATCGGAGTGGATGGCAGCCTCGAGAAGGATATTAATCTAAAGATTGCCAGGAAGGTGAAGGCCTATCTGGAAGCCTCCGATGTCCAGGTGGTCCTGACACGTGAAGACGACCAGGGGCTCTATACGGAAAAGGACAGCAAGAAAAAGATGGCGGACATGAACCGGCGCTGTCAGATTATCAATGAGACGAGTCCGGCGCTGACGGTGAGCATCCATCAAAACAGCTATCATCAGGAAGGAATCTCAGGCGGCCAGGTGTTCTACTACAAGGGATCGGAGAAGGGAAAGAAGCTGGCGGAGACGCTGCAGAAGCGGTTTGACTTCGTCCTGGGCGACAAGAATACGAGAGTAGCCAAGGCCAACGACAACTATTTCCTCCTGCTCCATGTGAAGACACCGATTGTCATTGTGGAGTGCGGTTTCCTGTCTAACTGGAATGAGTCGGCCATGCTGAATTCCGAGGAGTATCAGGACCGGCTGGCCTGGACGATACATATGGGTATCATGGAGTATTTGAACGGAAGATAATGATAATTGAAAATTGGTCATGGAGAAGAGCGGGTTCAGATAGTTTGAACCCGCTTTAAAAGTTTGTCCAATGACGGCAAATGGATCAGTCTCTAAATGCAATTGTATAATACAAGATGGTCTGTTTATTTCCACATGGGCAAATACAGCCCAAATATACGGTACTCTCATGGTTGAAGCAAAAACCGAAGATACGGCCGAAAAGGTCGATCAGGAATAAGAAAAAATTCAGTTCTTCCTCTAACTCGCTTGTACTGCAATACGTGAAAACCTGAGCATACCACGTTTTGCACGATCTGCGCTCTCCACATCTGGGCATGTCCCAATCGATATTAAAATTTTTTCTTAATAGTTCGAGTTTCTCATAGTCTGATTTTCCTTCAAGAGATCTTAATACCTCTTCTTTTAATAATTCTAAATCTTTTCCCTGCAGATTCATGATAAAATTACGCCCCTAAAATATTTACTTACAATATCATAATATTCAGCGGAGCGGTTTTTTGACACAAGCCCTGTTTTAGGGCCTGGAAATATGGCTCCAAAAAAGGAAGGGCTGGCAGCCGGAAGGAAACTCCATTATATCCGTGAGCCAATTTCCTTCCTTGTTGCCCGCTCTTCCTGTTTGGCAGGGAGTGGAAGCGTATGTATCCGGCTACAGCAGGAATATCTTATGCTGCCGGCACTCCTCGATCATGTCGTTTGGCCAGATGCTTGCCTGTACCTCGCCTACATGGGCGCGGTTTAGGAGAAGCATGCATAGACGGGACTGGCCGATACCGCCGCCGATGGTGTAAGGCAGCTGTCCCTCTAAGAGCATACGGTGGTAGGGCAGAGAACGGCGGTCCTCGCAGCCCGCCTTCTGGAGCTGATCTTCCAGGGATTTCTCATCTACACGGATGCCCATGCTGGAGATCTCCAGGGCGCAGTTTAAGTTCTCGAACCAGAAGAGAATATCTCCGTTTAACTGCCAGTCATCGTAGTCAGGGGCTCTGCCGTCGTGAGGCTCACCGCTGGCCAGCTTATCGCCGATCTGCATTAAAAAGACGCAGCCGTACTCTTTGGTGATTAAATTCTCCCGCTCCTTCGGAGTCTTGTCGGGATAGCGGTCCTCCAGCTCCTGGGACGTGATGAAGGTGATCTCCTTTGGAAGATGGTTGACAGCGTTCGGGTACTTATACCAGACCTCATGCTGCATGTGCTTGATGATCTTGAAAATAGTGCGGACCGTCTCTTTTAATGTTTCGATGGTACGGTCCTCTTTCGTGATGACCTTTTCCCAGTCCCACTGGTCTACATAGCAGGAATGAAGATTATCCAGGTCCTCGTCGCGCCGGATCGCGTTCATGTTTGTATAGAGGCCCTCGCCCGGCAGAAAGCCGTATTCGTGAAGAGCCATTCGTTTCCATTTGGCAAGAGAGTGTACGACTTCGACGGTTTCGCCCGGAATTCCGGCTATGTCAAACTGGACGGGGCGCTCTACGCCGTTTAGGTTGTCGTTCAAACCGCTGCTCTTCTCCACAAAGAGGGGGGCGGAGATTCTCTCCAGGTTCATTTCCCTTCCAAATTCCTTCTGAAAGGTGTCACGTATGTATTTGATGGCCTCCTGCGTCTCACGTACAGTGAGATGGGGGTCATAGTTTTCTGGTATGATGAGTGCCATTTCATTGTCCTCCCGGTATAATATCCCTTTTATGGTATCATTATTACAGAAATTCCGCAAGTATTACAAGGATGAATTGCAGTAAAAAGTAAATTTGAACCAAAGCTGTAAAGTCAAGTAAAAAGTTGCATGCGACTTAGGGTTGTGCTATGATAAGCAGTAAGTACGCAGGGGGAAAGCCCCTGTCTGAGAGAAGCCAGTACTGCATTGCGCAGCGCAGTACTGGAGAAAAGAGAGCGGAGAAAGATGGTTACGGAACGAATTATAATAGAAGATACGCACAGGATAGACGCGGGGAAGCTGGAGAGAGCGGCGGAGATTTTACGGGAAGGCGGTCTGGTGGCATTTCCGACGGAGACCGTGTATGGGCTCGGGGCAAATGCCCTCGATGAGGAAGCGGCAAAGAAGATATACGCAGCAAAAGGAAGACCTTCGGACAATCCGCTGATTGCACATATCGCGGATTTTTCTGATTTGAAGCCCCTGGTGGCGGAGATTCCGGAGGCGGCGGGGAAGCTGATGGAGGCATTCTGGCCGGGACCGCTGACCATGATATTTCCTAAGAGTGACGCCGTTCCATACGGCACGACAGGAGGACTGGATACCGTAGCGGTCCGCATGCCCAGCGATCCGGTGGCCATGACGCTCATCCGGCTTGCCGGTGTACCGGTAGCGGCTCCCAGCGCCAATACGTCTGGACGGCCCAGTCCTACGACGGCGGATCACGTATGGCAGGATATGAACGGAAAGATCGACATGATCGTGGATGGCGGACCTGTGGGAATCGGTGTGGAATCCACGATTATCGATGTGTCCGGGGAGATTCCGGTGATTCTGCGCCCGGGAGCCATCACACAGGAGATGGCCAGCGAGGTGCTGGGCATGGAGATCGGCCTCGATCCGGCGATTACCGGTGACGGCCCGATGAACGCCGATGTGAAGCCGAAGGCGCCAGGAATGAAGTATAAGCACTATGCGCCGAAGGCCGATTTGACCCTGGTTGAAGGGACGGCCGCCGATGTGGTCCGCACCATCAACCATCTGGCCAGGAAGAAGCTGGAGGCGGGGTACCGCGTGGGAATTATCTGCACGGACGAGACCATGGAGCTGTACCCGGATGGCATGGTGAGAAGCCTGGGGCTGCGCGCCAGGGAGGAGACTATTGCCCATAATTTATACGCTGTACTAAGGGAATTTGATGATCTGGAGGCGGATTACATCTATTCAGAGAGTTTTTCGGCCGACCATCTGGGACAGGCGATTATGAACCGTCTGAAGAAGGCGGCGGGATACCATATGATTAAAGTCACTGCACTAAGCTCGAAAAGACCTCACTAAGTGCCAGTGACATGTATCGCACGTAAGCGGCCAAAAGACGTCCGTTAAGTGCTCATAACAAGGAGGAGATCATGTCAGTGACTGAGAAGAGAGAAGATTACATTACATGGGATGAATATTTTATGGGAGTTGCCATTTTATCCGGAAAGCGTTCCAAGGACCCCAGCACACAGGTGGGAGCGTGTATCGTAAGCCAGGATAACAAGATCCTGTCCATGGGATACAATGGATTTCCGAAGGGATGCTCCGACGATGAATTTCCCTGGGGAAAGGAACACGAGAAGGACGATCCGTATAACGCAAAATATTTTTACTCCACCCACAGCGAGTTAAACGCTATCTTAAACTACAGAGGCGGCAGTCTGGAGGGATCCAAGCTGTATGTCACGCTGTTTCCATGCAATGAATGTGCAAAGGCCATCATCCAGTCGGGGATCAAGACGATCGTCTACGGCAGTGATAAGTACGACGGGACGCCGGCGGTCAATGCCTCCAAGCGCATGCTGAACGCGGCGGGGGTGCGGTATTACCAGTATCAGCCGACAGGCCGGAAGATAGAAATCGAGGTTTAGATTAACTATGAAGTTTTTGCTAGCGGCGCTGAATGCCAAATATATTCATTCCAACCCCGGGATTTACAGCCTGAAGGCCTATGCGGAGAGGCAGATGGAACGTGATTCCTCTGAAGCCTTTGGGAAGCGGGAAATCTCGGTGGAGCTGGGAGAGTATACGATCAATAACCAGATGGGGGATATCTTAAAGGACATTTATTTAAGAAAGCCGGATATGGTCGGCTTCTCCTGCTATATCTGGAATATATCCTGGGTTATGGAGCTGGTGCGGGACCTTCCGTTAGTTCTCCCCGAAGTGGAGATCTGGCTGGGAGGTCCTGAGGTTTCTTATGATGCGGCGGATGTCCTGCAGAGGGAGCCGGGAGTTACCGGTATTATGATGGGAGAAGGGGAGGAGACCTTTCTGGAGGTGCTTAAGCTTTACGCGGACGGCAGGAGGGATTTTTCTTCAATCGACGGAGTGGCCTGCCGGAATGAGAAGGGGGAGACGGTTATCCGTCCCCTGAAAAAAGTGATGGACATGAGCGCTATTCCATTTCCGTATGAAGATTTAGATGATTTTGAGCATAAGATTGTTTATTATGAGAGCAGCCGGGGGTGCCCGTTTTCCTGCAGCTACTGTTTATCCTCTCTGGACAAGTCGGTCAGGTTCCGAAGCATGGAGCTGGTGAAACGGGAACTGGATTTCTTTTTGGAGCGCAGGGTTCCCCAGGTGAAGTTTGTGGACAGAACCTTTAACTGCAGCAAGAAGCATACCATGGAGATCTGGCGCCACATCACAGAGCATGATAACGGGGTGACAAACTTCCATTTTGAGATCTCTGCGGATCTGCTCGATGAGGAGGAACTGGAGCTGATGGCAGGGATGCGTCCCGGATTAATTCAGCTGGAAATCGGTGTACAGAGTACGAATCCGGATACCATCCGCGAGATCAGGCGGAAGACGGATTTGAACCGCCTCAAATCAGTGGTGGAACGCATACACGGGTTTGGCAATATCCACTGCCATCTCGATCTGATTGCGGGTCTGCCTTACGAGGGCTATGAGAGCTTCCGGAACTCCTTTAACGAGGTCTATGAGATGAAGCCGGATCAGCTGCAGCTGGGCTTTTTAAAGGTCCTGAAGGGTTCTTTTATGGCTGAAAATGCAAAAGCCTACGGCCTGGTCTACAGCGCAAAGCAGCCCTACGAGGTGCTGGGCACGAAATGGCTCGACTATGGGAGCCTGCTTAAACTAAAGGGCGTGGAAGAGATGGTGGAGGTCTATGAGAACAGCGGACAGTTTACCGTCACCATGAAGGAACTGGTGAAGGAATATGAGACGCCGTTTGACTTGTTCTCTGATCTGGCGGAGTACTATGAGTCTCATACGCTGACGGGGGCCAGCCACAGCCGTATGGCAAGATATGAGATTTTAGACGGCTTTGTGGCGGAACACATTCCGGGGAAAGCGGCGGTGTACAGACGGCTCATGGTATATGACCTGTATCTCAGGGAGAATTTAAAGAGCCGCCCGGATTTCGCCGAGGATCAGACTCCGTTTAAGGATCAGGTACGGGAATTCTTCGCAGAAGAGGCGGTGAAGCACCGCTATTTAAGCGGCGGATACGAGGGCTTTGAGGCGAGACAGCTGATTAAAATGGCTCATCTCGAGGTATTTGCGGGGAGGACCGCGGTGCTGTTTGACTACAGGAAACGGGATCCACTGAGCTATAATGCGGCGGCTTATGTGATTGAGGATTTCTTTCACTGACTGTGTACTGATGCAGCTATGGTGAATGGATAGAGTGCATCGATACAAAGAGGAGATGAATATGGCAAAGAGAGAGACAAAAGCGGAGCTTAAAGCGCGTGTGGATCATGTGCTGGCGGCCCTTGACCAGGAATACGGAACGGAATACGTCTGCTATTTGAACCACGAGACCCCGTGGCAGCTGTTGATTGCGGTGATTATGAGCGCGCAGTGCACGGACGCCAGAGTGAATATCGTGACAGCGGATTTATTTAAAAAGTATGATTCCTTAGAGAAATTTGCGAATGCGGATTTAAAGGAGCTGGAGAATGATATCCACTCCATCGGCTTTTACCACATGAAGGCGAAGAATATTATCTCCTGCTGCCGGGATCTGGTTACGCGGTTTGGCGGCGAGGTGCCGGGGACCATCGAGGAACTGACCAGCCTGGCGGGCGTGGGCAGGAAGACGGCGAATGTCATCCGGGGAAATATTTACAATGAGCCGAGTATCGTGGTGGATACTCATGTAAAGCGGATATCCAGAAAGCTGGGATTTGCGAAGGCGGAGGATCCGGAGAAGATCGAGATGGAGCTTATGAAGGTACTGCCGAAAGAGCACTGGATTCTCTGGAATATCCAGATTATCACGCTGGGACGGAGTATCTGTTTTGCGCGAAGCCCGAAGTGTAAGGAATGCTTCCTTCGGGAGTACTGTCCCAGTGCGGATCAGTAGGGGGATAAGATGGTAAATTCCTATGTGGCAGTGGATTTGGAGACGACAGGGCTGGATCCGAAACGGGATAAAATTATAGAAATAGGGGCTGTGCGGGTCGAGGCGGGCGAGATAACGGCGGATTTTGAGTCGTTTGTAAACCCGTACCGTCTTCTGGAGGCGAGGACGAAGTCACTGACGGGAATCCGTGACCGAGATGTGGCTGATGCGCGGGGAATCGATGCGGTGCTTCCCGGCTTTTTGAACTTTGCAGGGGAACTGCCGCTTCTGGGACACCGCATCATTTTCGACTACAGTTTTTTGAAGAGAGCGGCGGTCAATCAGGGAGAAGAATTTGCCCGGGCAGGTATCGATACGCTGACACTCGCCCGGCTGTTTATGCCGGAGGATGAGAAGAAGAATTTAAAGGCGGCCTGCGGGTGGTTTGGAGTGGAACAGAAGGAAACGCACCGCGCCATGGCCGATGCGATGGCGGCGCACCAGCTTTATCAGGCGATGAAAAAGAGGTTCGGAAAGGAGCGCCCGGACGTATTTTCCGAAGAAAATCTTATTTATAAGGTAAAAAAGGAGCAGCCAGCCTCAAAAAGGCAAAAAGAACACTTGCAGGATTTAATAAAATATCATAAAATAGGCTTAACTGTGCAAATTGACCACTTAACCCGCAATGAAATCTCCAGAATTACGGATAAAATCATAGCACAGTACGGAAGAATATAAGAGAGGTGAATATCATGATTAACTTTAACGATAAAAAAAACAGGAAGGTAGTTTCCATAGTCCTTATCGCAGTGGTAATTCTGCTGATCGTAGCTATGGTACTGCCGATGATGCTGGTCCGGTAGGAGAAGGAAGCAGCAGGCAGCAACTTGAAAATTGAGGAATGATTATGAAAAACGAAAACTTGGCAACAGGCCTTGCGGCCATGGCGCTGGCGGTGGGACTGACACTGGCCTTTCCGGCACCATCGCGGGCTGATACCCTTCCGGAGGGTCTCTATGTAGGAGAATACAGTCTGGGGGGAATGACAGAAGAGGAAGCCAGCGAAAAGATCCAGAGCCTTGTGGGCGAGATGGAGAATCAGAAGATTACGCTGGTAGTGGATGGAGAGTCCGTGGATACTACGGCGAAGGAACTGGGCTTTCACTGGTCCAATACCGACGCGGTAAACCAGGCCGCGGCATCCGTAACGGGAGGGAATTTAATCCACCGTTATTTAAACTTGAAAGACATCGAACATAACCATGTCGTTATTCCATTGGAGACAGCTTTTGACGATGGTAAGGTGGCGGCATTCGTAGAGGAAAAATGTGCTTCTGTCGTAGCAGAGCCAAAGGATGCGTCGATCACGAGAGAGAATGGGGCGTTTGTCGTCACTCCCGCCGTGGTTGGAAAGAGTGTGGATGCAGGGGCGACGAAAGCAGCCCTCGATGAGGCGATCTCCGGAGGCCTTAAGGAACCGGTGACGGTGACTGCGGCAGTGACGGAGGCTCAGCCGAACGTTACAACGGAAGCGCTTTCAACGATTCAGGATGTGCTGGGAACCTTTTCCACGGATTTCTCCAGCAGCGGCAATTCCCGTGCAACCAATTTACGGGTGGGAGCGGGCAAGATCAATGGACATGTGCTGATGCCGGGCGAGACGCTGTCCGGTTACGAATGCATGCATCCGTTTACGACAGCCAACGGCTATGCCACTGCGGCCGCTTATGAAAACGGTCAGGTGGTTGACAGTGTGGGAGGCGGCGTATGCCAGATTTCCACGACGCTTTACAACGCGTCTCTCCGCGCAGAACTGGAGATTACGCAGAGACAAAACCACTCAATGATCGTTACGTATGTAAAACCCTCGGAAGACGCGGCTATCGCCGGTACTTATAAGGATTTAAAGATTACGAATAACTACGGCACTCCGATTTACGTGGAGGGCTATACGTCAGGCAAAACGCTGACTTTTACCATCTATGGGAAAGAGACAAGACCTGCAAACCGGACATTTAAATTTGTGTCCGAAACCCTTGCAACCATGGATCCCGGAGCGCCGAAGGAAGAGGTGGATCCGACCATGGCACCGGGTGCCAGGAAACAGGTTCAGTCCGCTCACAGGGGCTATAAGTCCAGACTGTGGAAATACGTCTATGTAGATGGCGTGGAGCAGAGCAAAGAGATTCTGCATACTGACACATACAATGCTTCCAAGGCGATTGTGAAGGTTGGTCCGGCGGCACCGGCAGTGACCGTACCGCTTCCTGAGGAGACGACAGTGCCGGTGGAGACACCGACACCAGAGACGCCGCCGGCACCGGTGGAAGGCGAGGACGGAGGACCGGGCGTGACTCTGCCGGAAGCAGGGACGCAGAGTCCGTCTCCGGCATCAGAACCATCTCCGGCGCCAGAAGCAGCGGCGGCAGCCCCTGTGCCAGTACCTGAAGCAGTTGATCCGGCTCCTGCCGGGTAACGGGAGTCCGGTATGAGAAAGATTGAAAGAGATAACACCGGCCTTATGCGGCCGGGACAGAATCTGGTGGTGGCGGGATACGCGGGATATGCCGGTACGATTGCGATCGTGAGGCAGAAGCGCGAAGAGCTGCTTCAGTGGTTTACAAAAGGCTACTTAGACCGGATTATGGAAAATGAAGATGGAACACTGAGTGGGAATCTGGAACGGTGGAAGGCATTGGGAGCCACGGAGTGTGAACCGGCAGGGGAGGGCGGAATACTTTCCGCCCTCTGGAATTTATCCGGGGCATACATGACGGGCATCGAATTTTCACTGCGCCAGATTCCTGTCAAACAGGAGACAATTGAGGTCTGCGAGCGGTACGATTTGAACCCGTACCGTCTTTATTCGGATGGCTGCCTGCTCTTTGTCACAGACAACGGCGGTGAGATGGTTCTGGCCCTGGAACGGGAAGGAATCCATGCCGCGGTGATTGGACGGGTGACGGAAGGAATCGGAAGAATCATCCGCCACGGGGAAAGCTCCGGTTACTTAGACCGGCCCGCGGAGGATGAGATTCATAAAGTATTATAAGCAATCATTATAATAAATCATTTTAATCAGGAGGTAAGGTTATGAGAGAGAAGATATTGGCGGTTATTGAAAAAAACAGCAGAATCGACTTGAAGGATCTGGCGGTTCTTTTAGGGGAAAGTGAGGCCGCGGTCGCCAATGAGATCGCCGAGATGGAAAAAGAGCATATCATCTGCGGTTACCATACCCTGATTAACTGGGACAATACCAGTGATGAAAAAGTGGTTGCCTTAATCGAAGTTAAGGTAACACCGCAGAGAGGCATGGGATTCGACAAGATCGCGGAGCGCATCTACCAGTACAGCGAGGTGGAAGCGGTTTATCTAATGTCAGGCGCGTATGACTTTACCGTATTTATCGAGGGAAGAACCATGAGACAGGTAGCACAGTTTGTCTCGGAAAAGCTCTCCCCGATGGAATCCGTATTAAGCACAGCAACTCACTTTGTACTTAAAAAATACAAGGATCATGGCACCGTACTCGCTGAAGAGACGCAGGATGAAAGGATGTTGATTACCCCGTGAGAAATCCATTATCTGAAAGAATCGTAGAGATTCCGCCATCAGGAATCCGTAAATTTTTTGACATTGTAAGTGAAATGAAGGACGCTATCTCCCTGGGCGTCGGTGAACCGGACTTCGAGACTCCGTGGCATATCAGGGAAGAGGGAATCTATTCTCTGGAGAAAGGGCGCACATTCTATACGTCCAACGCCGGTTTGAGAGAATTGAAGGTTGAGATCAGCAGCTACTTAAAGAGACGCTTTGATGTTACATACGATCCGGATCATGAGGTGATGGTGACGGTGGGCGGAAGCGAAGCCATTGACGTGGCTCTGCGCGCCATGCTGGACCCGGGTGACGAAGTGCTGATTCCCCAGCCCTGTTTCGTCTCCTACGTGCCGTGCACCATTCTGGCCAACGGTGTTCCGGTTCCGATTCCGTTGGAGGAAAAGGATAACTTTAAGCTGACAAAGGAAAAACTGCTTCAGTATATCACCCCGAAGTCGAAGATTCTCGTTCTGCCGTTCCCGAACAATCCAACCGGCGCAGTAATGACCGCGGAGGAGCTGGCTGTTATCGCGGAGATCGTCATCGAGAAGGATCTTTTTGTGCTGACAGACGAGATATACGGGGAATTGACGTATGGAATGGAGCATACCACCATTGCATCATTCCCGGGCCTTAAAGAGCGTACCGTGCTGATTAACGGATTTTCCAAGGCTTACGCTATGACAGGCTGGCGTCTCGGCTATCTGGCCGCACCGGCTGTTATTCTGGAACAGATGTTAAAGATTCACCAGTTCGCCATCATGTGCGCACCGACCACCAGCCAGTACGCTGCCGTTGCGGCGCTGCGGGATGGTGACAAGGACGTACAGATGATGAGGGAGTCATACGACCAGAGACGCCGTTTCCTTATGAACGCGTTTAAGGAGATGGGACTGGAGTGTTTTGAGCCCAACGGCGCATTTTACGCATTCCCCAGCATTAAGCGTTTCGGCATGACGTCCGATGAGTTCGCTACAAGGCTGCTCCAGGAGGAGAAGGTGGCTGTCGTTCCGGGAACGGCGTTCGGTGACTGTGGAGAAGGTTATCTGCGTGTCTCCTATGCATACTCCTTAAAGAGTTTAAAAGAGGCGCTGGGACGTATGGAACGCTTTGTGAAGAGACTGGACGGAAAGGCATAGAATCAATATGAACGTTGTATTACTGGAACCGGAGATGCCGGCCAATACCGGCAATATCGGAAGAACCTGTGTGGCCACGGGGACGAAGCTTCATCTCATCGAGCCGCTGGGATTTAAACTGAATGACAAGCTGATCAAGAGGGCCGGACTGGACTACTGGGATAAGCTGGATGTGACGGTTTACTGTGATTACCAGGATTTCCTGGACAGGAATCCGGGAGCAAAGATTTATATGGCTACGACGAAGGGGCTTCATGTTTATTCGGACGTGGAGTATGAACCGGACTGTTTCCTGATGTTTGGGAAAGAGAGCGCCGGAATTCCGGAGGATATTCTCCTGGAGAATCAGGAGCAGTGTGTGCGGATTCCCATGTGGGGAGACATACGCTCGCTGAACCTGTCAAACTCAGTGTCGATTGTGCTGTATGAGGCGCTTAGACAGAACGGGTTTGAGAAGATGACCATGCAGGGGCAGCTGCACCATCTGCATTGGAAAGAGTAAGTATGACAGCGTGTATAGGATAAGAGCAGGTATTATAAACAGAAAAAAGGAAGGCTGAGTCATTCAGCCCTCCTTTTTTCTGTTTTATTAAAGATTAGTAGATTTCGGAAGGCTGAATATAAATTCTGTTCCGACGCCCTCTGTGCTGACCACATCAATGTTCTCGCCGTGAGACTGGATGATCTCCTTTACGATCGCCAGGCCAAGGCCGGTTCCCTTCTTATCTTTTCCACGTGATAAATCAGACTTGTAAAAACGTTCCCATATCTTCTTTATGCTGTCCTTCGGGATACCGATTCCGGTGTCCTTTACGGAGATAAAGATCTTTTCGTATTTTCCGGAAGCCTGGATATAGATGGTGGAATCGTGGTGGCTGAATTTGATGGCATTGTCGATCAGGTTGTACATGACCTGCTGAATCTTCCCGAGATCGGCGTAAACCATCTGAATATTGTTGGAGAATGTCAGGTCGAAGTTGACGTTCTTCTCCTCACACGTTCCCTCAAAGGACGCCGCCGTGTCCTTGATTACCCGGTTGATGTCGAAATTCGTCCGGTTTAAATAGCCCTTGCTGTCCAGCGTGTTCAGCGTCAGCATTCCCTGCGTCAGCTTGTTTAACCGCTCGGTCTCTGTAATCACCCGGGTTAAATACTTTTCATACATCTCCGGAGGGATGGTGCCATCCAGAATGGCCTCTAAGTATCCTTTGATGGATGTCAGCGGGGAACGGAAATCATGAGATACATTGGCGATAAACGTCTTCTGGTATTCCTCCATCTTGTTCAACTCATCTGACATATAGTTTAAGGTGGCCGCTAAATATCCCATCTCGTCTCTGGTATTCACATCAATGTGGTACGTTAAATTCCCCTGAGCGTATTCGTTGGCGCCCGCCGTGATCTTTTTCAGTGGGAAGTATACTGTCTTTGTAAAGACGAGAAGGATGATCAGGGAGAGGCCGAATACCACGGCGAGTGTAATGTATACAATATTTAGAATACCATCTCTCGTATTCTGCAGAACAGAGAGCGGCATATGGATGACCACATAGCCGTAAGTCGTGTAATTCCCGGTAATGGGGGCATGGACACTCAGTACATCATAGGTGAACTGGTCATAGAATGTGCCGATGGTATACGACTTGTTGCCAGCCGCCGTGGGATCGAAGCGGTCGATGACCCGGCCGGTCCGCTCTGACTGGTCGCTGTCCACCACAATCTTTCCCTGGCGGTCGATGATCCAGATCTGGGCGTGGAGGTAATGGGCGGATCCCACCAGCTGAGGGTAGGATGAGATCAGATCCATGTCTTTTCCGTGGTACATGCCGCTGTAGGTGGAGGCGATCTGATTGGCTTCATCGTACAGCGAATCAGCCTGTTCGCGGATCAGGTAGCGCTCCGTCATCCGGGAAGACAGGGTGGCAATTGAGACAAAACCTAACAGGCCGAATACCAGGTAGCCGAGAATAAACTTGTAATAAAGGGAATGAGTCATTGTGATTCTCCATTTTCATTGATCTGTAAGTATCGTTCGATATGATAAATTAAGTATAATACTTTTTGGCCATTAAGTCACTACAGATTTTAAAGGGACAGGGAGAAAGACTGTTACGTAAATTACTTTTTATAGAACAAAACAAATGCTCCGCCCTTCCGGCAGTGGTCCCGGTTGGCGGAGCATTAACTTGGTTCTGAAATATCCGTTTATTTTGCAGGCTGAATATCGGTGACAACGGTATCGAGGTTGTCCGGGGTAGGCAGTCCGTTGGTATAGCTCACGGTTATTTTATCTCCGGACTTGATGTCTTTGTACTCTTCACTCTGTGTATCATCCAGTGGGAAGACGTACGCTTCCTCGCCTTCTTCCGCAACAATGGTAATCATAAAGCCTTTGTTTTCCTCCACAACTCCGGTTACAGTACCTTCGCTGCTCTGGGAATCTCCTGTGGAATCGGATCCGGAATCGGCAGAGCCGGATTCGTCCCTGGTGGTTGTGCTGGCGGTAGTTTCAGTCTTTGCAGATGTAGTCGGGGCAGCCGCTTCTTTTTTCGATGAGCATGCGGCCGCAGATAATGCGAATACCAGGACAGCTGCGATGATTAATAATTTTTTCTTCATAATAATCCTCCATATGATGTTTTTTTAATTACAGAGAATTAGACGTGGAAGAAAAGTAAAAAGTTGCAAAGGATGGAAAAAAATGTTTCAGCCACTGATCGACAAGGCGGGCAAAGTTATCCACAATAATGTGGAAATGTCTGTGGATTAATTGTTAATATCTGAAAATTGTGCGAACCGGTATGTGGAAAACGTAAAAAAGGGGATGAAGAGTGTGGATAACGGAAAGATATGGGGGAAAGAGGAAAAATACGGAAAGATTTTATTCAAAATAACTTTTTCAAATAATAGTATGGTATTCTTAAAATTGTCTTTCTAAAAAGAAGCCTGTATCTCTGGAATTCTGATCTGCCGCACAGATATCCGCCAGCGAATCCATTGCTGCAGGAACATAACAGAAAAGCAGGAGGGGAACAAAGAATACATATTGAATGGATCACTATGCAGCTATGTTTTCCCTCCTCGCTGCTGCTTGACGATCTGCTGCCGATTGCGTCCGTGCACGTATCTTGATGTTACCGTTTCCCGGAAGAAGCCTGCCAGTGTCCGCGTGATATTTGCCATTTCCTCCGATCTTGTGAAATTTACGGACGGACCGGTGAATGGTGATGTGCAGCAGACAGAGAAATTCTGTTATGGCATCATGGGAAAGGCATTCCAGACTCCGCTGGCTCACAGTGGAGACCACACGACCATCGTTGAAAGGACCAGATATCGTTCCCCAGGGAAGGCGCGGTTCGTGTTTCGTAAGCCTTGTTGATATTTTTCCAATTCTGTGCGATTTGTGCACATCTGACGAAAAAGCATCTCACAAAGCTGAGCACAAGGAATTTCCGAGGGTACTCTAAATGAGAATGGGAGGATGCCGTTTCCTGGCATCCTCCCATTAAGTATTTTGCTGCTATACATCAAGTATCTTACTATTTTACTTAAAATACCTTACCGTTTCACCTCAAATTTATAACCAATACCCCACACGGTGGTCAGCGCCCAGTTGGCGTGATCCTTAATCTTTTCCCGCAGACGTTTGATATGTACATCCACGGTTCTGGTATCTCCAATGTATTCGTATCCCCAGATGTGGTCTAATAGCTGCTCTCTGGTAAATACCTGGTTTGGCGAAGAAGCGAGGAAGTAAAGCAGCTCCAGCTCCTTCGGCGGCATCTCGATGGAATGGCCCATATAGATGACGGAATAGTTGGTCAGGTTTACAATCAGATCGGGATACTCCACGTAATCGCCCTGCTGGTCGGTCTGAGCAGCCGCCGGCACCGCGGCCTGCTGGTAACGGCGGAGCACCGCCTTGACTCTGGCCACCAGTTCCTTGGAGTCGAAGGGCTTGATCATATAATCATCGGCGCCCAGCTCCAGGCCCAGCACCTTGTCGAAGACCTCGCCTTTTGCGGACAGCATGATGATGGGAACCGGGGACTGAGCCCGCATTTCCCGGCAGACCTGATAGCCATCCATGCCCGGAAGCATCAGATCGAGGAGAACCAGATTCGGTTTAAACTCCGGAAATACCCGGAGCGCCTCCTCACCGTCGTTTACAATCATCGTTTCAAAACATTCTTTCGTCAAATAAAGAGAAATCAATTCGGCGATGTTATTATCATCGTCTACGATCAATATTCTCTGCTTTTCTGCCATAGCCAAATCCTCCTTGCGTTGTATTCAAGATTCCCGTTGCTGTTCCCGGCCCCGCCGTCCTTTGCTTCCCGGTCTGCCCCGGCTGGCTCATGCGGCCTTTCCTGTGACTTTGCAGGGTAGCGGAGAGTCCCCCTCATTGTCATTCGGCGGAGTGTTTAGCAATTCTTAACGCGCAAAATTTTTCGTTCAGAGAAAATCCCCACCTGTTTGAGCGCAGCGAGTTTGGGGATTTCCTCTGGTTTTTAGAAAAATTCTGCACGTTTAGAAGTGCTTATACCCGAAACCGGAACTGGAACTGGAAAGGCCGCATGAGCCAGCCGGGGCAGACCGGGAAGCAAAGGACGGCGGGGCCGGGAACAGCAATAGATTCCTATTTAAAAGTGACGATCGTTACGCCGGAATCCCCTTCGCCGAATACACCCAGCCGGAAATCTTTGACGTATTTCAGTTTTTTCAAGTGCTTATGGACCGCATTCTTGAGCGCTCCGGTGCCTCGCCCATGTACGACACGAACCTGAGGCAGGTGCGCCAGGTAGGCGTCGTCTAAGTACTTATCCAGTTCTGGAATGGCCTCGTCGGTAGTCATACCGATCAGATTGACCTCCGGTGAGATGGACAGGGACTTGGACATACGGGTAGAACTGCTTCCGCTTCCTGTCTTTTTCCTGCCGTTGCCGTTTCCAAGAGTCGGGCCTGAGACGGACTGCTCATTTAACAGCTCCAGATCGCTTATATTGACGAGAGAGCGGAGAATTCCCATCTGTACATACAGATCCCCTTTGGGACCGGGAAGAGAACTCACCGTTCCGTTTAAGTTCATACTGAGAACGCGCACGCCGTCGCCGAGTTTCAGCTTTTTCGGATCGATGGACTTTTGCGGCTCTTTTGCCTGGTTCTTTAAGGACAGTGAGGAATCCACTTCCTTTAATTTGCCGCGGATACGGGCCCGCTCTGCTTCCAGCTCTTTTCCGACACCCGATTCGGAAGCCAGCTTGTTGATCTGGCGGATCGTCTGGTCGGCGGTATCCTTGGCGTCACGCAGAATCCGCTGAGCCTCTTCTCTGGCATCGTGGATCATCTTGTCACGCCGTTCGTCAAGACGCTCTTCCTTCTGCGTCAGCCTGGCCTTCAGCTGCTCTACCTCCATCTTGTATGACTCAATCTGAATGCGCTCCTTTTCGATGGTAACCCGGTTTTGTTCCAGATGGGTAAGCAGGTCCTCAAAGGTTTCGTCCTTGGCCTCCAGGTGGGTCTTCGCATCCTCGATAATGTAATCGGGAAGTCCCAGCTTTGATGAGATGGCGAAGGCGTTGCTCTTGCCCGGGACACCGATCAGAAGGCGGTAGGTGGGCTGCAGCGTCTCCACATTGAATTCACAGCAGGCGTTTTCAACGCCCGGCGTGGTCAGGGCAAAGACCTTCAGTTCACTGTAGTGAGTGGTTGCCATGGTACGGCATTTCATGTTGTGTAAAAATGACAGGATAGCGATGGCAAGCGCCGCGCCCTCGGTCGGATCCGTTCCGGCCCCCAGCTCGTCGAAGAGGCAGAGCGAGCGGCTGTCGGCCTGACCTAGAATCTGTACGATATTGGTCATGTGGGCGGAGAAGGTGCTGAGGCTCTGCTCAATACTCTGTTCATCTCCAATATCTGCAAACACTTCATCAAAAACGGAAAGCTCCGAACCGTCGAAAGCCGGTATATGGAGGCCCGCCTGTCCGATCAGCGTAAATAGTCCTACGGTCTTCAAAGAAACCGTTTTACCGCCCGTGTTGGGGCCTGTAACGACCAGAAGATCGAATTCCCTTCCCAGATGTACGGTGATGGGAACAACCTTTGACGGGTCTAAAAGCGGATGGCGGCCATCCTTAATGTGGATGACGCCCTTCTTATTAAAACGCGGCTCGCTGGCCTGATAGTGACGGGAGAGCGCCGCTTTTGCAAAGATGAAGTCCAGTTTTGTGAGAACCTGGAAATCAGCCAGCAATTCGTCCTGATACGGGACCAGCTGATTGCTTAAATCGGCCAGTACCATCTCAATTTCCTTCTGTTCCTGTATTTCCAGCGCGCGCAGGTCGTTGTTCAGCTTTAAGATTGCCATGGGTTCGATGAAAAGAGTGGAACCGGTGGCAGACTGGTCGTGAACCATGCCTGGGACATTGGATTTGTGTTCGGATTTGACGGGGAGACAGTATCTTCCGTCACGCATGGTGATGACTGCGTCCTGTAAGTAAGTTCTGTTGGAATTCAGGATAGAATTCATCTGTGTGTGAATCTTATCATGAATGTTTTTCATGGAGCGCCGAACGTGGTGAAGACCCGGGCTGGCGTCGTCGCTGACCTCTTCCTCGGAAAGGATGCAGCGCTTGATCTCCGTATTTACCGGGGTCAGAGGTTCCAGTACGGCAAAAAGCTGTTCCAGCGAATCCTCCGGAAGCTCAGAATCCTCATGGCGTCCAAATGATTTGGCCCGGGCCGCGGTAGTAAGTAAGGCGCTGATGGAGAGAAGTTCCACGATACCGAGTGAACTCCCCACCTCCAGCCGTTTTAAGGAGGCGCGGATATCTTTGACGCCTCCGAATGAAATGCCGCCTTTCTGGCGTACCCTGGTCATCGCGTCGGTAGTTTCCCGCTGAGCGGTGACGATCTCATCGTAGTCGATGGAAGGTACCAGCTTGCGGCAGAGTTCTTTTCCCGATTCACAGGAAGCGTACTCTACCAGCTGAGCTATAATTTTATCGTATTCTAACGTTCTTAATGCTTTCTGATTCATGATTCCCTTTCTCTGTTTCTAACTAATATCAGACAATGGCAGACTGACTTCTGGCAGACACCCATATGGGCAGTAGTGATTACAGTATATCATAAACACAGTACGGCCTGCAATCAAATAAATCCCTTAGTTTTGATACAGCAACGAGAAATATACCAGTGAAACCGTGAGTCAGAAAATCCCGCTTCAGGAAGCTATACTCCCGTTTACGACGGGTATTTTACTTGAGAAATGGTGAGAGTTCCATGCGGACGAAATATCCCTGCTCATGATGGCAGACCGGACAGGCCTTCGGAGCCTCGAAGCCGCGCTGGATGTGTCCGCAGTTTAAGCAGAGCCATCCGGTTTCCACATCGGATACAAAGAGTCTGTTCTGTTCCATGTAATCGGCAAACATCTGGAAGCGGTCTCCATGCACTTTTTCGATCTCAGAGATCAGGGAGAAGGAAGAACTGATCTGGAGGAAGCCCTCCTGCTTCGCTACCTCAGCGAAATTCTTATACACATCCTGATATTCCTCATACTCATTGTGGCGCGCGGCCTTTAATAAATCAACGGTCTGATCGTATAAATCCACAGGATAACCGCCGTCGATAAAAATGGTCTCGCCCTTTAAGTCCTTGAGATAATTATAAAAAATCTCCGCATGCTCTTTCTCCTGGCCTGCTGTATAGGAAAATACGGCCTGGATGACCGGAAGGCCCTCTTTTTTCGCCTGGCTGGCTGCAAAGGTATAGCGGTTTCTGGCCTGGCTCTCACCTGCAAATGCACGCATCAGATTCTTGACGGTCTCGCTGTTTTTTAAATCATTCATTGTAAAGTCCTCCTTGGATAATTTTTCATGTGATACCAACAGTGTCCCTCAAATTCCAGATTCTATACCAGCAGATTGGTACAGTTCACAGCCCTGCCGTCCTCTGCTTCCCGGTCCGACCCGGCTGGCTCATGCGCCGTTTCCAGTTCCGGTTTCGGGGATAAGCACTTCTAAACGTGCAGAATTTTTCTAAAAACCAGAGAAAATTCCCAAACTCGCTGCGCTCAGACAGGTGGGAATTTCCCCTGAACGAAAAATCCTGCGCGTTAAGAATTGCTAATCCCCTGCAAAGTCACTGGAAACGGCGCATGAGCCAGCCGGGTCGGACCGGGAAGCAGAGGACGGCAGGGCAGAGAACTGTAGCGGAGATTGCTGCATTTACTGCGTTTCTTATCTTTTCCTTGCATAAAACAGAGAAGAAACGTATAATAGGTTTAGGTCTTCTGCAAAGGAGGGTGTGTATGCCGGATAAAAGCGGGCCAGATGATAAAAAGACGGAACCGCGCCGTTTTATCAGCGAGAAAATTGTGAAACAGCCCAGAACAAAGAGAGAGATCATGAGAAGAGCGATTGCCCTTTTATTAACTGCGGCCCTTTTCGGAATCGTTGCTGCAGTTACTTTTGTTGTTTCCAGACCGGTGGCGGAAAAATACCTTGGTAAAGAAACCACAAGGGAGACCACTCCGGTAACAATCCCGAAAGATGACCCGGATACGACAGCGGCGGAAGAGCCCGAGACCACTCAGGCTACGACGAAGGAGTCCGAGCCTATCGAGGATCTTTTGGAGTCAGCGATGAAAAAGTATCCGTTCAGCATAGATGATTTGAATACCCTGTACGGGAATTTGAGAGCCGTTTCATTAAAAGCGGATAAAGGAATCGTGACGGTCCATTCCGTTAAGACACAGACAGACTGGTTTAATAATCCGGTCGAGAATTCAGGTCTTTACGCCGGGGCAGTTATCTCTTCAGCCAATGAAGAACTTTTGGTGCTGACACCGGAAGGCGCAGTAGAGGCGGCAGATTCCATCCGGGTGGCATTTTCAGATGGTACGGAGGTTCAGGGGACGATCAGGCAGACAGATAAGCTGTCGGGCATGGCGATTGTAAGCGTTCCGACTGCGGAACTGGGAAGGGCGCTTTTAGAAGAGGTCAAGGCTATTGAACTGGGGAATTCTTATTCCGTGAAACAGGGCGATCTGGTCATCGCAATCGGCGGACCGGCCGGCATGGTGCATTCTACCGGCTATGGCGCTGTATCCTATATCGCGAAGAATGTTCAGATGACGGACGGAATGACCCGTATCATATACTCCGATTTAAAGAGCAATGCAGGGACCGGAACATTTCTTATGAACACGGCCGGTCAGATCATTGGCTGGGTGACAGATGAATATAAGAGCGAGGGCAGCGAAGATATGACCGTTGCCATGGCAATCTCTGACTATAAGAGTATTCTGGAGAAGATGAGCAACGGCAACGCATTCCCATACTTTGGCATCAAAGGACAGGAAGTGAGTGCGATCATGAACGAGAGCGGCATGCCGCTCGGTGTCTATGTAGTGGATGTGAATGCAGACAGTCCTGCTTATAACGCAGGCATCCAGTGCGGAGACATTATCACGGTTATTGGCGGTGAGAGCATCGTAACCATGAAGGATTTCCAGGTGAAGCTGGAAGCGGCGACACCGGGAGAGGTTCTGCCGGTAACGGTACTCAGAAGCGGCAGAGATGAATATAAAGAGATTGAATATCAGATAACCATAGGAGCCAGGTAATCTTCCTGGCTTCTGTGACGCTTATAAAGAGCACTCATAAAAGGATATGGAGGAGAGCAATGAGATATATAGAAACATTTCGGGAAGGGCTGCATATATCGGATGTATACTTATGCAAGAACAAGCAGATTGCCCTGACCAAAGCCGGCAAAGAATACGGAAATCTAATTTTACAGGATAAGACCGGTACCATCGATGCAAAAATCTGGGACTTAAATTCGCCGGGAGTAGGGAATTTTGAGACCATGGACTACGTCTACATTGACGCGGATGTGACCATGTTCCAGAATTCCAACCAGCTGAATGTGAAGCGTGTCAGAAAAGCGGAAGAAAGCGAATACATACCGGGAGACTATCTCCCAGTGTCCTCCAAAAACATCGGTGAGATGTATGAGGAACTGACCAGATTTATCAAATCCATCCGGACACCATATTATCGAAAATTGGCGGAAAGCTTCTTCGTGGAAGATAAGGCTTTTGCAAAGGCGTTTCAGTTCCACTCTGCGGCCAAGAGCGTCCATCACGGATTTGTGGGCGGCCTTCTGGAACATACATTGAGTGTCGTCAAGCTGTGTGACTATTACGCAGGCTACTATCCGCTGATCAACCGCGACTTGCTGCTCACGGCGGCCATGTTTCACGATCTGGGTAAGACGAAGGAACTCTCTGTTTTCCCGGAAAATGATTACACGGATGACGGCCAGCTTCTGGGCCATATCATCATCGGTACGGAGATGGTATCGGAGCGCATTCGCACAATTCCGGATTTCCCGGTGAAGGCGGCCACAGAGCTGAAGCACTGTATTCTGGCACACCACGGAGAACTGGAATACGGTTCACCGAAGAAGCCGGCCCTTTTGGAAGCGCTGGCATTAAACTTCGCGGATAATACCGATGCGAAGATGGAGACCATGATCGAGGTGTTAAAGGGCGCTGGTGATAACAATGGCTGGCTTGGATTTAACCGGCTGTTGGAGACGAATGTGAGAAAGACATCGGAGACTTAAAGAGATACGGAAAGAATGATGTGTACATAAAAAGCATTTCCGAAAGGAGCTGCGGCCCGAGATATGTGGCCGCAGCTCCTTTCTTTTACAGATGGTAATGCTGGAACATCTGTCTGCGCAGCGGTTCATTCACCGTGATCTGCGCGATTAAATCCAGACGGTTCTCTTTTAAAAGGATGGAGATAAGGCTGGCCATACGAAGTTCGCCTTCCTTCTTTCCATCTGCAATCAGATCATCGATTGCCTTACACATGGTATACTCCTCCTCTCGTCCAGGAGCGGCTAAGAGCCTCATCAGCCGCCGGTTTTCTCCTAAAAGGCCCATGACTGCCGTCAGGGCGTCATCGTCCAGCTGGCATATCTGGTCATGATTTAACACCATATAGTTGTAAAAATTACTTTTGTTTGTACTATATTTTAACATACCAAAGACCTGTTGTAAACCTGTTTTGTAATGTTCCAGATTTTCGATGTTTCGGATATCAACGAGATTGATGCGGTAGTCGGGGAGGGCGGCAAGAAGATCAGGAATACACTCCTCAGGTCCGCTTAAATCCAGCATATCGCTGAGACTTTTGGGGCCATCCCAAGGATCTTTTCCGCAGTAGAGGACCAGTGTAAGTATGGGGACGAGTTTATCCTGGCGGGTGATGCCGGATAAAAACTCCGGACTTTCTAAATTGAACTATTTCTTACAGGTTTTATCATGGAATTACCGGCAGATGCGCCAGATATACATGAGTGATTTGATGGAAATGAATTTCCATATAGAATGTGTTTTTAGTATACCACGGTTTGATTCTGATGACAATAGAAAAACGCTGCTGTGTGGTAAAAAATATCTGAAATTGGATTACTGCAAACTCCAGCAGATTATGAAATGGTACTTTAGGTATGTTCAAAAAACTGCCGGTTTAGTGTAAAATACCATCATATCTTGTATTAATTAGAACTTATATTAATAGAACTCGTATTAATAAGAACAAGAAAGGATCAGATTATTGTATGAAGGGTAAGAAAAATATCAATTTGGAGTATGTAATCAATGATGGTACTGCACATGAGGTTGCAGTTGAGATTCAGCAGAATTGTGGAAACAAATATTCTGATTCAGAAAGGTTAAAACGATATATGGAGGGCGTCCGGGACGTGGGTGAGGTGTAACTGCACGGTGTCCTGGGTTCAATGGGAAACTGGAAGTTGGAGATTGGCAGAAACTCAAATGGTATTAAGCGGATTAAAAGAGCCTGGAGAAGACAGAATATTTCTTCGGGCTCTTTATTTATGTAGACTTGCTTGGATAGAATCGAATATTACTGTCGCATAAATATGATAAAGATTCCCAAACTGGTTTCTGAACGATGAGTTGAATCCTTCTGTCATCCATGCTAAACTGGATAAAACAGGGTGAGAAATGGACAGCAAAGCAAATGATGAAGCAGACAGCATAGCAGACATTAAAACATAACCTGGAATCACATCGCACAGGACCGCGACATGGAGAGGAGGCACTGCATTTTCTCATGACTTTTGGAGAAACATTTCATAAAATAAAGGGCATAGAAAAATTACTGGGGCTCAAGCCGGAGTTTTATGGCTGGAGCTGCTTGAGTAAAATTCATTGGCTGTATCTTTATGGCGATTACGATTATGAGGAGTGGTGGGAAATACAGAATCTTCGGCTGGTTATGGAGTCGCAGGATCAGGAATACCGCGTGACACTTCTTTTTCGGGATGTCACTTCCTTCTTTCTGGCACAGTCTACGGAAATCAGCGGGTTTGAGATCGAATGCAGCGAGGATCATGCCTTCGGTGACCGGCGTAATTTCTATATTTTTGACTTCGAGGAGGGAGATATCCGGTTCTACTGTAAGGAAATAGAGGTAGAAGATGTCTTGAACAGAGAAGTAATGAAGGCCAAAGCAAAGAAAGAAGTGAAAGAGAACGAAAGACGAAGCAGCGGGATGCTGTATCAGATAGAAACCTGGCGTGAGGTGAGGGAGCGATTTCGGGAGGAACTGGATGGGGCGGTCTGCCGAATGAAATTCGGGGTAGATGATATCAATGTCCCAGGAACAGCCATGATACCGGTGCCGGATTACGAAGGGTTAAGTGACGAAGAATTGTATTTACGTTTAACCGGGCTGTGCGAGCCGGCCGGGGAACTGTATGTCATCACGGATATCTGTTATAAAGACGGGTTTGGACCATTTCGTCTACAGGCGGAGAATATGGAACAGCTTGTAAGCTGCCATCAGCATATATTTTCGGAACTGTTTTTTGATACAGACGCCATAATCATCAGTTTTCCAATGAAACGTGTCTGGATGTTTCACCATTCCGGATACATCGGTTTGTTTTGCTATAAGAATGACTAAGAGAGACATACGGATTAGAGAGGATAGGTAAAAGAGTATGGAATTATTCAGGCCTGTGGGCGAAAAGAAGCTGGTACTGATTAAACAGGCGGGCTGGAGAAGCTTTCCGCCCAGACTGCCGGAGCAGCCGATTTTCTATCCGGTGCTCAACGCCCGCTATGCGGGGGAAATCGCAGGAAGATGGAATACGAAGGATGCGAACTCGGGTTTTAAAGGGTATGTTACAAGGTTTGCGGTTGAAGATGAGTACATATCCCGTTTTGAACCGCATCAGGTTGGCGCGTCCTATCATATGGAATACTGGATACCAGCGGAGGAACTTGCGGAGTTTAACCGCCATATTGTGGGTGAGATTGAAGTGATTCAGACATTTGAATAAGGATACCGGTACACCGGCGGGAGGAGCGGATATGGAGTATGGGATGCCGTTTTTAATGGAGACGGACACTCTGGAGGAGTGTGCCCGGCTGTGCAGCCATTTGGGACTGGATTTTATAGAACTGAATATGAATTTCCCTCAATGTCAGCTGCCGGAACTCCAGGCAGAACGGCTGCGGCGGATCATGGATCAGGAGCATCTGTATTTTACGATTCATCTGGATGAGAATCTGAATGTCTGTGATTTTAATCCTAAAGTCCGGCAGGCGTATCTGGAGACTGCTGTAGAGACAATCGAACTGGCGAAGGCCATTGGAGCGCCAGTGATCAATATGCACCTTGCAAAGGGAATCTATCTCACGCTGCCGGGCAGAAAGGAATATCTGTTTAAGCGGTATGAAGAGGAGTATCGGGAACATATTACGGAATTTGGAGAGATGTGCAGGGACGCAGTCGGTGACGCGTCTATATACATGGCTGTTGAGAATACGGAAGGATTTATGGAACACGAGAAGCAGGCACTGGAACTTTTATTGCAGCAGCCGTGTTTTGGACTGACACTGGATATTGGACACAGCCATGCCGCGGGAAATGTGGATATTCCCTTTTATCAGGCGCATGAAGACCGGCTGATTCACATGCATGGCCACGATGCGCAGGGAAAGAGCTGCCATCTGGCGTTTGGGGATGGAGAGATTGATCTGGAGGAACGGCTTTCCATGGCGGAGAAGGCAGGAGCCAGAGTGGTTCTGGAAACAAAGACGATAGAAGCGCTGACAAAGACCGTGGCATGGATTCGGAAATAATCCGCCGGCGCGCGTGAGGAAACATCAGAACAAACTTCATGTCAGCAGCGTAAATTAAGATCATATATATTGATTGAAATTCAGCGGACCGGAATCAGCAGAGTGATTTCCGGTCCGTTTTTGGTGTGCGGAAATGATTCAGACTTATATGGGGCGCGGTTTTATAAAACTCCGGAAGCCAGTGCCGCGTGGCGGGGACTGACCGGACAGGTGGAAAATATTAACTTAAAAACCGTTCTTATGACAAGATTTTACTTTTTAAGTTAAAGTGATGTTAAGCATTGCCGTAACGTATTTTCAAACGTTTTTTAATATGGTATGTTTCTTGCGGAACCTGCTGATGAGGCAGTTTGCCAGTGTAAGAGCACTCTCGGAAACTCCTTTGCACTCATCTTTGTGGCTGATTTTCCGCCATATGCACACAAATTTATTCAACGTACACGCCGTGTACGCCTCATAAATTTGTGCACATCTGACGAAAAATCATCTCACAAATCTGAGCACAAGGAGTTTCCGAGAGTACTCTGTAAAAAAACAGGAGGGATTTATCAATGAGGAAAGAGTTGAAAAAGTTACTGGCTCTTGTATGTTGCGCAGCTCTTACGTGTCTGTCGGTGACCGGATGCGCAGGAAATCAGGAAAAGAGGACGATAAGAATCGGCCATAACCAGTCTACCAATCACCCCACTCATATTGCGCTCACGGCGTTTCAGGATTACATAAGCGGCAAGCTGGGCGACAAGTATGTGGTGGAGGTTTATCCCAGCGAGTTACTGGGATCCCAGACCGACATGGTACAGCTGACACAGACGGGAGCAATTGATTTCTGCGTGGCCAGCAATGCCATTCTGGAGACATTCAGCAAGAATTATGAGATTTTTAATCTGCCGTATTTGTTTGCAAGTCCGGAGGCGTATCACCACGTGATGGATGATCCGGAAGTGACGGGACCGATCTATGAATCCACAAAAAAGGCAGGATTTACTGCGGTGACGTGGCTGGATGCGGGAACGAGAAACTTTTACACCATTGACAGACCGATCGAGAGTCCTGCGGATTTGAGGGGATTAAAAATCCGCGTGCAGCAGTCGCCTACCAATATCGAGATGATGAAACTGCTGGGCGGCTCCGCGACGCCTATGGGGTTCGGAGATGTCTACACGGCGCTTCAGTCGGGAATTATCGACGGGGCGGAGAATAACGAGATGGCTTTAACGGATAACGGACACGGCGATGTTTGTAAATATTACTCCTACGATATGCACCAGATGGTGCCGGATATTTTAATCGGCAACAACGCCTTTATGGAAAGCTTGTCCGACGAAGACCGGGCGGTATTCGAGGAAGGCTTTAAGCTGGTAAATCAGGTTGAGCGGGACGAATGGGTAAAGGCTGTGGCCAATGCCAAGGACCGCGCGCAGAACGAGCAGAATGTGAATTTCATCTATCCGGATCAGAAACCATTTGTGGAGGCGTGTCTGCCGCTTCATGACACCGTGCTGAAAAACAATCCGGCACTGCAGCCGATCTATGATGCGATCCAGATGTATAATGCAGAGTATCCTGCGGAAACGAATTAGGGGGAAATGAGATGAAGCAGTTGAGAAAACAATTGACAAAACTATTAAACGGCCTTGCAGGTATCAGTTTTCTGGCTATGGTTATCCTGACCTGCTGGCAGGTATTTACAAGATATATCCTGAAAAATCCGTCCACATGGTCGGAGGAGCTGGTCTCCTACTTATTTGCCTGGATGTCCCTGCTGGGAGCCAGTCTGATCACGAGTGAGAGGGGACATATGAATATCCCTGTCGTGGTGGAGCGCATGCCGCAGGCAATGAAGAAGGGATTTTCCATTTTCGCTGAGATCGTAGCGTTTGTATTTTCAGCAGTAATCCTGGTGTACGGCGGTATGCAGATTACCAGCCTTGCCATGGGGCAGATGACCTCCTCTCTGGGTGTGGCCATCGGTATCTTCTACATTGTACTCCCTTTAAGCGGAGTTCTTAACATGATTTATACTGCTATGAACATCTACGATATCGTGAAGGGAAACATTCCTGTGCTGCCGACCAGCGAGGAAGATACCCTGGTAGAAAATCTGGAAAAGGGGGAAGCATAAGCTATGGCAATCCAATCTTTAGCAATCATTATTTTCGTTCTGGCGGTATTCCTGGTTGCAGGAGTTCCAATCTCCTATGCGATCGGTATTTCCGCGCTGGCGGCGATCCTTCAGATGGTGACTCTGGATGTATCCGTGCTGACCGCGGCGCAGAGAACCTTTGTGGGTATGAGTAAATTCAGTCTGACCGCGATTCCGTTCTTCGTCCTGGCGGGCAACCTGATGAATCAGGGGGGAATTGCCAAGCGGCTGGTAGATTTTGTGCTGGCAATCCTGGGGAAACTGCCCGGAGCTCTTCTGGTGACCAACGTCGGGGCCAACGCCCTGTTCGGAGCCATCTCAGGTTCCGCATCGGCAGCGGCTGCAGCGGTTGGAAGCATGGTACAGGAAGGCGAGGACAAACAGGGTTATGAGCGCGCGGTGTGTGCTGCTACCAACGGCGCCTCCGCTCCCTCGGGACTTTTGATCCCGCCGTCAAACGCTCTTATCACATATTCGCTGGTTTCAGGCGGAACCTCTGTGGCGGCCCTGTTCCTGGCGGGCTACATACCCGGAATATTATGGGCAATCTGCTGTGTCGTTGTGGCGGTTATCATTGCACGGAAAAAGGGATATAAGGGAACTCCGGGGAAATTTGACTGGAAGAACCTGGGCGCGGCTACCTTAAAAGCCATCCCGGCGCTTTCCCTGATTGTTGTGGTTATCGGAGGCATTATCGCAGGCGTGTTCACCGCGACGGAAGGCTCGGCTATCGCCGTTGTCTACGCGCTGGTGCTGGGCATCTGCTACCGCAATATTACTTGGAAGAGCTTCTGGAAGATTCTGGTGGACAGCGCAAAGATGAGCGGTATGATCGTATTCCTCATCGGCGTATCGAATATTCTCGGATGGGTTATGGCATTTACCCAGATTCCGCAGGCGATTTCGGCAGGACTTTTGGGTCTTACCAACAGCCCGATTATTATCCTGCTGATTATGAATGTGATCCTGCTGATCGCAGGTACCTTTATGGATGTAACTCCGGCAATCCTGATCTTTACGCCGCTGTTTCTTCCGATTGTCAAGACATTTGGCATGCATCCGGTTCATTTCGGACTGATTCTGGTCTACAACCTCTGTATTGGAAATATTACACCGCCTGTAGGCAATACGCTGTTTGTGGCGATTAAGGTTGGAAAGACGTCACTTGCCAAGGTTATGCCTTATATGGTCATGTATTATGCCTCTATCCTGGTAGGCCTTGTGCTGGTAACGTATATTCCTGCTGTCAGCATGGCGCTTCCGACGATGGCCGGGCTGGTCAAATAACAAAATATAAATATGGTTTTATGCAGTAAAAACCGTCTGTCACAGTGCTGGTGTGACAGGCGGTTTCTTTTGGTTCCGCGTCCGGTTATGCGGCGGCGGATATTTTTAAATAAAAGATTTAGAATTTCTTTCGTTTTACACGTCGTTCATTTTAAGATTGCCCATATATCCTAGTAATGCAGGCAGGAAGGGAAGAAATATGCGTGTTTGTGGCATAATACAGAGATGCGGGCAGTGCTCTTTAACGCGGTACCAATCATGCTAAAACGTCAGGCGGGTCTTTTAGGAATCCGGCGTTCATGATATACTATAGTTTGAATCTGTATGAACCATAAAATATCCGAAAGCGAGGAGAGATACCATGGAAACAAATCACATTCTGCTGGTAGAAGATGATAAGGAAATTAGAGAAGGAGTCGAGATTTATTTAAAGAGCCAGGGCTATGACGTATTCCAGGCGGCCGATGGAATCGAGGGCCTTAAGATTCTGGATCAGGAAGAAATACATCTGGCTATCGTGGATGTGATGATGCCGAGAATGGATGGCATTACCATGACTGTCAAGCTGAGAGAAAAATACGACTTTCCGGTTATTATCCTTTCCGCGAAGACGGAGGAGGTCGATAAGATCATGGGACTGAATATCGGTGCCGACGACTATATATCGAAACCATTTACTCCGATGGAGCTGCTTGCAAGAGTAAATTCCCAGCTGAGACGGTACAGAAAGTATCTGGATATGCTGGAGGCAAAGGAACAGAAGGAAAAGAGCAACATTTATATTATCGGCGGACTGGAGCTGAACGAGGATACCGTGGAAGTCATGGTGGACGAAAAGCCGGCGAAGCTGACGCCGATCGAATTTAAGATTCTCGCTCTCCTGATGAAGAATCCCGGAAGGGTCTTCTCCGCGGAAGAGATATACGAACGCGTCTGGAATGAGCGGGCGATCAACACGGACACCATCATGGTACACGTGAGAAAAATCAGGGAAAAGATTGAAATTAACCCGAAGGAACCCAAATATTTAAAGGTGGTGTGGGGAGTTGGATATAAAATTGAAAAACAGGCATAGAATCAGCGCGCTGCTGTCCTTTCTTATTGTAGTGGCGGCGGCTGTTATCATGACGGGACTGTACCCGTTTTTTGAAAAAGAGGCGGGACGCCATGAGGAACCCGCGTATGAGGACCAGGCGTTTTTGCGCCACCTCGTCTTTGGCAACTATGTGCTGGATTTGGAAGAGTATCAGTATGCCAACGGTGTGGTGATTTCACCGTTCGAGCATTTCTTCCCGGAAGGCGCCTATGAGCTGAAAAACGGAAGCATGGACGGATACGCAGAAGAGACGGCTGCGGCTGCAGAAGGTGCAGTGAGTCCGGAAAACGAAACGGCACCGGTACCGGAAGAAGATTCCACCGGACCCGGTGAAAATACTGCCAGTATGGAAGGAATTGTTTCCGCCGAAGGAGAAAACGGCACGGCGGCAGTCAATGCGCCGGGAACCAACGTTCCCGGGACTGCATCATTTTGGGGAGAGGATAACGCCTCTTTTCTGGAAGATGAGGATTATGAGAACCTCACAGACGAGGAAAAAAATTATATGGCCGAGGAGCGTCAGGAATACTTACGCAATCTCCGCCAGAATTGTATGATGGAGTATGAAAGCTGGAACCGGTATTTCGGAAGCATCAGGAATGCCATTGATTTTCAGGTGCTGGACGAGAACGGAAGCATTTTGATGAATTATGCAAAGGACAGGAACATCTTAAGCGATGACAGCTACGTGTTCCGGGTTGTGATGCATTACGATGAGCATGGCCGCATGGATGTGATGCAGCTGGGCGGAGAGGATACCACGTATCTGCTGAACATTCTCCAGAAGTTCGGGGAAGTCGATCCCATGGAAGAGTACTACTGGGAACAGTACAGCAGTAAACCGCAGTTCAAACTGTCAAATCCGAAGAATATTAGCTTCGCCTATGCCATGACGGAACAGCAGCTGGCGGAGTATTCTCTGGCCAGAAGTTCATCCTGGGGATCCTATTATAACTCAGGAAGAGTAGCGCAGGTATTTGCCGGGCTGGGAATCTTTGTGGCATTGGCCGCATTCCTGTTATCCTGCTTCGATGTGACGCGGGCAGATGACAGCAAGGTGCTGCGTGCGCCGCTGGGGATCGTCCTCGGTGTGGGCGCGGGAGGCATTGGCTTCGGCTACAGTCTGACCAGCCTGGTGGCTGTGACGAACCATGGAAGCCTGTATTCTGGTCTGATCCGTGCGAATTTCCTGCCGAAGGCAGCAGATATAATGGTGAAGCTGTGGAATGTGTTCTGGTGGTGTATCCCGTTTGCGATCATTTACTGGGCCGTTCTGTGTATGAGAGATGTGTTCCACATTGGATTTAAGCGATACATCAGGGAAAGAACCTTATGCGGGCTGTTCTATGGCTGGTGCGCAGGGCTCTGCCGCAGAATTTACAACTTTCTGGGAAGTATCAACCTGCAGGATAACTCAGACAGGACGATATTTAAGATCGTGGGTGTGAACTTTATTATTCTGGCGGTATTATGCAGCTTATGGTTCTTTGGAATCGGGGCGCTGATCATCTATTCGATCGTGCTGTTCCTGGTGCTGCGCAAATACTACCGGGATTTAACCCGGAAATACAGAATCCTGTTAAAGGCAACCAATCAGATCGCTGAAGGAAATTTAGATGTGACGATTTCGGAAGATCTCGGTGTGTTTGAACCGTTTAAGACGGAGATCCAGAAGATTCAGAGCGGCTTTAAAGTGGCAGTGGATGAAGAAGTTAAGAGTCAGAAGATGAAGACGGATCTGATCACCAACATGTCCCATGACTTAAAGACGCCGCTGACAGCAATTATTACTTATGTAAATCTGTTGAAGGATGACAACGCAGTGCCCGAACAGAGAAAAGCCTATATTGACGTACTGGAACAGAAGTCCATGCGGCTGAAATCCCTGATTGAGGATCTGTTTGAAATCAGCAAGGCCAACAGCAACAATGTGACGCTCAATCTGGTGGATGTAGACATTGTAAGCCTGTTAAAAGAGGTAAGTCTGGAGCTGAGTGATAAGATCGAGGAGTCTACCATTGATTTTCGGTGGAATCTGCCGGACGAGAAGATCGTTCTGCCGCTGGACAGCCAGAAGACGTACCGGATCTTTGACAATCTGCTGACCAATATCATGAAATACGGCATGCCGAATACCAGAGCGTATATCGATATGAAACGGGACGACGGCGGAGTGGTTATCACTATGAAGAACGTATCGGCCAATGAGCTTAATTTTAACCCGGAGGAGATAACGGAACGTTTCGTTCGCGGCGACCAGTCGCGCAACACGGAAGGCTCCGGCCTGGGTATGGCGATCGCTAAGAGTTTCGTGGAACTGCAGAATGGCAAGATGAATGTAGAGGTAGAGGCGGACTTATTCCGCATTATAATCCGGTGGCCGGTGGAGCGGAATCCAATTGAGGAAAACGACGAAGAAGAGATGTAATAATATAAGTAAGGATATGAGAAGAATGTAAGAAGACACATAAAAGAGTCTTTGAGCACGCGGTCCGGCATCAGGGAAGAGAATTTCCGGTTGCTGGACCGCATTTTTTATTTCCAATTTAATTTTGAAAATTATTTTCAAAATGGTCTTGAAATAGAGATGGGAACTGGTTATACTAAGGATAGCCGGACAGATGACTGCCGGTGATAAGAAAGAGAGGGTGTATGGTCATGATAATACAAAGTAAAAAGGTCTGGATCGCAGGCCAGTTTATACCAGCTCAGCTCGAGGTCGCAGAAGGAAAGATCACTGCTGTCCGCGAATACGGCGAAAGATCCGTGGATCAGGATTATGGAACCAAAAGGATTGTTCCTGGGTTTATCGATGTGCATACCCATGGAGCTTATGGATATGATACCAATGACGGAGAGCCGGAGGGCTTACGCAACTGGATGAAACATATACCGGAGGAAGGAGTTACCTCCATTCTTCCAACCACGGTAACCCAGATGCCGGATGTCCTGGAGAAGGCAGTGGCTAATGTGGCCTCGGTCGTGGAAGAGGGATATGAGGGAACGGAGATCCTGGGAATTCATTTTGAGGGACCGTATCTCGACATGGATTATAAGGGAGCCCAGCCGCCGGAGGCGATCGCACAGGCGGCCGTTGACCAGTTCCGGAGGTATCAGGAGGCTGCGAAAGGGCTGATTAAATACATTACGCTGGCTCCGGAGCATGACGTGGATTTTGCTCTGACAAAATACTGTAAGGAGACCGGAGTCGTGGTCAGCATGGGCCATTCCTCTGCAACCTATGAGCAGGCGCTGATGGGCATAGCCAATGGCGCAACCTCCATGACGCATGTATACAACGGCATGACGCCTTACCATCACAGAAAGCCGGGCCTTGTGGGAACTGCATTCCGGGTAAGGGATATCTATGGAGAGATTATCTGTGACGGCTGCCATTCCCATCTGGCAGCGCTGAACAATTACTTTACGGCAAAGGGCCGCGATTTTGTCATCATGGTGACGGATTCCCTGCGTGCAAAGCACTGCCCTCCGGGCGGAAGCTATCAGCTGGGCGGCCACGATATCGAGATCAGTGAGAGCGGACTTGCCTATTTAAAGGGCACCGATACGATCGCAGGAAGCACGCTGTACATGAACCGCGGTCTCCGCATTCTGGTTGAGGACGCGCTTCTTCCATTTGATCAGGCCCTTAATTCCTGTACCATCAATCCGGCCAGATGTCTCGGCGTGGATGACAGGAAGGGAAAACTGGTGGCCGGTTATGACGCCGACCTCGTCGTGCTGGAAGACAATTACGATGTGGCACAGACGTACTGCAGGGGAACTGCGATGCTGTAATAGAATGAGATAAGATTGTAAGAGGAGGCTGCGGTATTTCAGGATACCGCGGCCTCTTTTTAGCTCGTCACGGGGCTAAAGAAAGGTTTGCCTGTGATACTTCTTACGAATTTCAGAACATTCTGCAAAATCATGACGGTAAAATGACTTTATGGTATGATGGAGAAAAGCAGGGAAATGATAGTTTACGCGAACGAGGTGTGATATGAAGAAAAAAGTTCATTTGCTGCCCGTGGCTCTGGCCTTTCTCATTGGTTTGGGAACTGTGGGCTGCGGTAATAAGCAGAAACCAGCCGGGACGGCCCCGGAGACGGTAACGTCCGGTATCAGTGAAGAGGAGAGTACAAAACAGGAGAAGGAGAGCCAGACCGCCGAAGAGGCCCCAGCTTTTCCTGTAGGGAGCAGGGACGATGATTATATTCTTCCGGACGCACAGACTCATATCTATACGCAGGAGGAGCTTCAAGCCCTCACCAGGGAAGAACTCCGCATTGCCAGGAATGAGATCTATGCAAGGCATGGGCGCAGGTTTAAGAGTGATGATTTGAATACGTATTTTTCAGGAAAATCGTGGTATCAGCCATCTGTTGAGGCGGACGCCTTCGATGACCGCGTGCTGAATGAGTCGGAAACCGGCAATCTGACCGCGGTAAAGGAGGCCGAAGAGAACGCCCCCTCAGAGATGGTGACGTGTCCGAAGATGGGAAGAGAAGAATTTCCGAAAATCGACGGTTCCACCGCGACGATTCCACTGTCACAGGCAATATACCGCCTTGCAACGGGAGCCACGGAGCAGGAGGCGGAACGCTTTATAGAGCATGACAAGACGACCCAGGCGTATTTAAACCTGATCTGGGGGCAGGAAACGGATCTCGTTATAGCCTATGAGCCTGGTGAGAGCGTGAAGAAACGGCTGAAGGAAGAGGGCGACAATCTAATTATCAGACCGATCGGCCGGGATGCGCTGGTCTTTATGGCAAATCAGGGGAATTCTGTAAAATCCCTGACCGGGCGGCAGGTGATCGATATCTATTCCGGTAAAATTAAAAACTGGAAGGCAGTGGGAGGCAGCAGCCAGGCTATACGGGCGTTTCAGAGGCCTGAGAACTCCGGCAGCCAGAATCTCATGGAGAAGCTGGTGATGAAGGGAACCGCCATGGCGGAAGCGCCGCAGGACTATGTGGTTTCAGAGATGGGAGAGCTGATCGAAAAGGTCTCTGCCTACGATAACACGGGGGAAGCCCTCGGTTATTCCGTATACTACTATGCAAAAAACATGTATCAGAAGCCGGAACTGAAGTTTATGGCGGTCGACGGCGTGATGCCCTCCAGCGATACCATACGGGACGGAAGCTATCCCTATGTCAGCGATTTTTATGCAGCAGTCCGGAAAGATGAACCGAAGGACTCAAACGCATACCGTCTCTTTGAATGGCTCACGTCGGATGACGGTCAGGCGCTGATCAATACTCTGGGCTACGTGGGTATCCGGGATGTGAAGAAGCCGCTTCCCCAGGGGTTTGAAGGGGAGGGCGAGGTATTTAAGGCGGAAATTCCTCTTTCAAAGGGTGAAGCCATACTTGCAGATGGGGATTACCTTTACGGCGAAAATGGCATCGCCGTGTTCGACCGTTCCATGAATCTGATGAAATTTATCCGTCATGTGGATAATCAGGCGGTTTCCCCGTTTATGGTGTGGGACGGCCGCAGCCTGCTCACCATGCAGGATACTCTGACCAGCAATTACGGCCTCTATTCCATCGCAGAGGAACGCTGGGTCTGTGAACCGGTGTACAGCGATATCTTTATCACAAAAGATGGCTATGGGCTGGAACATGCGGTATGGGTAGAGTCGGGCGTATCGGGGGAGTGGCATTATACCTATGATTATGCGGATAAAAATGGAACAATCACAGAAAAAGGCGTGCAGTCGGATGAGAAAATATGGGAAGGAGAGGGCTGCGGGGAGCTCTACTACGATGTGAAGGAGTTCATGGAGCACAATCCGGAGATTGCCATGAAATTGGAAGTGACTTCGGATAATATCTCCATGTTTGGTACTGAATTTCAGGAAAATATAGCCGTGATCGAGAAAGGCAGCCGGAACTATTATTATGATATGAGGGGAAAATGTCTCTTCGAGTTCGATAAGAGTAAGCTGCCCGGAGGTAAGGAGATCATGATGTTTCCGATTATTGTGAACGATCATATGGCCTATTTATCTGTCTATGATCCGGAGGGGGCATCCACCTCCAGCGATTACATATACCGGGATGGTGTTTTGGTGAAGACGCTGGAATCCGGCAGTGCGTCCGGGACTGTCTCGACTATCGAGGAATGCTTCTATACCCGGACATCGGGCAATTATCTTTATGTATACAATTATCAGGATGAACCGTGTGCGAAATTTCTAATGGGATACTATACCAGTGACTGACGGCGGACCGGTCAGCCCGTATAAATAAAAGTGATGCAACAGACACTTTACTTTCATGGTAATATAGATCACAATATTACCATGAAAGGGGAAATTGTATGCAGCCATAGAATGTTGAAGGAAACGAAGGGTATAAAGTATAACGGGGGTGCCGCCATTTGGCGATGCCCCCGTTTTGCCACGCAGTCAAATCGTATTCAGTCCACGCTTCTGACACAGACATCAGATACCTTCTTCCAATCCACCCTACAGAATCCGAACGTTCTTCAAAGCGCCGGTCTTCGCAAATTCCGTCCATTCGCAGACATTAACAGCGTGATCGCCGATGCGCTCTAAGTATTTTGCGATCATCAGAAGATCGATGCACTGGTCGGCGTGCTCGGCGGACTGCTTCAGAAGATCGATTACATCGTTTTTTACCTTGGTGAACAGTTCATCCACGATATCATCCTGTTTTTCGATGGTCTTAGCGGCGGTGATGTCCTGGGAGATGAAGGCGTCTATGGCGCTTCGCACCATCTCGCGGGCGGCCATGGCCATTCCCGGAATGTGACGCACCACATGGTAGATGTGCTCCCCCCGGATGCGCAGGATAAGTTCCGCGATATCGGAGGCATGGTCACCGATTCGTTCTAAATCCGTGACCACCTTTAAGGCGCTGGATACGACCCGCAGATCGCCGGCCACCGGCTGCTGGCGGAGAATCAGGGAGAGGCAGCGGGCCTCAATGGAGCGCTCTAAATCATTGATGGTGCGGTCGCCCCGGATAATTCCCTCCGCTTTTTCGAAATCCTGGTTCTCAAATGCGATAAAACACTGTTCGATCGAAGACTCCACCATGTATCCCATCTGCTTGATATCATCGTTTAACAGCGTCAGCTCGTGGTCATAATTGATTCTTGTCGTCATTTTAAGTAAATCCTTTCTGAATTAAGTTTACATAAGTTGAACCGGATCAGCCGAAGCGTCCGGTGATATAGTCCTCAGTTCTGGAATCCTTTGGAGAGGAGAACAGTTCCGTGGTGGGCGCGTATTCAACCACCTCGCCGACCAGGAAAAATGCGGTATAATCGGCAATTCGGGTGGCCTGCTGCATGTTATGGGTCACGATCGCTACGGTGTACTTGCTCTTCAGCTCATCCATCAGGTCCTCAATTTTCAGCGTGGAAATAGGATCGAGGGCGGAGGTCGGTTCGTCCATCAGAAGCACCTCCGGCTCCACGGCCAGGGCTCTGGCAATGCAGAGACGCTGCTGCTGGCCGCCGGATAAGCCGAGGGCGGATTTCTTTAGACGGTCGGACACCTCATCCCAGAGGGCCGCGCCCTTTAAACTCTTTTCCACGATGTCGTCCAGCTCCGATTTGCTGTGAATTCCATGGATTCTGGGACCGTAGGCCACGTTGTCGTAAATACTCATGGGAAATGGATTCGGCTGTTGGAATACCATGCCTACCTTTTTGCGGAGAAGGGTGGTATCGACTCTCTGGTCGTAGATATTTTCGTTGTCCAGCAGAACCTCGCCTTCGATCTTCACATTGGGCACAAGGTCGTTCATACGGTTCAAAGTCTTTAAAAATGTGGACTTTCCGCAGCCGGAGGGGCCGATGAAGGCGGTAATCTTATTGGTATACAGCTCCATGGAGACATTTTTTAAGGCGTGATTGGTGCCGTAATATAAGTCCAGGCCGTCGGTTGCTATTTTTACTGTACTGGTATTCACTATTCTCTAACCTCCGTGTTGAATTTGTGAGATAAATATTTGGCAAGGCCGTTGATGGCGAGGACGATGAGGAGCAAAACCACCGCGATGCCGAAGGCCTGGTCGTATTTGGCTTTCTGCATGGAGAGGTAGAGCTGGATAGTCAGCGTTCCGCCTGATTCAAAGATTTTTCCGAAAAAGTCCTTTGCCAGTAAGTAGCCGCTTCCCGCGGTAAATAAAAGGGCTGCGGATTCACCTACGATCCGGCCGATGGCCAGGATGATTCCGGTCACGATGCCGGGCATGGCGCTGGGGAGCAGAATGGTGCGGATCATATACCATTTGGTGGCCCCGATTCCCAGTGCGCCGGAGCGGTAGCTGTCGGGAACTGTCTTAAGCGCTTCCTGCGTGGTTCTGGTGATCAGCGGCAGGACCATGATGGAGAGCGTCAGGGCTCCGGTTAAAATGGAATAGCCTAAACCCAGTGTCGTACCGAAGAATACGTAGCCAAACAGGCCGAAAATGATGGAAGGGATACCGGAGAGCGTCTCCGTGGTGAATTCGATGAGGCGGACAGCACGGCCTCCCTTTGCGTATTCATTTAAGTAAATGGCGGCTCCCACACCCAGTGGGGTGGCGATGAGCAGCGTGATAACGACGATATATAAGGTATTGACAATATTTCCCAGGATTCCGAAGGTGCCCTTTATCGTGCTGGGAACGGTGCTTAGGAATTCCCAGTTGATCTGTGAGATTCCCCGAAAGAACACGTACCCCATAATACCGACCAGAATCAGGATGGATATGGATGCACTTAAATAGATCAAAAACGTGAGTATGGAGTCAGAAACCCGCGTCTGCCTGCGGCAGATGCTGTTTTTGATGACGGTATCCTTGTGAAGAGGAACTGCGATTTCGTTAGTCATGCTGTACATCTCCTTTCTTTAACAGCCTGGTCAGAGAAATATTGATGATCATAATAAATGCGAACAGGACGAGGCCGATGGTGAAGAGCACCTGCTTGTGAAGGCCCGCCGAGTAGGACATTTCCGAAACAATCGCCGTCGTCAGGAAACGGACGGAGTTGAAGGGAAGGGGGAAATTAACCGAACTTCCCGATACAAGGCTGATCGCCATGGCTTCACCGATGGCGCGGCCGGTGCCGAGTACGATGGCAGTAATAATACCTGATTTCGCCGCAGGGAGCACGACCTGAAAAATTGTCTGAATCTTTGTGGCACCAAGGGCAAGGGAGGCGCTTCGCAGCTCTCTGGGAACAGAGCGGAGAGCGGATTCACTGATGTTGATGACTGTGGGGAGAATCATCAGGGCCAGAACCAGGACGGCGGAGATCAAATTGGCGCCTCCCGTGAACTGGTGGGTCGTGGAGCCCTCGAAAATCTTAAGTTCCAGCTTATACATCAGCGGATTCAGGATCAGGATTCCCAGAAGGCCGTAGATGACGGAGGGGATACCGGCCAGCAGTTCCACCGCCGGGCGAACGATTCCGGCCAGCTTTGGCGGTGCAACTTCGGCGAGGAAAACGGCTGTCATAACACCGATGGGAACTCCGATTAAAATGGCGAGAGCAGTTCCGGCAATGGAAGTCAGGATAACATAGAGGATACCGAAGGCGGGGACTGCGGCTTCCGGCTTCCAGACGGTGCCGAACAGGATATCGACGATTCCCACTTTAAAAAGAGCGGGGGTACCGCTGATGATCATGTAAATCGTGATGGAAGCGACCGCCAGGACGGCAAAGAAACCACAGACGGTAAAGATAATCTGCGCCGCATGTTCCACCGCGGATTTGCTGCCGCGCCCGGCAAAGATGGAGTAAGATTTCGGGTGCATAAGATGGCTCCTTTCATATATGCGGATAAAAGGAACGTAGTGTCTGATCGCCTTCTACGTCCCTTTTTATGATGTCTGATTCAGCCGTTGGGCTTTTATTTTGTCGGGATTAAACCAACGGATTTCACTAATTCGGTGCCTTCATCGGAGTAGATGTAGTCAAATAATGCTTTTACCAGGTCGTTCTGTTTGGAGATTTCTCCTTTGGTTGCCATAACGAACGGGCGGCTTAAGAAGTAGGTGCCGGCCTTGATATTATCCGCAGTGGCCTCTGTGCCGTCCAGCTTTAAGGTCTTAACCGTGTCATCCAGAACGTCTAAGGAAACGTATCCGATGGAGCCTGGTGTGGAAGCAACCTTTGCCATAACTGCGCCGGTGCTGTCTAACTCATTGCTGTATTTGCAGGCGTCAGCGACATCGAGGATTTCCTCAAAAGCACTTCTTGTACCGGAACCGGACTCGCGGCCGATGACTACGATCGGCTGGTCTGCGCCGCCTGCGTCTTTCCAGTTGGTGATTGTACCGTTATAGATGGAGGTCAGCTGATCCTTCGTCAAGTCTTCCACGGCATTGGCCGGATCGACAACGACTGCGATACCGTCGATGGCTACGATGTTTTCGGCGATACCGTTAGCTTTCTCTTCGTCCTTTAAATCACGGGAAGAGTTGCCGATATCAGCGGAGCCGTTATTTACTGCTTCTACTCCGGCGCCGGAGCCGACGAATTCGGCCTGAACCGTTACGTTCGGATACTTTTCCATGAAGATTTCGCTGAGCGCGGTTGCAAATTTTTCCATGGAGGTGGAACCTACCATGCTGATGGAACCCTTTAAGTCTGCGGAAGCCGCAGGAGCGGCGGTAGTTGTCTCAGCGGAGGAAGTACCTGCTGTGGTCGTCTCAGCCTCTGACTGTGCGGTGGTTGGCGCCGCGGTTGACTCGGCTGTATTGCTGCCGCAGCCAGCCAGAGCTCCCATTGTTAAAACTGCCATTCCGGCAAGTGCAAGTGTTTTTACCATATTCTTTTTCATAATTGACTCTCCTCTTTTTCTGATATGATTTCTTACATTTATTTCCGCGAGCAACGAGCTAAACGGACACGCTTGCGCGTCCATTTGGCGACTGCCGCGAGAGTCAAAAATCCTGCCGCCTGCGGCGGGGGTTTTGACTTTTATCTGACATCTGGAGTATACTAAGGAATTGAATCAGAAGATATCAGGATTTAGTATAGGTTTTGTAAAAGATGTGTAAAGTTGCAGAATTAGATTCACTTATGAAAATGTTAAAGAGTTTTTCATACTTTTTAGAAAGGCTTTAGGCAAACAACAAATTTTAGACACATTTGCCGTGTATGATAGGTATCAGAAAGCCCGAGAGGGATTGAACATAGAAGAAGCCATGGTCATAAAGATAAGCGCGCTTGATGTGGCCGGCTTCGCCAAATTATTACGAACAGTTTACATAGATGAAAATGCCGCATGCAGAACCGAAAGTGGTTCTGCATGCGGCATTTATCGTTCCTTTTACGTTTTATAACAGCAGGCCGTCACTGACTTCCTGCTCTTATTTTTTAGCTGTTTTTTCTGCGGCCGATTCTCTTGGAAGACATACATTTAAGATGATTGCCACCAGGGCAGCCGGCACGATACCAGAACCGCCGAAGATTAATCGCACCGGTTCCGGAAGGTATGTAAGGGCTCCGGCATTGGAACCAAGGCCATAGCCGAGGCCGAGTGCTACAGATACGATTGTAATGCTTCTGGTGTTGACCTCTTCCTTTGTGATCAACTGGATACCGCTTACTACGATCGATGCAAACATCATGACAGCGGCACCGCCCAGTACACTCTGAGGCATGATGGAAACGATAGCCGCCAGCTTTGGGAATAAACCGCAGGCGATTAAGAATACGCCTCCGGTTGCGATGGCGAACCGGTTGACGATCTTTGTCATGCCCACCAGACCTACATTCTGGCTGAAGGAGGTGTTGGGAAGCACGCCGAAGAGTGCTGCAAAAGAAGAACCGAGGCCGTCGCACATAACGCCGCCAGCCAGTTCCTTGTCTGTGGCTTCCCGTCCCATACCACCTTCTGTGATACCGGAGATATCACCTACGGTCTCAACTGCCGTTACGATGAACATGATTCCGATCGGGATAATGGCGCGGGCGTCAAATACCAGCTTTACAGGCATCAGCTTCGGAACGGAAAACCAGCTGGCTTCCGCCACCTTATTCCAGTTTAAAACCCAGGACTTCGTCATTTCTGCCGCAGCGCCGGTAGCCGGGTCTGTGAAGGTGAAGGTATTGGGAAGAAGGAAGCCCATGACTGCTGCCGCCACATAGCCGATGATAATGCCGATTAATATAGAAGATACACTTGCAAATCCCTTACAAAAATGCTTTAACAGCACGATGCTTAAGAGAACGACAAAGCCCAGAAATAAGTTCTCTAAAGAGCCGTAATCCTTGGAACTGCTGCCGCCGCCGAACGAACCGATCCCGACACTGATTAAGGAGAGACCGATGGAGAGAACGACCGTACCGGTAACAACGGATGGGAAGAAACGGCGCAGAGGTTTTAAGAAAAAGCCCAGTACAGTCTCAAATAATCCGCCGAGCAGCGAGGCGCCGAGAATAGCACCGTAAGCGACCACACCGCCGCCCATGACGCCGGCCACACTCTGGCATACACCGATGAAACCGGAGCTGGTACCCATGACTATCGGAAGCTTGCCGCCCACCGGACCGATGGAGAAGAGCTGAACCAGTGTGACGATACCGGCTACCAGCATGGCGTTCTGTAGAATTGCCACCTGTTCCGGAGAACCGGCCGTAATTCCGCATGCGCCTGCGATTAAAAGGATTGGTGTTAAGTTTCCTGCGAACATGGCGAGAACATGCTGAAGGCCCAGCGGGAATGCTGTTTTAAGCGGCAGCTTTCCGTCCAGTTCGTAGGGTGATGAGTAATCCGTTTTCTGTTTCATATCATTGCCCCCTTGTAATGTAATATTGTTTCCATGAAAACTATACATAAAATGGAAGAATTTGTCAACAAGTGCCGCAGTCCGGTTGTAACGGTTCCGTTTCCGGCCAGGCAGGCGGAATCGGTTGCGGAACGGTTTTTCCTCTGTTATAATGAAAAAGAGTTTTGAATGCTGGGGAAAGGAATTATAGAATTGGACATACTGGATTATTATAAAAAACTGGTTGATTTTCTGGGAGAGGTTTTGGGAGAGAACGCGGAGGTCGTGCTGAGAGACTGCCGCAAACCGGACCATGATATTATTGCCATTGCCAATGGACACGTCAGCGGCCGTACGATTGGAGCGCCTATCACGGATTTTACTTTGTCCATACTGGCGAACGAAGAATGGAAAGAAAAGGATTACGTAGTGAACTATGAGGGGAAGGCGGCACCTGATAAGAGGCTGCGTTCTTCGACGTATTTTATCCGGGAGGAAGGAATGCTTGTGGGACAGCTTTGTGTCAATATTGACATGACGCCGTATGAGCAGGTAATGGAAAGTCTCCGCCAGTTGAGCGGTCTTGGGATGATGAGTGAGGGCGTTAATGCCGGAATCGTCTGCTCAGGCCCTGTGGAGAATTTTTCTGAGGACGTAATCGGAGATATGATGAAAAAAGCCGTCATTTCAGTCGTGGGTTCCAGTGAGCCTAAGGTAAGGGAGCGTCTGACGCAGCAGGAGAAGATCGAGATTATCGGAGAACTGAACCGTGCCGGCCTGTTCCAGTTAAAGGGAGCTGTAGGAGCAGTGGCGGAATATCTGTTCTGTTCCGAGGCCAGTGTTTACCGTTATCAGTCCAAAATTCAGAAAAAAGTGTGAGAAGAACATGAGAGGGGGATTCTAAATGAGTAAGAAAACAGTAATACTGATGATTGCAACAGTGCTTTGTATTATAGCGACGGTGGTTCTCCATGGCGTTGTTGACAATTCCGATGTAGAATACGAAGAGGTTGAGGTGAAGGTGATAAGCTCCGAAACGGTATATAAGAAGATATTGGGAAAACGACAGATGCAGTACGAAGTCTTTGTATCGTATTACGGTAAGGAATATGAACTGAAAAATACCCACAGCAGCGCTCCCTATATACCAGGCCGCAGCGTAACTGCCTATTTATCTAATGAAAAGCTGTATGCGAATATCGAGGGAGTAAAGACTTCCACACCTGTTGCATTCCTCTATTTTGCATGTTTAATCGCATCGTTTGGTATGCTGATTATGACTCTGTCGTCCTTTGGGAGTAAAAAGAAAAACCTGGCTAATACATAAAAAAGGCAATCAGGAAAACAGCAGTGAATTATTTTTTATTTCATAGGACAGTTCGTCCTATGAAATAAAAAACCTCCGTGAGGAGGCGCACTTCGCGCTAAGGAAGTGTGGCCGCTGAAGCGACCACGCTCCGGCGCGAGAGTCCGGCGAGCCGGACTCTTTATTTCAAAAGGGAAGAAATCCGGAAATCAGCATTTCCGGATTTCTTTTTTTTGCAGGAATGATTTTTATGATTTAAAAAAATAAATTATTATTACGATAAAAAAACTTTATTAAATTCATTGACATATCGATCAAAATACGTTAAAATTTTCTTATAAAATTATAAAAAATACATAAACCAATCGGAGGGAAATCATGGAACGTACCGGAATTCAGTATTCGACCTATGTACAGATTCTAAAAGAGGAACTCGTGCCTGCCATGGGTTGTACGGAGCCGATTGCTCTGGCCTATTGCGCGGCGAAAGCCAGAGAGGTACTGGGCTGCCTTCCCGAACGCTGTGTGGTGGAAGCCAGCGGCAATATAGTGAAAAATGTAAAGAGTGTCATTGTTCCCAACACAGGCGGATTAAAGGGTATTGAAGCCGCGGCGGCGGCCGGCATTGCAGCAGGGGATGCCTCCAGAATTCTGGAAGTTATCGCAGGCGTGACGGAGGAACAGAAGGCAGAGATAAAGGCGTATTTACAGAATGCGGAGATCTCTGTGAGGCCGCTGGAGACGGACGAGATTCTCGACATGGTGGTGACGGTATCCGGTGGCGGTTCCTGCGTGAAAGTGCGGATCGCCGGGTATCATACGAATATTGTGCTGATCGAGAAAGATGGAGAGGTCCTTTACAAGGTGGGAGCCGTGGCCGCCAGGGAGGCGCAGATGGCGGATCGGAGTCTCTTAAATGTAGAAGATATCTATGATTTCGCCAAAACAGTGGATTTGGAGGACGTGAGAGATGTCATAGGACGTCAGATCGCCTATAACAGCGCGATCTCGGAGGACGGCCTTCAGAACGACTGGGGCGCCAATATCGGCAGTGTCCTGTTAAAGGCCTACGGCGACGATATCCGCGTCAGGGCAAGGGCGGCCGCGGCGGCCGGGTCGGACGCCCGTATGAGCGGATGCGAGCTTCCCGTTATTATCAATTCCGGAAGCGGGAATCAGGGTATGACCGCATCCCTGCCTGTGATTGAGTATGCGAAAGAACTGGGCTCCAGTGAGGAAGAACTCTACCGCGCCCTTGTGCTCTCGAATTTAATCACGATCCATCAGAAGACGGGAATCGGCCGTCTGTCCGCCTACTGCGGAGCGGTCAGCGCGGGATGCGGGGCCGGGTGCGGAATCGCATTCCTGCTGGGGGCCGATTATAAGACCATCGCCCATACCCTCGTCAACGGCCTTGCCATCGTGTCGGGCATTATCTGCGACGGCGCCAAGCCCTCCTGTGCGGGTAAGATCGCGGCCGCGGTGGATGCCGGAATTATGGGATACTATATGTATATCAATGGTCAGCAGTTTAAAGGCGGCGACGGCATCGTGTCCAAGGGAGTGGAAAATACCATCACTAATGTGGGCCGTCTCGGAAAAGATGGAATGAGAGAGACCGATAAGGAAATAATCCGTATTATGACGGAATGCTGACAGAAAGGAACCATTCATGAATATAATAGAGTTTTTAGGATTAACGAGGGTGGAGAGCCTGGCGGGAGTGATCGTGTTTTTCGGTCTGCTGTTCGGAATCAGCCGCCTGCCGAAGAAAAAATTTACATTTGCGGCCCGTGTGCTGATCGGAACAGGGATTGGAACCGTATACGGGCTGATCGTATGGGGATTATCCGGCCGCACAGGAGCATATGCCGCGGATCTGGGCCGCTGGTTTTCCCTGGTGGGGAACGGATACGTCTCCCTGTTTCAGCTTTTGATCGCTCCGGTCATCTTTGTTGCAGGGGTGCGTCTTGTTATCCATACGCCTCTTGTAAAGACAGAGACGCCGCTGATAAAATGGAAGAAATGGGTCAATACGCTGATGCTTGCGGTCAGCGCTCTGATTGGCGCCTGCCTTGGCCTCTGCTTTCGAGTGGGCGCGGCGCCGGGAGCAGATACTGCGGTCTTTTCCTGGGAGATCGGGGAGGGACAGAGGATCACCGATTCGATTGCGCATCTGATTCCATCGGGAATCGGTTTCGATTTCCTTACCGGCAATGTGGTGGGAATCTTTGTGTTTGCCGTATTGATTGGCATTGCAGCCCGGAGAATGTCCGGTAAATATATGGATACGGTAAAGCCGTTTCTGGACGTTACAGATGCCGCTTTCTCTGTGATTACGAGTGTGTGCAAGGCCGTTATCGCCTACAAGCCCATGGGGGCAGCCGCTGTCATGGCCGCGTTTACAGCGGCGTATGGCCCGGCGTTTCTCCTGATGCTGGTGAAGATGCTGGCAGTTCTCTGCGCGGCATCTCTGGCCATGCTGGCTGTACAGATCATTCTGTGCGCAGTTTCCGGTGTGAGCCCGGCGGCATTTTTCCGGGCGGGAAAGGCGGCGATGAAAAAGGCGCTGGTTACCCGTTCCGGTTCCGCCTGCCTCCCCGATGCGCAGGAAGCGCTGACGGCCGGACTGGGACTTAAAAAGGAGATTACCGACGAGGTATCCGCCTACGCCATCTCTTCAGGAATGCAGGGATGCGGCGCCATGTTCCCGGCTATGGCGGCGGTATTTGCCGCAGGCTTAAGCGGACTTACCATGACGCCGGCGCTGGTGTTCGGTCTGGTGGTGGTGATCGTGCTGGTCTCCTATGGAATTACCGGTGTTCCGGGTACGGCCACCATGGCGGAATTCGGAGCCGTGATGGGCAGCGGAATCACAGGCGCGGTGAACGGTCTCGGACCGATGATTGCCGTCGATCCCATCGGCGATGTGCCGAGGACACTCATTAATGTAACCGGCTGTATGACAAATGCGATTATCGTAGAAAGAAGGGTGAGAGAGTGAAAACAGTGATTATCGGCGGAGTTGCCGCCGGAATGTCGGCGGCCTCCAAGTTAAAAAGGCTTCTGGGCGACGCAGTCGAGATCGTGGTTTATGAGAAAGGCGGAGAGGTATCCTTCGGCGCCTGCGGAATCCCGTTTTATATTTCCGATCATATCAAACAGGGGAAGGAACTGATCGCCAGGACGGCGGAAGAATTTGCGAAGAGCGGGATTCCGGTAAAGACCTACCATGAGGTGACGGCCGTGGATACGGACGCCAGGACCGTGACCGTGAAGAATCTGCAGAGCGGAGAGGTGTTTGACGATACCTATGACAAGCTGGTGATCGGAAGCGGAGCGGGGGTGCGCCATTTTCCGCCGTTCGACCGTTCTTACAGCAATTTATTCGAGATCCGCGACGTGGCGGATGGAACCAGAGTGAAACAGGCGTTATTCGATGAGAACCAGCGCCATGTGGTCATCGTTGGAGCCGGATTCATCGGGCTGGAGCTGTCCGAGGCGTGCAGACATTACGGCAAAGAGGTCACGGTCGTGGAACTGGCTGAGCACGTGCTTCCGGCCTTTGACTCGGAGATCAGTGAGGCGCTGGAAGCCGAGCTTGCAGAAAACGGCGTGACCGTGCGCGTGGGAACCATGGTGCAGAGTCTGGTCGAGGAAGACGGCCGCATCGTACGGGCCGTACTGCGGCGCGGGGAAGAGACCGAAGAGATCCCGGCGGATATGGTGATCAACAGCGCGGGAATCGCACCGGCCACATCCTTTATCACCAATGTGGAGAAGGCCGGAAACGGGGCGATCTGCGTGAATGAGCGGATGGAGACGAGTATCCCGGACGTTTACGCGGCAGGGGACTGCAGCATTATGAAGTCCGCAGTTACCGGCGACTATCTGTATGCGCCTTTGGGAACCAATGCCAACAAACAGGGCAGAATCATCGGCGATATCCTGGGAGGTGTGCAGCCGAAGCCATTTAAGCTGATTGGAAGCTCGGCATTGCGGCTGTTCGGTATCGACGCGGCCAAGGTCGGCTTATCCGAGAAGGAGGCGAAGGCCAGAGGCCTTAACTATAAGGCTCACATGATTACGGGAAACAGTTACGCTTCCTATTACGGCACGGAGAAGCTGAATATCAAGCTGATCTACGACGCCGGTACGAGAAAGATCCTGGGGGCGGAGACGTACGGACAGGGGATTGTGGTTCCGAGGGCCAATTATTACGCCATCGCCATTTACGCCGGACTGACTGTGGATGAGATGGGATTTATGGATTTGTGTTATTCCCCGCCGTTTTCCGGCGTATGGGATGCCGCGCTGATCGCGTCAAATACTGCGAAATAGGCAGTAAATAATATAATGTATAAAGGAGAAAGTATGAAAAACACAACCAAGACAAAAAAACGTTCCTGGATCCTGCGCTTTCTGGATAAGATCGAAGTCGCAGGGAACAAACTCCCGACACCGCTCACCATATTCTTTTATCTGGCAGTGGCAGTAGTTATCGTCTCCGGTATCGGTTCAGCCCTTGGGTGGAGCGCCGCAGGTGAAATGTACAATTCAGGCAGCGGAACGGTGGAGGAGGCCACGGTATCCATCGTCAGCCTGTTCAGCGTTAAGGGACTTCAGTATATGCTGACCTCCGCGGTTACCAACTTTACCAGCTATGCGCCGCTGGGCTTTACAATCGTTATCATGCTGGGTATCGGCGTGGCGGAAAGCTCCGGCTATTTAAACGGTCTGATCCGCAAGGTGGTCAAGGTGACGCCGGCCGCTCTGGTGACTCCGATGGTCGTCTTTATCGGCGTCATGACAAACGTGGCGGAAAATGCCGGTTACGTTGTCTTCATCCCGTTGGCAGCCATGATTTTCAAGGCGTACAAAAAGCATCCCCTGGCAGGTATCGCAGCCGGATTTGCCGGTGTATCCGGCGGCTTCTCCGCAAACTTACTGATCGGTTCCGCGGATGCCACATTATCCGGTTTCTCCACCGCGGCGGCTCAGACTCTGGATCCGTCCTATACGGTTACACCGTTGGGCAACTGGTTTTTTATGATTGTATCGACCATTCTGATTACCATTGTGGGAACGTATATCACCGAGCGTGTGATCATCCCGCGCCTTGGGCCGTATAAGGAAAATGGAGACGGAACTTTAATCGAGGCGTCCGACAGCATTTCCGCTAAGGAAGAGAAGGCACTGAAGGCGGCTAACTGGGTATTCGTAGGAATCGTGGCTTTCTACGTTATCTGCTGTATTCCGAAAAATTCCTTTATGAGAAACCCGGAGACTGGCAGCTTAATTGATGGTTCCACCCTGATGAATGCAATCATTCCGCTGTTCACCCTGCTGTTTTTCATTCCTTCCTTTGTTTATGGAAAACTGTGCGGTACTTTTAAATCCGATAAGGATGTGGTGTCTTCCTTTAATAAGGCCATCGCTTCCATATCCGGTTTCGTGGCCATGGCGTTCGTAGCGGCCCAGTTTACCAATTACTTCAGCTATACCAACATCGGCCGTGTTCTGTCCTTTAAGGGCGCGGAGCTGTTAAAGAGCTTAAATGTCAACTCCGTAGTTCTTGTGGTCTGCTTTATCCTGGTTGCGGGCTTTGTGAACCTGTTTATGGCTTCCGCTTCCGCGAAATATGCGATCTTTGCCCCGGTATTCGTGCCGATGTTTATGAAGATGGGATTATCTCCGGAGCTGACTCAGGTGGCTTACCGGATCGGTGACAGTACAACCAATATCATCGCCCCGGTTATCGCATGGATTCCGTATATCCTGACGATTATGAAGAAATACGACAAGGATACCGGGTGGGGAACGCTGGTTTCCTCCATGCTTCCGTACTCTATGGCATTCTTATTCTTCTGGTCGCTGCTTTTAGCTGTCTGGATGATCATCGGCCTGCCGTTAGGACCGGGAGCGCCTGTATTCTACGGAGTTTAAGGGAGTACTCTAAGGGAACAAAGGAGGAAGGAATATGTTTGAAGAGAGAGTAGGCCGCATCTTACATAATATGGAAGAGATGGGGCTGGAGCAGATGATCATCAGCGATCCGCCGTCGGTCTTTTATCTGACCGGCAGATGGATTCTGCCCAATGAACGTTTGCTGGCATTGTATATAAATAAAAATGGAAACAACAAGCTGTTTATCAATAAACTGTTTACCGTGGACGGCGATATCGGAATCGAAAAGGTGTGGTTTTCCGATACGGACCCGGCCTGTCGGATGATAGCGGACTGTACAGACCATGAGAAGCCGCTGGGGATCGATAAGAAGATGGCGGCCAGATTCCTTCTGGAGCTGATGGAACTTGGAGCCGGTTCCTCCTTTAAAAATGCCTCCGAATGTGTGGATGGAGCCCGCCGGATCAAGGACGGGGAAGAGAAAGAAAAGATGATTCTGGCATCCCGGTTAAATGACGAGGCCATGGCCCGTTTCCGCGGTCTCATAAAGGAGGGCGTGACGGAGCTGGAGGTCGCTGCCGGAATGTGCGCGATCTACAAGGAGCTGGGGACAGAAGGACCTTCCTTCGGCCCGCTTGTAAGCTTTGGGGCCAATGCCGCCATCGGCCATCATAAGCCGGATGGAACCGTTTTAAAAGACGGCGACTGCGTGCTTTTCGATGTGGGATGCAAGAAGAACAGCTACTGCTCCGACATGACCAGAACGTTTTTCTATAAGAGCGCCAGTGAAAAAGGCCGGGAAGTGTACGAGATCGTCAAGAAGGCTAATTTAGCCGCACAGGCGGCCATGAAGCCGGGCATGAAGTTCTGCGAGATCGATAAGGTGGCAAGGGACATCATCACGGAGGCAGGGTACGGCCCGTACTTTACACATCGTCTTGGCCACTGCATTGGAATCGAGGTGCATGACGCAGGAGATGTCTCCTCCGCGAATCAGGATGTTGTGCAGGAGGGAATGATCTTTTCCTGTGAACCGGGAATCTATCTTCCGGGCGAGCTGGGGGTAAGGATCGAGGATTTGATGCTGATTACGGCGGACGGCGCCGTAAGTTTGAACCGGGATTCCAAGGAGATGGAGATCATCGGCTGATGCTCCTGTTACAGAGAATGGAAATAGGATAAAAATCACAGTACCGCAGCAGGTAAGCGACTGGCCGAAACGGTTGGAAGCGTAGAACCGCTGCGGTATTCTTTTTTGTTGCAATCATGCGTCTTCTCCGCTATGATAGTACGTATGAAAAGGAAAGGGGCTTTCGTGATGAGGGAAATGACAGAGAGAAATAAGAAACTGCGTCTGTTGTACGGGGCAGCGTTTCTGGTGCTGATGGCGGTGGAAACGCTGATTGCCCTGTACGTTCACGACAAAGTGATACGTCCCTATGTGGGGGATATGCTGGTGGTTCTCGTGGTATACTGTTTCGTCAGAATCTTTGTCCCGGTGAAGGTGCGGCTGATGCCGCTTTACGTATTTTTATTCGCGGCATGTGTGGAGGTGCTTCAGTATTTTGACCTTGTGACGCTGTTGGGGCTGTCCGGCAGCAGATTTGCCAGAATTGTACTCGGTTCGGTGTTTGACGTGAAGGATCTGGCCTGTTACGCGGCCGGCTGCCTGCTTTTGTGTGTCTGGGAGCGGAGACCTTCAGTGCCCCGTGAATTGTAACCGGGAGCGTGCAGTTCGAAGAAAAATATGCAAATAGACTGGACAGGAGCAGTAGATTTGTGGTAAATTGTCATGGCGCCGTTTTTTATATGTGAGATGAGGCGCAGGACTCTTTATTTAAAGCAGGAGGAAATTTTCATGGGAGCTTATCAGTTCAAGATCGTTATAAAAGGGAGTAAACCACCAATCTGGAGAAGGGTTCTGGTTCCGCAGGGGATTACGTTTGAGCAGCTGCACCAGATTATTCAGGCCGTATTCTGCTGGTCGGATTACCATCTCTATGAGTTTGAGTTCCGTACAATGGGAATTCGGGTGAGAGATGACAGGGTGGAGGAAGACTTTGACATGCCCGGAACCATCTCCAGCGGTACGGTTATCGATGAACTGGTGGCTGATACGAAGAAATTTACATATACATACGATCTGGGAGATAACTGGGAACATACCGTCGAGGTGGAAAAGGTTCTGGAGGAAGATACAGAGCCGTATGCGCGGGTGACGAAGTATAAGGGCGACGTCATACCGGAGGACTGCGGCGGAATCTGCGGATACTATCATCTTCTGGATACGCTGGCGGATCCGCAGAGGCTGGCCGCGTATAACGAAGAAAACGGATTTGATTATAAAGAGTGGGCCGAGAGCCAGGGAATGCGCGAGTATGATGCGGACCTGGTCAATGAAGCGCTTAAACAGCTGGCTTTCGCTGATGGCAGCATGCCGGAGCAGGAAGGAGTGAAGCTGGCTGATATCTTCCGGTTTTACGACAAGGAGAGCATCACAGAGCTGGCAAAGCGCCACGGCTTAAGCGGTTATTCGAAGCTAAAAAAGGAAGAACTGATCCGGAAGACGGCGGAATACATGCTCTGCCCGGAGGTGATGAGCGAGTATTTTGTCTGTGCGAGAGATGCGGAGATCAGGCTGTTTGAACAGGTTCTGCAGGGAGAAGGCCATATTCCCTATGTTGAACAGGAAAATATGGATTATCTCTATGCCGGGGGCTATGTGACAATGGAGATGAGCCCTGAACTCTATACAGTGGCCGACGATGTGAAGCAGGCGTATGAAGCAATCAATACGGAGGCGTTTCAGGCGGTAAGGAGGCGTATCAGCCGCATCGGAGATTATCTGTGCGCCGCCAACTCGCTGTACGCGGTGACGCCGGCCTCCCTGGTTCTGGAGATATTCAATAAGTATGAAGCGAAAAAGCTGACGGAAGCGGAACTGACAGACGCATACAGGATGCTGTATGCGGCCCGTCCCGAGGTGGAACTGATCGAAGGCCGGTTCGTGGACTGTGTGCTGGCTGAGCAGAAGTCGTATGACGAACTGTACAGCAGACAGCGGAACGTCCCTTACTACATTCCGAATCTGCGGGAAATCGAGTGGATGGCTGACAACGGCGGGTTCCTGATGAGCAGGGAGCTGCAGCATTTTGGAGAATTTTTAACAAAAGAATTGGGCGTCGGGGACGAGCGGATCCCGTATATTTTACGGGATGTTCAGTCTGCGATCAGCGTCGGCTCCGATCTGCAGACCGTGGTAGACGAGCTTGAGACTTATGGAGTCATATTCCGCGGGCAGGAGGAACTGGAGAAGTTCACCAGCCAGATCATGGATGTGTGGAACAGCACACGCATGGTGCTGAACCGCGGGTATACGCCCCATGAGATGGTGACCAGAGGCTTCAGTCAGGCCGCGGAACCGCGCAGGAATGTTCAGAAAATCTATCCTAACGATCCGTGTCCGTGCGGAAGCGGGAAGAAATATAAGAAGTGCTGCGGGAAGAAGCGGTAGGAAATGGTATTGAGATGGGATTGGAAAAATAGAAGATAATGTGCGGAAAAGCGGAAACGGCCGGATTGAAGAAGGCGTTTTCCGCTTTTTTAAGAATAATCAGGAAAATAATCCTTAAAAGATATGAAAATTAAAAAAAATAGGAATTAAATCCTAACTTTTGTTGACTGTGGAATAAATTAGGATTAAAATGGATATAATGAGATGTATGAAAGGGGGAGACATATGGTGAAAATTAACCGTTCTGAATATTTAGACTGGCTGATCCGATGGAGAGGACGGCAGATTATAAAAGTGGTTTCAGGGGTGCGCCGTTGTGGAAAGTCGACGATGTTTGATATTTTCCGAAGTTATTTACTAAATGACGGTGTTCGCCAGGAGCAGATTACCATGCTCAATTTTGAGAATATTGATTACGAAGATTTGACAGACTATAAAAAACTGTATCATTATATGAATGAGCGTTTGCTTCCAGATCAGATGAACTATATATTTCTGGATGAAATTCAGCATGTAGCTAATTTTGAGAAAGCTGTGGACAGTCTTTTTATCAAGGAAAACTGCGATGTTTATATTACAGGTTCTAATGCATACTTTATGTCGGGAGAACTGGCGACACTTCTGTCCGGCCGATATGTGGAACTTAAGATGCTGCCTCTTTCCTTTTCCGAATTCTGTGGTGCTCTGACCGAGACCGGCCTTTCCATGCAGCAGAAGTTTGCCAGGTATCTGGAATTTAGTTCATTTCCGTATGTTACGAGGCTGGGACTGGAACAAAGGGATGCAAAAGAGTATCTGATGGATATTTATCACACGGTTCTCTTGAAAGATGTGGTCGCCAGGCTCAATATATCTGATGTTACCAGTTTGGAAAATGTAGCAAAATTTATGCTGCATAACATTGGGAATCTGGTATCCCCCACAAAGATAGCCAATACGCTGAAATCGCAGGGGACAAAAGTGGATCAGAAAACTGTGGACAAATATCTTCGCGGTCTGACCGACAGCCTTCTTTTATACGAGGCGGGGCGTTACAATATAAAGGGGAAACAGTATTTAACGCAGCAAAGCAAATATTATGCCGTCGATATCGGTCTGCGAAACGTCCTTGTGCGTGGAAAGGACAGCGACGTGGGGCACATTCTGGAAAATATTGTTTATCTGGAGCTGCTGCGCCGCGGGTACCGGGTTTATGTCGGACAGCTGAGTGACGGCGAAGTGGATTTTGTGGCGATAAATCCGGAGGAAACCATCTATTATCAGGTGGCGGCAACCACATTGGAGGAATCGACTCTGGAAAGGGAACTTGCACCTCTCAGAAAAATCCAGGACAATTATCCCAAGTATCTCTTAACACTGGATGAATTGTTTAACAATGTGGATTATGAAGGAATTAAAAAAAGAAATGTGCTTGAATGGCTCTTAAAGAAAAGTGAATAGATATGGTTATGCAGTACCCGATGGTTCCCGGATATGGAAAAATCGGGTATTTTTAAACGCTTGTTGGCATTTTTCCGGGGAGCAGTTATACTATAAGTATTATATATGCAGGAAAGGGGGAACCCCATGAGTGAAACAGAGCAGCATTTAACACAGCAGCTTCTGACACAACCGCAGTACGGTTTTTTGAAAACAGATCTCCACCTGGGAAAACATATTATCCTGCTGGGGCTGGCGGGCAGTTATTCCTATGGAACCAACAATGAGAACAGTGACATCGATGTCAGGGGCGTGACATTAAACAGGAGGTCCGATCTGATTGGAATGACCTCCTATGACCAGTATACAGATGAGAATACGGATACGGTGATCTATGCGTTTAACAAGATTATACGGCTATTGCTGGAGTGCAATCCCAATACCTGTGAGCTGTTGGGGCTGAATGAAGAGCATTATTTGTATTTATCCCCGATCGGGAGGGAGCTTCTTGCCAATCGCGGTTTATTCCTTTCAAAGAGGGCGATCCAGTCCTTCGGGGGATATGCGGACCAGCAGCTTAGGCGGCTTCAGAATGCGCTGGCAAGGGACCGGATGGCTTCGGAGGAGCGGGAAAGACATATCTTTAATTCCGTGAAGAACGCCATGTATGAGTTTAAGGAGCGCTACCGGATCAACGATTACGGTTCTCTGAAAATCTATATTGATGAGGCGGAGAATCCGGAGATGGATACGGAGATTTTTCTGGATGCCCGGCTTTCTCACTATCCTCTCAGGGATTACCGGAACATATGGGGTGAGATGAATAACATTGTAAAAGAGTATGATAAGATTGGAAAACGGAACCGGAAGAAGGACGACAATCATTTAAACAAGCATGCCATGCATTTGATCCGCCTGTTTATGATGGCGATCGATATTCTTGAGAAGGAAGATATTATTACGTATCGGAAGGACGAGCATGAGCTTCTGATGAAAATCCGGCGGGGAGAATTTCAGAAGGAGGACGGCACCTACCGGGCGGAATTTTATGAGATACTGGCGGACTACGAAAAGCGGCTGCATGAGGCGGCTGCCAACACATCGCTTCCGGAAGAACCAGATTATGAGCGCGTGCAGGAATTCGTCATGAGCGTCAACGAAAGGGTGGTAAGAGATGAGATATAAGGATTTTGAAGGAACGCTGGAGGAGCTGGTGGAACAGAAGCTTCAGGAGATAGAGGAAAAAGAACACGTGCGGATTCTTCACGCAGTGGAATCCGGAAGCCGTTCCTGGGGATTTGCATCCCCGGACAGCGATTACGACGTTCGGTTTATCTATGTGCGCAGGCGGGAGGATTACTTAAAGCTGGAACCCGCACGCGATGTGATCGAGTGGGAGCTGGACGAAACGCTCGATATCAATGGCTGGGATTTGCAGAAGGCGCTGCGGCAGTATCACCGATCCAACTCCACTCTGTTTGAGTGGGCGAACTCGCCGGTCGTCTACCGCACGACAGAGGAATGGCGGCAGATACACCAGGCTGCGTCCGTGTACTTTTCCGAAAAGGCGGCCATGTACCATTATTACGGTACGGCGAAGAGCAACTTCCTGGAGTTTCTGCAGGGAGACACTGTGAAATATAAGAAATATTTCTATGTGATCCGTCCGGTTCTGGCGTGTAAGTGGATTGAGGAACACGCGTGCCCGCCGCCGGTGCTTTTTTCGGAGCTGATGGAAGCGGTCCGCGGCTGCGATGATCTGGCAAAAGTCCTGGCGGCCATCGAGAAGCTGCTGGAGATTAAGGTGCTGACGCCGGAAAGCGGAGCGGGAGAACGGATCGAAGTTTTGAACCAGTTTATTGAAGAACAGCTGGATTACTATAAATCGGTGCTGGACGAAAAAACGGACGACAGGAGAGAGAGCTGGGACGTGCTGGACCGGCTGTTCCTGGAAAGTCTGAAGGTGTGATAACCGGAAAGGAGATTCTTATGAAAATGACGATAGACAGGACTGCACTGGAGAAAAAGCCGCTTCGCTTTGTGGTGATCGGTTCCGGCTGGCGTTCTCTGTTTTACTGGAGAATTGCCTGTGCGTATCCGGAATTGTTTACCATGGAGGCGATGCTTTGCAGGACGGAGGAGAAGGCCGGTCACATGAGGATACAGTACGGCGTTCCTGCCGTTACATCGGAGGCCGCCTGCGAGGCCATGAAGCCGGATTTCGTGGTGGTGGCGGTGAACAAGACGTCGATCTTTTCGGTAACGAAGCAATGGGCCGGGAAGGGCTTTCCGGTGCTCTGCGAGACTCCGGCGGCGCTGGAACTGGATGAGCTTAAGGAACTCTGGCGTATGAAGATGGAAGAAGGCGCGAAAATACAGGTGGCAGAGCAGTATTTTCTCTACCCTTCCTTTGCCGCAGCCACGGAAGTGGTCAGGCGCGGATTTTTAGGAGAGGTCTCCATGATGACGCTGTCAGCTGTTCACGACTACCATGGCGCCAGCGTCATCCGCCGTATGCTGGGGGCAGGACTTCAGAATATGACCATTTACGGGAAGGAATACCCGTTTACGCTGATGGAGACAGACTCCAGAGATGGGGCTATCACAGACGGCCGCATGTCGGAGCGGACGAGACGGCGGATTACATTTGAATTTGAAGACGGGAAAACGGCTTTTTACGATTTCAGCAGTGTGCAGTACCATTCTTATATCCGGAGCAGACATTTGAACGTTCAGGGGATGACGGGGGAATTAAATGACTGGACAGTGCGGTATGTGAAGGAAGAGGTACAGCCTTCGGGAGGGCGTTTTCTGCCGATGGAACAGACAATGAGCGTGGAACGTAACGCGTCCGGCAGCGGCATTATCCGGATTTCTCTGGGAGAGGAACAACTTTATGTAAACCCATTTGTGCATATGGGACTGAAACAGGTTCTGCCTCAGGACGAGACCGCCATTGCCGTTCTCATGATGGGAATGAGACGGTATATCGAAGAGGGGCTGGAGTGTTATCCTCTGGCGGAAGGGCTTCAGGACGCCTATGCGCTGATTCTGATCAATGAAGCACTGAAAAGTCCGGGGCGTCCGGTCCGTTCCGAGGCCCAGATATGGGCAGAACTATAGAATCAGGGCAGCAGTGTGGAAGACAGATTCAGACAGAGAGAAAACGGGGTAGAGAGACAGTATGATACAGATTAAGGCAATCAGAGTGGAAGCCAATCCTCAGTCATATACGAAAGGAAATCAGTTGTACCGAAGAGGAATGGTGGAAGATCTGGATTTTCAGAAAATCGATGGTAAGTTGGAGGCAAGTGCATGGGTAGAGGGATCTTATGATAACCGCTACCAGGTGGAAATGACATACAGTCTGAAGAGTCATGCATTTACACAGTACTACTGTGAATGTCCGGCCTACCAGTCTTATGACGGGATGTGCAAGCACTGTGTCGCGGTCGCGCTGGAGATGATGGAACGTGATGCGGAGGGAGAGGAAGTATCTGGGGCAGAAGACGGAACAGCCGCAGCCGCGCCGACGGCAGCCGTACCGACCGCTGCAGCCAAGCTTAAGCAGCCGCCGACGGATACTGTGGTTAAAAAACTGATTTTTGCCAGATCTATTCGGGAAAATTCTCGCTATTTCCAGCCAGATGTAAATGGAAATGTAAGGCTGGTTCCTGTTCTGCATCGGGATGCGGAGGGCTGGAGGGTTGAGTTTAAAATCGGTTCGGATCATCTGTACGTATTAAAGGATATTACCGCTATGGTAAACGCGCTCAAAGAAGAAAAGTATGTACACTATGGACAGAAACTGGCATTTTACCATGTAAAAAGCGCATTTACAGAGGAGAGCCGCAGACTGGTGGACTTTCTGGAAGACTGTGTGAATCAGGAGCAGGACTTTATTACAGAATTGTATGTGATGCGGCGCAGTTACCTGCCTACAGCAGCTTCTGCACGGAATCTGGTTCTGTCAGGCGGCAAGATGGTGCGCTTTTTACAGGCAGTGGGGCCGGGAAGCATTGCGCTTGAATCCAGATACTCAAACCTGTCCCGGATTCAGATTGTGGAAAAGGATCCTGTGCTTGGATTTTCCGTTGCGGAACGAAGTGGGGGCGGCTTTCTTCTTTCGGTTCCCAGAGGGGAAGCGTTTGTAAGTAAAAGCGGTGTGTGTGTCCTGACAGAAGATACCGTCTACCTGTGCAGTGAGGAATTCAGAATACATATGGGCAGTATGTGTGGTCTGATGGAGCCGTATAAAAAACAGGAATATTATGTAAATGAAGAAGATATGCCGGCACTCTGTGCCTCGGTACTGCCCTCACTGGAGGAGTACTCAGTCCTTAAAAAGCCGGATTCGCTGAAACGTTATATGCCGAAGCCGTGTGAGATACTCCTGTATCTGGATTATGTGGATCGGATTCTGACTGCTTCTGTCTACAGCCAGTATGGTGAATCGCGTTATAATCTGATTGAGGGGCTGGAAGTCAAGGATTTATACCGTGATATGGAAAAGGAGCAGTATGCGGCGAAGCTGGCAGGCGGTTATTTCCGATATGTGGACGAGAAGAAAAAGCAGCTGTATATTCCGGAAGAGGACGAAGAGGCGCAGTATCGTCTGCTCAGCACCGGAATTGCGCAGTTTCAGCAGATAGCTGAGGTATATATTTCTGAGTCTTTAAAAAGGCTGAATGTCTTAAAGTCACCTAAAATTACAATGGGAATTACCAGGAACAGCGGTTTGCTGGATATTACACTTCAGACTGAGCGGTTAGAGCCGGGAGAGCTGGAGGGACTGCTGTCCAGCTACCGGAGGAGGAGAAAATATTACCGCTTAAAGAATGGGGATTTTCTGGAGCTGGAGGACAATGGACTGTCGGCCGTGGCAGAACTGGCCGAGGGGCTGGAACTGAGTGCGGAGGAACTGGAGGAAGGCCATATCCGGGTACCGGAATACCGATCCTTTTATTTAGACCAGGTTCTGCGGGAGAATGAAGGGATAGTAGAAGTAAAACGCAGTTCATCCTACAAAGCATTTCTGCGGTCCATGAAAAATGTGGAGGACAGCGACTATGAGGTCCCGGCCGGATTGAACGCGGAGCTAAGGCCGTATCAGAAGTTTGGATTCCGATGGCTCATGACTCTGGGGGCGATGGGATTCGGTGGAATTCTGGCCGATGACATGGGGCTTGGGAAGACAGTACAGGCGATCGCGTATCTGGCGGCGGTGAAGGAAACCTGCGAGGGGGAGACGCACCGGCACAGCCTCATCATCTGTCCAGCTTCGCTCGTCTATAATTGGGAGAGTGAAATACACCGATTCGCGCCCGGACTGACTGTGCAGACGGTTGTGGGAGGGGCTGGGAGCAGGAAGGAAAAGATACGGGAGAGCAGGGCAGACATTCTGCTTACATCTTATGATTTATTGAAACGGGATGCGGAGGCGTACCAGGAAACATTGTTTGATACGGTTTTTATCGATGAGGCGCAGAATATTAAGAACCATGGAACACAGGCGGCAAAGGCGGTGAAGGCCCTCAGCTGTGCCAGACGTTTTGCGCTGACCGGAACACCAATAGAAAATGCGCTGAGTGAGCTGTGGAGTATTTTTGATTTCCTGATGCCCGGATTTTTAGGGGGCTATAAGCATTTTAAGGAGAAGTATGAGCAGCCTGTTACGAACAGACAGGATGAGGTGGCGGCGGAACGGCTGCGCCGAATGATCCGGCCGTTTATTCTGAGACGGTTAAAGAAGGAGGTCTTAAGGGAGCTTCCGGATAAGCTGGAAGAGGTGATTTATTCCCAAATGGAGGATGCACAGAGAGAGATTTATGAGGCCAGGGTGCAGAAGCTGCTGGATTCTCTTGCGAGGCAGAGCCAGGAGGAGTACCGGGTCGGAAAGCTGCGGATTCTGGCAGAACTCACCCATCTGCGCCAGCTGTGCTGTGATCCGTCGCTGGTGTATGAAAACTATAACGGCGGGGCGGCCAAGGTGGATACGTGTGTGGAACTGGTGAGGAATGCGGTGGAAGCAGGAAATAAGATACTGCTGTTTTCACAGTTTACCTCCATGCTGGATATCATTCAGAAACGGCTTGATGAGAACGGGATCGGTTATTACATTCTGACGGGGGCTACCTCCAAGGAGAAGCGGAATGAGCTGGTGCGGGCGTTTAATGAGGACGGCACGCCGGTATTCCTGATTTCTTTAAAGGCGGGAGGAACTGGACTTAATCTGACCGCCGCCAGCATCGTAATCCATTTTGACCCGTGGTGGAATCAGGCGGCCCAGAACCAGGCCACCGACCGCGCCCACAGAATCGGCCAGCAGCAGGTGGTTACGGTGTATAAGCTCATTATGAAGGACACGCTGGAAGAGAAGATTCTGGAAATGCAGGAGAAGAAGGCGGGGCTGTCTGAGGAGATTATGGCGGATGGCAGCATCAGCGAGGTGATTGGTACGAGAGAGGAGTTTATGGAGATTCTGCGCGGGGCGGCGAAAGAATCGGCGGGCAGTCAGTAAATGGCGGCAGGACAGAAAGAACCTATGAAAATTGATTTGAGTATATTTGTTGAATTAACGAATACAGGGAGGAACGATGAGCGAATATTTTTATGACGATTTAGACATGAAATTAGATGGATTATTCGATCTTATAGAAGATCCGTTAATAGATTCATTTTTCATAAAGGGCGAACCGGATCCACATCTCGGAACGTCCCTTTTGAGATGCCCAAAGACTCTTCAGGATACAATAGCAGAAGAGTATAATCTGAAGCTGGGGAATGGAAAGGGACGAAAGAAACAGCTGCAAATGTTGGAAAAAAGAATTATAGAGGAGCTGCCTCGCCAGATTGAGGTGATGAGTATAGATGATGTAAAGATGCTGATGACACTGGCTGAAGGGGAAGAAGATATAGCAGATGCGGCAAATGGATTCAGCCTGTTGGGAAGAGGCTGGGTATTTTACTATATTGACAATGATAAACAGGATACAATCCCTGTGGTTCCAGTTGAAATTGTGGAAAAGCTTAAGGAGATTTTTAAGGATCGGGAGTTGATCGTCCGCATGGGCTGCTGTGAGTTGTTCCGCCGCTATATCTATATGTTTTTAAGATTATATGGAGTATTTGATAAGAACTGGTTGTTTGCGGTAATTGAAAAACACAGTGCAGCGGAGGAGAGCGGGGCTGAGGCAGAGGAAAAAGGAGTGGAAGAAAAAGGAGCGGAAGAAAGGGGAACGGGAGAAAAAGAGCCGGAAGAAAAAGAACTGGAAGAAAAAGCGTCAATAGAGAAAGCGTCAATAGAGAAAGCATCAGAAGAGAAAAGAGTCGGCATAGCAGAACTGCCGGAGACGGATAAGCTGATAGAACTGCTGAAAGAGCATTTGAGCAGAATACAGAAAGAATCTGGAATGTTTGAGATAAATGAAGATTATATCTATGATTCAGAATTGGGAGATGACGAGGATTACAAGAAGCGTATTGATGCAGTGAGAAACAAGCATTATTATGAACCCACCGAAAATGATATTATTTTTTATCGGGATAATTATGTTGATAAGCGTTCTAAAGAATATCATCTGTTAAAAGGGTATCTGGGTAAGAAAATATACGATACCGAGACACTGGAGAAGCTTCTGGAAGAACTTTCTGTGGAAGCTGTGGAAGAGGTGGGCGGATTATTTGCGGTTCCGGAGATATTGGAAAGATACGACTGCATGTTTTCCTCTAATGGAGACTTAAAAGAGTTTGAGCAGATTTTCCGAAATTGGGAAGATCAGGTGCGTAAATGGAATAACCGCGGTTTTACAAATGCAGAAATGAAGGCGCGGGGAGAATGCGGTTCATCGGCAAAGATTGACTGGAATCCTGCCAGTATGACGTTTAAAGAGGATACTCCTGATCCGGATGGCCCTTGTCCCTGTGGAAGTGGGAAGAAATACAGGCAGTGCTGCGGCAGGGGGAAGAGGTAGAAATAAAATGTAAGAAGTAAGTTGTAAGATATAAGCGGTTTGAGGTGCAGTATTGGCAAAGGAATGCGAGGTTTATTATGGCAAGAAGACAGCGGATTCGCTACGAGCTGAATACCGGAGAGATAACGAAACTTCAGCCGGAAGAGATCAGGGTGATATTGAGAGCTGCGTCTGGATATGTTTGAGGAGTTAAAAACACTTAACCGACAGGTGGTTTTTGCGATGCTGGATATGATAAAAGAGATCGGAGATAAAAGATATATTCCAGTTTTGAAGGCGTGGCAGAAAGGCGAGGTACGCAAGGTGAGACAGAAGATAGAGGGTGTGATTACGGTTTTGGAGAATAGGGAAGGCGATGGAGAGGGAAATACGATACAGTAAAATAAGGAAATGGGAGAAGATTGAAGAGAAATCGGCGGCCGAATTCTGATGTAGTGAAGGAGGACGCCGTTTTTTAATAGGATTCGGGTTTAGTTTGGAAGTTGCCTTCTTAATAAGCTGGTTCTAAATAAGTAAATGTATTTTTCTGGATTTTCAATATGTGATATGATATTCTATAAACAGAGTGAAGGAACGTATGTTTGCAGAAAGAGTTATAGTTATCTCGTGAATACAGTGGGAGTAAAGAAAGACTGGAATTAAAACCGGGCTGAAATTGGAACGGGACAATGAAAAATTGAATTGAAATAAAATCGGAAGGAGGAAACAGAATTTGATCTTTATAACGGGTGATTGTCACGGAGATTACCGTCGTTTTAGCACAGATATATTTCCGGAACAGAGGGAAATGACGAAAGATGATTTCGTGATTATTTGTGGTGATTTTGGTTTCTGGGATGAGTCAGGAGAACAAAAGTATTGGAGAAAATGGCTGTCCCGGAAGCCATTTACAACTTTGTGGGTGGACGGAAACCATGAAAATTATGATCTTCTGAAGACTTATCCGGTGGAACAGTGGAAGGGCGAAAGGGTGCAGTTTATTGCGCCCGATATCATTCATCTGATGCGGGGGCAGGTATATGAAATAGAGGGACTCCGTTTCTTTACATTTGGCGGAGCCAGAAGCCATGATATTTCCGGCGGTATTATAGAACCTGATGATCCGGAGTTTAAACGAAAAAAGAAGGAACTGGATCGCGGTTGGGAGCCGTACCGTATCAACCATTTATCCTGGTGGAAGGAAGAAATGCCGGATGAAAGTGAATTTGAGGAAGGAAGTCACAATTTGGATCAGTATGGCTGGAGCGTGGATATTATTGTCAGCCATTGCTGTGCAACTTCAGTTCAGCAGGTGGTCTGTGGCGACCAATGTGAAAGTGATGATCTGACAGAGTATTTTGAGATGATAAAGGACCGGTGTGAGTTTGGAAAGTGGCTGTTTGGACATTATCATGAGAATCGGAATGTGGGGAAGAAGTTTACAGTATTGTATGAGCAGATTGTGAGGATTGCTTGAGGTGAGCGGAGGAGTAATGAGAATGGATATGATTGATTTTGGGGAAATGAGGAACTTATTCCATATAGAGGGAAATATTGGTTTTGGTGAAGTAGAGATTAAGAGGGCAGAAAGCAAGTGGGGAGCGCTGCCGGCAGTGCTTAAGGAGTATTACCGTCAGTTGGGGGCTCATGGGCGTCTGAACCGGACACAGAATTTCCTGCGCAGGCCAGATGAATTGTTTGATCGGGGAGAGTATCTTGTATTTTACATAGAGAACCAGGATTGTGTTGAATGGTGTATTCGAAAGTCAGACTTAGTCAATGATAATCCGCCAGTTTACTGCAGAACCTATAATAATGAAATGGTACTGGAGAGCAGTACGCTTACTGATTTCTTAAACGCCATGGCGTTGTTCCAGGCGGGGAGTTGGGGAATGATTTATGCGGACGAGGATATATACTCAATCACGGAAGAACAGGCGGAGATGATACGCAGGAAGTATCAGAAAAGAAAATATGAACTGCACCAGTGGCTCCGGATGAGCTTTTATGGGAATTTTGATGATGAGGTGATTCTGATGACGGAGAATGGAGATTATGATTTGACGTTTGGGGCGGAGGATGAGGAGCGGTTTTGGGAGATGACAGAGTTTATGAGAGGGCTTGGGTTGGAGGCGTATTAATTATAATTAGGGGAGAAATCTTTGAATGTAACATCATTAAAGAATAATTTAAGCGAAGCGGAGGGAAAGGAAAAAATAAAAATACGAAAAGAGGATATAATGTATGAATTATTTTTTTGTTATGCAAAATAAGACATTTAATCTAGAGTTTCAAGGGGGATTTCTGTGGGCGCCTTATCGTACTGTGAATAATAGACGCAATGCATCGTGGGAGTTAATGGAGGTGGTAAAGTATGGTGATGTAATTATCCATAGTTTTCACAAAAAAATTGTAGCTGTTAGTATTGCTACAAGTAGTTGCTACCATGGGTTACGGCCACAAGAAGGATTCGAGGACTGGAAACAGGAGGGGCGAAGAGTAGATACTGAATACCATTTTTTTTCGCAGAAAATTATTACTTCAGATCATATGGCACAATTAAAATTACTTCAACCTGAAAAAAATGCACCATTTCATAGAGGGGGAAGAGGAAATACAGGATATTTATTTGCTGCGACAAAGGAGATGTATGAATATATAATTAGAGAGACAGCAAATATACAGCAGACAGAGTCGGACAGACAAGCAGTCATGACTCTCTTAAATCCCATATCTCAAAGGCAGATACAACAAATAAACGATTCCTATGATGATCGGTTAAGAGAGGATTTGAATGAAAAGCATTTTACACCGATCGAGATAGATTTTAAGTATGAAAAACGGCCTCGAAGTAAAAAAAAATCGAAAATAGTTGCTGGAGTAGAGGTGCAATCCAGAGACAAACAGACTTCTTTTAATGCTTTAAGGTATTCTAAATTTATGTGTGAAATAAATCCTGAGCACGAATCATTTATAAGAAGAAGTCGGGATGAACGCTATATGGAGCCACATCATCTTATACCCTTATCACAACATAAAAAAATTAATGTTTCATTGGACGTAGAAGAGAATATTGTGTCTCTTTGCAGCAATTGTCATAACCAGCTTCACTATGGAAAAGGCCATGAGATTTTACTAAAGAAACTTTATGATGAGAGGAAAGATCTTTTGGAAGCTGCCGGAATTTGTGTGACGTTAGAAGAATTGGTTGCTATGTATCAGTAATACATAAATGTGAGAAGGGGATTTTTTATGAAGCAGGTCAAAGTAGTTGCGGCAGTAATTGTTCAAGATGATAAGATATTGGCGACCCAAAGAGGACATGGTGATTTTAAAGACGGATGGGAATTTCCAGGCGGAAAAATTGAAGTTGGGGAGAAACCAGAAGATGCATTAAAAAGGGAGATATTAGAAGAACTGGGGGCTGAAGTTGAGGTACATGAACTAATTGATGTGGTGGAATATGATTATCCTAATTTTCATCTAAGTATGATGTGCTTTCGTTGTACTTTAAATGGGGGAACTGTTCAGTTGCTAGAGCATGAGGCAGGACGGTGGTTGAAGCGGGAAGAATTGGGGGAGGTGGAGTGGCTGCCGGCGGATTTGGTGGTGGTTGAAAAATTGGAGAGATAAATGGGAGTATTATAGAAGTGAGTATATCAAAAAATTATAATGTGAATACTGTAGAGTTTCCAAGGAATCTCTTTAATTGAATAAAAAAGAGTGAGGGATTCGGACATTCATCTGAACTCCCCAAGGGATCTGAAAGGAGCTAAATCCATATGTATTCACAAGATAAGATTAACACAGTATTGCAGGTTCACAATCAGTGTTGATCAGTGACGGAGACCTACCGTGTTTTGGGCTATCCAACCCGAAGAACTTTATACATATGGATTGAGAATAAAAATGTTCCAAAATCACCTAGAAAAGAGCTGGCCAACATCAATACTTCGCAACATCCTCGAAGACCTTAAAGGATTGGAACACTCCAACACCGACTGCTGAAATCAATCAACTACAAGGGCAGATGCAGAATATGCAGATGGAAATTGATTTGTTAAAGAAAACAATTAGTGTATAAAAAAGCCCTCGGCATTGATCAGACAGTCTTGAAAGATAGATAGGAACTGTCTGTTTTTTTAGAGAAACTGCCACTGTCCAAAAGCAGTTATTATTATCAGGAAGCCTCTCTCAAACAGGAAGACAAGTGCAATGATATTCAAAAAAGACGTAGGAATACAGCTCTTACCAGTGCGAGATTTCCTGGTGGTACCGAGTGTGCTGGGGAAAAACTTCCATGCAGATGAACCAAACAGGAAATAGCTTACGGACATCACTAAATTTGCTATTCCTGCAGGGCCATTTAGTCAGGGTCCTGTTGCCAATACCAAGAATTTTTATGTATCCTTTGACACAGAGCTCTAAGTGGCTTTGAGTGATACTTTTATTATATCATGTATTATTTATTTTGGAATTTCTCATGTTGGCTTGTACTATTTATATACTAACATCAATTATAGCTGTATTTCATCGGAAATTTCCAGCTAATAATGAAATGGCATGATACCTTTTTAAAACATTTTTACTGAAGTGTACAGTTAGATTTCTATGCTTTAATCTATTTTAATAAGTTAAACTAGTGTACTGACATGTTGATATTTAGCTAAATATTCCTGGCTATTATTGCCGTTTTCTGGTATAATAAAAGAAACGGCGGTGATTTTCTATGGCAAGACCCAAAAAGTATAAAATAGAGCTTACGGATGATGAATTAAAAAGCTTAAAATCTGTCATCCGGAA